>ENA-ORBV01011541-ORBV01011541.1-microbial-mat-metagenome-genome-assembly--contig:-NODE-11541-length-13849-cov-9.748693_pt1 | contig 13849 bp, 8 predicted proteins | sample MGYA00237777_ERZ505514 | MGnify/ENA primary metagenome ERZ505514 (study PRJEB26160, sample SAMN06269048) | microbial mat metagenome | isolation source: Oligotrophic lake microbial mat | place...
AATCTCCGATCAAAGCCGCCCTGAAATGAGGAAGAACTTACAGCGTCACTGTCTCAGGGATCATAGGCGCGTAGGGGTCCGACGTTCTTGAGGCCCGCTCGCTTCATGTAGGTGAAAATAAGGTACAGCGTTGTCAGACGCTGCTGGCCGTCGACGAGTTCCCACACGTCTTCAGCGTCGCGCTTCACGACGACCGGCTGGAGGCTGTAGTCCTTGTCGCCGTTTTCCCGAATGTCGTTGAGTAGGCGCTCGACCTCGAGCTTTCCCCAGCGATAGCCGCGCTGGTAACGCGCCACCCGAAACGAGCCCGTGATGTCTCCGACAAGACGATGTTCGAGAAGTGCACTGTCCACAGTTGACGCAGAACACACATCCAAAGTTGTCACGTCCCTACCCCTCGAACCGAACGATGTCGTTGCCAAACTAGTCTTCAGGCGGGTTCACATTCGCCAAGCCGTCCGTTCGCTACGCCCTACCCTTTAGTCGCTGTTGTCGCGCTCGTAACCGCGAGATTGAGTCCCGACACCCGGGTGGTCAATCGCTCAACGGCTTTGCCAGCAAGATTCATCGAGCCAACACCATCGAATGCATGCCTTGCCCGCGTGATCGCTGTGTAGAACAACTCGCGCGTCAGGACCGGCGTATCGTCACGCGGCATGATCAGGCAGACACGATCAAACTCACTTCCCTGTGACTTATGCACGGTGATGGCATAGGCGTCCTCAACGGACGCCAGCCGTGCCGGCGCAACGCTACGAATGCCGCCGCCAGCCGCCGGAAAGACCGCTCGCAATGCGGATCCTTGCGGACCGGGCAAGCGCAACGTAATTCCCACATCGCCATTCATGAGTCCGGACGCCGCATCGTTGCGCGTCACCATGATGGGGCGCCCTTCGTACCAGGTGTGCTCCGGTGAAATCAGCTGAGCATCCGCGAGCGCCGCGGTGATCGCGGTGTTCAATCCCACCACCCCGCGCGGCCCCTCCCGCACGGCGGCAAGAATCTGGAATCGACCGTAGACATCAAGCACCTCGCGCGCCCAAGCCTCCCATTGCACAGAGTCGACCGAGGACGGCCGCCGCTCTCGAATCAGCGTCAGATAGTCCCGATAGCCCGCAACCGCAATCGCTGTGGGTTTCGTCTCGGCATGCCATCGCACTGTCGCATCACCGGCCTTGAGCTGCGCAACCACCTCTGCCACATGGCCAGCATTGACCAGACGAGCCATACGGCCGATGCCGCCCGAGCCGTCGAACCGATGGCTATGGCGCAACATCACCACATGCTGTTCGAGGGCGGTGCCTTCGCTATCGGGCGCCACAACGTTGCAGCCCGTTGCTTGCTCGATCCACGCCCGGGTTGCGGATGAGTAGCGCGCGCCGGCAGCGTTCTGACACAGATCGCCCAGCACGGAGCCGGCCTCCACCGACGCCAGCTGATCGCGATCCCCCAGCAAGATGAGCTGCGCATGCGCCGGCAGCGCATCGAGCACGTCCGCCATCATGGCCAGATCCAACATCGAGGCCTCATCCACCACCAGCACATCCACCGGCAGCGGCTCAAAAGCGTTGTACTTCGGACGGCGAGTCCCCATCCGGCGGCCAAGCAGCCGGTGCACGGTACTCACCTCTGACGGAATCAGGGCGCGCGTCGCCGCGTCGATGGGCAGGGAGTCGATCTGCTTTCCAATCGACTCGCTCAGGCGGGCAGCGGCCTTGCCTGTTGGCGCCGCCAAGGCAATCTGCAACGGCTCGCCAGTCGCCCGCAGCGACTGCGATTGCAAAAGTCCCAGCACTTTCACGACCGTGGTGGTTTTGCCGGTACCCGGGCCGCCAGTGATGATGGAAAACCGTGAGCCCGCAGCGACCGCACACGCGACGCGCTGCCAGTCCAAGGACGCGGATGCAGGAAACAACTGATCCAGATCCGCACGCAATTCGTCGGCCGGCGTGAACCCCGCCGCCAGGCGTGCGCGGATCGAGTCAATCACCCGCTGTTCGCTGTCCCAATACCGACGCAAGTAGAGCCGGGATCCATGTAGAACGAACAACGCCTCCGGGTTTGCTTCGTACGGTACACCGACCCATGGCGAGGCTTGGAGAATGGGCTGAATGGTCTCCCAAGGCTGCTGGTAGAGCGGCGCCAGCGCCTGAGCATCCACCTGCGACGCGGGTGGCAATTTCGCGAGATCGACACAGCTATGTCCCTGCCCGACCTGAAAGCTGACCAAGCCGACGGCGGCAACAAGTTCGGGCGATGACGCAGGTGGCAGCGATGAGATGAACTGTTGGGTCGCGCGATCAATGGCACGCAGCGGAACGTTAAGCGGCATGGGCGCGGCCTCCGCTAGCAAAGTGATGGTCGAATTGCTCGATCAGGGCACGTGGTGGGCGGTCAACGAAGACCCCGCGCGAGCCTTCGTCCATCCCGCGCAAGAACAGATAGGCGGCACCACCCACGTGACGGTCGTAGTCGTAGTCCGGCAACCGCGCCGCGAGGAACCGGTGCAGGGCCAACACGTACAACACGTACTGCAGATCATAGCGGTGGTGCAGGATCAGATGCTCAAGACAGGCGGTGCCAAAGGCCGGCTCAATGTCGCCGGGCAGGTTCGACTTGTAGTCGGCCACCCACCAGCGGCCGTCATGACAGAACACGAGATCAATGAACCCGCTGAGCGCACCGTTCAGCACCGGCGTGGTCAGGACCGGGCGAGGCTGGCCAGGCAACACATGCTCGCGTATCAGAGCGTCCAAGGCAGCCACTGAAACGTGTCGTGCCTCAATCAAAAACCCGAATTCAGGACGGCACCACTCACCGGTCGCATCCTTCATCACAAGGGGCGCTGTCGTCGGATCCAACACAATCGGCGTTGCGAGGAAATGGCGCAGCCACGCCTGAATCAACGACGTGTGCGGAACCAGGTTGGCATCGGCGCAGCGACGCTCAACCTCCACGTTCAGTCGCTCGTCGTCGGCCATCAACCGACCAAAGCCGACCAGCGCAGCCCATTCGAGCAAATAGTGCAAAAAGGTACCCGTCGTGCGCCCGCCGGGTAGGCCAGCCAGCGGCCCAACATCCATCGCATCCTCGATCGCCTGCCCTTCTTCATCCCCCACTGCGGCGGCGGCAGACTCAGGGTCCACCACGGACCCGCGCACCAGTTTCGAGTAGCTGCCGATCCACCAGCGCGCACCTGCACCTTGCCGCGCTTCCTGGACTGGCGTGAGCGTCGCCGTGACCTCGGTGCGGGTGGCCTGCGTGGTGGGCATAGCGGGATCGATCATGGCGATCTGGATATTGGGGCTGGCCAGAGACGCCAGTCGCTCAAAGAACGCCGCAGGCGGCAGGGATTCACCTCCGCCCAACAGCGTGCCCAGCGCGGACTCGGCGACCTTGCTTGAGTCCTTGCCCTGGCCGCCAATGGGGGCGACGCCGACCCAGCCGTGGTACTTGGCCCGAGTCAGCGCCACATACAACAGGCGCATATCCTCCCGCAGCGTGTCGAGGCGTCGTGCCTCAGTGAGCTCAGGCCCGACGTCGAACACCAGGTGCGTGCCATCCTCGTCAGTCCGCGTCGCGATCGATGGACTATCAGCCTCACGAAACGTGCAGGGAAACGGCAGGAAGACCAGCGGGTATTCGAGGCCCTTTGACTTATGGATTGTGACGACCTTGATCAGGTCTGCCTCGGTCTCCAGCCGCAACACGCCGGGCGCGTCTTCGCGTTCACCGCTCGCACTGTCTTCGATGTTCTCCTCCAGGCGACGGATGAGGGCCTGCTCGCCCTCGAGGGTCACCGAGTCGTGCTGCAGCAGTTCGGCCAGGTGCAGCAAATTGGTGATGGCGCGCTCGCCGTCGGCCGCCGCAAAACGGCGCGCCGGGATCTCGAATCGATGCATCGCGCCGCGGATGCCTGCCAGCACACCGGAGCGCTGCCAGAGGGTCTGGCAGGCCAGCAAGTGTTCGAGCAGAGTCTCGCGATAGGCCTCGTCCGAGCCCAGCTGGTCGAGCTCGGCATAACTGCGCGCCAGCGTTGTCGTGGCGAGCGCCGCGCGCAGCGCGCGATCCGACGTCGGCGATGCCATCGCTTTTAGCAACAGCAGCATGTCGCGCGCTTCCTGCGTGCTGAACACCGACTCCTTGTCAGACAGATAGACCGACGACAGGCCACGCCGGCGCAGCGCGTCGCGCACTAAATCCGACTCGCTACCACTGCGCACCAGAATTGCGATATCCCCGGCGGTGATCGGGACGTTGCCTTCAGGGCAAACTAATGCGCAGCGACCTTCCTGTCCCGCATTGAGCAGCGCAATGATCCGCTCAGCGCACGCCTCGGCCATCAGGTCGCGGTAATCGCCCTTGCCAAGGAATTCCGAAGCCACAGGGCGCGCAAGCGTCAGCGCGGGGACTTCATCGCCATCGACGATCAGCCGTTCCTCACGCCCGTTGGCACCCACCTCACCAAAGGGCAATCCCTCATCGCCGGCGCCGTACATGAAGACTCCGCTGTTGGCGTTAGCGGCTTCGCCATACTCGAACAAGGCGTTCACTGCGCCAACCAGCGACTTCGTTGATCGGTAGTTGGTAGCCAGCGTATGGCGGGGAACCTCGGCGGTCTCTCGGGCCGCGAAGTAAGTCGCGATGTCGGCGCCACGAAAGCCATAGATGGCCTGCTTGGGATCACCGATCAGCAGCAGCCCTGTATTCGGGCGTCCTTCATAGACACGCCGAAAGATCGACCACTGAATGGGGTCGGTGTCCTGAAACTCGTCGATCAGTGCAATGGGATGTTCCGTCGCGATCCGTGCAGACAGGCTATCGGCCGCATCGCTCTGCAACGCATCACCCAGCAGGGTCAGCATGTCGTTGAAGCTCATCAGCGACTGCGATTGCTTCGCACGTGCAATGTGCTGCCGGACCCACACCAGCGCATGGCGCAGCAACGTTGCCCGGGTCGCCTCCAGGAAACTGCCCATCATTGCGCGCAGCTCGTCGGTGGCATCCCACAGCGGGATCTCGGGCAGCGGCTGGTCCTTCTTCTTCAGGGCCGCTGTCATGCCGGTCCGGTTCAGCCGGTTCCAGGCGGCATCCGTCAGTTCAAGCGTCTCGGACTCACCATCGGCCCATGCGCGGATCGATGCGATCCAGCCAGCATAGTGTCGAGCGGCCCACATTCTGCCATCGCACACCGTCGCCAAAATGGGCAGCACACCCTCAAGGTCCTGTAGATGTTTGCGCCATTCACCGCGCAGGGCTTCTTTGCGCTCAGCGCGCGCCTTGATCGCCGGGCCGATGAGCGACTGCAGGCTGCCCTGCCCTTCGACGCCGCCTTCGATGGCCACAAACACGGTTTCGGTCCAAAGGCGCACTTCGCTGGCAAGCGCTTCTGGACCCGTCACGATGGCGACCACGTCGTCAAAGACCACTGGCGACAGCTGCACGCAGTGCACGCGCCAGTAGTCCTGACAGGCTTCCTCAACCAGCGTTCGCATCTCGGCGGTGACCGGCTCCTCGAACGGCCGCCGGCAGTCGAAGGCATGCCGATTCAACATCCGCTGGCACCAGGCGTGGATCGTGAAGATCGCCGCCTCATCCATCCACTGCGCGGCAAGCTCCAGCCGGCGGGCAGCACTCGCCCGTGCAGCCTCGTCCGGATAAGCACTGAGCAGCGCTCGAAGAAAGAGATCTGGCGTGGCCGCCCCGCGGAACACCGCGGCCGATTCCGTCAGGCGGCTACGGATCCGATCACGCAGCTCCGCGGTGGCCGCCTTGGTAAACGTCACCACCAGAATCTCCGGCGGCATGCGGCCGGCCGCCGCCGGTCCCGACAGGCCATGACCCAGCACCAGTCGCACATAGACCGAGGCAATCAGCCAGGTCTTGCCGGTGCCGGCACTCGCCTCCACCAGCTGCACCGCCTGCAGCGGCATCGTCATCGGATCCAGAATGACGCGGTTCATTCGACGGCCTCCAGGTCGGCAATGTGTACGTGCGTCACGAGCGGCCGGATCAGGTCTAGGTGGTCCTGCAGTCCCGCCGCAAGCAGTGCATTGAAATCGGGGAAGGCTCGGCGGACATAGGGGTCCCCGCCCTCCCCCAGCGACTTCGCAAAACTGTTCCCGTCGAAGGCACCACGCGCCTTCGACTCTGCCACGTCCCGGCACACGAACTCATCTTTGCCCTTGGCCTCTGCCTCAGCGAACGCCTGTACCCAAGCAACCGCAGTCTTGCGCGGCAGCGGCAGCGGACGGGTCATCGCCATCGCATAGGCCGCCAACAATCGCTGCAAATAAATGTCTGCGTCTTTCATCGACACAGGCTCGATGCGCAGCGTGCTGTTGGGCGACACGACCTGGGTCGTCACCGGGGCTCCCTCGCGTTGCGCTGCCAAGTGCTTGACCCACCAGCCCAGCATGCGGTCGATTCGCAGCTTCTTGTCCTTGATCAGCGGCCAGGCCAGCCAGCCCAGTTGCAGCAACTCGCCATTCTCAAACACACGCAGTTGCGCTTGGGTCGGCAGCAGCAACACCTGCCCGACGGCGCGCGGCCGCAGACGACCTTGCCAGGCACTGCTCAGCTTCGCGAGTGATTGATACGCACCCACCACCTGTTCGCTGGCCAGCAGCAACTCATCGGCTTCACGTGACCCCATGGGGCCTAGCGGCAACGCACCCGATCGCCTCACCCGCGCGACCTGACGATGTACAGCCTCGGTCGCCTCCATGCCTGTTTCCCGCAAAGCCGCCGCCACGACCGATTGAATCAGCGACCCATGGGTCAGGATCGAGTTCGCAAACGGTTCGTGATCTTCAAGGCTGCCCTCGGAGGCCTGGCCCAGATAGGCACCCAAACGCTGCGTAAAAAAGGCCTCGACGGGGCGCTGAAGAAACCGCGCCAACGTCTCGGCGCTCAACTGCGCCGGCATCTCGAACGCCAACCCAGCATCCTCACCCGGCCCCTCAGCCTGCACGGCCGCGCGCGCCAAGTACCACTCGTTGGCATAGGTTTGATGTCGGGCATCGGGGTTCACGAAGTAGCGCAGGCTGAAGGGCTGCAGCGGATGCTCGGTGGTCAGTTGGGACGCCAAGGGCCCGGGCGCACCCGGGCAGTGCCACCCGTTCGAGACATAGTCGCGCAGCTGGCCAACAAGGACCGATGGTGGCAGCGACGAGTTGTCGCGCGCGTTGCGCCCGCACCAGGAAATATAAAGCTGATCGCGGGCCGACAGCAGCGCCTCAAGAAACAGATAGCGGTCATCGTCCCGGCGAGAGCGATCGCCCGGCCGATTGAGCCCGGGCAATCCGATGAGATCAAAGTCCGCCGGCTGCCGGATGCGCGGATAGTCGCCGTCATTCATCCCCAGCATCGCCACCAGCCGGAACGGAATGGCGCGCATCGGCATCAGGGTTGCAAAGCTGACCGCCCCGCCCATGAAGCGCTGAGAGATCCGCATCTCATCGAGTCCCTCAAGGACGGACTCGCGCGCGACATCCGCACACACCGCTTCATCGAATCCGGCGTCGGCGCAGGCATCTTCCCAGTCGCGTATCCCCGTCCGGATTTTCTCCAGCATCACCTGCTCGGTGTCCGTCGTGGACACCATGAAGGCATTGATCAGCTCACGGAACAGTGCGCCCCACTGTGACGGCCGACGGGCAGTCCCCAGCTGCGGAAGGAACTGGCCGACCGCCTCAACCAACGCGGCAAAGCCTCCGGCAACCTCGGCTTCAAGACCGGCCACCTCGTCATAAGGCTCAATGCCTGCCACCGACACGGCATCGCCCACGAGATACCCAAGCAGCATGCGGCGCAAGCCAAACAGCCAGGAATTCTGCGCTTCAGGCGGCAGGTCGAGCGAGGCACGGTGATCAGCGTCTAAGCCCCATCGCACGCCTGAGTCCTCAATCCACAAGCGCAGCGCCGGCAGCGCGTCTGATGCAATGCCAAAGCGTTCGCGCACCGCAGCAACATCCAAGATGTCGAACAAACCACTGAGCGGAAGCCGGGACGTTGGCAGCGTCATCAGGAACTCCATGACCCCCACCACCGGATCCGTCCTGCGCGCCGTCCGATCGGCAATCGTGTAAGGAATATGTCGCGTGTCGTCGTGCGAGATTCCACCGAACACCGCCTCAACAATCGGAGCGTACTGCTCGATGTCAGGCACCATGACGATCACGTCGCGCGCGGCCAGCGGGCGGCCCTCGCGGGCGCTCGCATCAAACGCAGCCAGCAGCTGATCGTGCAGCACTTCAACTTCGCGCTGGGGACTATGGCAGACATGAAATTGAAGGCTGGCGTCATCGCGTGAGACCAGCAAGCGATTAGCAACATCAGGGACCGGCGACAGATCAAGAATGGCGCCCTGCACAGCCCCGAGCAGCTTGCCGGACTGCGGTGTCTCAAACAGGTCGATCCGTCGGTCCTGCCAGGCCTGACCATAGGTCGAGGGATCGTCGAACTCGTCGAGCATCCGAATGAAATCGCGCCCCTGCCGCCCCCACGCGGCCAATAGCGGGTTGGCGTGCGTGTGCAGATCCTCAAAGGCAATCTCTGCGGGGAACCCTGCCTTGGCGGGATGGCGCCGTCGGGTGGCCACCAGCAACTCCCGAGCCTCAATGATGTCGGCCCAATAATGCTGACAGGGGTTCAGCACCGCCAACACCACCTGCGAGTGCTGAGCGAGCGCATGCAGCGCCTCCAACATCTGCCGGGGCATCGACGAGAGTCCGAACACAACAATCCGTTGCGGTTGGCCGGGCAATGCCCCGCCGACGCGGCACCGCTCCAGAAACCGTTCGTGCACAGCGCCACGGTGGAAGTTGCTGAGCGGCACACCGCCAAGCGTTGAAGCGGCCATATCCGCTTGTACCGACCGCCACAAGGCCGGCTGCCACCGTTGCTCAACAGGCACCGGAACGGCCCCTTCGCGTGAGGGATCCTGGCGCAACACATCTCGGCCGCCTTCCCAGTCGAAAAGCCAGTCGGCACGGTAGACCTGGTAGCCATCCAGCAAGTCGGCGAGCCGAGCAGCCAGGCCATGCAGGCGTCGCCCATCGGTATCGCCGGCGGCATAGCGCGCCACCGGTGCGAACGTGTCATCGCGCAGACAGGCCGGCAGCAACCGCAAGATCCGCCACTGCATGCGCGACTTCGCATAGGGCGACTCATCGATCAGTGAGGGCGCACCCAAGGCCTGTCGATACATCCGCCACAGGAATCGGGCAGGCAGCTCAATCGATACGCCAGCGCTGATTCCAAGCCCGCACTCGTTGACCGGGCGCGCGAGCGCAAACGTGAGCCACTGTGCAATGCCATTGCTCTGCACAACGAAGACATCATCATCCGTCGGCGGCAGCGGATTGCGCTGAAGCACCGAGACCACCAAATCACGGAGGTCTTCCAACCGATTGCCATGCAGAACAATAAAGCCCATCGACAATCAGCCCCCACGTAGTGCAGCGTGCCCTCGTTCAGCATTTGACTCTGAACGCCTGTGGTCTCAATCGATGAGACGTTCGGTTGCCATCGATAGCAACCGCCTTCTGCCTAAGCTCATCGCACTACGCTACCGCAGCGCGCCGATCAACCCGCACTGACACCAGTGCTACGCCCCCGGTACGTGCCAATCCAAAGTGCATTTCACCTGTGCCGCACCACACCTCGTCAAGCGTCTGATGCGTGACAGCACACCGATACGGAACATCAAAGCGCTTCCCAGCAGTCTGCTTGAACGCAAAGTTGGGCATCACAGTGACGGATTGAGCGTGGCTGCATCGTGTCCTGCGGTCACGAGCCTGCGGTCATTTCTTCGAAGGCGGTGCGCAACGTTCTGCCCGTCAAGTTTGAGGGGTCATCAGTCTCACCAGGTGAGACTTTCCAAGGCTAATCTTGATTCGCACCCGCACCGTCAGCCTTGATGTCCATCCGTCGTCACTGCATCCGGGTTCGGCGTATCGTCGAGCGTGAAGGGGTGGGCCTACCGCGCTTGCCTTGATTCGAAGCGACCTCCTTCATGAGAGATCCCATGATCCACTTGAACGAAACACACGCTCGCGCAAGCACGTCAATCCGGAACCGCTTCCGTGGCTGTTTGCTAGGCGGAGCAGTCGGCGACGCGCTCGGTGCTCCGGTTGAATTCCTTTCGCGAAAAGCGATCCTTCAGAGGTTTGGTGAGGGTGGAATCCGCGACTACGTCGAGGCCTATGGTCGCCTCGGTGCAATCACTGACGACACGCAGATGACGCTCTTCACCGCCGAGGGCTTGATTCGGTCCTATGTGCGATGGAGCAGTCGTGGCATATGCAGCGTGCCCGGCGTGGTTGCGAACGCGTACCTACGCTGGCTGAAGACACAGGGCGTAAGCCATGTTGACCAAGATCACGCGCTCGACGGGTGGCTCATTGAAGTACCTGATCTCCACCACCGGCGGGCGCCCGGAAACACGTGTGTCTCGGCGTTGACTGCCATGCGATCGCAGAAAGCAGCCGTCAATCAGAGCAAAGGCTGCGGCGGAGTGATGCGCGTCGCGCCCGTCGGCATGTTCCTAGCCGGCGGCCTTCAAGAGGGCGCACTCGGGCGTGCAAACATTGATGCGTTTGAGCTTGGGATAGAACTCGCTGCGCTGACGCATGGACACCCTACCGGGCAGCTGGCCTCAGGCTTGTTTGCCGACATCGTGGCGAACGTGCTCCTGGGCACATCGCTTCGTGACGCCATTGATCAGGGTCTCGTACGGCTTCGTACGCATCCTAATCACGAAGAGACTAGCGTCATCATTGAGCGCGCGTGTGCAATCGCCGACGAACCCGGTCCGCACGATCGGATTCCAGCCGAATTAGGACAGGGCTGGATCGCCGAGGAAGCGCTTGCCATTGGAATCTTTGCAGCACTGGTGGCACCTGATTTCGAGTCGGCGATCGTGCTGGCGGTGAATCACGACGGAGACTCCGACTCGACCGGATCCATTGCCGGAAATCTGCTGGGTGCGATTCATGGCGAGCAGGCGATACCGCCACGCTGGCTCGACGACTTGGAGTTACGCGAGGAGATCATTCATATCGCCGAGGATCTGGCGGCCATGTGGTTTTGGGATCTAGATGATGACGATGAACAAGCGGCAGTCTGGGAACGCTATCCCGGTGCCTAGAAAGCAATGATTTGACCGTCGCGCCAACAGCAGGGATCACGATGTCCGCAAACACCCGCACCAACTGGATGGAGAATCACACCGATGACGCGGTGCTTGCCGACCTGATCCTAGGTGCTCGGCGTGCCGTGTCGAGTGAAGTCGGCCCCATCGCGGGCCGACTGACAAAAGATTTCGCCGAGCATTCCGCCCCGGTCGAACTGACCGTCCGCCTTGCGGTTGCCTGCCTGTTTCTCGCAGGCGCCCACATTAGCGAACGCAAGAAAGGGCACCAAACGCCCGCAGTCTTTTCGCTGCAACTCTGGGAAGGTTTGGCATCCATTCCGGTCTCCGACGCTTGCACGGTGTCCATTGAGCGATCCGTGCTGCTGCTTCCATTCAGCGCGTACCAATACGCCTCCCTGATTCATCGCGGCCTGGGCAACGACAAAGCGGCAGATCAAATGCGCGACGGACTCCGAGACGCTATCGCAGCGGCAAGGTCGACGCCGATGGCAAGGATGGTCAGTGTGTGGGCGCAGCAGATTGAACCTTTGGAATAGGTGCTTATCGTAGTCGCCTTCAGCGGTCACGATGGGTCGGTGGTTTTGGACTTTTCGGGTGCTTTGCGGCGTAGCGATTCGCCTTTCAGGGCGATGCGATGTGAGCGGTGCACGAGGCGGTCGAGAATGGCGTCGGCGAAGGTCGGATCGTTGAGCCAAGCGTGCCCGTGATCGATCGGCAGTTGGCTGGTGATGATCGTGGAGCGGGTGCTGCTGCGGTCGTCGATCACTTCGAGCAGATCGTGCCGACCGGCTTGGTCGAGCGGGGTCATGCCCGAATGGCACTTACTTTAGGCTCGTCATCCCGGCGAAAGCCGGGATCCAGTGCTGTTGAAGCTTTGATACTGCCCGGAAGTGCCTGGATTCCGGCCCGGCCGCAGGCCGGCCTGTCCTGAGCTTGTCGAAGGGCCGGAATGACGATTGTTTGGCGCTTGCGCTTAAGCAAGTGCCCTTCGAACCCGACCCCGTTTCAGACCCCCGTTTTTGGCCGTCCCGCCGAGCCTTATCCGTGCGTACACTGGAGGCGGATCCAGGCCTCCCTGCGGAACACTCTCAATGCGCACTCGATCAATGCTGCGGCCGCTGATGTTGACACTCTGTTTGCTGCCGCTGGCGGCCACTGCAAGCGAGCGCGTAGAGGCGCAACTTGAGCCCTTCACTTCGAAATGGCAGCAGGTGCAGTCAACCATTGACTCAGCACTCGCGCCATCGTCAAAGCGTGGGCTGGGCGTCTACGCATCCCGCTACGGCGGCCTTTTGCATTTAGGTGAAGCGGGTGGCGTTGTAGTTGAGATGCCGACCCAGCCGGACACCTGGCGCAGCGCCATGCTGGGACAGGCAACCAGCGATGGCGACTGGCTGGTTCTTGAGCTGCGCGATATGGCGATTGATCCGCGCAGCGCGACGCCAGCAATGATCGCGCTTTGGGAAGCGCAGATGCAGGAAGCCGAGCTGGAGATGGCCGAGTGGGCGGCGGCCCAGAAGGAAGCCGAGGGCGAGGATGCGGAAGCGGCGCCCGCGCTGGCAGAGACCGATGACGATATCGATGTCCTGACCGACGAAGACAGTGAGTTCCTCGGCGACGATGAAGAAGAAATGCAGCGCACACGCCTGCTCAGCATTCCCTTCGGCGATGGTCACCTTCTGCTCGACGAAGATCGACTGATGAGCACCGCACAGTCATGGGATGGCGTGGGCGCATTGAAGATTGACGCCGACTACTGGAGCCGCAGACTGCGCCCCGAGGTCGACTTGGCTGCAGGCGGTTCTGAGGATCAGCCGTTCGCAATCGAAGATCCTCTGAATGCCGGACTGCCCAACGACCTGCGCAAACTGCTGCGCCGCGATGCGGTGCAGACGCATGCCGTTGAATGGTTGGATGACCCCACAGCGCTGAAGTGGGCGCAACACTCGGCGCAGTTCAAGCTGCGACTTGATCGCGGCAGCCGCCACGGCGTGTTCGAGGGAACGGTGCTTACCGGTCTGCCGCCGCATGAGGGACGGTACGCCACCGTGGTCGAGGCCAGTGCCGACAGTTCGATTGCCACCATTAGCGTCTTGCGCTTTCATCCGACCGACCCGGTCGAGCTGCCGCCGCTTGGAATGACCTTCACCAACCGCCGCGTTGCCGGCGGTGCCTGCGCACTCGACTTCAGCGCACCCGTGCGCGGAAAAGTGCTCAACGCCAGCCACACGCTTGAGTCGCTGGACTTCGATGGCGACGGCTACGCTTGGCTTGAGCTACGCATCGATCAGGGTGCCAGCCAAGGATTGGCAAAAGGCGATCGGTTCTATGCCGAGCAGTCATCGTTAAACGGCGAGGGCAGAGTCAGCGCCGTGGAGTCGCAGCAATCCACCGTGCTGTGGCGCCTGCATCGCTACTACGACGAAATGGCGCTGGAGCTGCCGCAGACCGGCGCCGCGCTGGTTACCTCGGCGTGGCGACGGTTCGAAATGGATCTGTTTCCGTCGGCCATGAACACCCAATCTGAGCCTGTGGTTGAGGTGATCGCGGACTGACTTTGAATCAGGGGACGGAGGCAATTAGGTGAACTTAATTCCCTCCGTCCCCTTTTCGTCGTCCCCTTTTCGTCGTCCCCTTTTCGTCGTCCCCTTTTCGTCGTCCCCTTTTCGTCGTCCCCTTTTCGTCGTCCCC
>ENA-ORBV01011543-ORBV01011543.1-microbial-mat-metagenome-genome-assembly--contig:-NODE-11543-length-13844-cov-3.694632_pt1 | contig 13844 bp, 8 predicted proteins | sample MGYA00237777_ERZ505514 | MGnify/ENA primary metagenome ERZ505514 (study PRJEB26160, sample SAMN06269048) | microbial mat metagenome | isolation source: Oligotrophic lake microbial mat | place...
GCACAATCGAAATAAAGTTCGATGGCAAGCCGCGGATCCTTTACTGCATATCCATCCGCCAACTTCACCCACGAAGCGATCGGTGCCCCATTCAACCGGGCCTGAGAGAGCGCATCCTCGAGGCGATCCTCATTCAGCAGTAGCTCGATATGCAAGCCCCTGGAATGCTCCGCCGCAAACGCCATCGCCCTTTCGCGCCACTCCGCGCCTTGCCTGGATAGCCCCGCCGCATGGATCAGCGCCGTAAAGTGATCCAGATCCGGCTTCTGCTCAAACAGATACCAACGATAAGGAAGCGCTTCATCGGATTGACTTTGCTTCTCGTATCTATCGGCAAGAAACCTGGCAAGCTTTGGATTGGCTGCCTTGGCAAAGGCCTTCTGCACGATCAGCAACGCATCCATCGGTCTTTCGCGCAGGTCCAGGTAAGAGGCAACCGTTAACACCTCGTCCGGGTGCCGGGCCATCGCAAGCATGATCGCCACCTGTTCGCCGACATCTTCGCTCACCGTCATCCATTCAAAGAGCATCACGCGCCGGTTCAGGAAAGTCTTAGCCTCACGCATACCAGGCTTCAAGGTGCCCTGGTGATTCACAATTACCTGATAAATCGGTTCCAGTAATTCGCGGTACTTCTTCAGCCCCTCGATACCAAGCAGGTCGACATAGGCCTTGGGAGACTCGGGAAGAATGCTCATGGCTGCATTTGATCGCATGGTAAAGAGGCGCTCGGCCAGATCCTCGGGATTCCCCGGAAACAATTTGGCCACGCGCAAATGCAGTGTTCCAAATTCACGCTGCAGCTCCTCAAGTCTTGTCGAGGACTTGCCTTGCAATCCGAGCAAACGGTCCAGACCAACCATCGCACTTTCAACCAGCGGCAGCAGATGCTCAGTCGGAGCAAAATCGAGACAGGCCCGCATCGACTCCAGCAAAAATTGAGCCGGCTTTGCAATTTCGGCAGGCTTGAGGCTCCGCCGCTGTCCCGACATTTGATTGAAGCCGTCGAGGGCATCCTCAATCGCCTTCGCTGCTACTTCAAAGGATTGATGAGTACCGGCGTAGAAGTCGAGGCGTTGCCGGAAGTCAGGGGAATCCTTCGCCACCCCAAGCAGCCATTCGCACAATTGCTCGCGCGAGTGTTCCAGCAGAAATTGACGTAGTTCCTTCTTCGTCTGTGCCACAGTCTAACTAGCGTAGCGAAGCCAGCGGTAAAGTAACAGCGCTGCGACAACGGCAAGCCCCAAACTCAAGCCCATCCATAAGCCAGCCACTCCAAAGCCACCCCAAAAACAGAGCCAGGCCCCAACAGGTAAACCAAGCACCCAGTAGCCAAAAAGGCCCGCTAGAAAAGGCGCGTGAGTATCGCCGCGACCGCGAAGCGCACCTGTAGCCACCACCTGAATCCCGTCAAAAAGCTGAAACGCTGCGGCCCAGAACAGGAGTGGTACGGCATAAGCAACCACTCGCTCGTCGACCGTGTAGACCCTCAAAATCGCCTGCGGAAAGAGAAACATCACCACAGCCGACGCCGCCATACACCCAGCTCCAGCCAGAATTGCGGTGTTCCCGGCCACTTGCGCATCGACGCGATTCCCTGCTCCAAGAGCATTTCCCACTCTCACTGCCGCAGCACTCGATATCCCCAGCGGCACCATGTAGGCAAGCGCGGCATGATTGAGCGTCACCTCATGTGCGGCCAGCGCAACAGCAGGAAACCGCCCCGCTAGTGCAGTCGCCGCTCCAAAGACAGCGATCTCAAGAAAGATGTGCCCTGCAGCCGGGAGCCCCAATCGAAACAACTGTCCAATGCGAGCCCAGTCAGGCGAATCCCAACGAAACAGGCTGGCATCCTTGCGAACCAGCACCACAACAAGAAAAAGCCCCAAATATATACGAGCCCCGACCGTAGCCCAAGCCGACCCCGTGACGCCAAGCTTCGGCGCACCCCAATTACCGTAAATCAGAATCCAGTTCAAAAACAGATTCACCAGATTCGAACTCAGCAACGCGACCGTTACCGGCCTCACCATATGCAGGCTCTGCATATAGCGCCGCTGTACCGTGTAGAGCGAGATCGGAAAAACGCTCAGAGCCAGCACATAGGTAAAGGGCTTTGCCAATTCGTACACCGAAGGCTCGAGGCCCCATAGGCCCATCAGCGGCACCATCAGCCACATGGCTCCTAGCAGCACGGGTGCGCAGAAGAGCGAAAGCCAAAAACCCTGCCGCAAGGAATGTCCAGCGTCCTCAAGATCACCTGCTCCAAAAGCTTGCGAGATCAGCGTGTCCAGCCCCAGCAGCAATCCGATCGAGATCAAGCCAACCGTATTGAAGATGATGCTACCGATCGCAACAGCACCGATCGCCTCCGCCCCAAGGCGGCCCACCATGATCGTATCGATCACGCCCATCAGCATCCATCCCAATTCCGCAAGTATGACCGGAATAGCCAATTGCAGCAGTGGACGGAGTTCAGAACGCATACTTGTCATAATCGCAATATGCGTCTTATGTTGGCGGCTCTTTTTGCTCACTCCGTCTGGGCCGGCGTTATCGTCGAAGAATACAAAATCCTGAGTGAAGCGAAACTACGCCCGCGCGAGACGGGCGTCCTTCAGATTCGAGCCTACGGCCGCGTCGAACAGGAAGGCAAAGACACACGCCAGGGTCGCGTGGAAGCCGGTATCTGGAACTTACGCACGCTCGAAGAAAACGGCGGCTGGTTCTCAAAACGCTTCCGTTTTCAAGGTAAAGACAACGAAACGATTCTCAAAGAAGAGAAGACCGGATGGGCTGCTGTACTGAGCCAGGCGGCTGGTCAATTCGTGAACAAAGACAGTGTCCTTTATACGGCCCCCGCCACCCCGGGAATCTACACTGTAGAGGTCTCCTCCACTGAAGCTGGCCGCATCGTATCCGCCCAGATCAAGCTTGAAGTCTCTGCCAATGCGCCGTCAAGCTGGAAAGCCCCACTCAAAACTTTCGCGATCGAACCCGACACCGATCCATACCGGAAGATCGCCGAGCGTTACGCCCCGCACGTAGCCCAGGAAACCTGGTTCGACCCACGCGCCGACTACCTGCACCGCTTCGATTACGACGGAGATTGGGATGGCGACAACAACTGGGACAATCTCGAAATGGGCTCTCCGCAAGGCTTCGTCTACTACGCTGCGATGGAGACAAGCAGCCACTGGTTTTTGCACTACAACTTCTTCCATCCGCGTGACTATTCAGACAACTGCATCGTCGGAACCTGCCACGAAAACGACAACGAAGGAGTGATTGTTACTGTGCGCAAGGACGGCACAGAATTTGGCCGTCTCGAAATTATGGAGACGCTGGCTCACAACAATGTCTACACTTACACCAACCGCCGCGAGTTGAGATCGAAACTGCACAACGTCGACGGGCCGCTCGATGTGGTTGATGAAACCCATCCGGTGGTCTTTCTCGAAGCTGGCGGCCACGGTGCCCTGGGCGGAGGAGACCGCAAGAGCTTCTTCGATGCCAAGCGGCTGGTCTGGAAGCAAAACACTGGGATCACCTACAAGTTCAAAGGCTTCGCAGAGACGCCCACCGGAGGAGTAGACAAAGACATCGGCTACGAGCTTCTGCCCATCTACGAGCACTGGTGGAAGAAGCATCAACAAGGCCCGGCTTGGAAAGCTAAAACCTTCGCCGACTATTTCGACTATCAACCCTTCGGCAATCGCCCCAAACCCGAAAATCTGCGCATCTCAAGTGCCTTCCTCGGCAATAAGTACAGTGCCAACAAGGCCCGGCCCTTCTGGGGCTGGTTCGACACCAAAGGACGAGCAAAGAAAGTGCTTGCCCCTGGCCAGTGGGCCCTCGATCCCGCCTATAGCGTCTTTCAAAGCCTGACATTCCCAAAGAACGAAGTATGGTCGATGGATTACACCTTCAACCCCTACCTGGGGTTCCAGTAAGTGGAGGTCTGGCAGTACGCAGCCGGGATGTCCTGCGCCTTCATGGTCGGGATGGCCAAGACAGGAATGCCCGGCCTTGGCATCCTCTCGATCCCGATCATGGTGCTGACAATCGGCGACGCTCGCCTGGCGGCAGGCTTTATGTTACCGATCCTCTGCTTTGCCGATCTCTTCGCTGTTTACTATTGGCGCAAACACTCGGCAGCCGGGAAACTGTTCTCGCTTCTACCCTGGGTTCTCGCTGGCATGATCGCTGGAGCATTCACCCTGTCGTTGCCCGAGCGCTATTTGCGCCCGATGGTGGGAATCATCATTCTGGCGATGCTCTGCCTCTACCTCTGGCGGCGCTACAGCTCAGACCAGATCCCCTCGGCACACCCAGTTCCTTACGGCATCGCTGCGGGTTTTTCAACCACAGTCGCCAACGCAGCGGGCCCGGTGATGAGCCTCTACCTGCTATCCAAGCGCCTACCCAAGGAGGAATTCGTCGCCACCGGCGCCTGGTTTTTCTTTTTCATCAACATCGGAAAAGTACCGATCTACCTCTGGCAGGGCCTCATCAGCGTCGTTTCGCTGCAGTTTGGAGCCGTCACAGCGCCTGCTGTCTTCGCTGGAGCGATGGCCGGCCGCTGGCTCATCCATCGCATCCCCACCAAGGTCTTCGAGGGTTCCATAATTGTCCTTACAGCCCTATCGACGATCCTGCTGCTGCGTTAGGCGAAGAGGTCGGATACGACTTTGCCTTTTACCAATTCTCTTGGTTGATTCAAGTGGTTCCGAATCTCCATTTCAGGGTCGATACCGAGAGCGTAATAAATCGTAGCCAACAGATCATTCGGGTGAACCGGTTTCTCTTTCGGGCTTGAAGCTGTAGCGTCGGATTCGCCGTATTGCATGCCACGAGCGATTCCGGCGCCAGCGATAACTGAGCTATAGCAATAGGGCCAGTGGTCTCGCCCATCGGGGCTGTTGACGTTACCAGAGGTCGACAGACCCATGCGCGGGCTGCGTCCAAATTCGCCAACGGCAACCACCAGCGTCTCCTTCAAAAGACCACGATCATCCATATCCTGCAACAAAGCAGAGAGAGAACGATCCAGCTTGGGGCAGTGCAGATTCTTGAGCGGACCAAAGTTAGCTGCATGTGTATCCCAGGCAGTCTTCTCGGGGTCCCCATTGGCAACAGAAGGCCAATTGACCTGCACAAAGCGAGTTCCCGCTTCGATCAGGCGCCGGGCCATAAGAACACTTTGACCAAAAGTATGTTGGCCATAGCGCTCTCGCATAGCTGGCGTTTCTTTTGACAAATCCATCGCGTCGCGAGCCTTACCACTCAAGACCAGATCATAAGCCTTGCCGTAATACTCATCTACGGCACTGGCATTCAAAGCCTTCTCGAGTTCCGGCATCGAACCGTTTATACCCTTCAAAAGGTCAAAGCGATCCTTAAGCCGGCTGGCGGGAATTTCCTTACGCAATGAAAGATCTTCAAGCGTTATCTTCTCTGCCGGATCCTGATAGAGGCGGTATGGGTCATAGGCCTTTCCAAGAAAGCCAGCCGCTCCGCCCTTGCCAATGATTCCAGACTCCTGCAACGGGCGCGGCAATTCGATAAACGGCAACATGGCGTCCGTAAGTGGCTTGAGCTTACTGATATGACTTCCGGCAGTCGGGAAATCCGCTGCGTTGGGCGGCTCAAGCTGGCCGGATGGTGAGACCTTGTCCGGCGGATATCCAGTCAACATCTGATAAATCGCCGCCGTGTGATTGAACAAGCCATTCGGCGTATAACTCATCGATCGAATGAGCGTCACCTTATCCATTGTGTTCGCCATCATCGGCATGTGCTCACCGATAAACGTGCCAGGAATCTTGGTCTTGATCGGCTTGAATTCCCCACGGATATTCGAAGGCGCATCGGGCTTGGGATCCCAGATATCGATATGACTTGGGCCTCCCTGCAGGAAGATCATGATCACGTTCCTGGCATTGCCAAAGCCGCGGGCACCCGCGTATTTCTTCGCCACTTCGTTAGCCAGCGCCGCCTTCTGACTCATAAAGAATCCAGGCAAATGCAGGCCGGCCAGGCCAAGCGAACCAATGCGCATCAACTCTCGGCGCGTGGGTCCTTCGCAGGTTCGAGCGGAATATCCAGGAATGTTCAGCATGATCGTTTTCTCCTAGTAACTGTAGAGGAAGCCTTTGCTATTGAGTAAGGCCCAGAGTAAATCTTGGGCCCGGGTGGCGCGGGCGCCGCCGGCCAGGTACTTGATGCCATTGTCGGCTTCCTGTTTGGTGGGGAAGCGGGAAATTGTAGCCAGATACAGCTCTTCGATAATGGCCGTATCGGGTTTGCCCGCCAGGACAAGTTTCGCGACACGGCCCTTCGGGTCAGCCACGGCGTCGGAAATCGTGGTGCCATTTACCAGGTTCAAAGCCTGCGGAAGACTAAAGTCAGCGCGGCGTTCGCACTCGCACGCAGACTCGCGATTCGGCCGTCCAAACAAATCGAGAAAGCCGTCCTTGCCAACATGCGGATCTGGCAATTGGCTCGCACTGGTATCGTCAGGCACCTCCGGAAAATTCGGCTTCGCCCCGGCAGCCATCGTCACCGCATCGGCCAGTTGTTCTGAAGTGAGCCGGCGCGGCATAGCGTGCGAGAAGTTCTCAGCGTCCCCGGCATTCCACTCGTTGTTCAAGAAGCTGGCCTGATAGGCCCGCGAGTTCACAATAGTCCTCATCAAATGCTGCAAGTCAAAATTGTGATCGATCAGGTCCTTGGTCAAAGCCTCCAGCAACTGAGGATTCACCGGAGGATTCGACGCACGAATGTCGTCGACCGGATCAATAATGCCTTTGCCAAAGAAGTAACTCCACGTGCGGTTTGCGATTGCCTTGGCGAAGAACGGATTCTGCTTCGATACAAGCCAGTCGGCCAAAGCATCGCGACGCCGCTGATCGGTCGGAATCTTCACCGGAGTCGCCGAAGCAATCAGAAACTCAGGGGCCATTACACGGCTGTCCTTGGGGTGCTTCATCTCGTAATCCGCACGTTGGTCGTAGATGATCTCCTCACCCACTTCATAACCGGGCCGCAGACCCACAGCAGAGAAAAACGCCGACATCTGGTAATACTGATTCTGCGTCCACTTCTCAAAGGGATGATCGTGGCACTGGGCACACACCATGCGCACGCCAAGAAAGACCTGTGTCGTCTTCTCCATCGTGGGTTTGGGCTCGCGCGTGGTGCGGAAGTAATTCGCGGCAGGGTCGTCGTAGGAAGATCCGCGACTGGTCAGCAACTCGCGAACCATTTTGTCGTAAGGCTTGTTGGCAGCGATCGAAGAGTGGATCCACTCCCGGAATCCATAGGTGCCCTTCTCTCCCAGAAACTTGCGGCTCGACTGCAGCAGATCACCCCACTTCACTGTCCACTGGTCGGCATAGGCGGGGCTTGCAATCAACTTGTCGATCTTGCGGCTGCGCTTCAGTCTTTGCGGAGCCGGGTCTGAAAGAAAGCTGCGAACCTCATCCGGTGTCGGCAATGCACCAGTCAAATCCAGCGTCACGCGGCGCAAGAACGAAGCATCGTCGGTGGCAGGAGAAGGCTGCAACTTCAGCTTCTGGAGCTTGGCATCGATGTGTTGATCGATGTAGCTGTATTGGGGAAGTGGCTTCCAAACGAAGCCGGGTTTCGGGTTCAGGATCGTAACCGGAATCGTCGAATACTTGCCCTGGTAACGCACCAGCAGCGTAGCTTCACCAGTCCGCAAGCCGTCAACTTTGGCAGTAGCATCCACCTTGGCCAGATCCGGGACATTCGATTCAATCGTGGCTTCTTTAGTGACGTCGCGAGTTTGCCCATCGGCAAAGCGTGCCATCACCTTCACCTGTGCAGACTCACCAGGCTTCGGCATAGCGAGTTCTTTCGGCTCAACTTCAATCGCGGCAACAGCATCCTTGGCCGGGTCTCCATAAGGTACGCCCTGAGCGATCCAGCTTTCGATCGTCTTGTAATAGGCCGAGGTCTGTTCAAAGCGAAGTCCGCCGCCATGCGCCACCTGCATCACAGGTTTGGCCAGCATCAAGCTACGCTTCGGTTCACTTCGATTGAAGCGGCGCCCGCTCAAGTCATAAAGCAATGCCTGGTAGTCGAACTGCGGATCATAGCCACGAAGAGAAAGCTTGAAGCCATTCTTTCCCTTGGCCGCACCGTGGCAGGGGCCAGAGGTACAACCAGTCTTGTTCAGGATCGGGGCCACATCCCGTAAAAAGGTGACGGATTGGGCACTGGCAACAAATGCGAGGCTAGCGAGGATTAGTATTGGACGCATTGGTCTTGGTCTCTTCTATTTGGAGTTCTGGTACATCGAGGCGCAGCAGCGGCGAGAAGACATCAATCGCACCCATCAGCCGCCCGGAAATCCCTATGTTGTAAGGGCCAGGAATTGAGTTTTTTGAAGTCGTCACAAGGAAGGTACCCGTTCGTTTGTCGGTCTTGTCCTGTTCCATTTCGATAATTCGCGTGCCTTGCAGGTTCGGCAGATCCACGTTGACGGTAGCAGGCACAGCCAGCATAGAGTTGGTGGCCTGCCACTTCCAACGGAATCGATATTCAAACCCGGATTCTTTTTGCTCTGTCTTGATCAGGGTCAGCTCAAGGTTTGCCGGCGTAGCAGCAGTAGTGGCAGCAGGCAGCAGATACCCCAGCGGCTTACCGTTGAGCGCACGCTGCCGGTCGACAACGCCCTGCGTGCTGGCACCATTTACTGCGATGAGATAAGCAAAGCCAGTTGCCTCGCGCTCAATCCCTTCCCCCTTCACCAGAAATCCGATGTCGGTGGCCGGTAGGCTCAGGTCTTTCTCAGCAGTAAACGAAAGCGTCGCACGGCGATTCATCGTACGCACCAGCGGATCGGGAATCTCGGCCGCAAGATCACCTCCAGAAACCTGAATCCCTTTGGGCAGATGCATCGGCGTCACCTTCAGCGCACCCATAAAACCACGACGCTCGACATCCACCGCCACAATCGCCGTCCCACCCGCAGGAATGTTTACAAACGGGGTAATGATCGTGGCACGAATATCGTGAACTGCTTTACGCATCGTCAGGCGATAAGCGTAATTGGGGCCACCCCGCTGTGCCAGGTCTTCCACCGTAACCTTTAGCTTGCTAGCACCATGCGGAGCCTGGAACATGAGGAAAGGGTCGCCCAACGTCCGGCTAGATGCTTGCACCGCAGCCACATCCACCGGCAGTGGGCCATCCCCAGCCGAAGCCAGCCGCTTACCGGATTCGTCGTAAACCGTAATGAGACCAGTAAGCTTTGAAGTGCCAAGCTCGCGGGCCTGTAGCTCGAAGAAGAAGTCTTCCCCGCCCTTCACCGCAATTTCATAGCTATCAATTTCTGCAGGCTTATCCAGTCGGCCATTGATCGTAAGAGGAAGCTGAATGGGCGCAGTCAAAGGTTCGCGGGCTTCCGGATAATCTCCAACCGCAAAGGGGAGCGGCAGCGCAGGTGAGTCTGAAAAATTGACATTCACTTGACCAAGCTTCGTCTTCAAGTCCGCCTTAACAGCCGTCTTGTTGAGTACAACTTCAACCTCTTCCCCACGGCGGCCTCCCAGCGGGAAGATCTCACTGGCAAAGGCATAAGTGCCAGTCTTGAAGCGATAATAATCCTGCATCTGGTTTGAGAAGCGGGCGTCGAAAATTTCGACATAGACAAAGCTCTCTTTGGTGAAGCTAAGCTCAAGCCTTGGATCGAGGCTCAAACTCGGATCATCCTCCGACCTCCCAATTCGCTTGCCAGAAGCATCATAAACCTGAATCACAGGGTCAATCGCGGAACCCACTCGGCGCGCTTCAACTTCAAACACACGGCGCTCCCCAGCCTTCACCGGAATCCGGTACACATCGCGCTCAGGGCCCTTCAGTTTTCCATTGACGGTGATTGCAGTAGCGGGCAGGGTCTGCGCCTTCTCGATGGAATCATTCTGATGCGGCAACGAACCCGCTCGCGACTCTTCTTCCACGATCTCGGGGAAGGCTCCAATCGATAGCAAAAGGATATTCGACAGGCCATTAGCAGCCTTAACTCGAACAGTATAAGTTCCTACAGGCCAGTCTCCAGTAGGCTCAACCAGGTAGTTGATGTAACCGGTTTTGTCCGACCCAAGTGGCGTAAACGTAGCGGGCAAATTGGAGATCACCGTTGGCCCCTCAATGAGATCTTTACCCACCAGCGTCAACTCAAACGGACGCCCCTTCTGAGCGCCCCTTGGCTGCAACTCGGTAATCGTAGGAGCGGCGGCACTCAATGTGAGCGCAGCAGAAAGAACAAACAAGATTCTCATGGGGCACCAGCCGAAAGCGAAAGTGGCACAGGGATGAATTCTCGAATGAGGCTGCCATCGATCGTCGAGTAAAGTCTGACCTTGCCATCAAAGCCGCCCGTAGCAAGCGTCTTACTATCAGGAGAAAATGCCACGGTATAAATGCCAGCACTATGGCCAGAACAACTGGCAGCCAGCTTCCCGGTTTCTGCATCGTATAGCGTCACAGCCGGCGATCCGCCACCAATGGCAATCAACTTGGCATCAGGAGACCAGTCCAGCGCCGTAATAGGCCCGTCCTGCCGCTCAATACGCCGCACCAGCGTCGAGTCGTCAGCGATCTTCATACTGCGCGCCCGGTCTAAAAGATAAACATAAGGGTAGCGGTCCTCACCGCCAATCACGATGATGTCTTTAGCCGGATGCCGAGCCACGGCATAGAGCTCTGTCTTCAATTGATTCGCGTTCTCAAGAAAAGCTCCCGATGCCGCGTCGTTGATCTTGGCAGCCCTGTCGCGAGAGATGGAAATGAATCGCTTCGAATCAACTCCAAAGATAGTCGAGAGCACCCAGTCTTCATGGTTGCCAATCTTGTAAAGTTCCTTGGCACTCGATGTCTCAAAAACATGCACCGTGTTATCAGCCGCACCAACGGCAATCCGCGAAGAATCAGGAGCAAGCGAGGCACCAAAAACAGTATCGGAAGTAAGTGTGGCATTGCGCAGCATCTTCCCGGCGATCGGGTCCCACACCTGCACTTCGCCAAATCGGGCAGGCGTGCCACCACCGGCAATCAGCAGCTTGCCGTCCTTGGAATAAGCAAGCGAAAGAATCCGCTCCGCCTTACCCTGCAAGCGCAGGGGCGGTGTCTTAGCATCGAGTGTATGAATCAAAATCTCGCGATTCCCAGACACAGCCAAGTGCTGTCCATCCGGAGAAAAGCGCAAACTATTGATCACCGGTGGTTGCAGATAAACAGTCGGTTTGTTGATGTCTGTCGCAGCAGCAGCAGTGTCATCCTTAGCTCCAGCTCGAATCCACTCACGAAACAAACTGATCTCAGTTTCAGAAAGCGAAGGCCGTCCCAGCGGCATGCGCGGTTGCTTGTCAGCGACAAGGTATTGAACCACGATGCTGTCTTCCGGCTGCCCGGCAATCCAGGCCGTGCCAAGCCTCCCACCCTTGGTGGCGTCGGCATGAGTGGTAAGGTCAAGCCCTGCGGCTTTGGAGGCTGGCTGGTGACAACCAGCGCAATGCTTCTGCAGCAAAGGCTGGATATCGCTTTGGTATGAAGGTGCCGCTGCGAGAAAAAGTAGGCTAGCGAAGAACATGAAATAGATGTGAGGATTATTTCATGTTTCGCTACTCGACGATAGCCTGCATGACAGCGCTTTCAAAATCACGATCCAATTGCCGGTTCGAATTGTCAGTCTGGATCATCATGATGCCGACGATCTTTTCTTTGGGGTCAATCCAGAAATGCGTACCAAAAGCCCCGTCCCAGCCATAGCTCCCGGTCGAGACGCGCTGCCCGGCAGCGATTGGATCGCTAATCACCTGCACACTCAAACCGAAGCCACGCCCCGGAGCCCGGCCTTGCAAGGTATCGGGTACAAATACGCTCGCCATGAGATCCACAGTTCGAGGGCTCAATAACCGCTTCCCATTCCACTTCCCGCCATCTAGCAGCATCTGAGCGAACACTGCATAATCTTGAATCGTAGAGTACAGCCCACCACCACCGGATAAGTATTCACGCCCATATAGATTCAACATCGGATGCTTGGCTTCCAGTCTAGTCATGCGGTCCGCAGCCCGGTGATAGCTAGTAACGATGCGAGCCTGCATCTCACCCTGCGGGTGAAACGAGGTCTCCTTCATGCCCAACGGATCAAAAAGTCTTTCCTGCAAAAACTTTTCGAAGCTTTTACCAGAAGCCACTTCCACCACTCGCCCAAGCGTATCGAAGGCTGCCAGAGCACTGTAGCCCCAGCGCGAGCCCGGTTGAAAGTCTAGCGGCGCCGATCCCAAAAGCGGCACAAGTTCGGGCAAGGTATCGGTCGTCTTCTTCGAGAGCTTTGCCATCTCGGCTCCGCTCACCGGCCCACTGCCCAAGCCAGAAACATGAGTCAACAGATCCTGAATTGTGATCGCACGTGTTGCAGGAACAGTGTAGTAAGGCGCTGGCGAATTAGCAGGCGCACCAGCAGGCCGCTCCTGCGTCACCGCAACCTTCAACGATTGAAACTCCGGAATGAACTTCGACACCGGGTCGTTCAGCCGCAGCTTGCCGTCCTCCATCAACATGAGAATCGCCACACCGGCCACCGGCTTGGTCATCGACCAGATGCGAAAGACGGCATTCTTCTCCATTGCGCGCTTCCCCTCAACATCCATCGACCCATGCGCCTCAAGATGCGCCACGCGTCCCCGCCGGGCCACCAGCGTCACCGCGCCCGCGATGTCGTGAGCATCCATATGCTTCTGCATCGTCTCGCGAATGCGGCCCAGTCGCTCAGAGGAAAATCCGACAGCCTCCGGCTTCGCATCTGGAATCGCGGCCCCAAAAGTTTGGATCGCCACTAGGGCAAATACAAGCAAGTACTTTTTCATATCCTCTGGATTCTATCGTGCCAAGTAAAAAGGGGCGGCCCACTTGGGCCGCCCTCTCTCAATCGCAAAAGAACAAACTAGCTCAAACGGCTATGCCAAGGCTTTGCCGCACCAAGCGCATCGTTCACTGCGTTGATGTTCTTGATGCCCTCGGTATCAAGCCACTGCTGCAACGCAGCAACGCCCTGTTTGGCGTATACAGGAATGCCTTCCTTCCAGGTCGCACGGCCACAAAGCACACCGCTAAACGGGGTACCCGCTTCAGATGCCATCGCCAGGCTTTCGGTGAACTGATCGTTGCTTACACCAGCGCTCAAATAAATGAACGGCAGATCGGTCACGTCGGCAGCAGCGCGATAGTGCTCCAGTGCTTCAGCGCGAGTATAAGCAGTAGCACCCTTATAAACACTCGAACCTTCGACATACTCAGCATTCACCGGAACTTCCACCTTCAACACGTCAACCTTGTAACGTGGCTTGGTGAATTCAGCCATACTCTTCAACACAACCTGCGGCTTCAGCTTGGCAAACTCAAGACCCTTCTCGTCCTTGCCATCGACGTCATAGCCAATGAATTCAAGAAAGAAAGGAATTTCCTGATCCGCACACTCGCTGCCAATCCGCTCAATGAAGGCATGCTTGATCGTGTTTACTTCATCGCTATCGAAGGGGGTGTAGTAAATCAGGATCTTGACTGCATCCGCACCCAGTTCCTTGATGCGGCGAACGCTCAGGTCAGGTAGCAAATCAGGCAAACGGCCAGGCTGCGTGTTGTCGTAACCAGACTTCTCATAGGCCAGCAACAAACCGGCATTGGCGGAGCGCGCATGCGCAGCAGGCAGACCAAACTCGGTGTCAAGCAAAATCGCGCTCGCGTGCGGTGTCAGTGTACGCACAACTGTCGTCTTGAACTCTTCCATCGTTGCCTGCGAAATCTCGCTC
>ENA-ORBV01011546-ORBV01011546.1-microbial-mat-metagenome-genome-assembly--contig:-NODE-11546-length-13840-cov-3.853520_pt1 | contig 13840 bp, 12 predicted proteins | sample MGYA00237777_ERZ505514 | MGnify/ENA primary metagenome ERZ505514 (study PRJEB26160, sample SAMN06269048) | microbial mat metagenome | isolation source: Oligotrophic lake microbial mat | place...
CGCTGCCATTGCCGTGACAGCCGCCGAGGTTGCAGCCCGCCGTGGAGACGACCGCCATGACCTCCCGGCGAAAGAACACGCTTTCCGCGGGCGCCTCGGCGGCCGTCGCCCGCGGCAGCGCCACGCCGAGGGCGGCGACACAAACGGACAAAATGGGAAAACGTGTCGGCATCTTTCTGGGCAGGTTGCTGCCCGAAGGAGAACACCCTTCCGCGGCGAAACATAGGGACTTTTCGCGCGGGGAAAGGTTGCCAGCGAAGAATCTGTGACTTCAGTTTTTCCTCACCCGGCGGGCGTTGGATGCCGGAGCGAGATCAGCGGTTCTTCGCAGCGCTCAGAATGACTGCTTGGGAAGAGCCGCCGCCCCTTACGCGCGATTCCACGCCAGCAGCCCTTGGGCGGCGGGGAGAATCTCATCGAGCAGGTCGTCGCCGAGATTTTTCACCAAGGGCAGCGCCGGTCCCGTCTCGGCGATGCCGGCGAGCGACACCGCGTGATGCAGCACCGGGATCGGGCCATACGCGTTGCGGAGATTTTCGAGCGAGGTGAAGCGCTCGCGAATCTCCTCCGCTAGGGCGATGTCTCCCGCGCGCAGGGCGTTGAGCAACTCCTGCGAACGCCGGGGCGCCACACAAACGCAGCCGCTCGTGAAGGCGTGAACGCCAAACTTCAACCAGTGAATGATCGCGGGCTGCTCGCCGATGCCGCTGACGATGAGTTTCGGATCGACCGACTGCACGAGCCCGGCGAGGAGGTCGTCCTGCTCGGGGTTGTCGCGGACGACCGCGTATTTGATCCACGCGATCGCCCCCTCGGCGACCAGCGATTCCACGACTTCGAGCGTCACGTAGCCTTGGTCCTTAATGTAGAGCACGATCGGTTTGCCGAGCTTCTCGACGATGCGCAACACCGCAGCCTGCACGCCTTGGGGCGAACTCACCGCCACCGTCGGCAGCAGCATCGCGGTCGGAAAACTCCGCTTCGCGAGGATCGCCGCCTGGTCGAGCGCCGTGCCGAAGTAGGGCCCGATGCTCGGCACGATCAGCGTGTTCGCTGCCGCGCCCGCTTCGAGCTGGTCGAGCACCGTTGCGTATTCGCTGAGCGCGATGTTGTAGAAATTGGCGTTGCCTCCGTAGAGCAGCGTGGAGACGCCGCCCGACTCAATGTGCCGGATGAGCTTCGCGTTTTCGGCGGCATTGGGCCGGAGCGCAGAATCGCGGCAGAGCGGCGGCACGGAAATGACGGAGCTTTGCAGGTCGGAGGGAGAAATCGTCGTCTTCATCGGGTCGGTGCCCCTTTCCATCCTTTCCGGCGCGCCCGGGCAAGCGGGAAGTCGCCAAAGGAGACGATTGCGAGCGGGTTTCCTTGGCACTAGCCTCGCTGGGTACGTTGCATGCGACCGGCTTCACCACATGAGCGACTCAGTTGAAAATACTTCCGGGAGCGTGGCCCCTGTTCGGGAAAAGGGCCCGCGCCGGACCACGCCGGTGGTGCTCAAGCTCACGCTGCTCGTCGGCGTCACCCTCGCGGTGCTGCTCTCCGGGCTGCTCATCGCCAGCGGCTTCTACTGGCACGACGTCTTGCGCACCCAAGTGGATGCGCACCTCGCGGCGGTGGCGGCCAGTCGCTGCGCCATGGTCCAGGCGCAGGTGGCCTTGCTCCAGCAGCGCGTGGAGCTGAATACCGATCGCGGCGAGCTGCGCGGCTTTTTCTACGAGCTGGCGAACGGGACCTTGTCGGATCAAAACCGCGCAGGTTCGCAGCAGACGCTCGAAAGAATCTCGAATGGCGATCCCATCCTCTCCGCCGCGCTCGTCGATCCAGCGGGCCAGGTCGTGCTGTCCAGCGATCCCCAGCAGGTCGGGCGCAACGTCGGCGCCGAGGCCGAGTTTCGCCATGGCCTGACCGAGGCGCATGTGGGTCTTCCCCGCCGGATGGCCGGTCGCTTCGAGGCGGTCCTGGCCGCCCCAGTGCGTGCGCGGAGCGATCCCGGAAAAACCTACGGCGTGCTCATGGCCGCGGAGAAGGCGCCACTTTCACCGTCCGCCTGCCGCTCCTGAACGAAGACACCACGCTGCCCGTCTCGAAGTCGCCTGTGTCTTCGCCGCGGGCCGTGCGCAGTCGGCGCGTGCTGCTCGTGGATGACAACCGCGACACCGTGCATTCTTTTGCGCGGCTGCTGAAACTCCGCGGGCACGAAGTCGCCACCGCCTACGATGGCCTCGTCGCACTCGAGCGCGCGCAGGAGTTTAAGCCCGACATTTTCCTCCTCGATATCGGCCTGCCCGGGCTCGATGGCTACGCGCTGGCGCGGCGCTTGCGCGAGGAAGGATTCGCGGACACGCCGATGATCGCCATCTCCGGCTACGCCCAGCAGGGCGACCGGGAAAAGGCGCGCGAAGCCGGCTTCGACCGGCACTTCGCCAAACCGATCAATTTCGAAGCACTCGCCGCGCTCCTGCTCGCCGAGACCGCGGAGATTCGCTCGCGCTAGTGAACTGCTGATGTCGTGGGAGTGCGGTTATCTGACCGCAGAGGCGCAAAGAAAACAGAGAGGTCTGCAGAGGGGAAAACGAAGATCTCTCTGCGTTCCTCTCCATCTTCTCGGCGTTCTCTGCGGTAAAGTCCGCCGGTCCACCCTCTTAATGGATCGCTGGCTCGGGCGTGGGTTTGCCGTTCCAGTGGAGAAAGCGGAAGTCGCAGCCTTCGTCGGCCTGCGTCACTTCATTGAGGTAGAGCACGCCGTAGCCGCGCTCGTAATGCGGAGCGGCGGGTTTCCACTCCGCGCGGCGCGTGGCGAGTTCTTCGTCGGCGACTTCCAGCGTCAGCGTGCGCGCTTCCACATCGAGCGTGATCAAGTCGCCGTCCCGCACCAGCGCGAGCGGGCCGCCCACGGCTGATTCCGGGGCGACGTGCAGGATGCACGCGCCGTAGCTCGTGCCGCTCATCCGCGCATCGGTGATCCGCAGGATGTCGCGCACGCCCGCTTCGAGCAGGCGCTTCGGCAGCGGGAGCATGCCCCACTCCGGCATGCCCGGCGCGCCGATCGGGCCGGCGCTTTGCAGGACCATCACGCTGTCCGCGGTGATGTTCAGCGCGGGGTCGTCGAGGCGCTTGGAAAGATCGGGGTAATTCTTGAACACGACCGCCGGGCCGGTGTGCTTGAGGAAGCGCGGCTCCATCGCGCTGTGTTTGATGACTGCGCCCTTCGGGCAAAGATTCCCGCGCAGCACCGCGGTGCCACCTTCCGCCGAGATCGCGTGCTCGCGCGGGCGGATTACTTCGGTGTTCCAGATCTTCGCGTCGCTCACGTTCTCCTTCAGCGTCTTGCCATTCACCGTCAGGCAGTCGCCATCGAGGAGATCAAGCAACTGCGCCAGCGTCGCGGGCAGACCGCCGGCGAAATAGAAGTCCTCCATCAAAAATCTCCCCGCTGGCCGCAGATCAGCCAGCCGCGGCGTCTTCCGCGAGATGCGGTCGAAATCCTCCAGCGGCAGCTTGATCCCCGCGCGGCCCGCCATCGCGATGAGATGCACGATCGCATTCGTCGAACCGCCCACCGCCATGTCCGCGACGATCGCATTCTCAAACGCCGCCCTCGTCAGAAACTTCGACGGGTTCAGGTCCGTCCACGCATTCTCCACCGCCTGCCGCCCGGTCGCCGCCGCCATGCGCCAGTGCCGCGCATCGCTCGCCGGGATGCTCGACGCCCCCGGCAGCGTCAGCCCGAGCGTCTCGGTGATCGCCGTCATCGTGCTCGCCGTGCCCATCGTCATGCAGTGTCCGTGCGAACGCGCGATCCCATCCTCAATCTCACACCAATCCTCCTGCGAAATTTTCCCCGCGCGCAACTCCGCCCAATACTTCCACGCATCCGTCCCCGAGCCGAGCGTCTGGTCGCGCCACTGCCCGTGCAGCATCGGCCCGCCTGGCACGAAGAGGAACGGCAGCGCCGCCGAGAGCGCGCCCATGATCAGCGCCGGCGTCGTCTTATCGCACGCGCCGAGCAGCACCGCGCTATCGATCGGGTGACTGCGCAGCACCTCCTCCGTCTCCATCGCCAGCAGATTCCGATAAAGCATCGTCGTCGGCTTCATGAAATTCTCCGCCAGCGACAGCACCGGGATTTCCAGCGGCATCCCGCCCGCCTGCAGCACCCCCTTCTTCACGTTCTCCGCCAGCACCTTGAAGTGCAGGTGGCACGGATTGATGTCGCTCCACGTATTCAGGATCGCGATCACCGGCTTCCCCACCCAATCCTCCGGCCCGAGCCCCATCTGCTTCAGCCGCGAGCGCTGGCCAAACGTCCGCAAATCATTCGGACCGAACCAACGGAAGCTGCGGAGTTCTTCGGGAGTGCGACGGGTGCTCATAGGTGGGAAAGCCGCGCGAGGAGCGCGCAAGGGCCGCATCACAGCGCGAAAGCCCCGCGCCTTCAATCCCCGACGCCGACAAAAATCGCCGTGACACCCACCCGCATTTTCACCTACAAACACTCCCGCAACGTCCCCAGACGAAATGAAGGCGGCAACACATTTTGGCGTGCGCGGCACGCAACCCAGCAGGTTACGAAGGACTTCGCTTGCCCGGATTTCCCCCGTCCTCGCGCATCTGGGAGGCGACCGCGCCGCAGGAGGCGCGCCCCGCACCCCGCGAAGCCGTCACCGGCACCACCCCGCCCGAAGCCGTCCTCAAGGGCGTGATCGCGGAAGACCTCACCGGGCTCGCCGCGCGGCGGGCCGCCTACATCGCCAGCGACGAGGATCAAAACACCTCCACCCAAGCCGGGCAGGAAGCGCACGACGAAGTGAACACCCTCTTCCTCGAAGTCCGCGGCCTCCGAGTCGACCTCCAACTCGCTGCCGACCAGGCCTTCCCCTACACCGAAAAACTCAACGCCCCCACCCGCCGAGCCTTCAAGATCCCCGCGGATCGGCCAGCGGTGGAGTGAGGCTGGCGCGTTGTTGATTGAGCGACCGTTTGTCCGCGGTTAGTTTCGCACCCATGTCCCAGACTCCAGAACTTTTGCAGCGCGTGGACTCTGCCAAAGCACAACTCGACAGCCTGCGTCCGCTGGAGAAAGAGCAGGAAGATCGGGTGATGCAGAAGTTCCGCCTTTGGTGGACCTATCACTCGAACGCCATTGAGGGGAACACGCTCACGCAGGGTGAGACGGAGATGTTCTTGATGGAAGGACTCACCGCGAAGGGCAAGCCGCTCAAGGATCATCTCGATCTTCGTGGCCATAGCAACGCGATCAACTACCTGCTTGGTTTCATCCACGACAAGGATGTGCTGACCGAAGCGGCGATGCGGAAGCTGCACGAGATTTTACTCGTCGAGCCGTATCAGGTGCAGGCGATCACTCCCGATGGGCTGCCGACGATGAAAACCGTGGCACTTGGCCAATACAAGACCCAGGCCAACCACGTCCGCACGCCCACGGGTGAAACACACTACTACGCCACTCCCGAGGAGACGCCCGCGAAGATGCAGGACTTGATGACTTGGTACCGCAACGAGACGGCCAAAAGCGTGATGCACCCGGTCGAGATGGCCGCTCGCTTTCACCACCGGTTCACGTCGATCCACCCATTCGACGACGGGAATGGTCGCATGTCGCGCCTGCTCATGAACCTCATGCTCATGCAAACCGGTTATCCACCGGCAGTGATTCGGATCAGCGAGAGGGATCAATATCTCGCGGCTCTGCGAAGAGCGGATCGGGAAGAACACGACGATTTCCTCGGCTTCATCGCCGAGCACGTCGTGGTATCGCTGGAACTCTCCGTCCGCGCCGCAAGGGGGGAGGAAATTCATGAACCAACTGACCTTGAGAAGGAAATCGCGTTACTCAAGATCGAGTTGAAGCACGGCGAGGAACCGGAGGTGCTAACGCAAGATGTGCAAAGAAGAGTGTTTGCGAACTCATTCGATCCTTTGTTCGCGGAAATCGTGAAGCTGATGAGCCCGCTGTGCGATTTATTCGCTCAGAACATACTTTCGTGGGGAGGGGGAGAAACCACCATTCTCCACATGAAAGCGGCCCCACGTCCGACTGGCTGGGAAAGCCGAGTGATTCACAGGGTCCCGGTGCATTTTGATTTGCGAGGTTTTAAGAAAGCCCGCTTCGACACCTTTGATCTTACTGCGGTCATATTACTGACATTGGATCAGTTGAACTACCAAGTGTCATTACCTTCAGCCAATCCATCACTGACCATCCAACACTTCTATCAGGAACCCCTCACCAAAGACGAAATCACCGAGGTGGCGCAGAAGCTCACCCGCTTCTTTGTGGAGGCCATCAAGAAAAAGACCAACGGCCATTCCTGATCGGGGTGCCTCGCCCACGAGGGGTGGAGTCCGGGGCTGAAGAGATTCGCCGATAAATCGGGTCGCCGGCGAACCAAGTCAGGATTTTCCATTTACCCGCGCGGGGCAGAGCGGTAATGCTCCGCCCCCGATGAGCACCCTTCTCAATCTCGTCGGGAAATATCCCGTGCAGCGTTTCGCCGCCGGGGAAGTCGTGCTGGAGCAGCGCCATGATTCCGGTCGCATGTATGTGCTGATCGAAGGCGAGGTGGAGGTCTTCCGCGAGGGCGTGCGCATCGCCAAGGCCAGCACGCCGGGCGCGGTCTTCGGCGAAATGGCGGCGCTGCTCGGCGGCGCGCATACCGCGACTGTCCGCACGCTGAAAGCTTCCTCTTTCGCGGTCGTGGATGATCCGCGCGCGTTTCTCGCCGGCTCCGCCGAGGCCAGTCTGCAAGTGGCCGAGTTGCTCGCCCGCCGCCTCGATTCGCTGAACAAATATCTCGTGGACGTGAAGCGCCAGTACGTGGGGCACGATCATCTCGGGATGGTGGATCAGGTGCTGGAAGCGCTGATGCACCGCCACCCGCGGGCGCGGGACTAGGCTTCCCTCGCCGCGAGGACGGCGCGCAGATCCTGGGTGCCGGTTCCCTCCAGCGAACACCACTCGGCCTGCATGGTGTCGAGGTCGAGCGCGATGAACGCCGGGCGCGGCCCGATCTGCTGGCCGGGATTGAAGACCCACGTTTTTCCGAGCTGGTCGATCCACGCGCCCTCGGCGTGGAAGGGTGCATTGTGGATGTGGCCGGAGAGGACGACGTCCGGCTGATACTGCTGGATCCAGCCGGGCAGGAATTCGTCGCCGCCAAACTTGCGCCCCGTCCAGCTCACGGGCGATTGATCGGGCGGCGAATGATGAACCCAGATCCAGCGGGCCTTGAGGCGGGCGGCATCGCGGGCGAGCTGCGCTCCGATGGCGGCGCGGGATTCCGGCCCATCCCACCACGGGCAGACGGTGATGAGCGTGTCGCCGACTTCCACGCTGTCGCCATCGACAAACACTTCCGCGGCCTTGGCCTCCTGCAGCCAGCGCGCGACGGATTCATTGGCCTCGGAGCGGGCGTCGCCATCGTGATTGCCGGAGCAGACGAGCAGGCGCGTCTGTTCCCCGATGCGCTGGAGATATTTCTCCACGACGGTGATCTGCACATCGAGATCGACGGGCGAGGCGAGGTCGAGCAGGTCGCCGCCGATGACGACGAGTTCGAAATGCACCGCGGTTTTCGCCAGCCAATCAAACTGCTTCAGCGCGTAGTGGAGGTCGGCGACGAAGAGCATCCGCATGGGTTCAGCGAAGTTGAGGATGCGCGCGCGGGTCGTCGAGGCGAATCACGGTGCTTTTTCCCCGGGCGGAGCCACCGGCGGCGAGTCGGTCTTCGGCGGGGCTGCGGCGATGACGGTGAGCCAGAGCTGATCGGTCGAGTCGATCACCAGATCGGTGTAGCCCTGCGGCACGCCGTTGTTTTCGCCGGTCGTGGTCATGAAATGGGAGACCGGGTGCTCGGTGCCGGACTCCATATCGCGCACGACAAGCTGGAACGGCTGGCTGACCGCGGCGGCGGTTTCCGTGGCGACGATTTTCAAGGTCACCTCACCGCCTTTCTCCGGCACCTCGACTTCCGCCGCGGTGACGCCTTCGGGTAATTTCTTCGCCGCGAGTTGCAGCTTCCCTTTCAACCCATTCACGCGCTTCACGGTCGCCTTGATTTCGCCCGTCTTGCCGGCGGTGACGACGACTGCGTGGCTCGCGGTGCTGGCGGTGAGGGTGGGCTGCGCCTCGGTGATGGCGAGGCGATAGAGGAAGTCGCGACCGCCGCGGTGTGCGAGATCGCCGATCGCGGCGATGAAGACGCCATCGCTCGGCGCGGTCCAGATGAGCAGCGGATCGCGCGAGCCCTCGGCGTCGTCGCTGCGCGCGAGTTGTTTGCCGTCCTTGTCTTCGATCTTCAGCCAGGCATCGAGCGGCGAACCCGCGCGCGCGGCGAGCAGGCGCAGGTCGTAGATCTTTCCCTTGGTGGCGGTGAAGGTGAAGCGGTCTTCGTCGTTGGCAGCGGCGATCGCGCCGGAGATGGCGCCCGGCGATTCGACGGCCTGCGCGGTGCTGGCCGCTTGGTTCGGCTCCTGCTCGGCGATTTCCGCACCACGCTCGGGATCGTGCGGCGGCAAGGTGACGGTCGGCTGCGGCTGCGTGGTGAGGTGCAGGCGATAGATGCAGCCTTCGCCGCCGGTGAAGCCGACGCCAGATGTGGCCGGATAAACGAACCCCATGAGTTGCACAATGAAGACGCCATCACCCGGCGCGGTCCACGTGAGTCGCGGATCGAGCGTGCGCCCGTCGTCGTGGTTGAAGGCGAGCTGCGTGCCGCTTTCATCGACGAGGCGGAGCATGCCGTCGAAGGTGGAGCCGAGCACGTAGGCCTCGACGCGCGCGGTCAGCGTCTCGCCTTTCTTTAAGGTGACGGCGAAGGAATCGACATCGCCCGCTTTACCTAGTTGGCCACTGACCGTCGTCGGCAGCGCGGCGATTTTCTGCGGTTTTTTGAAGTGGTCGTTCGGCTCGGCATCGAGCGGCTCCGGTGCCGTGGAGACGATGAAGAAACGCGGCGCCGATGCGCCTTCGCCGTTGAAAAGCCGGATCAGGTGCGGCCCGGGCGCGGCGTCCGGCGCGATCTCCACGTCGAACTCACCTGCCTTGGGCAGCGCTTTGAAAACGATGCCCGGCGCATCGACCCAGACTTGCACCGGCCACGGCGCAAACTTCCCGCTCGGTCGCACGGTGACGGTCGTGCTGCGGGTGCCGGCGGCGGGGAAGAGGTGGGTGAGTGTCGGCTCGGCGGCGCTCGCGACGAGGCCACAAACCGCGAAGAAGACACCCGTAGCGCAGCGCGCGACCACGCCTTTAGACAAAGAGTTCCTTGATCATGCGCCCCTCGTTCACCAGGTGGATCGGCCGCCCGGTGTTCGTCTGGAGCGTCATGTGCGGATCGATGCCCATCTTCGTGTAGAGCGACGCGGCGAAGTCCTCCGGGCGATAGACATTCTCGGCGGCGTGATAACCCTTCACGTCGGTCGCGCCGACGATCTGCCCGCCGGGAATCCCCGCGCCCGCCATGAGCACCGACATGGCGAAGGGCCAGTGGTCGCGGCCGACATCCTTGTTGACCTTTGGCGTGCGCCCAAATTCGCCGCACGCGATGACTAGCGTGTTTTCCATTAGTCCGGTCGCTTGCAGGTCGTTCAGCAGCGCCGCGAGTCCCTGATCGAAGTTCTGCAAGCGCTTGCCTTTGTAAGTCTCGAACAGCTTCCGGTGATCGTCCCAGCCGCCGTAATGAACTGTGACAAACGACACGCCCACTTCGACGAGCCGCCGCGCCATGAGCATGCGCTGGCCGACGTCGTTGCGCCCGTAGCGGTCGCGCACCTTGGCGTCTTCGCGGCTGATGTCGAAAGCCGCCTGCGCCTTCGACGACGACACGAGGTCGAAGCCCTGCTGGTAAAATTTGTCGAAGACCACCGCCGGGTCGTCCACGAGCTTGTCATTAAAGCGCTGCATCCGATCCAGCGCCGTGCGCAGCTCACGCCGCGTCTTCGCGTGCCCCTCGGCGATTTCCGCCGGCACCACCACGTCGCGCACCTGAAAGCCGTTCGCATTTGGATCACCGCCGATGACAAACGGCGCGTGCTGCCCGCCGAGGAAATTCGGGCCGCCCGAGCGCGTGTTGCTCGGCATCGCCATGTAGGCCGGCAGACCGCTGCGCACACCGCGGTCGTAGGACACCATCGAGCCAAAGCTCGGGTGAAACGTGACGAACGCCCCGCACCCGACCGGCACCGGTGTTGGCGAACCGGTCATCATGTAGTGATTGCCGCCGCCGTGGTTCGGGTCCTTGTGCGCGATCGAGCGGATGACCGTGAACTTGTCGAACGCCTTGGCCAGTTCCGGCACCGGCTCGCTGAAATGCACGCCCGGCACGCAGGTCGGGATCGTCTTGAAGGTTCCGCGAATCTCCGCGGGCGCGTCCGGCTTCGGGTCAAACGTCTCGTAATGCGACGGCCCGCCATCCATCCAGATCATGATGCAGTTGACGTTTTTCGCCGGCGCCGCGCTGGGAGCGGCGACCGCGCGGGCGCGCAGCAGATCGCACAGCCCGAGGCCAAGGGTCCCGCCGAGGCCGATCTGGAGAAAGTCGCGCCGGGAGACTCCGGCGCAATTGTGATAAATGGGGGACATGTTGGCGTTTGTGAGTGAACCCTATCGCGCCCGGTTTCCTAGACCCTAAAATCGGGCTCCAGCAGGGCGGGAATTTGATCTCGCCACACGTTCCCGCCGGCTCATCTTGCGAGCTGCCATGAACGAGCCCGTCTCTTCTCAAGACCTTGCTCTCGGATTGCTCGGGGCCACCGTCGGCGGATGCCTCGGCTACCTTGCTTTCACGTGGATCGCCAGCCAGGGCTTTTACGCGCTGATGTTGCCGCCGGGGCTGCTCGGCATCGGTGCGGGTCTCGCCTCGCGCCGCCGGTCGCGCCCGCTCGCGATCATCTGCGCGGTCGCTGGGCTCGCGCTCGCGCTTTTCACCGAATGGCGCCACGCACCCTTCGTCACCGACAAAAGCTTCGGCTATTTCTTCGCCCACGTGCACCAGCTTCAGCCGGTCACGCTCATCATGATCGCCGTCGGCACCTATCTCGCCTACAGCCTCGCGCTTGGTCGCGAGCGGCGGACTAGTGATTGAAGACGAACTCCGCGGAGTTGAGCAGTGACCAGAGCACGTCCTCGGTCGCGCCGCGGCGGGTCGCGCCCTCGCTGGTGAAAGCGCCGGTGGCGATCTTCAGTTCCTCGTCGCTCGGCGGGCGCGTGTAGCAGGCGAGGTAAAGCTCGGTCACGATTTCCTCCGGCGTGAGCTGGCTCTCGGCGAGGCGTTGCACGCGCGCCGCGGCGTCCTTGCTCGCCAGCTTTTCCTGCAACAGACGTGAGTTCATGAGGTGCAGCGCCTGAACAATGCTCGGCTTGGAATCGCGCTCGCACGGGCAGTCGCTGCTCGAGTTTGGCCGGCTGAAGGCATCCATCGTGGGCGACTCGATCTTATAGGTCCACGCCTGGATGGCGCGGCTGCCCGGCGGCAGGCCGGAGTAGCTGTTCGGCACGCCGGTGATGTCGGCCACGGCGTCGGTGAGTACTTCCGCCGGCAGGCGGCGGCGATAGGAACGCGAGAAGTTGCGCGTGTCGGCGGTGTTGAATTCGTTCGGCACCGTGCTGAGCTGGTAAAGGTGCGAGCTCAGGATCGCGCGCATGAGTTCCTTAAGGTTGTAATTCTTGCGCACGAACTCCTGCGCGAGGCCGTGGAGCAGCGCGGGGTTCGAGGGCGGATTCGACAGGCGGAAGTCATCGACGGGATCGACGATGCCCTTGCCGAAGAACGCCGCCCACACACGATTCGCGACGGCCGGCGCGAAGAACGGATTCTTCGAGTCGGTCATCCAATCGGCCAGCGCACGGCGCGGATCGGTGTCGTCGGTCACCTTCACCGGTGAACCGTCCGGTGGCTGCGGCTCCATGAGTTCACCGGTCACGGGATGTTTCACCGTCTTGCCCGGCGCGAAGTAAAACGTCTCATTGCCCGCCGAGATCGGCGCGGAAATGCCGGCGCCCTTTTGCTTCACCGTGCCGAAGAACGCGGCCATGCGATAGAAGTCGTCCTGCCCCCATTTTTCGCTCGGGTGATGATGGCACTTCGCGCAGTCGAGCCGCACGCCGAGGAAGAGCTGGCTGAACATCGTCGTCACATCCGCGGGCTCGCGCCGGTCGCGATAAATCACCGCCGGGCCGAAGCGGTGCGTGTTGCCTTCGGTGGTCACGATCTCGCGCACGAACTGGTCGTAAGGCTTGTTCGCTCGGAAGCTCTCGCGAATCCACTGATCGAGCACATACACGCTCTTGATGCCCGCGCGGTCTGGGTTCGGGCGCAGCAGATCGGCCCATTTGTTCGCCCAATAGTCGGCGTAAAGCGGACTCGCGAGCAGGCGGTCGATGAGCTTTGCGCGCTTGTCGGGCGCGGTGTCGGCGAGAAAGGCGCGGGCTTCATCCGGGCTCGGCACGGCGCCGATGGTGTCGATCGAGGCGCGCCGCAGAAACTCCGCATCGCTGCACGACTCCGACGGGAAAAGGCCGAGCTGCTTGAACTGCGCGTAGGCCAGCTCGTCGATGAAGTTCCGCGCCGGCAGATTCGCGTACTGGCTTTCCGGCAGCAGGCGATCGGCGGGAATCCCGATCCGCGAATCGCCGACCATGCCCATGAAGCGCGCGACGATCACGGCCTGCCCGCTCACCTTGCCCGCGCTGACCACGCCAGCCTCGGTCACGCGCGCGAGTTCCTTGTCGTTGGAGCTGAAGTCGGCGAGTGCGGTAACATCGCGCACCGAGCCGTCGGAGTAATGCGCCTCGACCTTGAGCTGCTGCGTGTCGCCCTTCTTGTAGAGCCGCTCGGCGGGCTGCACGCTGATGCGCTGCAAATTGGCCTCGCCCTCGCTGCGATAAACCATGCCGCCGCTGATCCACTTCGCGATGGTGCGGTAAGCCTCGGAGTCTTTGCCAAAGCGCTCGCCGCCCTCGTGCGGGATCGTGTCCGTGGCCTTGAGCAGGAGCAGGCTTTCATCTGGCGCCGCCGGGAAGACACGCCGTCCGCGCCCGTCCTGCACGATGCCGCGGTGGTCGGATTGTGGATCGAAGGAGAAAACCGTGAGCTTGAAACCGTTCTGCCCGTCGGGCTTTGCGTGGCACGCGCCCGCGCTGCAGCCCGCCTTGCTCAGCACCGGCAGGACATCGCGGATGAAGCTCGGCGAGGGCTGCGGCGGTGCGGCGCTCTCGTTCAGCGCGAGCCTTGCGGCGATCTTGCCGTCCTTGTTCCAAGCGATGAGCCGGCCGTCCTGCGTGCTGGCAAAGACGCGCTCGCCGTTCGCGCTCACCGTCACGCCGTGCAGGGCCGTGGCGGCGTCCTCGAGTTTGCGTTCCTTCGCCGAGTCGCTCGACTGCGCGCCGCTGTGGCTCGTGAGGGCGGTGTAACGCGCGACGACTCCCGCGTCGGTGGCCGCGATGATCGTCGGCCCGACGCTCGACCACGCGAGCGAAGTGATCGCCGAGGTGGGCCGGCCGAGCGTGTTGATCCGCTCCCGCGTCTGCACGTCCCAGACCTTGAGCTGCTGATCCGCGCCGCCGCTGACGAGCTGCGTGGCGTCGGGATTGAAAGCGAGCGCGAGCACTTGCGCGGTGTGGCCTTCGAGCTTCGCGAGTTCCTTCTGCGTCGCGAGGTCCCAGATCTTCACGAGCTTGTCGCCGCCCGCGGTGGCGAGGAGCTTGCCGTCGCTACTCACCGCGAGGTCGAAGATCGTGTCTGCGTGGGCAGTCCACGATCTGTCTCTTATACACATCTGACGCTGCCGACGAATAGAGAGGTGTAGATCTCGGTGGTCG
>ENA-ORBV01011547-ORBV01011547.1-microbial-mat-metagenome-genome-assembly--contig:-NODE-11547-length-13839-cov-11.827787_pt1 | contig 13839 bp, 10 predicted proteins | sample MGYA00237777_ERZ505514 | MGnify/ENA primary metagenome ERZ505514 (study PRJEB26160, sample SAMN06269048) | microbial mat metagenome | isolation source: Oligotrophic lake microbial mat | place...
TGAAACAAACGTTCGACCTCTCCGAGGTCGGGAATTAAGGTCAACCCGATGCATTTCTACAAACCTTTGACCTCTCCAAGGTCGGAAATCATAAGTTATTTAGGGGCGGCTGGATAGTTATTATTTCAGCGACCCTAAGTAATCATTGAGGCTGCCAACTGAACAACTGCCAACTCAAATAAAATGGATCATAAAAAAACCGTACTCTCCTGCATTCAACCCACGGGCGACATGCATTTTGGCAACTATTTCGGTGCCGTGAAAAACTGGGTGGACTTACAAGCCAACTACGAGTGTTTCTACGGGGTTGTGAATTACCACGCCATGACGATGCCTTACAACCCGCAGAAAATGAGGGAAGTAACGTGGGAGTTCATCATTAACCTGTTGGCGGTTGGTGTCAAGCCGGAATACCTGTTCATCCAATCCCTGGTGCCGGAACATACCGAGTTGAGTTGGATTTTTAACTGTTTCACCTCCTACGGACAGTTGACCCGCATGACGCAGTTCAAAGACAAAAGCGCACAGAGCGAAACCTTAGCAGAAGGCTTTATTTCTGCCGGACTGTTCGACTATCCGGTGCTACAGGCAGCAGACATTCTGATCTACCGCGCCGATTATGTGCCGGTTGGCAAAGACCAGGATCAACACTTGGAGCTGACGCGCAACATCGCCCAGCGCTTCAACAACCAGGTAGGCAAAGAATTTTTCGTATTGCCGGAACCCCTTTACACGGAAACCCCGATCATTCGATCCCCGGCCGACCCTGCTAAAAAAATGAGCAAAAGCGCCGGTGAAAAGCACTACATCAATGTCTTTGGAGAAGAAGCGGTGATCCGCAAACAAGTCAAAACCGCCGTCACCGACACGGGCGATACCCCTGCCGGGGAAATGAGCGCCGGCGTAAAGAACCTGTTTGAACTGCTGCGGGCAAGCGGCGGTTTGGAAGCCCACGCTTCGCTGACAGAAGATTATCGCGCCGGAAACCTGAAATATTCCTTGTTGAAAGAAGCCGTCGCCGATGCCTTAGTGGCGGTCAGCACCCCTTTCCGCGAACGCAAAGCGGAATTGAGCGGTAAGAAAAAAGAGGTGGAGGAGATGGTGAAAGCGAGTTCTGCGGAGATCAGGAAAAGGGCACAGGAAACGGTGAGGGAGGTGAAGGAACTGGCAGGATTGATTAATGTATAATTAAGGAATCATGAAAATCATCTGCATCGGCCGCAACTACGCCGAACACGCCAAAGAATTAAACAACCCGATCCCTGAGAACCCGGTTGTTTTTATGAAGCCGCCGTCGGCCATGCTGGTGAATGGCAAGCCATTTTACTATCCGGACTTCACAAAAGACCTCCACTACGAATGCGAAGTGGTGCTGAAAATCTGCAAAAATGGCCGCCACATACAACCCGAATTCGCTGCCGAATACTATGACCAGATCGGTTTGGGCATAGACTTCACCGCGCGCGACGTGCAAGATCAACTCAAGAAAAAAGGCCATCCCTGGGAAATTGCCAAAGGCTTCGACGGTTCGGCGGTCATGGGCGGTTTTTTGCCTTTGTCGGATCTGCCCGATCGTGCGGCCATCGAATTTCAACTGAAAAAAAACGGTGACGTGGTGCAGCACGGCAATACCAGCGATCTGCTTTTTCCATTCGAGGCGATCATCGTTTACGTTTCCAAATATTTTAAGCTACAGGTCGGCGATTTTATTTTTACAGGGACGCCGGCAGGAGTTGGCCCGGTACAAATTGGCGACAAATTAGCAGGTTTCATCGTTGCAAAAGACGGCACACGGCAGTTGCTGGCTTGTGAAATCAAATGAGTACACGTCCAAGTGAGGGCGTCACTTGAACGTGTACTGTCGTCAACTTAAGGTTTTTTAGGTGTAATCTGCTGAGGCACGAAGCAGGTGACCTCTCAAAAAACCGGTTCCCGAATCGCAAAAATTGAGACGACACCTGCCGCTTTAGGGCGGCGAGATGTCTCCTCTATTTTTGCCATCAAATTTATGCTTTCCCAGCGGGTTTCAAAAGAAGGGTTGGGTGAAATTTGCTTCTTTTAAAATGGCGAATTGGCCAACTTGTATTTTGTTTTCGGGCCGTTTACCAACTTGCATTTTGCCTCCGTAGGCCTCATGAGTACGGCCATTCGCGAGCTTGTCTGCGTGTGAATTGGCGACAAGGGAGATAAAGTAAAAAACAATTCCTATTTTTGCCCCTGTTTTAGGCAGTAAGCCATCCAATTTCCCTTAATTGTTTGTTTTTCAATCGAATAACATGCCATATCTATTTACTTCCGAGTCCGTCTCTGAAGGACACCCGGATAAAATTGCCGATCAGATATCGGACGCCCTTGTAGACCACTTCTTAGCTTTCGACCCAACCTCTAAAGTTGCCTGCGAAACCTTGGTTACCACAGGACAGGTTATTTTGGCGGGCGAAGTTAAATCCAGCGTGTATTTAGACGTGCAGCAGATTGCACGCGACGTCATTCGCCGGATTGGGTACACCAAGTCGGAATACATGTTTGAGGCCAATTCTTGTGGTATTTTGTCGGCCATCCACGAACAATCGCCTGACATTAACCGCGGTGTAGAACGCACGAATCCTGAAGATCAGGGTGCCGGCGACCAGGGGATGATGTTTGGCTACGCCAGCAATGAAACGGATGACTACATGCCGTTAGCCCTTGACCTGGCGCATAAAATCCTTCAGCAATTGGCGGAAGTGCGCCGCGAAGGTAAAATCATGACCTATTTGCGCCCCGACGCCAAGTCGCAGGTGACGATTGAATACAGCGACAACCACGTGCCACAGCGCATTGATGCGATTGTTGTTTCTACCCAACACGACGAGTTTGGCGAAGACGAAAGCATGCTGGCTCAAATTCGCAAAGACATGATCGAATTGGTCATTCCGCGCGTGAAAGCCCAACTGAAACCTTCGGTGCAAGCCCTGTTCAACGACCAGATCACGTACCACATCAACCCAACGGGCAAGTTTGTCATCGGGGGGCCTCACGGCGATACCGGACTGACGGGCCGAAAGATCATTGTAGATACTTACGGCGGTAAAGGCGCACACGGCGGTGGCGCGTTTTCGGGCAAAGACCCTTCCAAAGTGGACCGTTCGGCTGCTTATGCAACGCGCCACATCGCGAAAAACTTAGTGGCAGCGGGGGTTTGCAACGAAGTACTGGTGCAGGTATCTTACGCCATTGGCGTCGCCAAACCCACCAATGTGTACATCCAAACGTATGGTACGGCCAAAGTTGGCCTCACAGATAGCCAAATCGGCGACAAGGTGCAGGAGATTTTTGACATGCGCCCTTATGCCATTGAGCAACGCCTGAAACTTCGCAATCCAATTTATTCTGAATCTGCGGCTTATGGCCACATGGGTCGCAAGCCGGTCGTAAAAATGGTCAGCTTTACGGATGGCTCCGGCCAGAAAAAAACGATGGAGGTGGAAACTTTCACCTGGGAAAAATTGGACTATGTAGATAAAGTGAAGGCCGTTTTCGGGCTTTAGGTTGGTTATTGGTTACTGGTTATCTGTTACTGGTTACTGTTACTGGTTACTGGTGGACGCCGGTTGGGAAGATGGTTCCTGACCGGCGTTTTATTCGTTTTGAATTTAGAACCAAAAAACGCCCCCCGAAAATTCCTGGCGCGCAACCACCAGTTGTCGGATTACCAGAAAAAATCGAATGCCAATTTTGTCAAACTCAGTCGGAAATTGTACCAACTGCGTCAATACAAAGCCTTAGTGTCCGCACGAAATTTCCACCAGCGTAGCGCCGACCTGCTCGGGCAGGTGCAACGCATGCAACCCCTGTCGAATAAAGACTGGCTGGAAGAGGCGGTGCGGAAGGAGCGTTTGATGATTTGAAAATTTGGTGATTTGAAAATTGCTGTTTATTCGCCCGCCCATCCCAAATTTTCAAATCAAAAACCCTTATCTTTGCAGCACAAAAATACGCCTTTCATGAAACGATTTCCCGCCTTATGCGCCATAGCGCTCCTTGCCTTTGTTTTCAGTGGATATTCGGTTTCCGGACAAGTGGAATTGCCCAGAAAAAGCCCGAGAGCCAGCGTTTCCTACACGGTTGGGTTGACTGACATCACCATTCGCTATTCCAGTCCGGCAGTGAGCGGCCGCGCCATCTGGGGTGCCTTAGTGCCCTATAACCAGATCTGGCGCGCGGGTGCCAACGAGGCAACCACCATCGAGTTCAGCACCGACGTCAAGATAGAGGGCCGGTTTTTGCCGAAAGGCAAGTATACTTTTTTCCTCATTCCGCTGGAACGCGAAACCTGGACGGCTGTTTTTAACCGCTTTGTCGAGCAATGGGGCGCTTACAGCTATGATGAAAGCCAGGATGCCCTGCGAACGCCAGTGCGGGTAAATACGTCCGATTACAGCGAAGAACGCCTGAGTTATCACCTTTCGGACGCCGGACTGGGCAGGGGCTATATTCGATTATGGTGGGAAAAGCGCCAGGTTTTTGTACACATCGAAACAGACGTGATCCGCCAGGTGCTCAACAATATGGAACTCAATATTTCCAATGCAGCAGAAGAACGGAAGTGGGAACTCTATACCCAGGCCGCTGATTTTTTAATCAACAGCGGCGACGAAAACTATTTAGATCAGGCGTTGCAATACGCCAACCTCTCCACCAGCCTCCTCAACCACTCCTGGAACTGGTGGGTGAAGGCGCAGGTGCTGGCCAAAAAAGGGGAATACCGCCAGGCGGTCAGCAGCGCCAATAAATCCATAGACGCCGGAAAAAACAATACCGGCGACAGCTTTTTTGCCAATGCTAAGGGCCATATAGAGCAAGCTATTTCGGAGTGGAAATCGAAGATTTAGAGCTTGCTTGGGAATTCCGGAACAAGCTCTTAAACCAACTTTCCCAGAGCAACCAGGCCAGCACACCCCCGTATTCCAGCGCTACGAAGGCGTAAGGTTCCCGGTACCCATCAGGGCCATAGCCGGCATAAGTCAGGAAAATCAAGGCTGTCCACACGATGGGGTAATGCCAGCGCGTGAACAGGCTCCATACCAAAGGCAGGGCGAGGTACCAGGGGTGAACGGTGGTTGCAAACAACAAATACATGCTGATGGCAAACAAGGCCGCAGGGGGCAGCGTTTGCCAGGAAGCCCGGCGCTCGAACAGGGCTTTGAGCAGCACCAGCAGGGCCGTCAGCGCAGCCAATGCCGGGCCAATGTAGCGGATCAGGTTTTGGCCGGAGTAGTCTTCCCCAATTTCACGCGCTATGTAATAAATACTGGCATTGAATTCAAATTGCCTGAAGTACAGGTTCAGGCTGGCACCGAAGTTGGATACAAAAACGGTGTTGAGCAACGGCGCGAATGACACGGCCACCAGTAACCCGGTCAGGGAAAAAAACACCAGCGCCCGTTTCCAGCCCATACGCCGAATCAGCAATGGGAAAAACAGCAGGGGCAGGAGTTTAGTGGCGATGGCGCCGGTCATGGCTGCTATGGCCTGAGGGTAGCGACCCCGGACTAACTCGTAAAAAGTCAGCATCAGGAAAAAAACCATCAGTCCTTCAAAATGTAGGTTTCCGGCTATTTCGATGACTAATAGCGGATTGAGTGCGTAAATCAGCACACGGGACAGCGGCAGCTCAAAATGGCGCAACAGGCGGAGTAACAAGATCAACGTGCCGGTCTCTGCTGCGAGCAGGATGATTTTCATCACAATAGCGCTTCCGGCAATGCTGTTGGGCGATAAATAGCAGGCCAGCCAGAAAATAGCTTGTGCAACGGGCGGATAAACCGTGTAGTAGCCGGGTGAATTCAGGCTTGCGTACAACTCGGGCGTGAGTCCCGGAACTTGAACAGCCGCGTGCATGTACTCGGAAGGCAGGCGGTCGAAAGGATTTAATCCATTGACAATCAGTCTTCCATCCCAAACAAAGCGATAAATGTCATCTGAAAGATTCGGAAAGGCAAGCAACAATACGAACCTCATGGCGATCCCAGTCATCAGAAAAAAAAGAACATGGCCATCGCTAAGCTGTGGGCGAAGCAGCAGGTAAACATACCCGCCAAAAAGCAGCGCGTATAATCCCAGAAGGGCGGCTGTATCGGTTCGTTCCACCCCGTAACCGAGGATACTGGTCGTTGCAATCAGCAGGACGGCGAGTAGGCATTGGGTCCAGTTCGGGCGTTCAAAAACTGACGACCATCGGGTTGCAGTTTTGTTCATGATGCAACGAAATTAAATCCTTTATCCATCGGAAATCTAACTTGATATAAATAATTCGTCCTTATGGAGTCGTTTTATCTACTATTGGGGTCTGTTAGTAAATCAGAACATCGGCGCTTACAGATTGTTGAGCAACCTGGATTCGCCAAATTGAGTCACTTATTCCGGGATAGAGTTTTTTTTAAAATAAATTTGGATCAGCATGTTACAGCGAATCACCCTCTTTGTTATCACAACAACCTTTTTGGCAATCTCCGGCAACGCTTTGGCTCAGGAATCCTGGAGTCTGGAGAAAAGCATTCTTCACGCCCGTCAAAACAGCCTGACGGTGAAGCAGGCGCAGTTTACCTCCAGTTTGACGGAGCTGACCTACAAGCAGAGCAAGTATAACCGTTTGCCCAGCATCAATGCAGGCGGCAATGCGAGTTATCAGTTTGGTCGCACCATTGACCCCACGACCAACACCTTCAACAACGAAAGTATTGGTTCCAACAGCTTCTCGTTAGACGCCGGCGTAACGCTCTTCAACGGCAATTTTATTAACAACAGCATCAAACAGAGCAAAATAGACTTCCAGGCCGCGCAATTGGATACCGAAGATGCCATCAATACCATCTCTTTGCAGGTTGCCAACGCTTATTTGAATATCCTGCTGTCGGAAGAACAGTTGGAAAATGCAGAAAAGCGCCTCGAATTGTCCCAATTTCAATTGGATCAAACCGATAAACTCATCCGAGCCGGCGCCCGCGCAGCCAACGAACGCTTCGATTTTGTGGCTCAAACTGCCCGCGACGAGCAGGCCGTCATTGAATCGCGCAATTTGGTGGAGATCAACTACCTGTCGCTGAAACAACTGCTTCAGCTTGACCCCATTTCCGACATCCGCATTGCGCGGCCGGAAGTCGTCATTTCTGCCGACGCCAACCCGGAAGGGTTCACCCTCAATGAAGTATACACATCTGCGTTGAGCACACAACCCAATATTCGCGCCAACGCGCTGCGTTCGCAGAGTGTGCTGCTCGACGAATCCCTTGCCCGCGCAGGTGGCTTGCCGACTTTGAGTTTGTTTGGTAGTTTGAATACGTATTACTCCAGCGTATCGCGGGATTTCTTGAATCCGAATTTAGATAACGCTGCATTGGTGCCGGGTACACCCCAACCGATCCGCATCAATGGCATTGACGCCCTGTTGACGGAATTTTCTTTCGACGGCATCACTTTTCCAAATAAAAGCTACGGCGGTCAACTCAACGAGAACTTCGGCCAGTCTGTGGGCATCAGCCTTAGGGTTCCGATTTACAACAACCACCGGAACAACATTGCTGTGGAGCGCGCCCGGCTGGGTGTGTTGAACCAGGAAGTTTTCAACCGCCAGGCAGAACAAACGCTGAAAACCAATATCCAGCAGGCGATCGCCAATGCGCGCGCCGCCAAGCTGTCGCACCAAGCTTCCGAGCGCAGCCTTGAAGCGGCTCAGGCAGCTTACGACAATGCCCAAAAACGCTTCGATCTGGGCGGCATCAATTCACTGGAATTTACGAATGCCCGCAATTTGCTCGACCAGGCACAAGTGACGCTCATTCAGGCTAAATATCAATATTTGTTCAATTTGAAAGTGGTAGACTTTTACTTGGGTAAGCCGCTGAATCTGAATTGATTTTGTTCTTAATGTGGTAAAAAAAATACCAAAAATATTCTGAAAAATGGCAAAGCGAAAAGGCAAAAACACCTTCATTTACATTCTTGTAGCTATCGTTATCGCGCTGATCGCCTTAGTGGCGGTTCGGCAAAGAATGAAACCTGTGGGTGAAAAGGTTTTTGTAGAAAAAGCCGAACGCAGGGTGATTAAAGAAATCGTTGCGGCAAGCGGCAAGGTATTTCCGCAAACGGAAGTTAAAATCAGCTCCGACGTTTCCGGTGAAGTGGTGGAGTTGTATGTAGAAGAAGGCGACTCGGTTGTGAGCGGGCAGCTCTTAGCCAAAATTGACCCCGATGCTTATGAATCGCAGGTAGAGCGTGGTCTCGCCGGGGTGAACAGCTCCAAAGCGCAAATGGCGAATGCTTATTCCCAAATCGAGGCGTCCAAAGCGCAGCGCGAGCAGATCGAGGCGCAGTTGATCAACGCAAAAGAGATCCACAAGCGCAACGAAAAGCTGAAAAAAGAAGGCGTGATTTCGGAAGCCGACTTCGAAGCATCTCTCGCTAATGTGCGCCAGTTGGAAGCCAACCTGCGCGCTGCCGCGGCCAACATCCGCTCGGGCGAAGAAAGCGCCAAAGCCGCTAAATTCTCTGTGGAAAGTTCGGTGGCCGGTTTGAAAGAACTGCAAACCAGCCTGCGCCGAACCACCATTTATGCCCCCATGAATGGCATCGTTTCAGCGCTGAACGTGGAAAAAGGCGAGCGCGTCGTGGGCACTATTCAAATGACGGGTACGGAGTTGATGCGCATCGCCAACCTGAATGCAATGGAAATTCGCGTGGATGTAAGCGAAAACGACATCCCCCGGGTAACGATTGGCGACGAGGCGGAAATCGAAGTGGATGCCTATATTGGCCGAAAGTTCAAAGGCCGCGTCACCCAAATCGCCAGCTCGGCGACCGGCTCCGGCCTCACCGCTTCCGCGTCGCTCACCAGCGATCAGGTAATCAACTTTGAAGTCCGCATCAGCATGGATCCGGCTTCTTACCAGGATCTGCTGACTAAAGGCCGCAAACACCCGTTCCACCCCGGCATGTCGGCGTCGGTGGAAATCAACAGCGAAGTCATCAAAGACGCGCTGAGCATTCCGATTCAGTCAGTGACCACCCGCGATGAAAAAACGGGTAAAGCCAAAAAGGTCAGCGTGGAAACGGAAGAGGATAACGAAAGCATGGCGACGCCAAAAGCTAAGGAAGAAGATACTACGAAAGACCTCAAAGAGGTGGTCTTCATCATGTCTGGCGATACGGTGCGCATGTCGGAGGTGAAAACCGGCATCCAGGACGACACCTATATCCAGGTGCTTTCCGGGGTGAACGAAGGCGACGAGATCGTGAAAGGCCCGTACACGGTGATTTCCCGGGTGCTGAAGCAAGGCGACAAGGTCATTAAGACAAAAGAAGACGATTTTTTCAAAAAAGACGAAAAAGAGTAGGGCAGAAAAACTTCTGCCCCGACGTCAGGGCAGAAAAACTTCTGCCCCGACGTCAGGGCAGAAAAGCTTCTGCCTCAACGTCAGGGCAGAAAAGCTTCTGCCCCGACGTCAGGGCAGAAAAGCGCTATGTACCTGATTCGCAACGTGCCAAGCAAGTGCTGGAGTAACGGCACGCTAAACCATACAGAAATGCTCCATGTCTACCGACATTTGATCCCCGGTTCCTGAGCCATGTCGAAGGCCAAGACCGACCTGATGAAAATTTCGGGATGTTTCCTGTTCTAAAGAACCAATCCCTCTGCTCTTTTGGGTTGCATGGGCAGGAAGCCCTCAACTCTTCTCCCGCTGCGCCTTCAATTTCTTTTGATAAACCTCCTCCCGTGCCTGCGTATTTTTCCGATCGGTGATGTCCAATCTTTTTGTGGCATCCGGGTGGTTTGGGTTCACCTTCCGGCCAGGGAACGCGAGTTTGCTCTTCAGCGTTTTTGCCGTTTCCTGATCCGTTTCTTCCACTAATCGGCTGAGGTCTTCTTCTTTGAGGTAGCGGCCGCTTTTTAGCTTTTTGCGGGCTACTTCTTTGGCCACCTCCGAACCTACAATTTCCTCGTATTGGTTGCTGGCACGCGGCCTGGCCGTTTTTTCCTCCTCCACGGCCGCGCTGCGCGATTTATGGCGAATGGACGTGGTGACTTCGCTGGCGACGTATTCGGCCTGGCGCTCGATTTCCTCCTCCCGGGCCAAGCGCTCTTTCACCTGGTGGTCGTAGGCGCTCAGGTCGTAGCTCGACAGTGTTTTTTTGAGGGCAGTCGCTTTGTAGAGGTCGGCCTCATCTAATCCCTGTGCCCAGCGGTCGCTGTTTGCAGAATACTTGAAATAGGAACGCAGGTCGCCCGAAGCGGACTGTTCTTTTAGCTTTGCTAATGGCTTGATGACGCGGTTCATAAAGTCGTTCCAGTTGTTGATGGATTTACCCGACTGTATTTCCATTAAGCCAACTGCCAGTGCGATGCCTGCCGGAATACCTTTGCTGATCGCCTGCTGTACTGCCGTTTCCGAAAAGCGCTCGATCCAGGCTTCAACATCAACATCACCGCCGCTGCTCGTCCGTTCCGAACTGCGGGAAGGCTTGTCGCGCGGCGTTTTTGGCACGAAGTCGGAGTCGTATTCCGTCCCTTTTTCGCCTTTGGGCGGAAGGACAACAACCCCGCCATTTTCGGAGGCACCCGAATCATCCATAGAAGCGCTCATCAGGCCGGAACCGGCACCTTTTTCTGCACCTGGCAAGTCAATTTTTATACCTGCTTTGCTCATTAAGCCGATGGCTAAAATGCCGGCAAATAGCAGTCCCAATGCGCTGAACAACCGGTTATTGCCGCGTTCCCGTGGCGGCTGATAGTACTGATCTCTCATGAGTGTAATGTTTTTATAATGTAAATGAATGTTGGTCTGTTGTTGTTTGTTGTTTGTTTGGGCGACCGCGAGGGTCGCACCCTACGGCAAATCCTCAAATCACTTAATCGCCCGGATCAAATCAAAATCCAGTCGCCACAGCTCGTACGTTTCAATGATGTACGAGATGTTTTTATGGTACCGCTTGCTGGTTGCGTACCCCGACATGCGCAGGCCGGCAGCGCAGGCAGCGTAGTAAGGCAGGGAGGTTTCGCCGCTAAAAAAATCTCCCGGCGAAAACCCAGAGCTGTTTTCATACAATTGCGCAGCTTCCCGGATATCGCAGGGCCCGCCAACGGGGAAAGCCTGCCAGATCCAGCCGTAGCAACCTTTGTTGCCCATTTTGCAATTGCGTGTCAGCAATTGGGTATGGCGGCTGTAGCTGTCGCCAGAGGATTGGTAAACCTCGAAACGGTCGTAAAAGTTATCATCGTGGGAGCGGAATACCCCCACGGCGGGTTGGGCGTAGGTGAAGTCGCCGTCGTGCAGATCGCCCGAACGTCCGGCGCGAATTTTTTGCTGGGCAGAGGGGCGGTGGCGGGCTTTGATGCCAAAATGGTTGTTGCTGTTTCGGGTGAGTTTCGACTGGCCGGCTGCCGATTCCAGCAAGCCTTGCGCCAGTTTAATGCTGGCCGGCACTTTGGAGTGGTACATGTCGCGGAGGGCTAAATTTTTATAAGTATCTATGTACTGGACATAGCGGACGGCCTGCCGCATTTTGCCTTTGTTGAAACCGGCTTCGCGCAGTTTTTCCAACACCTGTGTCTTGTCCCAGGAAAGCTGGACGGTGAGGGCTTTGCTGTTGTTAAAAAGGGTATTGCCCGATTGGATTTCCGTGGCGTCGCCTTCCGGAACTTCAAAATTGTAAAAATCCTGAATGGCCGTTTTAGAATACCGCCCCAACACGCTCAAGCCTTCGCGGTAAGCATCGGTCAGTTCTTCCAATACCGGCAGCCCGGATACTTCTTCCCATCGGTTTTGGTACACATACAAGCCCGTGAAAAGCGCCGCCAATGCAATAAAACCGGTAAAAAAACTGCTCACTGTTCGGGACAGGTATCCCATGGTGGCCATGATGCTCATTGCCCTGGTATTTCAAATTGTTTGGTATGTAGTTCATCGCCCGAGGGAAGGGCTTTTGCCCCACAATGTATTGAATTTATGGGAACTAATCGTTTCTAAGTTCAAGCATTGAAGGTATGGTTGGTTTGGTTGGACAGAAGGTAGTTTCTTTTAAAAAAGAATTCCTAATACCGCTCCATCAACTCCTGCTGGTGTTGCAAAAAATCATCATCCGGTGCAAAATTGAGGGCGCGGCTGAACATATTACGAGCCGCCGCATAATTTTGTTTGCGAAAATAAAAGTAGGCTGCCGATTGGTAGGCGGTGGTCACCCAACTGTCGCGGCGGGGCGTTTTGCCGAAACTCCCAAGCAGGCGCTCGAATTCGTTCAGCTCCGTCAGACCCTCACTTTCATTTTGTACATCGAACAGCGCCCGGATGCGATCCGCCCTGTAGCACAATTCCATGTCGCACACGTAAGGATAAGTTTTCAAAAAAGGGTAGCGCTGCTTGTAAGTTTGGAGCAAGGGCAGGCCTTTTTCGTAATTGCGTTCGCGGGTCAGAACCTGTTGGATGGCGCTGGCAAAAAAGCGCTGTGCGGTTGTGTCGGCAGGGTCGAGGCGGTAGATGCTATCCATGCAGGCCGCCACGCGTTCGCTTTGGTTGCCTTGTTTGGCGTGATATTGCGCTTTGCGCAGGAAGTATATTTTTTTGATTTGCCGCGCAGGTTCCTGTTCGGCCTTCAGGCGTTGGAGAAACAGGTCGTAATAGCGCGTCAGGTTTTCCATTGCAGAAGGTCCCGCCACTGCCCGCGTGGCTAATTCAGAAAAATAATCCAGGATTTTTTGCTGCACTTCGCGCGTGGGGTAATCGCGGCAGAGCACAAAAAGCGGGTCGAGCGTTTCCATACGGTCGAGGTTGGCCACCGCCGACAATTGGTATAAACAGGCATAGCGGGCGTAGTCGTGGCGCGGCGCGGGGTAGAGCCGGCGCGCTTCTTCTAATTCGACCAGCGCTTTTTGGTAGTTGTTGCGGCGATAAAGGGACAACCCCTGCTGGTAGTGCAGCACGCCCACCAATTGCAGCAGCCGGATGCGCTCCTGTGCCGGCAGGTAGTAGCGGTGGAACAAGGTTTTGGTCGAGCCGGTTTTCAATTCCAGCGCATCTAATAATTTCATTTCCACCAAAAACCGAAGGTATTCCTGCATGTAGCGTTCATCCGCTTTTTCGCCGCTTTCCGCCTGGTCGAATGTGCGCAGGGCGACCTGCTCCGAGCCGTCGCGGACAGATGGATAAATGCGGCGCGGCTCAATCAGGATGTCGAAGGACATGCCGAAGTTATCCAGAAAAAGGGCGTACAACGCGGAGGCCGTGGCGGCGTTATAGGCACCGTTTTTAAACAATGATTCAAAACTTGCGTTCGATTCGTATTGTTTGAAGTAAAGCTGACGCAGGGTTTCCTCTATTTGCAGGATGGCTTTCCGGGCCGGTTTCCGCCGGATGTTATCGGCTTCCAGCAAACGAAAGGTTTCTTCGATGTTGAGGCGTATTTTTTGTTGGGTATTGCGGTCATTCACCATTGCGGTTGACAGAAGGATGTGGAGTTGTTCTTCCCAACTCATGGTTTTTTCAACTGCTACTTCGGTGTCGCCGCTCCAGCTACCCTTGGGCGTAAATTCGTTGGACGTGGGCATGCCGGACTGCGCCGTGAGCAGAGACGCGCTAAGGGCGAAACAGATCGCAGCGATGGAGTTTAGTTTGTTCATGATTTTAAAAATGGTCATGGGCTTGGCGCAAATAGGACAGTTCATTAATTTTGGCAAAAGTAAGACATTGGACGGTAACGCCCGCAGGTATCTTGCTTTTACGATAAGCTCCTTAGGAGCGTGTCGTAAATAAGTTACGTGAATTGGGCGAGGGGATTTTTTCATCAGGCAAGGCGCGAGAAGGGAGC
>ENA-ORBV01011548-ORBV01011548.1-microbial-mat-metagenome-genome-assembly--contig:-NODE-11548-length-13839-cov-5.603110_pt1 | contig 13839 bp, 8 predicted proteins | sample MGYA00237777_ERZ505514 | MGnify/ENA primary metagenome ERZ505514 (study PRJEB26160, sample SAMN06269048) | microbial mat metagenome | isolation source: Oligotrophic lake microbial mat | place...
GCCCATCACGCGCGGCAGTTCTAGGTCGATCCGAAAGCGTGTGGTCTGCCAGAACAACGGTGCATCCTCCAATGGAAAGCGGGGCCGAAGCCCCGCAGAACAAGAAACCGATGGCAGACTACGCGGCCGCTGGCGCGCTGTCGGACGTAACCGGCGGCGTGGCGCTGCTGGACTTGGCGGCGGACGGCGTCCAATCCTTGGGCGGCCGCGGCGCCTTGCCCGACATCATGTCGTCGATCTGGTCACTGTCGATGGTTTCCCATTCGAGCAACGCATGCGCCATGGCGTGCATCTTGTCCTTGTTGTCCTCGATGAGCTTGCGGGCGATCGTGTACTGCTCGTCGATGATGCGGCGGATCACCGAGTCGACCTTGCGCATCGTTTCTTCGGACATATTGGTGGTCTTCGTGACTGAGCGACCGAGGAAGACCTCGCCCTCGTTGTCGGCGTAGACCATCGGCCCGAGCTCATCGGTCATGCCGTAGCGGGTGACCATGTCGCGGGCGATGCGCGTCGCGTTCTCGAAGTCGCTGCTCGCGCCAGTGGTCATGCGGTTCATGAAGACCTCCTCCGCGATGCGTCCGCCGAGCGCCATGGAGATCCGCTGCAGCATCTGGTCGCGATCCATGCCGAGGCTGTCGCGCTCCGGCAAGGTCCAGGTGACACCGAGTGCGCGGCCGCGGGGGATGATCGTGACCTTGTGCACCGGATCCACCCGCGGCAGCAGCTTGGCGACCACCGCGTGGCCGGACTCGTGATAGGCGGTCATGGTCCGTTCCTCCTCGGACAGGACCATCGACTTACGCTCGGCGCCCATGAAGATCTTGTCCTTGGCGCGCTCGAAGTCGTCCATCGTCACGCGATCGGCGCCGCGGCGCGCGGCGAGCAGCGCGGCCTCGTTGCAGATGTTCGCGAGGTCGGCACCCGAGAGTCCCGGAGTACCGCGCGCGAGGATGGCCAGCTCGACGTTGTCCCCGAGGGGAAGCTTCTTGGCGTGCACGCGCAGGATCGCCTCGCGTCCCTTCACGTCGGGGAGATCCACCACCACCTGACGATCGAAGCGCCCGGGCCTGAGCAGCGCGGGATCGAGCACGTCGGGCCGGTTGGTGGCGGCGATCAGGATCACGCTTTCATTGGCTTCGAAGCCGTCCATCTCAACCAGCAACTGGTTGAGGGTCTGTTCGCGTTCATCGTTACCGCCACCAACGCCGGTGCCACGCTGGCGACCAACTGCGTCGATTTCGTCGATGAAAATCACAGACGGGCGCACCGAGCGTCCCTTGAAGAACAGCTCGCGCACGCGCGATGCGCCGACACCAACGAACATTTCCACGAAGTCGGAACCCGACACCATGTGGAATTCAGCGTCAGCTTCACCCGCAACCGCCTTGGCGATCAGGGTCTTACCGTTGCCGGGATCGCCAATCAGCAGCACGCCGGACGGAGCCTTACCACCAAGTCGCTTGAGACGACCAGGATTGCGCAGATAGCTGACGACCTCCATCAACTCCTGCTTCGCTTCGTCAGCGCCAGCTACGTCAGCAAAAGTGACCTTGACCGTGGAGCGCTGCTGTTCTTTGATCTTGCTCAACTGGTCGCGCTGTGCATTGCCGGCACCAGCCTGACGACGCATAAACCAGATGATCACGCCGATCATCAGAATCATCGGCAAGAAGCCAATCAGCGTGTCGAAGAAGGTGCGTTCAACGGTGCCACTTTTGGCATCGTTCGGCACGTTGTTCTTGGTAGCTGCGTCGAGCAGCTGGGCGACGCCTGCCTGGCCGGGTATTTCTACCTTGACCGTGCGGCCGTCTTTGTAGGTGGCGACAACGTGCTGCACGTTACCGGCGACGTCCTTGACGAACTGCAACTTGCCGATTGTGGCAGGAGCAGCGCTGACGTCACGCAGAAGCACGTCATAAGCCATTGCCGCCGGCTCTTTGGTGCCGCGGCCATTGCTGGCGGGCGCAGTCAGTGTGCCGGTAGGAGAAGTGGTGGAAGTGCCGTTGCCGTTGGTCTGGGTGACCGCAGGCGGGTTGGCGACATCAGGGGACTTTGAAAACTGGCCCCAGACCAGTGCTGCGATGACGATTCCGAGAATCGCCAACAGATATTTGACTTTCATATGAGTCTCATTTTGTTGTTAATCTAGAGCATTTGCTCGAAGAAAGAGAAAGGATGAGGGTGACTCAAGATAGGCGTTGCTTGCGACTGAAAGCGTGTCGGAGCAGGCATTCTGTGTTTGGCCTCGGTGGTGTTACCTGCACAGGAAACTGTGCAGGTTCTTCGTGCATCAGGCTGCGGTGTCGTCAGCCTTGGGCTTACGGATTACTCCGTACTTGATCATCTTGTCGCGCGTCACTTGCTCGGCAGACTTGTTGCCCCACTCACGTGCGGCGGTCAGCTGTTGGAACAGTGCCTGCTCGATCGGTTGACCAGCGGCGGCCCAGGCGGCGATTGTTGCACCATAAGCGGTATCGCCATTGCTGGTGACACGGACGCCTCTGGCGGTCAAGAAAGCTTCGCCCGTGACCACGTTGAAGGAGTACTCGATGCGCTCGGCCGAGGCCTGCTCAATTTCATCCTTAGTGGCGCGCAGGGCGATGGAAGCGAGGCGTGCAGGCTTGCCGACGGCGGCCCACTCCGAACGCGAACGTTCCGTACCTTCGACGACACTGCCGTCCGAAACTCGCACAACCTTGGCGGTCGATGCGTCGGCGGCAACTACATAGCGGAATTCACCAGCGCTCTTGCGATGGCCGTTGGCCAGTTCAAGCGCCTTGATCCATGACTTCAACCCGAAGACCATGAAGCCTTTTTCTTTCTTCAAGATCTTCTCGGGATCGACGGCGGTTTTGCGTACATTGTTCATAATTTTTCCTGTTTGTTCGATGTTGGTTTGATAGTTGCGTGAGCGTCAACCAGCGGACTATCACCACTGGAAGCGCGTGTAGATTTCTTTGAATCGTGCTCTTCTAAAACGACTCATGGTTTGACACTTGCGTGTCTAGAACCACCTGGCTACGCGTGCCTGGACGCAGCAAAACCTCAATCGAACGACCGGGTTTTTTGCTGAAATATGCACAATCAATTCACACAGCCTGAGAAGAAGCTATGTCAATCGTTGCTGCCGTCAGGATGAAAGTTCAGCCTCAAAAAATTACTCGGCGAACTCATGGCGCAATGCGTTAATTGCTGGATGGCTGCAGTAATCCTACTTCTCTTCTAGAAGTTGTTCCAAAGGTAATAAGGCGTAAATGCTGTGATTAGAAGCTTTTGGAAAACCGAAGAGAGAAAGGGAAGAAGAGTATTCAAGAACATAGTGATAATCAGCTGGTAGATCAACATCTGACTAATAAGTTCAATTAAAGAGTCGGGCGCGCGCAAGAAACCGTCACTGAGCTTTCTAATCCTGTCTGCCTTCAACCCCGTTGTCATTAGCTTAAGCGCACCTTAGAAGCAAATAGCAGAGCGCACTTAGCTTGACATCAAGAGCCGCTCTGGCATTGCTACGCCGGCTGTTGTCATTAGTAGTTTTCAGCAAAATTGTCGCTTTCGCCTCTGCCTCTTATCCATTCACTTTTCAACATATAGGAGCGCACCAGCGCCAAATATCAAAGCAAACTGCTAAATTAGCAGCACGTCAGCAGCCGTTGCCAAGCGGTGCGAGCTGATGGAGCGGTTAACGGCGCAGGCAAAAGCGGGGAATATGCTTCAAGAATTGTTCGGCACAGACAAACCAGTGATTGGCGTAGTGCACCTGATGCCGCTCCCCGGATCCCCACGTTATTCAGGTGATTTAGAAACTGTACTTTTACGAGCCGAACAAGAAGCGACAGCACTATCAAGTGGTGGCGCCCACGGTATCATCATCGAAAACTTTTTTGACGCTCCTTTTACAAAAAACAGAGTCGACACCGCAACCGCCTGCGCAATGGCTCTGGCCGTGCGTCGCATCGCCGCCATTTGCGACTTGCCTATAGGTGTCAACGTACTGCGTAATGACGGCATGACTGCCCTTGCTGTGGCTTCCACCACCGGAGCCCAATTCATTCGCGTTAACGTCTTAAGCGGAGCCATGGTCACAGATCAAGGCTTGATTGAAGGCGAAGCCCACGACTTGCACATGTATAGAAGACAATTGTCGGCCCAAAATTCGGTGCGCATCTTAGCTGACGTGATGGTCAAACACGCCTCGCCGCTTGGACAAGATAACGATATTGCCCAGACCGCCAAAGATACCGTATTGCGCGGATTAGCCGACGGCGTGATCGTCAGCGGCGCCGCCACCGGCTCTCCGCCCAACTGGGACGATCTGAAAAAAGTACGCGACGCCTTGCCTAATACCCCAATAATGATCGGCAGCGGTTCAAATGCCGACAATTGCTCAGGTCTACTCACTATAGCCGACGGTATCATTGTTGCCAGCTCGCTCAAGCGTCAGGGATTGGTCGAAAACCCTATTGATGTTGAAAGAGTTCGGTCACTGGTTAAGGCGGTGCAATCAGTTCAACCCGAATCGTAATTTTAGAATCAAATTGAGGCAATCAATCTCAAATTTTCTTCCGATATCGGAAGAAAATTTTCAACAACCATGCCCGTCTCCAGCCATCTCTAGAAAGCCAGCATTTAATACTGAAAAATCGCAGCAATCGAAATTAAATAAAATCTTGACCAGGCGGCGCTACAGAATTACCAAAATCGCCACTGGGGCTGGCCTGATTTTGCTGACGACCAGCCAGTGCACCACTATTCTGGTTATCATCGGCTGAACCGATATCGCCTAAAACCCGTTCAAAATCAGCGTCCGCTTGATACATCCAACATTTAACTCTGTCAACCCAGATAACCATATCAACGATGGCATGCGATAAATCCGGATGATCTTGCCTTAAACGGGCCACCACCCAATCTGGCAATGTCACCTGATTCTCTTTCACCTGATTGACCGGCGTTACCATCTCCGCCAGGCCCTCTGAAAGCCAGACAGAAACTGTATGGACAAAATCCCGACGAGAGAAATTCAAGTTTGCCAGAGCATCAGCCAGGGTACGCACACCATCGAGCCGCTCTAGTCCTGGATTAATCATCAGCGTCGCGGGAGAATTGGCAGTGGAGGCATGGGAGCGCAAAATGGTGCGCGATGAAACACCCAGTGAATCTAGATAGTGTTTATCGTCAGCGTAATTCAAGCCCTCTTTGATCATGCGATCAAAAGTTTGCTCTGGAGTATTGAAGGAAATCGTACGAGTCGATCCTTCTATCTCTCCTTCAGTAAATCCAAAAGTGCCGCTCTGCCAGAGAAAAAGTTCGTAGAGAGCTTCTAAACCGGTGATGCCTTCCATTTCAACATGCACGGGCTGGCCACGCTCGATGACAATGACCGCCACACGCGCCCCTTGCGAAAGAGATATTTTGCCGGTGAGTCCGCCACTCCTGACAAGCTGCAACAGATTTGGAAAACTAACCTTAGAAAGCTCGCCCGATAGTTGCATGGTTAACCGATTTTTCCTGAATTGCGCTGTCAGTATACTCTACACCTCATTACAGGCCATTTTAATGCGCTTTATTTTAGTTGGCAAAGAGCTTAACAGCCGGTAAAACCGGCCTCCGGCGCCAGACGCATCGTATATACTGAGGCCTCAGATTCACGAGGAGCAATGTCGTGGCCGCAAACAAGGTGCAGGAAGAAGTCAAGAAAAATCAATCAGGTCACCCTGATGAAGAAGATCAAGACGAAAAAATGTTTGAAGGCGATCGCTCGCGCTGGTACACCGACACGGTGCTCAATGCCGAACTGGCCGACTATGCGCCGGTTAAAGGCTGCATGGTCATTCGTCCTTACGGTTATGCGCTCTGGGAAAACATCAAAGATGCCCTTGATGCCATGATCAAAGAAACAGGCCACCAGAACGCCTACTTCCCGCTTCTGATTCCAGAATCGTTCATGACTAAAGAAGCGCAGCACGTAGAAGGCTTTGCTCCTGAATGCGCTGTGGTTACCCACGGCGGTGGCAAAAAACTAGAAGAACCACTGTTCATCAGACCTACATCTGAAACCATTATCAATTACATGTTCGCCAAATGGGTGCAATCCTGGCGCGATTTGCCACTGCTAATCAATCAGTGGGCCAATGTCGTGCGTTGGGAAATGCGCACCAGGTTGTTTTTGCGCACAGCCGAATTTCTCTGGCAAGAAGGCCACACAGCTCATGCCACTGAAAACGAAGCTGAAGAAGAAGCAAGAAAAATGCTTGAAGTTTATCGCACATTATCTGAAGACTGGCTGGCACTGCCTGTTATCACTGGTGAAAAAACAGATCGCGAGCGCTTTGCCGGCGCGGTACGCACCTATTGTATCGAAGCGATGATGCGCGATGGTAAAGCTCTGCAAGCGGGAACATCGCACTTCTTAGGCCAAAATTTTGCTAAAGCTTTTGAGATCAAATTCCAGAGTCAGGCCGGTGAATTAGAGTTTGCCTGGCAAACCAGCTGGGGAGTATCTACTCGTCTAATTGGCGCAGTGGTGCTCGGTCACGGCGACGACAAAGGTCTTGTATTACCGCCCAAAATCGCTCCGATTCAAGTTGTAATTGTGCCAATTTATAAAACAGACGAAGAGAAGGCTCTTGTGCTCGGGCGCTGCGCCGAAATTGCCGCTGAATTAAAAGCAGCAAAAATTCGCGTGCATTTAGACGATCGCGATAATTGCACCCCGGGCTTCAAGTTCAATCACTGGGAGCTTCGCGGCGTGCCTTTAAGACTGAATATTGGACCACGCGATGTGGCCGGCAATGTCGTAGAAATTGCTCGTCGTGACACTTCCGAGAAAATTCGCGGTGTTGCTCAAGCGGGCCTCGTCAACGAACTGACCGGTTTACTTACTGCAGTGCAGAAAAATATTTTCGATAAGGCACTGGCCTTCCGTCAAACCAATACAGTCAAAGCTGCTAACTACGACGAATTGAAGAAAATACTTTCTGAGCGCAACGTCTTTGTTGAATGTCACTGGGATGGCACAAGCGAAGACGAAGGCAAAATCAAGGAAGAAACTAAAGCGACTATCCGCGCAATTCCTTTTAATTTCGAACCACTCCAGGGCAATTGCATGTATACCGGTAAGCCCACCACTCGCCGCGTGATTTTTGCTCGCTCCTATTAGCCTGCACTCATATAGTTACCGCTATTATTAGCGGTTATAGACCAGAGACAGCTCACGCTAGCAGGCTAGCGTGAGCTGTCTCACAACACTACTTGAAAATTAGCCACAACACACCCAATCCATGTTAAGCGTCTCTCAAGAGCAGTGTGCCGTCGTTGTTTCAGGTTGCTTGCAACCCTTAGATTACGGGTCCACCCACCACCTTTCATTTCCAGGCTTCAACTCAGCAAATCCTAACTGGCCCAGCATTCAGAATTTTTCCGCCGACTCCCGCAAGGGCAGTCAAGACACCCGGTAAAAATGCAATTTTCTTCCGATATCGGAAGAAAAAAACGCGCCACAGGGGAGCCTGCATCGTTTTTTATCAACCAAAATCGGAGCGTATTTTATGAGCAAAACTGCCAACGCGCCCGCCATTGCTATCGGTTCCACCGTCACAATCACTTTCGAACTCAACTCGAAAGACAAGAATGCGGTGAAAGCAAACAGCATTAGCGGCGTCAAATCTAAGAAAATCGTTCTGGTCGATGCCAAAAGCATTACCAGTTCGGTTCAACCTAAACCTGGCGAAACCTGGGTTTGCGTTATCGAACGCATCATCAATCCCACATCGCAGACCCACGGCGCCATTCTCGTTCGCCCGGTCAGCCGTCAGACTTCTTTTGTTTTCGACGACGTTTACGTGCCGCAAGAGCTGGCCCAGTTGATGACTGTTGTTTTGCAAAACGTCAGCAAGAATCTTTTTCTTGAAGGCGAGCAGGGCATCGGTAAGTCAACAATTTCGCGAGCGGTGGCTAAAACTCTTGGTTGGGAATTCCGCAAAGTTTCCGGCGGCCTGATCAAGAAGTTCAACTACATGCTCGGTCGCCTACTGCCCAGCACCGGCCCTGAAGGCCAGATGCTGATGAAGTGGATCGACAGCAAGCTCGTGGCTATTCTCAAGGAAGCGGCACTGCCGGCCAATCGCCACAAGACTTTTCTTTTGATGATCGACGAATTTACGCGCATCGACGAAGATGCCCGTGACGCTCTGCTCGATATCATCGAAGGTCAAGATCGCGTGCTCGATTTGCCGAACGGCGAAACAGTACCGGTGCCGCCCAATGTCCATTTCATGGCAGCGGGTAATGCCGGTCAGGGGTTCACCGTCAGACAAGAAGATGCCGCTGCCAAAGACCGCTGGGTAATCGTCAAGCTGACGCACATGCCTCACGCAATCGAGGTGGCGCACTGCTTGAAGCGTTTCCCCAATGCGCCGAGCAAAGTTCTCGACCAGGCCATTACGGTGGTCAACACCGTACGCCGGGCCCGCCTTGATCCCAAGCGCATGCTCACTAAGTCACCGTCCACTCGCGTGGCCGAAAATGTGGCGATGTTCCTGGCCAGTGGTGTCGAGCTCCCCGTGGCACTCGCCAATGCTCTGGTTAACCAGTATGGCGGCCGCACCGACGACCTCAACACCGAGGCCGGCAAGGTAGCCAAAATTGTGGAGGAAGAGCTAAAGCGGCTCGCCAACGCCAAGTAAAAATAGAAAAGGAGACTCTATGACAAAGAAGGTCAAAGGACTGTCGCACGATCACTTCGTGCTTGAAGCCAAAAGGCTTGTGGCGGACCTGGCCTTCTTTGCGAAGAGGCCAGTGACGCTTAAACTAGTGGGTGGCGATCACATCGCCTACACGTACAACACCGAAGACCAGCAGCATCCCATTCCGGTGGTGCTCAATCCCAACTGCGTGTCGGGAGTGCGCAATAAAGAGCGTGCCGTTTCCATATTGCGCGGTATTGGTTTTCACGAATTGCTGCACCATCTGCATCCTGCAGAAGCGCAATACGAGCAGGCCAATGAAGAAGGCTTCATGAGCCTCTTCAACCTGGTGGATGACGAACAGAACGAACGTCGGGGTACGTCGGCTGATCCCAGCTGGGGCGCTCACTTTCAGAGCGTCTGTGCTTTTATTTTTCCCACCGGAAAACGCCGCGCAGCCGACGCCCTTAGCACCGGTATCGTCGATGGTGGCGAAGAAGCAAAAGAAGTGAGCGGATTTGCCGCCAGCGAGGTCTATCGCTTGCGCTGGAACGCATTTGCTTATCACTTCCGCCGCCATATTCCCCGTCAGCCCGAAACTGCGGCAGACGCATCCAGCGCTGCCACCGACTACGTCGTGGCAGCACTGGCGCTGATTCCAGAAAATTTCAAGGACCTTGAAAAAGCATCTTTGCTGGAACTGGTGCGCAAAATTCATTTCACCCTGGCTACAGGCGTTGAACTACCCGCAGCAGAAGCGAAGGGTAAGTCACCAGACGCTTCCTCGTCCACCAAGGCCAAGCCTGGTGGAACTGAAGCACCTGTGGGTTCACCTTCGATTTTCACTGTTCGCAAATCGCTCTTCGAAGGCCTGCTCAAGTCGAAGTGGTCCATCGCTCTTGGTGCCTGTCTGCTTGGTTGGGCGGCGTTGTTTTCGCAGGGTGGCTCCGATCTCTGGTTCCGTATTGTGCAAATTATCATCTTGACCGCCGTCGTGCTTGGTGCCTTGCTTGGACTGGTGCGTCTGGCCAAATATCTGAGCGAGCGCAAACGTAAAGAAGACAAGCTTAAAACGCCCCCCAACGAAATGGTCAAACGGGCCATGAAGCGAGTGGGCGAAGCTTTCGAAGTGGGCTTTGGAGCTGCCTGGACTGTAATTGCCAGACTCTTCCGCGGTAAGTTCTGGACCATCCTCGGTTATTACATACGAGCATGCTACAGAAAAATCAAAGTTGGTTGCGCCGCCGTCAAGTATGGTTATAACTGGCTCTGGAACCAGCGTTGGTTTAGAGTAGGTCTGGTCACCGTGCCACCGGCTGTGATACTGATGTTGCTCTGGGCGGTTTTCATGAAAGCCGGCCAAATCAACTGGTGGTTTGCTGCTCTGACAATCTTGCTTATCCTCGCACTGCTTGTGCTCGGGTGGATTTTCAGGAAGAAGTTGAAAGACTTTTTGCTTGGAGACGTCCTGGTCGACACCGATTTCGAGATGGCATACAACATGACCCCGCCCATGGATTTCGAGACCGCCGAATTCAATTTGATTCAGAACATTGAGCAAGTTGACGCCGACCAGGCCTTTCTCGATTGGGCTCTTCCTCTGGTTAGCCCAATGGCCCAGGCACTTCGACCGGTGCTGGCAAGGGTTGGCAACATTCGCGTCGACCTTGAAGACCAACCAGTGGGGCACGATGTTATCGACGAATTAGAGCAGCTCTATCTGGGCGAAAGCAATATCTTTGTCGAAGACGAAAGCAGAAACGCCGCCTCTTTGCACATTGAAGTAGCCGTTGATTGCTCCTCATCGATGACATCAGAAAATGCCAGTTTGAAGCGCGGTGAAAAATTTAAACTGGCCAAGCTTTTCGCCCTGGTAGTTGAAGAAGCGACACGCGACCAGCGTGGCGTCTCCAGCCGTCTCTGGGGCTTCACCGATACCACTATCTTTGATTGTGGCCAGGCCGGTGAACACCGTATTTCAGGGCTGCGAGCCAGCGGCGGCAACAACGATTCGGCTATGCTTTTTCACATGGGTCAGTCGGCAGCTGCCAGCGGCAAGTCGGTCAAAATGTTGTTCATGCTCTCCGACGGACAACCGTCTGACTGTTCATGGATTTCGTTGCGCAATCTGGTTTTGCGTTTCGAATCGGACGGCATGGTGCCCTGGCACTTTGCTCTCGATAAAATCAAAGATTCCGCCTTCGAGAAGTACTTTACCGACTTGTGCGGTCAGTCGCTCGAAGACGCTATTGTCATTATGGTAGGCATTCTCGCTGCCATAGCCACCGAGCAGAAATAGCTCGGGCATCAAGTTTCAAAAATAAGAAAGGGCAAGTAGAAGCTTGCTTAAAACTAGCAGTTTGTCTACGCGGGTAAGCACTCAATTGCCCGCGCTGCTAGCCCAACCTGTCGGCGTCAAGAGCAAAGCCAACGAATCTTGTGATGCATGCGTGTGCTAGCTGCTTTACGGCATCAAGCATTTCGTCTGTGTCATTTGTGGAGTTGGTGGCGCCCCCACTGGGGAGCTGACTGGGATCAGGGCGTAAGGTGGCCTAAACAGGAAGGCCAGACCAGCACCGGCGGCAAAACCGCTTGTGCGAATCGATAAACAAATAATTGCTCTGAACAACTCAGAGTGAGCTGTGTGTGCTCCATTTAACCCTGAGCACGCCTGCTTTCATGCCCAAACTGTCGAGGGCATTCAAACGTAACCGCTTCTACTTCCGATTAAACAGGTTTTGCCACTAGCGGCAGTGCAGCCACTCTCCCCGGGGTTCCGTCTTATCCACGGTAACAAGCCATGAGAGCTGGTGTAGGTAACTGGTTGTTAAAAAACCAGTTATCAGGCTGAGCAGAAACCATTTGTTCTGCACCCGGAAACAATTTGAACTTGAGCGTCCCAATTTTCGGCAAACTTGCCGGCCACAACCTTGTGTTGCAGCCGGCTTTACCTACGGCCTGGCCTTGTGCCGGCCTCTGGGGTTTGCCAACTGGTTGCCAGCAATTGCTGCTGACGGCCGCCGGGATCGCGCTTCAGTTCGGCACTGCCCTTAGTGGCATTCCTATCTGTTAACTCAAAACTTATCTACTCTAAAAAGGAGTTGTTAAATATGCAAATACTAGCTCTCTTATTGCTTGTCGCCCTGATCGGCGCAGGCATCTATTTTTGGGTCAGACATGAGCGCTCCAAGCTTCTCGCTAAACGCACGAAGCTCGCCGAAGACGCAGGATTGCTCAACACCTCAGGAAAACTCAGCTCAGCGGCCTTCGATCGCATCACCGGCCAGGCAGCCGATATTCTTGATGATGACGAAAATCCAGATTCAGAGGATGAAGCCGGTGACAGTGCAACCGTTCAAGACGGTGACGCTCAATCGGCCTTACCTCAAGCATCCATTGATACCGAACAACAACCAGATGCGCAGAAGACAGTAGTTTTCAGCGCTAAAGACCACCTCAAGTTTCAGCAAACAGCCCCGTCAATCGCGCAATTGTGCGAGAAATTGCTGCAAATCTGGAGCGAGTGTACGAAGGTCGCCTGGGAAAACGACAAAGCCAGCCGCGCTCGCAGCAATGCTCACGACGAGCTGCACTACCGCAATCGCCGCAATTGGCAGAGAATACCTCTTGAGCGTGCTACCGCCATCGAAGCTCTGAGAGTGGCGCATAAGAATCATCGTTCCACCGGCAACGACATGGCGGTGGCCTACGAAAAGTTTCGCACGTTGCCTGCCGCCGCTAAAGAGGCCTGGAACGCTCTCACAAGCGCCCTGGCTCCGTTTAGCGAAGCTTATTTGCAGACCTTGCCGCCACAGCTCTCTACCATCGGCCTTTCCGCTCATCAAGTCAAATCGGTGAGCAAGAGTTCGATTGAAAAATATCTCGAAGAAGTGAGCGCACTGGACGAAGAAGGCGCCAGCATTCACGCTCTGGCTATCGGCGCAATACAGCCAACCAGCAACAGCGACGAACAAAAAGCCGCTTTGCAAACTGCCGCGGTAGAGGCCGGCAAAGACTTGCTTACCAGAATCATGGCGGCCATGGAATGCCTGTTCATTAGCGAAAAAGCTGTCAGTGACGCTTCTATAACGCGCTTAGAGCTGGACGCTCTGCATGAAACCCGCTTTACGCCGCCGCAAAAGCCGACACCCGAAGAGGTGATGCGCTATTTGATGTCGGTGGAAGATTGGACCATCAGTGTTGCCGCCGCCAGAACTCACTTTCTGGACAAAACGGCCGCAGCGATAAATGCGCTTGCTGAAGCCAAAACCGTCCTCAGTGAGTATACCGGCGCCTCTCAGGTGGAGGGCAAAAAGCTGGTGGCGACACAGAGCGAAGATCACATTGCTCTTTCCCTGGCACTACAGACGGTGTGCGGAGATCTGACAGCGTCGCTTTCCGCCGCTGAAAAGTCTTTGATGGAAGGGCAGCAGAAGGTCACCTTCAAGGCTATTCCAGAGGTTGTTGCTCAAACAGCAACCGACCAGGAGCTGCTCAAGGCTTTGCGACTCAGTGCTCGTACTGTCGGATTCGCACTGGCGCAAGCCAATGTGGCCAGCAAGAAACTCAGTCAGATGCGTCAAGACCGGCCCGACTATGCTCCCTCGCCACCAAAAGTGGAAAGGAATGAAACCTTCGCCAAGCATACCGGCTTGTATAGCCAGTATCTGAAGCGATTGGAGAAATACACGAACAGCGTCAAAGTTGCCAACGCCGAAATCGAGCTGGTGGAAACCGCACTGGCTGCGCGCCTTGAGAAAGTGCGCGAGACCGTCAAGACCATGTCGCAAGCTGGTGCCGCAGCAGTCAAATCTTTCAGTCGCACAACCTGCGACGAACTGAGAGTAGTCACCGGCATGATTGAGAAAATAGCTCAGCTCAATAAGAGCTAAATCTCAAGCAATTACATTTAAGAGGGTGCCAGCAATGGCACCTTCTTTTTTAACCTGTTCTATTCATTCATATAGTATAGCTCCGCTATCAGTAACAGGGTTGAGTACTGGAAATCGCTTGCCCAGTGCATTACGATTTCATTTCCCTTCTTTGAAATTTTTGTTGCCATTCGAATCAGATATTTTTGAATTGTTTGAAACGACCAGCTGTGCCGCGCTCCCGGCAGGCTTTCTCTCAGTTGGTACATTGTATTGTCTGC
>ENA-ORBV01011549-ORBV01011549.1-microbial-mat-metagenome-genome-assembly--contig:-NODE-11549-length-13839-cov-4.705784_pt1 | contig 13839 bp, 8 predicted proteins | sample MGYA00237777_ERZ505514 | MGnify/ENA primary metagenome ERZ505514 (study PRJEB26160, sample SAMN06269048) | microbial mat metagenome | isolation source: Oligotrophic lake microbial mat | place...
CCACATAGTGGATTAGCCAATCAGATCACTGCCTTATTATCCGTAAACCCCCAACAGCTTTTTGCAATACAGGGTTCTTGGCGCCAAACACATATAGATTATCTAGACTAATCCAGCATACGCTGTCATAATGAGTCTACTGACTTAGGTTTGCTTCAAGCATACCTAGACTACTGTCATCTAAATTTGAAGGGTAAATATCCTAGTTTTGGTTAGAACTAAATTTTCCCTTCCAATGCATTTTTCCTGGTTTCCGGCGACATCCTCATGTTTTGGAATAATACCCTCTAACTGCGAGAGCACTTGGCGGAAAAAACTCAGTAAACTACTACGATCGGTCTTCACTAGCTGGTGTCGTTTTATCTTCAAAAAGGCGAAACTCCAGCAGACACTAATCGTGAAAATCCGTGACACACTCATTCATCCTTTTCCGATCCACTGATCCTCCCATTCCGACCACACATTTTACGTCGGGTCGGTGTTCATATTCTCATTCTCACTTTCGGGCCTGACTCGCGCGCATCGAAAGATCATCACAGTCTTCAAATTCGGCCTTGACCAACTTCGCAACATCATTGTTGGACTTCCACAAGTCCACGACTGGGGCACAAGTATGGGGAAGCGTTTGCAAATAGGGAGGAGGCCCATGTTCGACTTCACAGATGCTTTCTTTCATTCCCTTGTCGCGTTGGACGTTCCAAATTTCTCCCCACATGTCCAAATGGGCCTGAACATCCTGTTTGTAGGCTTTATCCGTCACGTCGGGAACTTGTGGTCCCTGCGGGTGTCCGACACGGCAATGAATTAATACCGTATGAGCCGCGACCAACTCCAAAAGATCTTGCCACCAAGGGTCGCGCGTAATCATACAACTGGGTGTATGAAGTTGGCGTTCACACGATACGACCCAATGCGACAAATCTGCGGTCAACTTGAGATCGGCATTGCCTTTGAGGCGTTCGTCATTGAGCAAGGATCTGGTTTGGAAGGGGTTGCAAAAAATGCGTTGTCTATGCGTTTCAAAGGTAATATCGACTCCCTTTTTCTTGGCAATCTCAATGGCACCCAACAAAAACTTGACCTGTGTTTCGTGATCCCAGGCATCCACACCGGCATGACAATTGACGAGACACGGTTTGGCGTGCAGGGCCAAATCAATTTCATTGGAAACGGAAGCCAAATGATGATCCAATTCAAACGAACTGCAGTAGACATAATCGGTATCTTTGAAAAAACCACCTGTACTGTGGATTTGACAAATGATTCTAAGACCGTGTTTGGCGGCCAAGGTCGCAAATTTTTCGCCGCGTTCGGGAGAACCACCAAAGGAAAAGGGGGCGGTACACTCAATCATGGTGTACCCGTCCTCTTTGACTCGTTGAAAAATGGATTCCCATTTTTCTTCTTCATCCGAACCGTCCACGCCCCACATCGTCTTTGCCATGACGAGTTTCATCTTGGATAATGAAATGTTAGTTGTTGTCTATAAATACAGTGGCTAGTAGATATGAGTTATATGAGCAAAGCTATCTCTAGTAGCTAGACTGATTGCTTGTCTGGTAGTGCCAGTTGGTGCTCATGCACTGGTGGATAATGCGGCTCCGATCAGAACCCTCTTGATCTGGACAGCATTCGAATGGATGAAACAAATCAATCACGGCCGAGAATTATCGAGAGGCGAAAGATCTGCAGATCGCTTCGAAATGACACTCTCTTCTAAAACTGTCGACAGCCAGACAAGTAGGACTTTGAATGCACACTTTTTCATAACTAATTACCCACCCAGGCATCAGTTTTGGCGCTAGACCACACCGCTAACTTGACTAGTTAGCTAGTTAGTAGCAACTGTACAATTGTAGCCCACCTCTTCCTCTTTTGCTACGGCAGCACCTCTTTTTGGGTTCTGTAGCTTTTTAGTTCAACTGTTCCTTGAGTTGTATTATTAGGCATCAGCCTACTGATCCTGCATTTAGTTGATTACAACTGGATATCTTTACTACCTAATGAGGAAGGCAAAGATCAGGTAAAAATAATTGATGTCTCCAAGTATGCTTGCATTATTGAGGCCCATATGGCCAAGCTGATACCAAACTAACCATAACGAAGGCTTATCCCCGCTCTGTAGCAAAGCGTAATTTAATTAGTCGTGCTACCTAAACTTTTACGTAGGGACGAAAGCTCAACAGCCAGAAGAGTGCAAGCAATGCTCCGCTACATCAGCCTGGGTGAGACCCCCATGGCCGCGTGCAAGGTGCGTGTCCGTCTCGACAAGATCGTGAGCAGGATTGCTACAGCATAGCACCGGGGAAAGGATCAGTGCGGATGCACCACGACGGACACGCCCAGGGAGGTCGAGGATGGTTGCTTCTGCCAGGCCAGGCCGAATCGTGTTCCACCTCCCTACCTTGACAACAACTTCGCCTGCCACACTGATCACAAGCACTTGACGTCCCATGCATCCTTGTGGACGAAGGATTTTTTAGTGCGGTATACAATCGCATTTGTCTTGGACTCAAAAGTACCTTCAATTTGGTCATCAAGCTGCCTAACAAAATAATGTTGAATACAAGGAACCTGTTAGAAATCCATATTCGTTTTATGTCGCATGGTAGAATTCGCAAGCACACACATGCAGGCAGCATCGAATGAATCAGTCCATCTAGTAGCTGTAAAATGTGACGATCTCAACATGTATTGTTTTCAGTTGGCAATCGGTCAAATCATTCTTTCATCATCTTCATTCTTGCTGCAAGGGTGTCAAAGTACTAAAAAAGGCGGGACTTACAGTGTTGAAAGGCTGCCACCAAGCGGCCTAAACCCTGCGATTCTGTGGTAAAATCATACAACATGAATGGCGTGAGAAACAGTCATGATCATCTTGCCTCCAAAGACACAAGCAATTTCACAAAACAAATGCAACAATGATAATTATGGTATTAAAAAGTTTCGAATCAGACAAACCGGAAAATTGTGAACTCAACACGTATTGATTTAGACAGCTCCAATAGTTGTACAATATAAGGTTGTCATCCCTTTCGAAACTTCGTAACGAATCAATAAAGAAAAGGTCAACATGCTTGGTACAATGATGATTACCTACCCCTTTGATATAATAATTGAAGCGATGCAGATGAAGCGATGCAGAGGAACTCCCCCCGGCTTCGATAACAAAGAAAGAGAAAGGAAGATTTCAACAGCGTTGAGAACGTTTGCGTGGCACCACAGGACACAGTTGCGCCATACACACAGCCAGCCAGGTGGATCCATCATTGCGCACATGGAAAATATACGTCACGAAGTCATGCTTCCACGCTTTCAGAAACCGTAGTAATAATTGCTTCCAGTTTTCGAATCCTTTGGGACACCCGGCGTAACAACATGCAATGCAGCTAGTCTTTCTTACCTCGTGTGATTCACAACAACGGCTATGGTATTGTATGGACTGGCCCTCGTCATAGCTTGTACAGAATGTAGTTCTGATAAAAAACGGTCCCCTCGGTAATGGCTTTTTCATGAAGGACAGGTATATACAGTGTCCGATGAAGGGTCGAGGTGGTCTTCTCGGCGTCCAAAAAGGGTGCCGTAGCAATGACTTTAGCCCTGGACGGCGCTTGACAGTCCATGGACATTTCTAGGTCAATGACGTAAGAACAATCTTCCATTTTTGAATAGCGCTCTCGGAGACCCTCATTCTGATCGTTGAAGGGTTGCAAGAGGTCTACGGATTGGACCGAACTCCCATATTGAGAAAAGGGCTGCGGCAATTGCCCGGTGAAGGAGGACGGCAAAAACCCCAAATCTTGATGGGCTGGCAGTGTAAAACTGGATGGAAACCGATACCATTCCCCGCAGGTACAAACAAGTTCCCGTGGTGCGCCTGCTTCTGGCCTTGCTGCTTCCTGTGTATGAAGGGCCAAATAGATCGACAAGGGCGCTGCATAGTATTTCTTCAAGGCCATGATGCGCATCATGGACAGGGCTGCCATGGGTGTCCAGACCAATCCATGCAAGATGGATTGATGCGGGGCGAGTGTGGCCGGCAACTGGGGCCAAACCTTGCCCAGACCTGCCACTACGATCGACACCATCCCATCCCAAGCAAGTACCGCCCCGATACACAATACGGGATAAATGACAAAGAGAAATCGTTCTTCCTTGTGCGGTCGTGGCACAACGAGTGCCAACCACAAGTAGAGTGGTGTCAAGAGAACTCCCAACAACAGCAACAAAGATGAGGTTGATGATGATGTGGTTGTCTCGTTCTTGTTGTCCTCATCGGACGATGAAAACAAAAATGATACCAGTACGACAACGGGTAGCGACACCAACCCCAAAATGGCCACACCATTGAAATTCAGGAGTAGATTCTTGATATAGTACGAAGTGGGTTCGACACCATACAATTCATCCCCTCCGGCTTGCGCATTGTAGCGAAAGATTTGGAAATTGGGGGATGTGGAATATCCGTAATAATAATAATCAATCGCCATGACCATCGTCTGTATTGCGGCCGTCACAAATAAAATCAACCACACGAGTTCTTCCATGCGTTTTCTGTGACCCGGTGAAAACCATCCTTCTTCTTTTTGCTGCGTCTTCTGATTGGCATTATTGTTGGACTCGGACGACGATCCGTGAGATGGCAATTGTGTTTGTACCAACAAGACATAGAGTCCTTGTGGAATCAAAACGACCACTCCAAAAGGCCATCCAATCGCCAATGTGGCGGCCACGGCGTAAATGACAAACCATGTGACATGGCCGCACACCAAACAATTCGCCGTTAGCAACCAGAACAACGTCCAAGTCGTACTCGGCAACAAGGCCCCCGCAGCATGGGCTAGTCCAGCGGACGAGAGTGACACAAACAACATCCATCGTGCCACCACCGGCGACGACACGATGCGCCGTTCTTCGAGGGACCGACACAAGATGACTTCGGCGCGTGCCATGCATGCGGCCAGCGAGCATCTCAACAGTAAAAACAAGACAAATTTGGTCGACACCACGACTGTGGGTCCTCGTTGTTGTGCTGCGGACATGTCCATCAACAGCGGTACCAATGCCTTGAGCATACCAGTAGTGCTAGTACTGGGCAGCAGCCATTCATAAATACGAGCCAATCCCTGGAGGGGCAACAAATACGCATACGATCGGAGCGCATATTGATGGGCATATTCCCACGTCTGCATGCCTCTCCCGTAGAGCAAAAAGTGGAGGGGTTCCCAGTAATTGTAAACTTCATCGCAATCCATAATGGGCATGCGATTGGCCAACCAAATTCGCCATAATACGGCCACGGGAAGAGCGACATGCGTATAAAAATTATTGACAGGCGCACCAGCCGCAGGAGCTGGTAGTTTCCTCTTTCCCATCTTGACAACACACGTGCTGGTAATGCTGCAATCAATAGGTAGCTATCTAGCTAGTAGTATTGAGTGAAAGTCATGAGCGTCTGACACAAGCTAGTAGCTATTCATTGGCAGACCGCCATGGCTAAATTTTGTGGTGGTTTCACTTCGTTGGTTGAAAAATTCAACAAGGACCTGGCTCCAGCGCCTGGAAAGATCCAGAGCTCATAGCCTATGGAAATGAGCTAGTGTGCGATCTACAAAGCTGCCCACGAAAAAAAACTGAACGAAAACAACAACAGATTTTTGAAAACAACCATCAACCGGAATGAACACAACCACCAACAAACAACAATGAATCAATGGGTTTCTAGTTTTAATTTCTTGCGATTGTCTACAAACAACAATCAATCGATTGCAAGCACTGACTTGTCCCTTCTTCATTTATCCATTTGCATAATTGTCAGCTCATAATAAGGCCTGTCAAAATATACAAAAATGGCCATGGATACTACTAGTCCTAGCAGTGCGATGCCAACCTTGCGATTTGCCATGGGTGCCAAAGTGGTTCCAGGGGATCGAATTGGGACGGTCAAACAAGTCTTTCCAGGAATTGGGACCTATGCCAAGGGTGGCCATGTCTATGCCAGTGTCTTGGGTCATATAAATCTTGTCACAACAACAACAAGTACTACTTCGGAAGAAGAACAAAATGACGATCCAACAGCGCCATCGTTCACCGTCTCGGTAGTCCCACAAAAGTCCTTGGCCTCGGAGCAAATCATTGCCGTAGGACAACGCGTCATGGGACGGATTACCAAAGTGGCAGCCTCCCAAGCCACCCTGGAAATATTGGCACTGGAAGGAGTGGGACGCATGATTCCAACCACCTTGGACGCCTCGAGTCTCAACGAAGGAATGATTTCGCGGGATGAAGCCGTCAAGGCCGGTGCCGCCACGATTTTGGAAATCCACGAATGCTTTCAACCCAAAGACATCGTCTTGGCCAAAGTGCTGAGTCTGGGAGATGCCCGACGCTACTATTTGACGACGGCCGAGCCGGAATTGGGTGTCTTGCACGCGATCTGCTATGTGAGTCAACAGCCCATGATTCCCATCAGCTGGCAAGAAATGGAATGTCCCGATACGGGTCTCCGGGAGCCACGCAAATGTGCCAAACCAAGGCGCATTACGAGTACGAGTGCTTCGGGTACTGGAGAAACAACCACAGCATGACAGGGACAGTAAAAGCTATAGTATAGTAGTATTTGCTGGCATGTATAATAAAAATGTCCAAATAAAGAATGCATTTTGGAAGTGTGTTCTTCTGGATTGGGCAGGAAGAACGACGCAAGGATTCATCCATGATTAATTTCCCTTCCTCACAAACAGCAACAGTTATATTGTTCTCTTGGTTGGACAGCCTAAACACAACTCGGAGTAGAAACTAATATTTTCTTTATGGCATACCGGTAGGGAGTGGAGCTGAGCTAATTTGGAGTGACTGGGTTTCGACCGGTGGAGCTATCCAATTATGAGTCCTCTCCTGTGGCATTTCGAAATACCGCCAACAAATAAATTACAACTGGTTGCACTATTATTACTTAACTATTTTTATTGCTGTTGATTAAAATACAAATTCCTGTACTTATTGTTGACTAAAATACAAATTCCTGTACCGCTGCTTGCTCAAATTGCTACTGGCGTTTCCAATTCTTTGAGGACGTAAGGATGCCCCGATCGCGCTTTTTTCAGTGGGCGTTCACCGCAATCTGGATCACGATGAAGAGCGATGCGCTTTTTGAGAGGCAACAATCCTGTAGTAGACGACGATACAGTATCCATAGTAGTAGGGAAGTCAGACGTCTCGGTGGTACCACATGCAATACCCATTTGTTGTAAGAGATATTCACGCTTGAGCGACAGTTTCTTGTGTTTCTTCATGACGGCTTGCAGCTCCATCCAATTGGCGAGCTTGGCATCCCGCGACGCAATGTCTTGTACAGCAAGAAAGCAGCCATCACCGTGGGAAGTCATGGATGCGCCTTTTTCTGCTGCAGTAGCAGCCTCCAGCACGTCTTTGAGCTTGATATAGGACTTGGTCCAACAAGACGTTCGTTCTTCTCCCCATGACAATCCAGCCGACAAGAGTCGTTCCGCACGTTTGGCATCCAATGTTCCTTTCCGTCCCGCTTCTTTTTGTTGGGTGATCCAAGACTGCAAGTCCTGCTGGCCATCATTGACATTGGAGTCTTCCTTGTTGCTGCTTTCGATATGATTAGGAACTCGCTGCTGCTGCTGCTGAGCACGAAGAAGGAAGTTTTCCAATTGCTCATCCCATTGCTTTTGATACATTTCGGCACGGGCCTCTTTGGCTTCCACACGCCAAACAAAGCCAATATCGTCCAAGAGTTGCTTGCGACGCGGTGCCAACTGACCTCGGTTATGAATGCTGCGCTGATTGGACACCCAAATACCCAGAGATGGATCGGGGTCGTATTGATTTGGAATGTGAAAGTGTCCATGCTGGGCATAAAAGACCTTCAACTTCTTGTAACTTTCTTTCCACTGAGCTTCTCGGCGTTGTACTCCAGGGCTTTGCATGTTGGGTTTCTTCGTCTTCTTGATGCTTTTGATGTTGTTGTTGTTTTCGCCACTAAAGTCGATGTCGCTACTGATGGTGTTCTCGTCACTCCCAGCGTTGTTCGCGGCTTGCCACAAAAATCCAATGCTATCCAAAAGATCGAGTCGATCTTGACGCAACAAACCCTTTTTATACAACGTTCTCTGCGTGGAGACCCATTGGGAAAGCTCGACATCATATTTGAACAAACCAGCAGTATGGAATCCATCTTCTTGATAATATTGACGCAAACGTTGGAATTTGTCCTTCCATTGTCGATCATTCCGAGCACCAAACTGAAATCCAATCGCGTCTAATTTGGCACGTCGTTCCTTGGTAAGTTGGCCGAAATTGCGTTGTTGATAGCGTACCCAATTGGCCAAAGCTGTATCTGGCTTGTATCGGACAGGAACATTGGTATGACCGACCTTGTCCTTGTACTGACAGAGAAGCACAAACGAGTCATCCCAGGATCGTAGCTTGTTTTGATGGCGTTTCGTACTACTACTCGTAGTAGCGGAAGTAGTTGTGCAAGTGGACTTTTTGGAGTTGGATGACTCGATCGTGTTGAGCGACATGGAGGACATACTGGAGTGCATGGTCGTTGAAATTGTCGAAGCCGTTGTGGCGGCGGTAGCGGTCTCGATATCACTGTCATTGCCAACGCAATGGCTGTCGTTATTTTGAAAACAAGCCATATCCTTCATTTCTTCCGTGGCAGCCAGAATCAAAACTTCAATGCCGCTCATTTTTCCAGAACAATGGCTGGCGCTGCTGCTGATGGAAGTGTCTTCTTGGTTGTGACTTTGACTGAAATTGTCGTCCTCGGACATCGTTGTAAGAATAATGAATGATGGAACAATGGAAGATGGTTTTAATAAATTCGAAACAGTGAGGGGGTCTGGCTAGTTAGTGTGAGATTGGGGTGATCCCTTCCTCATTTTATTTCGTGTCCTTCTAGATTTCAAAATTCTAAGCGAGAAACGGCTTGACCAAGCTGCCGTTTCTGTTTCGGGTTCAGTTATTACCTATACACATCTGGTCATCCGTTTCCCACGTTTTATCCAAGATTCAAAATCAGAACAAACCGTATAGCAATTTCTGGACTGGCGTGTTGGAACATGTCGTTCGTCTTGAGAGTGTGTGAAGTTGATTTAATCTGACATGTGTTCCAATTGCCGTGATTCATTGACATGAATGGATAATATTCTATCGTGATAATGATGATTGAGGAATTGTGATGGGATGGAGCTCTAGCTAGCTAGTAGGCAGGTTTCATTTTTATGGGCCAGGTTCATGCACGACTGAAATGGTCGCGCATCGCCGATCTCCTGCCGAGCCAGGGCTCTCACATTTTCTCACTAGTGCGTCCGTTAGATGGCTGCATGTTCGTTCTCGGATCTTTGATCATGGCCATCTTACAGTTACAGTAGCTACCAGTAGCCAGCCATTACTACGCTAGCTATTTGAGTAGTTACAGTAAGTCCTGACAAACCCTCATCACTCAGCGCCCGAGCACCTGATATTGTCCCGTGTCCGTAATTTTTTACTACTCCCAAATCTACAGTAGCAGTAGCTCGACTGCTCGAGGGATAAACAAATCTTCAATTCGATATTCCCGACACAAGATTTGCATAAGCCCTCAAAGCATCATTTATTTCGAATAGTATACAGTACTATTAACAAAGCTCACGCCAAAGTAGAAGGTAACTACAGTGCAGTATGGGCAGGTTCGACTACGTCAGATATTATTGTGTGGCCTTGGGGTACACGCTGATCGGATACTCCCCAATTATTAATATCAATGATCCACTTGAAGTCCTTGGCCCCCTGAAAGTCGGGAAAACTCGTATTGAAGTCCCCTTCATGTACACGGATACGTCCTACGATGACGATTATGAGTATGAACTCAAATTGGATGCAAAAGTCTATGAACCGCTAGGCAAGTTTCCAGATGCGCTGGTTCTGTTCATGCCTGGTTTTGGAGCCGACTACGAGAGCTACGAGGATTTGTTACTGCATTTGGCCTCCCACGGATTCGTGACTGTGGGTCTCAATTTTCTTAGTAACAGAAATATCTTTGACGGTGGTCATGATATCAAAGCCCAAGAAGCCTTGGCGACGATCGCCTTTGTTCAATCCAGCGAGTTTTATCCTGAATACAAACGCCTTCCCGTCTATACGGCAGGACATTCCATGGGAGGTAAAATTGCCTTTTATGCCGCTGCCTTGTCGCCTAAAACCATTTCCGGTGTCATGGCATTGGATCCCGTCAATGCGGGCGGTCCTCCTTGTAGTCGGTTTTCCAATGCCTGTCTCCAGTACCCGGTAGCACCCAATCCGGAGACAGGACAACTAGGCAATTTGGCAAACTTGTCCAAGGGCAACATTTCGTCTTTGATTTTCCGTTCCCAACCAGATCGCCTCGCCAACCCCGACAGGCAATTCAATGCCGAACACTTTTATTTTGGATTGAATGGCAAAGGCTCGTATGCGACACCACTCCCGGTATGGTATTATGATATGGGAGCCTTTCCTCATGCCTTGTATTGCAATACCTTGGTCACGCAACAGTCCCAGATCGTCAAGCGTACCATGTTGGCCTTTTTACAACAACAAGTATTGGGTGTCAATGTCGGTGACTATTTGACGGGGAGTATTATTCAGAAGGATATTGATGAAGGTCGATTGCTGGAGGTGCGAGCCAAACTCAAGTTGACGAGTACATTGGTGGCAGACGGCGAGGATTACGAATTTGTGTATAATAGTGTGAATGGGACGTCTACTTAAATATTAATCAGTTTCTCGTTGAGATCGACCAACTGTACAAAACGACCTGTCCAGCTTGCTGGTCATTGTCTCTTATCTTTCAAGTCTCAAAAGCAGTGGTCTCTTTTCCTTTCGTCATCCACATCCACTCGGGTGTGCGTTGTATAGCACCAGTAGAAGTCAAAGACCCTACAAAGGTATTTTAATGAAGACACTCATTGGAACGAATCCAAGCTCGACAAGAGCTTGGAAAGTCTCTCGAGTCTCCAGTGCAGCATAGCTTGACTTCTACCTTGTTTTCGTGTTCATGTATTTCGCACAGCCATCATTATCATAGGCGGAGTTTCATTATAAACAAGTGTCTCCAGCCGAAAGTACGGTTTCCATCTCGCAACTTCACGAGAAATAGTTAATTTCCGTTTCTCCATGCATTCGGGTCAATGACCATTGACGTTTGTTGATCAAGTCTATAGAGATATCCGTCGGAGGGTCGATCGGGGTAAGATCGATTCGGTTCTAGATTATTGGTAGGATTCAACTTGTCGCCAGGTTTGGGGTCCACGGGGAAGGAGCGGACTGGGCCACTGTTTTCAGGATAACCAACATTCGGCTTCCTTTGGGGAGGCGTTGCCGCATATCTTGGGTTGACCAACTTGGTCTTTGGTGGTCGATTTTGTCCCCCCTGCGGCTCTCGCCATTGCGACCACGCTGAACGAGCCTCTCTGAACGACGACGCCTTCTTAAATTTCGACACCGGAGGCGTTGGCTCTGGCATCTCTTGTTGGTATTGTACGGGAGTACCTGGTGGACCAAATTGTTCATCGTCATTGTTTCTAGATTGGGGCATTATTTGTTGTTGGTATTGTCCGGGCATTTGTTGTTTGGTTTGCCCGGGATGGCCTGGTGGGCTAAATCGTTCCTCGTCGATGTTCCTATATTGAGGCCTGATTTGTTGCTGGTATTGTCCGGGCATTTGTTGTTGGAATTGTCCGGGAGGATCTGGTGGGCTAAATTGTTCCTCGTCAATGTTCCTAGATTGAGGCCTGATTTGTTGTTGGTATTGTCTGGGAGGACCTGGTGGGCCAAATTGTTCTTGTTGTTCGTATTGCCCGGGAGGAACTGGTGGGCCAAATTGTTCCTCGTCAATGTTCCAAGATTGAGGCCTGATTTGTTGTTGGTATTGTCCTGGCATTTGTTGTTGTTGGTATTGTCTGGGAGGACCTGGTGGGCCAAGTTGTTCTTGTTGTTCGTATTGCCTGGCAGGACCTGGTGGGCCAAATTGTTCCTCCTCACTGTTCTTAGATTGAGGCCGGATGCTGTGGTCTTTCCCGGGATAGGAACGCTGCCTTCTCTTTTCAGCAAGTCGTTCCTCTACCGACTCCACAGCAGCAGCGGACGGGTTGATTCTTGAGTCGTTGGTTTCTTGAGTACTCCATGCTTCCACGCCTGCTTCTGGATCAGCCAATGCTTCCGGCGGCGTGAATGGCAACTCATGGCCTTCTTTCATCTCAGTGCGAGGATCTGGCTGGGATTGTGAAACTTTGGAATCGGCTAGAAGATCAGGCGAGTCTCGAACGACGGCAGCATAGCCCGTATAGCCAACTACCTCTAGAGGAGACCCTGGGGTTAGAGGAGAACCTTGCATAGGATTCGAAAAACTTTTTGCCTTCATGTCTCCAGCGATTGGTGGAACAGAAAATGGATGATCATTTCTCACTGCTCCTTCTGGCGGATACCCACTACTAGTAGAGGATGGTTGGCGGGCAGCTTCTGCGCGCTGAGCTTCTAGCAAAGCTCGAGCTTCTGCTTCCTTCCTAACTTTTTGTTCCAGCAACTCTGCGTTACCCTGGGCTTCGTTACCATCAAAGCTAGATACAAAGCTCATTTTTTTGCTAATAGGTCTGGCGGGCGGAGATCTAGGATCCAACCTCTCGCGAAACTCAGGAATGCTCATGTTTGTGCTAACGGTTTGAGGAAAGACCCAGTTCCTTGGGCGTTTGTCTTGTGGCTTTGCTCCGCTCTGAGTCTTCTTGACTTCCTCAGCATGTCTAGATGGCGAAATGAGTCGCTCTTGATTTGCAGGGACTCCCATTCTTGTGTTTATGGTCTCTGGCTGCTGAGAGCGTATCGGGTTCTTTGGCTGGATTTTTTCTGCTCTTGGTTCGCTTTGAGCCTTCTTGAATTGCGCCGAATCCCTTCGCGGTGCAATGAGTCGCTCTTGATTGTCAGGGACGCGAAACGTTGGTTGTATCATTTCAGGCTGCATCAAGCCTGCCCATCTAAAACCTTTTGGTTGTCCCTCGGTATTTTGTCGAGCTCGTAGAGCCGCTGCCCTTTCCTTCGATGTCCTCTCCTCCTCCAGCCTTGCTTCCTCGGCCAATCTCACCGTTTCGGCTTCTTTCAACCTCCTTTCTTCCTCCAGCCTTGCTTCCTCGGCCCTTTCAGATTCTTCCTCCACTCTTCTTTCCTCCTCAATCCTTGCCACTTCAGCCCTCATTGCGGCTTTTTCTTCCTCCAATTTGATTTGCTTCTCTATGCGTTCGTTCTCGATCCGTTCAAATTCAAAACGGGTGGCCTCTTCTGCAGCAACACGCCCAGCCTCCAACCGCTGGGCTTCTTCCTCCGCAGCTATTCTCTCTTCCTCAAGACGCTTAACCTCAAGATGCTGGGCCTCTTCCATCGCAACCCGTTCTCTCTCCAGCCGAGCTGCTTCAGCCCACCTGGCAGACTCAGCAGCAATGCGCTCCTGCTCCAATCTTTTCTGTTTCTCTTCAGCAGCAATTCGGACTGCTTCTGCTTTCCTCCCAGCCTCTTCGGCATCCACCAACCTTATGGCATCTTCCTCCGCAGCGATTCGCTCTTTTTCACGACGCTCAGCAGCCAACCTTTTGGACTCTTGCTCTGCTGCAATTTGCTCTCTCTCAAGACGTTCAGCCTCACGACGCTGGTCTTCTTCCATGGCAACCCGTTCTTGTTCCAGACGAGCTGCTTCAGCCGTAGTCACAGCTTGAGCAGCAGTGTGCTCCTGCTCCAATCTTTTCTGATGTTCTTCCGCAGCAATGCGGACTGCCTCTGCTTTCCTACTGGCCTCTTCCG
>ENA-ORBV01011550-ORBV01011550.1-microbial-mat-metagenome-genome-assembly--contig:-NODE-11550-length-13838-cov-7.692610_pt1 | contig 13838 bp, 12 predicted proteins | sample MGYA00237777_ERZ505514 | MGnify/ENA primary metagenome ERZ505514 (study PRJEB26160, sample SAMN06269048) | microbial mat metagenome | isolation source: Oligotrophic lake microbial mat | place...
GCGTCGATACGCAGCCCACTACGAAGAGGCCTTGGCGATCGTCACTGCGGGCGATGGCTGAGAATTAAACGGCCCTGGGGTGTTCGGTGTAACGAGCGCGTGCCGAAGGCTGATCAGGAACGCCAGCGACGAGAAGTCGAGCACATACTTGCTCGACTGCGAAATCAACCAGGCGTGGTTCTCGCTGACGAAGTGGGAATGGGAAAGACCTTTGTGGCGCTCGCCGTCGCATACTGCATTGCATGGCAAAGCCAGCGTGGACCGGTGATCATTATGGTTCCGGCAAATCTTGTGGATAAGTGGGAGCAGGACCTACGTACTTTTTGTGAACTTTACCTTGCAGATCGGCAACCAGTCCGGCGAGAGGAGATTGCTGGTAAACACCTGACAGGCACAAGGGTCTTACGATATAGCGTTGCACGTCACAGCATCGAACTCATGAAACTGCTCGACGACAAGCCGACTGAACGGTGCCACCTGATCTTTCTGGCTCAAGGGGCAATGGGCCGACGCCAGTCAGACAAGTGGATTCGACTCGCGTTGATCCGAGAAGCACTTCGTCGCCACGGTCGAGGCAAGGCGTCGCACCTCATCAAAGTGAAGAATCGTATCCATCGCTTCATGGCCGAATTACTGTGGGCAATTGGCGAGCAGAAGGCTAGCGACTGGGGCGACGAGTTGTGGAGTAGTCTCCTTCAGTCGGACCCCATGACATGGAAGGAGGTGTACAACAATTCACTTCGGAAGGATGACCGCAGTCTTGTTGATGACCCGGTCCCTAAGGCGGTCTTAAAGGCTTTGGGGAAGGTCGATCTAAAGCCATTGGCTGACGCCCTTGAGCAGATGCCAATCCGTGCCCGCGGGGGGAGTGAACGAACTAGTGAGCGGATCGCGGACGCACGCGCAGTGCTGAAAGAACTCGAACAGGATCTTTGGAAGCAACTATTGGAGAAGGCGAGATGGAGATCGCCGTTGCTCATCATGGATGAGGCACATCATCTAAAGAATCCCGCAACAAGCCTCGCAAGGCAACTTCAATCACCAGAGGGCGACAGGGATCTAAAGTTGGGCGATGGTGCCATGGCCAGTGCATTCGACCGCATGTTGTTTCTGACGGCAACGCCTTTTCAGTTGGGCCATCTGGAACTTGCCCGCGTGATGGACAGATTCGGTGACGTTCGGTGGGATGATCGGGAGTTGGGCGAACGAACCGACTTCGTTGATAACCTCCGCAACCTCAGCAACAGCTTGACGGAGAGCCAGAGAACGGCCATCAGCCTCCAACGATGCTGGAGTCGCCTTAGGCCGGAAGAAGGCCCGGCGAACGGCGACCCCAATATTTGGTGGCGATTCTTGGAGGAAGCATCGCCTGATCAATTGACGCCACGGCAACGCACGCTTGTCGAGTCCTACCAACAAACACGTCAGTGGCGGGCGGAGGCAGAGCGTCAACTTCAACCTTGGCTAATCCGGCACAACAAAGGGGAATGCTGGTCTGGCACCGAAATCGAGCGTCGTCAGCGTGTTGACGGCGCTGCAATCCTCGAAGGGAACGCGACCGCTACTGGCCTGGAAGTCCCCCCCGATCAAATGCTGCCATTCTTCTTAGCAGCCCGCAGCGCCGTATCTCCAGGACAGGATTTGCTCGGAGAAGCTCTGTGTTCTTCCTATGAAGCTTTCAGATTCACTCGCGAGCACCGCGAACATGAACGGGACGACCTAGATGACGAACCGGCGTCCGTCGATCTGACTCATTCGGCGTGGTACCTCGAAGAGTTCGACGTTGCACTGGCCCGGTGCAGTGGCAACGTACACCCCAAAGTCGCGGCTACGGTCCTAAAGGCAGTCGACCTCTGGCAGGCGGGTGAGAAGGTGCTCATTTTCGCTTTTTATAGGCAGACGTGCCGAGCACTTCGCATTCACATCAGCCAAGAAATCGAACGGAGAGTCATCACCTATGCGAAACGACGATTCGCAGGTGCCGGCCGTCCGTTGGACGATACGGATATCCAGCGTGTGCTCGACAGTATCCAGAACCGATACTTCGATGATGTCAAGGGACCGGGACGAAAGGCACTCGATCGGGCGTTGAAGGCTGTTGTTGATCGTCGTGAGGCCGACTTATTGCGGGTCAACGTTTCGGAGATGGAGCGAGAGCGGCTGATCGACGTGATGCGGAGATTCCTCCGTGTGGCGACGACGCTCGTACGGTCTTTTCCCATTCATGAACATGACACGCTTGATGCACATCTTGCGGTCCGCAGCATGCTCGACAGCGAGGATCAGTCACACATGTCCTGGCGAGCCAAGTTTGAAGGCTTCATTGATTTTCTTGTCGACCGGTGCTCGTCGGCTGAACGGGCGGACTATTTGGAAGCGGCGGCGCGAACCCAAACCGGTGGCATCCGGGTCGGGGCTGACGAAATGCGTGACGAAGATGAAGATGCCAAGGACGCGGTCGTCACCTTGGCCAATGTGCAAGTTGCCACTGGCGTAACAAAGCGTGACACTCGTTCACGACTGATGAGAGCGTTCAATACACCGTTTTTCCCTGACATACTGGTGTGCAGTCAGGTGATGGGAGAGGGCGTCGATCTGCATCGAAGTTGCCGACACGTTATTCATCATGACCTTGCCTGGAATCCAAGCAGCATTGAGCAGCGTACTGGCCGTATCGACCGACTCGGGTGCAAAGCGGAAGGTCGCCATGCTATCAACATCTTCCTTCCGTTCCTTTCTGGAACTGCGGACGAACGCCAATATCGCGTGATGACTGACCGCGAACAATGGTTCAGGATCGTGATGGGACAAGACGAGGTTGCCAAGCTGATCCCGCGTGAACAAGACCAAGATCAGATACAGCTTCCTGATGCTTTTTCTGAAGGATTGAGTTTCAATTTGGGATTGCGGTAGGTGGCTTGTCGGGCTGCTTCACTTGTGCGATATTTACTATTGACTTGGAGCCTAAACAACTATGACAAGTACAAACCTCACGTCTGACGAACGACGCCGTGGCTGCTTGCTCGGCTTGGCCATTGGCGACGCCCTCGGTGCCGCTGTTGAATTCAGCCCGCCCGGTTCCTTTGAACCCGTGACCGGCTTTCGCGCCGGTGGTCCGCACGGCCTCAAGCCCGGCGAATGGACCGACGACACGTCCATGGCGTTGGCGCTGGCCGACAGCATCATCAATGTCGGCTGGGACTTGAACGATCAGGCTAGTCGTTACGTCGACTGGTGGAAGCGCGGCATGTACTCAGTCAACGGCGCGTGCTTTGACATTGGCATCACAACTCAAGACGCACTGGGCACCTTCGTTCGGTCGGGCGATGCCCGAAGCTCTGCAAGCAGCCATGAGCGATCGAGTGGCAACGGCTCGATCATGCGGCTCGCGCCGGTGCCTATTACTTTCGGCAATCTGTATCCAGCTCGGATCGAAGAACTTTCACGTGTGGCCGCTGAGTCCAGCCTTCCCACACACGCAAGCCCACAGTGCCTGTCTGCGTGTCGCTACATGGCTCTCGTTCTCGCGGCATTGATGGCCGGTGAATCGCGCGATGATGTTCTTTCGCCAGAATGGCCCGCGTTGGATGTGCTTCGGAAGGTCGAACCGTTGCACCCGGCCATCGACGAAGTTGCCAGCGGAAGTTTCCGCCGGCGAACGCCACCGGAGATTCGCGGGTCCGGGTATGTGGTGCACAGTTTGGAGGCGGCACTGTGGGCGTTTCACGATGCCGCAGACTTTCGAGAAGCCGTATTGCGAGCAGTGAATCTCGGCGACGACGCGGACACGACCGGCGCTGTTTGCGGCCAACTTGCAGGTACCTTCTGGGGCATTGAAGGTATTCCGGGCAGGTGGCGCAGGGATGTCGCCCAAAGTGAGATACTCATTGCTGTCGCAGACTCGCTCATCACTGCTTCAAGAGGTAATGAATGACTGTTCACGAACTTCGCTGCCAATGGAAACCGGTCAAGGAGCGGCCTGCCGCGGAACAAAGCGATCATTCGACAAATGTTCGCCTTCATCGGGTCTTCAGTTGGCTTCAACGTGCGGAACAAATCGAAGGGGACCAGGACTTGGATGTAGCGCTGACTTGCCGATGGATTGCATTCAACGCGATGTACGGACAATGGGATGAGCAGACTCAGGAGCCACGACCTGACCGAGAAAGTTGGCGACGATTCACAGATCGAGTTTTGAAGCTAGATAGCAGCCAGCAAACCGAGTCAGTTCTCGTCGAACACAAGAAACTGGTCATCGCGATTCTGGACGACAATTTTCTGGGCTCATACTTCTGGCGTGACCCCACGAAGGAACGAGCCTTCCAGACATCGAAGGACCGTCGGCTGGCGGCCATGTGGTACATCGAACGCAGATGGTCGTTGGTTCTCGAAGCCCTGTTGGATCGAATCTACTTCCTGCGTTGCCAGTTGATGCACGGCGCGGCAACTTATGGCAGCAAGCTGAACCGAACTTCGATGAGGCGATGCTCAATTATGTTGGGACACCTGCTGTCAGCAACCATGTTGGTGATCATCAACTGCGGAGCGGATGAGGACTGGGGACCGATGTGCTATCCACCCGTGGGCTGATCGACATCCATTGCCACTGACGCAATGGTGTCAGAGGCTCACTCTATAGTCATGACAGTGAAACCCAAACACGAGCCGATCACTGCGACAACATTGGTGTTTCTTCGCACTTGATGCGGTTGTTTGAGAAGCATGGAACTAGGCACACCGGCCCCATGTTTAGCCAGTCGATTTCCTGACGGAGCATCCCAATGCGCATCGACTTCAGCAGCAGTGATCCTTTGAGTGTGAATAAAGGCGATACGATCGAGATCGTGACTGACATCAGCCGCGGCGATCTCGTAACTTTCCGCCGCGCCAGTCGCGGCAAGGTCGAGCTTCGGGCCATCGAGAAGAATGCAGCGAGCAAATGCCGCACTAAAGTGTTTCGCGTTGAAAAAGGCGAGGAGCCAGGCACGATCAGTTTGCTCCGCTGGGCACCCGCGATTCCGAAACGCCGGCGCAAGGCCTTTTTTTCGTTTGGCATCTTCGAGTTCGGGAAGTTCAGCAAGTGGATGCTTCATCAATACGTTTCCTGCTGCAGTGGCATTGACTCTGTGCTTGAACATTACGAGCGGGCCGTCGATGCTGCGGGACTTTCACCAATTGACTATCCCAAGGCGGCCATTCACCGTGCCTATGACACGTCCTATCTGAGCATCCTGGCCTTGGCGGTTTACTATTCCATCCGCGAGGACCTTCTGGAGGACGATAATGACTCCGCCGATCTGATGCTCAAACAGACGGTGGCGCGAGCGGCTTACATGCTCGACCATCACGCCAAGTATCTTCCTGTAAAGCGGCCCAGGGACGAGGATCCTCAAGATGGTTCTTCGATGTTTGAACGACGAGCGGCTTTCGTCGGCCATTGGCTGATCCCCATGGCAATATCTGGTTTCGAGTCGCCCCTGCCGTCCATCCAGCAGATGAAGTCAAACTTGCCCAAGCCCCTTAAGTCTTTGCTCAGGAAGCATGAACACAAGGATGAACCGCTTTGTCATTTCATCATTGCGGCCTTTTATGCAGCGTTTCAATGGTTTCCGCCACAAGACGACGAGCGATACTGGGAACCATTGATCTGGACCTTCTGGCAGGGATGGGAGAGCCACTTGCTTGACGTGAGCAATGCCATCGACAGTGAGAATCTTGAAGCGCATGAAAGCGATGATGTGTAGAGGCATCGGTGCCACCCGTTGTCGCATGCTGCTCATTACAGAAGCAACTCGCGCCAACGTTCCGCCGTCAATGATTGTTTGCTCATGGCAGACAGCATGACAGTCACGCAGCCCAAGCGGAAGATGGGGTTGATGGAACGCTAACTCTTGTCGGGGCCGGGCGAACGAACGGCCGACACTGTTATCTCACCCGGGCGGCATGAACTGAAGATTCAATTGTTGCAGGGTGTGAAATGGGGCGCTCATACCATATGGAGCGTTCGCTGGGGTGACCGCTCGCCCATGGAAAGTATTGTAGTCGCGGCGAGACCTTGAGTGCGTCAAGGCGTAGGTCGCTGGAGTCGTCGCGTGAGTGTCTGTGGGCGCTTGAGAATTGAGTGCCGGTTCTTCCTCACTTCTTCAATTATAAAGACGCACAACCTGTTGGGTAAGGGGTGGTCCTGAACCCTGAACCCCGGCCTGCGGGTCTGTCGCATGACTTCACCAAGTCTGCAAAGTGCCGGTTCTAATAGCCCCCAAACACATAAGCTTCCATCAGGGGATATCCAGCACAATTCGAAATCCAACATAGTAATTTGGGCTATCGACAGGATGGGAGGCGCGATATCCCGATTGGCTCCAAGGAACACCGTCGAAGCTCCATGCACCTCCCCGGATGACTCGGCGGCCTGCGGAGAACTCGTCCGCGCACCATTCCCATACATTGCCGTGTAGATCGTAGAGCCCCCACGCATTTGGCAATCTCGTCGCAACTTGATGTGGATACTTCTCACCCTTCAATTCCGTATTTCCCCGGTGCCACGCATATCGATCCAGGTCATTTACATCATTGCTGAACGACCAAGACCCGCTCGAACCCGCACGACACGCGTATTCCCACTCCGCTTCGGTTGGAAGTCGATATCGCTTGCGTTCCTTGCGACTCAATGTTTCGCAGAATTCATTGGCTCCCTTCCAGCCAACATAGATGGCTGGATATGTATCGCCTTCCTTCACGAATTCGCCGGATTTCCACGGCGTCGATCGCATGACGGCCTTCCAATGTGCCTGCGTTACCTCGGTGATTCCGAAGTAGAAAGGCTTATCTATGGCTGTCTTTCTCGATGCCCCCTTTTCGCCCATCAAGAAGTTCCCCTCAGCAATTCTAACGAGCTTTATTCCTATCGAATTGGTTATGTAGCGTGAATTGTCGTCTAGCGCTTCCAATTTGCCACGTACTTCTTTCAGTAAGGTGCTTGCTTGGGTATAGCTCAAATCTTGTTCGTTGGTTAGCTTGAGATGTCTGGTCAAATAAGCTTCTGCTCGCTTCCAGGGCCGTAGATTGGAAGGCACACCCATGGCGCGGGCTTGGTGAACATACCAGTTGGCGAGCGCCAACGCGTTCTTGGCGTCAATATCAGCAATAGGTTTGATCGCAAGTGGAATCAGGCTTTTCAAGCCTTCATCAATTACACGATCGAGAAATGTAGCAGCTTGATCGGGACTGTCTAAATCGAGTACATACATCTTAACAATCTCTTCAGCCGAGGCGTGGTCTTTTGCATTACTGAGGAGTTTCTCTTGCAACCTCTCGATCTGCTTGAGGGCCCGTTCACAGCCTGCAGCGTATTCCAACTTTGCCTTGGCCGCATTTACACTAGCGGACTTGCGTTGCTGGGCGACGGTCATCGCTCGACGGTAGTCCACTGCCGCGTCTGCATATTGCTTGCGTTCGATCTTCTCGTCGCCGATAGTCAGCAACAGGTCGATCAATGTTTCACCGGCCTGTTCGCGTTCGTCGGGTTTGCCCGCAGCCATTTGCCGGGTGAGCAGCGGGATCAACTTGTCACGCGCCGATGCCTGCGCATCTGGCACGGACTCAGCGAGCAGTTGCATGGCTTCGACAGCAGTTCCGAGTCCGTCGGCATGTTTCGACGTGAGGTCGAGGGCCGCGCCACACAACAGCGTAATCAGGGCTGGGTGCTCCTTGCTCTTGCGAGCGATTTCGACCATCTCCTTCGCCAGCGCGACGTCGTCGACACGGTCGGGCGTGGTGCCGACCGTCTTGATCTTTGCCGCAAATAGAGAGTCGAAGACCTGCCTGGCATCGGCATCGTTAGCCTGGACAGGAGATGCGAATGCAATGAACGCCGCAAACAGCAACGAGCATCGCAGCGCAACCGAAACGAGTCGTTCGTAAGGGTTTCGGGGCATGGTGAGACTCCGTAGAATGTCAGTGCTTCGATTATACCGTTGATGGTCGAGGCGGGGCTGCGCGGATGGGATCGTTCGATAGTGGTTATGAAAACGGTTGCGCTCGGGGAGGGAGAAGGCTTTGTTACCGTTACGACCAGCGGCGAACCACCACCAGCGATTTTCACTGATGGATTCAAGCAGTACGACCACGACGCAGTTGCCACCTTTCTGCAAACCCGCTTCGCCGTTGCGCTGACCAGGGTAAGCGACAGCGATGCCATCCTTGATGGCGGTGGCAATCATCTTGTCCTTGGCGGCTGTAGTAAGCCATTTCGTGACTGCGCCACTTGTCCAGCCATGAAGGGCGAGTAACTCATCAGCCTGTGGACCTGCGACATTGAGAATACCGGCCGCGAACGAATCGCAGTCGGCGTAGTCGGTTACCGTCTTGGCCAGCTTGCGCCGGTCTGTGCCCCAAGGCACATGAACACCTTTGACCAGTTCGACGATTGAATGCTGCATGAAACACCCCTCTATATTCAGCCAGCAAACGGCTGGCAATTGGCTCACAGTTTAGCATCTGCTTGAAGTGATGAGGCGTCTGGCCAAGGGGCTGAAGATCAGTTTGAAGGAGCTGGTGGATTTCAAATGATCACGGTTCCGTGAGTCCGCCTTAAAGGCACATTCGGCACACGAACATGGCCACCACTTGGGACCGTATCCAAATTCTGAACGTTCAGAATCACTCGACGGAAATCCGTTCACGCCTGATTCAAGGATCGTTGACAAGACTCGCCGGCTCATGGCGAACAGGCCCGATGCGTTTTGGTGACGCCGCATTCGGGGCAGGTGGCTCCCATGGTTCCCTGTTGGTCATATCCGCAGTGTTCGCATAGCCCGAGCCGTATTCGTATCCCTCGCTGACCGAAGCGTCGCTTCAGAGCCAATAGCAAGGGGACAGAGCAAGGCAGCAACACCATCCACAGTGGGATTCTGGCGAACCAGCCAGTTTCACCGTCCATGCTCAGCGGCCAGTGTTCTTGGGCATTGAAGATGTGCAGGCCGCTGTACTCGGAAGCTAGAACTTGAGGGGCATCGCCCTCATCAAGCGGTGCGATGTAAAGGAACATCGAATCAGTCCAGGGCACAGTCTCGCCGCTGTCGATTGACCAACCTGTCGTCCATGGCATGGGGCTTTGGTTGCCCTCAAGCAAGGAATACACCCACAAACACCCCTTCTCAGTGTTCAGTGCTACCATTCGACCTTGATTGGTAAAAGAGATGCTGTCTCCGTACCAGTAGCTTCGGATCCAGATGGCTCCGATTGTCAGGCACATGACCGCCGACAAGTAGCACAGCAATTTGAAGTGACGCGCAATCATATGTAAGTCGATCGGATCAAACCCATCGCGACCAGTAATGGTCCTCCCAGACTCCCGTGGCCTCCCCGAGCGAACAACCGATGGAACGGCCGATGAACGGTCCCTACCCGCTTCCACTCCCGACAGTACTGCTTCCCGTATTCCATCAGTGACAGGTAGTACGCCCCTTCATCCGTCTCCTTCTTTTTCAATAGCTCTTGGACCTTGCTGCACGCGTGGAGCATGGGGGTCTTCATCTCTGCATTGGTGATGCGGCTCAGATCGGGATCGTCCAGCAGCGGCGATGACTGATCGAAGGCACATGAACCAAGATCGGCAGGTAGGACACCCCCTCAATCCATCCGTTGACATTACTGCAGAATTGATATTCTGGTGACAGGCGTCTGTCACCGTGAAGAGAATACGAATCCGCGCCCGGGGTATAGAGGGTATGGAAACATCACCAGCACCGTCATTGAAGAACATCGTCGGGGAGCTGCTCCGCCGCCACCGCCATGGGATCTGTGCCGTCCGACAGAAATCTGGATCGGTCGAGTTCAAGACCACCGGCCAATGGGGGCCAAAGGTCGGTCTCGCGAGCCTGATCCAGCATCAGGTTTGCAGTGGCTATCTGTCGAAATCGCAGGACCATTTGGCGGCTACGGTGACGCCAACCGGTCAGGCCGAGGCAGCCCCAGTGCCGGATCTGGAGCTGGCGACAACGGATCAACTGGTTGAGCAAATGAGGCAGTTTCCTGAGCAGTGGATTCTTGGTCTGGCCAGACCTGCAAGAGTCGGTGATGGCCTTGTGCCATTCGTTGCCACCAAGGGCTCGACGCTGATTTGTGCTGGCTTGGCTGCGGTCATGGCCCACTCACTGTGCTTGGAAGACCGTCAACGCATCCGGGACAAGCCCCACTCCAAGCAAGACCCATTGGACGAAACACGCGGCTGGCTGTCGATGATTCACGACCTGATCAATTCGGAGAAGACGGATCAGACGTGGATGCTGGGGCTTACGCGCGGATTGGAGTTTAGCTGGCTTGCGAGAGGCGACAGGTGAATGGTAAGATAGGCTCGCTGGGGACATGCGGGGGCGACTACGGGGTTCTTGACTACGGGGGTTCATATGGATCAGAATGAAAACGAAGAATCAATGCTCCCGGGTCCGGCAGACATCAAGGCCGTGCTCGCCTTCCTGCCGATCTTCGAGAAGCCAGGCTTCATGTTCGCGGAGGAATGTGGAGGTGAGAAGCAGGCTGACGGTTCGTTCACGATGCCTTGGGTCGCGTTAAGTGATGATGCGAGCAGGTTCATAAAAAGGCTGTACGAACATCGGTTCATTCTGTCTTCGTTCAAATGGACGGAGTGGCAGCACGAGGCAGAGCGGTATGTCAACGACCCAACGGCGATCAAGTCAGCCGACTTGGAGACGATCTGCAAATTGCTTACGACTCATGTCCGCAAGGATCGGTTCTGTGAAGGGCATCTGGCGGGGATGTTTGAGTGTGGACACTTAGTCAACCTCTTGCGAAGGTTGCGATCAACACTTGTTCAAGAATAAAGGAATTTCCATGCGAACCGTAGAAATCAATGATGGGGGGAATCAACCCCGAAAAGTGGAACTCATCCGTCGTGGCCGGAATAATAGCCGGATCGCCGAGTTGGATACCGGCAAGGACAAACTCGTCGTGGACAGCATCATTCTGTGGCCCAGTCTCCAGGATGAGCTAAACCCGGCCCAGGGCAGACGTGATCGAATTGTGCCGCTGACACCACTGCATCACTTCTATCGTGACCTGCGAAAGTCAAACCTCACGCCCGAGTCAATCGAGTTTTCCCTCGGTGGTGCCGCCGGAATTGAACCTGGCGAGTTTTTGGCCGAGCTCTTTCACCGAAGTGTCGATCGATTCTCCGCCTACCGAAACCTAGATGACGAGTTTATCCCATCGAATGCTGCTCGAACAAATGCGGTTTCAGAACTTTTTGCAAGGCGAGTAGTTCAAGCATTTCGAAATGAGCCTCAAACCGTTGCGGACAGTTTGCGGGCGTCATATGTGGACTATGAAGTCAGCCCGATGCGCACTCGACGTGCAGCTTTTGAGGATGGGCAATCAGCCAAATCTTCGGGGCACGGAGGAATCGATTTGCTGCTTCGAAATAAAGAAAATGGACGGCCAATAGTCGGAGAGATCAAGGCATCAACTGAATCCGTAGGGATTACTTTCGCATTGATTCAGGCATCCAAGTACGCCGTGGAACTTGCGACCGACAACCAGTGGGAACGCCTTTGCAAGTACTACGACAAGAAGTTCAACGGCGGCACCCATCCCGGCATCGAGATTCTCATCGTCAGCGAGGTAGGTTCCCAGCTTGCTGAAAGTGACATCACCATTGCTCAGCAATTGTCGGAGGATCTCCTCGCTGACAACGAAGTAGCGAAGCGACTAAAGCGAGTGACTTTGTGTTCCGGCGAGTTCGTGGATAACAAACTGAAGCTTTGCACCATGTTCACCGTTAAAGGGCCGATTTGATGTGGCTCTTCACCCGCTACGGCTTCTTCAGCGCCGTCTCCGCCCGCCAAGGCGATGGCTCGCACGGACAACCCGTGGATCTAACTCGCATGATGGTTCGTGCTCGCCGGCGTGAGCACCTGGAGTCGTTGCTTCATCACTTTGCCAATGCACTGACCATTCGCCCAGACATTCACGAAACCGAGAGTAAGGACTACCGCTATCGAATCTTCATGCCCAAAGCCCAATGGGCCGCCGTCCTTACCGCTATTGGGAATGATGTGGACTACGACAACTTCAAGGATGCCGCTCATGAGCATCTGGATGCCACCCCCGCAGGCCGTGCCTACACCCATGCTCTGAGCGATGTATGGGAAGTGATGTACGAACTTCAGGTGTAAGAACGATGCTCGGCGGAGTGCTTCCTTAGAGGGTTAGGTCTTGGGAAGTACGTTGTTTCCGTTCATTTCAGTTATCCACGCTGCGATCTGCTCGACATGGCTCTCTATCCAACCCTTTGCTCGTCTCACTCCTTCCAAACCCGCCTGAAGCGAATCCACCTGCGACTCGAAGGACGATGCGGAGTCAATAACTGGTAGATCGAGTATTTGGGCCTCAACCGAAACGTTTGAGACGCGGTACAGCACCATCCAAGCTGGAAGGATTGAAGGAAGGCGGTCGCCGAGCCTCGAGGCGTGCTTGGTGAAGCCCTCCAGCCTGACCGTTACCTTTCCGCTGAACCAAAGTATTACCGTTGGAATGTAGACTGCATTCCCTGGCCCGCAGATATCCCTCAACCGCGTGTTGCCGGCAAAATTGAACTTGATGTAGGAGCTGGATGGGCCTCTTGCCTTGTCGGGCCGTACGTTCAATTCAGGATACTTGGAGTGGATCAGTTCATGGCACTTGCCAAAGAAGCCCGTGTTTGCTGCTGAGAAGATCAAGCCCTTGCCACCACTTCGCCTTAGCTGCTCGACTGCGTGTCGAATGGCTTGGGACCGATACTTGGATCGTCGTTGATCGCTCGGTGATGAATGCGTCCTCGCTTGATCCTTGAAGAACTGTTCGATCCTTTCGTACGCCACCAAGGAGTCGAACATCAAAGGGTCGCAGGTTTTCAAATACCCTTCAGGAGCGAGGAGGACAGTAAATCCAACCTGACATCCAGCCTGCTCCACTTCCGACCGAAGCCGCATTCTGTAGCGTGCTGCCTGGTCTTTGGTGAATGAAGCACTGATCTTGTTCTCGATCAGGAGCAAGGTGTCTTCGGACCTATCTGTGAACTCAGCACGGAGTTTTACCCACAAGTCAGTTTCGCCTGCACCCGCACCCATGCCGCCAACACTGTGCTTTGCGTTCAATGTGTAGACAGCTTCTGGGAGAGGTTTTGAAGTAGATGTGCAAATCTGGTTCAGTATCCACTTCGGAAAATCGGAGTTGCACCAGAACTCCTCAAGCAGCATCAAGTCGATATCGCTCTCGAAGAGAGACGAGAAGATGTCCAAGGTCGGTTCAGGTGGATTTGATGTGCTTTGTTCGGTTCTCATTTCGTTGACGTCCTTCCCAGTTGAGAGTCCCCAGTTGGCCTTCCCCACGAACTCCGCCGACTCCTGACCAGCAGTTTATCACTTGTGGTGTTGGCAGAACTTCAGGACGAGTGATCACACGTCGGCCCACTGCTTGTCTTCAAGGCATCTTGCGTTTCCAAACTGCTGCTCAAAGCGGTCGGGCACATCTGTGTGAACCGGCACGACACTGGCCTCAGGAAACGCATTACGCATCGCCACAAGATCTTCTACCGCAGCATGGCCCGATGTGTGGCAATGATCGAGTGGGATGTTCCGCTCCTTGAGCCAGTCGGTTAGCTTCGGATTTCGATCATCGTCAAGGTAACCCTTCCAAACAGAACAGATGAGACGGCCGATGCTTAGCCCCTCCATCTTCTGAAGGTCGCGAATCATGCTTGGCCGAAACAGCATGACGTGACTCTGGGCTTCCGCTACGAGTTGCTCGGGATACACACGGTAGGGCTTGAAATGATCCGC
>ENA-ORBV01011551-ORBV01011551.1-microbial-mat-metagenome-genome-assembly--contig:-NODE-11551-length-13838-cov-6.662161_pt1 | contig 13838 bp, 9 predicted proteins | sample MGYA00237777_ERZ505514 | MGnify/ENA primary metagenome ERZ505514 (study PRJEB26160, sample SAMN06269048) | microbial mat metagenome | isolation source: Oligotrophic lake microbial mat | place...
GTTCCTGGTGAGTGGTGCTCAGACAACAAATCGCAAACAATGTCCCGGGAAGACCTGACTTGGCCAAAGTTGCTCAATTGCAAAACAAACAAATCAAACATTTCTCCGCAATGTGCAACTTGTCAATTGCTGCATTTCCGGTGCGGCATGTGAACTTGTGATTTTGTTTCTGGCAATGAAGAACTGAAGATGCAATTCACACATGTGTTGGGAATCCAAAACACGCCAAAGCCCAACATTCAGCAATTGCAACTGACAGATTCCTCTTGAATGACCAAGCGCTTCAAAACAAACCACTCATTGCGCTCAGTGGGAGTGACATGTCTTCTGCATGTCTGTCCGAAGAGATGCCAAGAGCAGTGCACAATTTTCAATGTTCCAAATGAGAGCTGTCACAAAACAAGAGTTCAGCTGCTCTCTTCTTGGATTTCAGAACCATGAACTGTCATTGGTTTCATGCAGAGGCTTTCCTTCCCATTGTCTGAGCAGCGTGCCAAACAACGGACAAGACTTCACGACGATTGACTGGGCGACATGACAAACCAGAGTGGGTCAGAGCTTGATGCCTTTGATCTGGCTCCTGGAGGTGCCCATTGAATGCAACCAGATTTCCCCACGTGTGGCAGCAAATGAGTCAAATGTTTGGGACCGCCTCCATCCATGCACTTCGGACACATGTGACGGACATGGAGAACAATCCTTTGTGTCTCCGTCTTCTTCATGTTCTTTCTGCTCGGCCATGCAAAGTGCATGTTCGGCTTGTGGTCAGCGCCACCAATTGTGACATTCATTTGCCAGATCTTTCAGTGCAATGCGCATGGACCATGTTGCGAAAGAAACATGGTTTGTGATTTGGTCTTGTGCCTTTTGCAGTTGATGCGTGAGCTCATGGTGAACTTGAGGATGTTCATGTGCAAGAGATGTCTGCACGCACATCAGCTTTGCATTTGAGGAACACGCAAGCATTTTTTGAAGGGAAAAGAAACATGCAGCTGGAAAACTTCATCAAGGAATCCTGATCTTCGTGAAACTGACCAAGCGCTGTTGTGTTGTCAAATGTCCAACTTGTCTGAGCGACAAACCCCGCAATTGGACCCTCGCCTTTTGCAATCGCAAATGAGTTGATGCAATCACCTTCACTTTTGATTCTCAACATGCAGTTTCCAAATCATCCATGTTGTCTTTTTGGTGGGTTTTTTCCAGAGCAAGCAACGCTGTGCTCCTGAATGACAGCTGTCAGGCAAGCCATTTTGTTCATTTCAACTTCAATTGTTGCTTGCTTTCAAAGTTGTTGTTCATTTTTTTTTTGTGGCGGGAGCTGCTGATGCTTATCGGCAGAAAGTGGGCCCCCAATCCATTTTGTTCACTTCAGCTCAGATGAGCATGGTGGGCTCTCTCCCAATTTAACTCTTGGCATCTCATGCTGAGCTTGACACACCACAATCTCAGTCTGTCAATGTCGAAAGAAATCTGTTTGACTCACTTTCAAGCATGCCAAAACAAACAGAAATGCCCAAAAATGTCATGACAACACCATTTGGTGACCCAAAACCAGACAATGGCCAAAATGACTCGCTTCACACCACACCAGAGAGTCACAGGATTGGCCAACCGCCCCCTTTTCTCTGCCATGGAGCAAAACAACCAGATCAGACCACAGACCATGGGCAACTGGATCAAACTGACTGCATTCCCCCATCAGTGCAAACAAAAATGAGTGAAACAGCCTTGGCCCATGCCAATTGATTCCAATGGTCATGTCCCCAATGGTCTGCAGTCAGTGTGGTGAAGCTTTTGTTCCATGGATCACGCATGGTCTTTGTTTTAGCTTACGCTGTCGGGACGACAAGAACGGTGGCATCTTTTAATTTTGCCTTGGATCAGTTGGATGACCTTTATGCATTGGAAAAAGAAGAATAGCCTTCTTTATTGTTTTTCTCGTGAGCTCGAATAACTTTCCAATCCGCGCAGAACAACGTATGAAACTTCTCAGCCAATCAATTTCCTGCAAGCTTATCAACCAAGATGACGATCGTTCCATGGAGTGAACCGATTTGTTAAACCATTTGGCGAAGCAAAGCAAAATGGCCTAACTGCTCCCGTTAGCTATTGTTTTAGTTTTACGAAGCAAACAGGACATATTAACTAGGCAGCCCCTACGATCGAAAGTTCATACAGTACATTCAATGATCAGGCTCTTTCAAGTTGCCGAAAGCATGAATCCATAATTGCTGAGCACCTGTGTTTCAGAGATCCAGAATGACTATTGATAAATTACTTAAAAGACGCTTGCACACACTGACGCACTCTACCGGCATTCCCCTAATACCACCGACATATCATTGTTATTGTTCCGAGAGTCATTGTTACGTACTACGTAGTGTAACGCTTGCTCAGTATTATTTATTAGTGCTCCACGAATACAAGCAGTATGTCTCCTTCCGTAAATAATCTAATTTTGCTTCACAGAAAAAAAGAGCCTCAACACTACCCGTGTTAATCTAGAGAGTAGCTACTACACGTGTAGTAGCTACGATAGCTACTACGGTAGCTATCATTCTTTTTCAAAACGAGGAAACCATCTATCAAGGCATATCCACCGTGTAAAACACACCGTTCATCAGATCTCACAACAATTCAAAATCGTACCGTTCATCGTACCATCCTTTCTTACACTACTACTACTACGGTAGCTTTCAAACAAAACAAACTAACAGCAAACAAAGCAACTATCACCATGTTTCATGACAACGACTACTCCGAGGAGATTGATGTGGATTCCAGATTCACCACTGCTTCTTCTACCATGTTGGATCATGGCGATGACAATGGCAGCGTCTATTCGGAAGAGATTGATGTCGATCGTCAATACGCCCTCAACGCCATGTTGAGTGACGACGACGATAAGAACGAAGCAGCAGATGTTGATGTGTTCACGCCTGTGGCAGTGGATCACACCAGACGCTCCAGCTTTCGTACCACTCCTACTGGTAATAACAACGAGAAGGATACTCCAGGGGGTCTCCAACGTCATATTCACTTTCTCATGAATTCTCTGGCGTCCGAAATATCACAAAGCTCGGATGACGTCAATGACGACAGCAAATCGAACCATACCGGAGAAGAACCAACCGCCTCCCATTCTGATCCCCAAGAAGACCAACAAGACGACCAGCAAGAAGACAAGAAGAAGGCCAGTTCTACTACTGGTACCAGTTTCCTAGGCAATTGGTCGGCCACTGCCATTATCATTAATTTTATTTCCGTGGGATACATTTTGAATCCGGCTGCCTTTGCTCAGGGAGGCTACCTTCTGGGTGCCATTTGTTTGGCCTTTATATCCTTTCAATCCTACATTACGGGCACCTATGTCCTAGAAGCGTGTGCCCGCGCCGAAGCCTTGGCCGCCAGCATTACCCATTCGCGGCATGCCCTGATCCTTCAAGATGCCGGTATTACGGTTGAGGAAGACCCCACGGAAGAGCCATTGGTGGGGGAATTGGAAGAAGGCAATCCAATCATGGGGGGAGCCGTAGAAACTGCCGGGACGCCAACATCCACGTCGACTCCTCCAGCAGCAGCAGCAGCAGCAGCAGGAGCACCCCAACGACCCATCCTCAAACGCTACCTTCCCACCGATCACTCCATGCGCATTCATCATCGTACCTTTGAACTGTCCGAGCTTTGCCGTATTTTCATGGGACGAGGACTGCGCAATTTCTTCACGTTCACGACGGCCGGTGATTTGTATGGCATCACTTGGACCTTTGCCGTTGTCTTTGGATCCAGTCTGTCGGAACATCTCAGCATGGGTATGGGCGACTTGGATTATCACTTGTACATTCTCATGTTCATGGTCATTACCGTTCCCATATCGTGCATGACCTTTGTCGTCCAAGTCCCCTTGCAAATGTGCTTTTTGGCCGCCCGGACGATCATGGTTTTCCTCATGTTGGGAACCTTGATTGCGGCCTTTTCGTCGAGCCAGTCTCATTTTGGAACACAACTCCATGCCGCCAATGATCTCACGGGGGATGATGTCTTTGATGATGACATTGATCCCACGCCGTTGGCCAATTTTTCCAAAATTGTCACTGTCCTACAAGTCTGTGTCTTTTCGACGGCCTTTCAATTCAGTGTTCCCGGTCTCACGGCAGAAACGGGAAACAAGCATGCCATGAAATCCATCATCTCGCGGAGCGTCGTCTATATCTACGCCACCAATTTGGTCTTGTCTGTGACCATGGCCGTTTATTTTGGGTCCTCCACGACAAGTTCGTCCAATCTCAATTGGTTGCACTATCACGGTGGTACCTGGGATGGGACGGGCGAATTTACAAGTGCGTGGTGGGCCACCGCGATTCGGTCCTACATTGTTTTGTTTGCCGCCGTGGATGGATTGGCCGTGTATCCCTTGATTGCCGTGTCGTTGGGCGATATCCTCATGGGGGCCATGTACGAAGATCAAGTCCACGACACGCAAAACAAGGCCGGATGGTGGAAACGTCGACTCTGCTTTCGTTTGCTGGCCAGTGTCCCACAAGGCCTTGGAGCCCTTTTGGTCAAGGATTTGGGAATTCTGTAAGTACTACTGTTCAGGACTACCTGGCGCTAGTCATCCGCTAGCTAACCAGCTACTAGTACGGTGGATCAAAATGTTGACAACGTTCCCATCCTCACTCAAGTTCTGTTTGCATGTTTTCTTTTCTTTTTTTACGACTCAGTGCCAAATACTTTGCCATCTTCACGTTGCTCAGCTACACGGTCTGCCCGTCCTATCTGGCCATTACCAGCCGAAGAATGGTGGAGGATGCGGATCTACCGTCCAGAACTCGATACAATACTTGGTGCTCTTCCAACAAGGTTGCCATGCTACTGATGTTCCTGTCGTCCTGTTTGATTGTGGGTGTCATTGTGGAAGCCGTCACGGGACACAGCTCGTGAGTGAGTAACTGAGATTCGGTGTGCTAGCGAGACTAGCTAGCTGGACAGTGCACGACCTGTTCCTCGCTTGAGAACCGCCCATCAATTTCAAGGCTCTTTCGTGAGCTCGGCCTAGTAGGGCTGCAGCAGTCATGTGCTATAGCTCCTATTACTTACACCGATCACTTTCAGGAGCGCCATGGCGTTACTATCTAGCTAGCAAGTAGCTACTACTGGCTACTAGCTAGCACATGAAGATCGGTGTTGGCGCAGACTCCGCCACCTAGGTAGCTATACCTCACTCAAAGTACCTGGTTCGTCGTACAAGGTACTAGCTAGTACTAGGGGCTGCCATTGAGGATCCAGCTCCAACGTGAAGACTTAGGATCCAGATTCAAGACTCTGCTCTCACACCTCAGTGGCTGATCTACTGCCAGTGCCATCGATCCGCCGACTCTGCTGCCTGATTGGGTAACAGCAGAACTGAAGTCTCTCATGGAATCGGAACCTATGAGAGGAATTTCAAGACCTAGTTTTCGTCAGCAATATATATCAAGCTTAACTACTAGCGAACTTTCCAGATTACTTACCCCTCGGAGAAGGAATAGGAGGGACCCAAATGGTTTTAGAAACTTCGTATCTTTGAACAGTAGCAGCTGTTCTGCAGGGTACTTACTCCTCGGAGAGTGACTAATGGTACCGGTGGCCTGGTGCGGAAGAAGAGTTTTAGTGGTCAGCCACTGATATAAGGAACTCTCTCAGGTCAGGGTAGAAAGAAGTTGTTCACCGTACTTGCCACTCCCAGGAGAAGGTATGGCAGCAACTGAGGTAGAGAATTAAAAAACTACGAACAAGAAAATCTAACACCCGCTAGTACATGTAGCTATGTCGCCAGACATCATTACAGACAATGAGTCATACGGTATTGGTAGTTGAGTGCTTACTCTAACACCAGCTGCCGCTTGTCCCCTCCATGGTTGCACGCTGTACAAGATTGATGGCCGGTATGCTGCACAGGATTGGGACGAAGTTAGTAGTCTACCAGGCCGTGGCTGGTACATTTAGTTCATGAAGTACGATGTACCGCACCAGGAACCGGTTCTAGCTAGGTAGCTAGCTAGCTAGTAGCTACGCCACTTGTACAGTAGTACATGTACTTCAAATGTACAGGGTAACTCGATGGTTCCCTCACCTAAGATGACGAGCCCAATGAATTCTTTACTCTTCTTAGCTAACCAGTGACTAGAACATTCCGCTTCTTAGCTACGACTGTGTACTAGCTAGAGTAGAACTTCACGCTCCGTGGCTACTAGAACTCTTAACAGTATCAATTCCGCGAACAGAACGCTGACTAGTGGTTAAACCGATCGCGTCAGAGTACTTTGGTGTAGTAATGTACACTATGGTTACAGTAGCTTGGTTAACTACTGAACCACGTGAACCAACAACACTTTTACGAAGTTTCACCGTTCGTATTAATGACTATTATCCGCGATACCCCAGCACATTGATATCTGGCCACGTCAGTTCACTTCCAACAACTGCTAATAACAACAGTGGTTAAAGTCAGAAGAATGTCTTTCGTTTTTGACTACTGGCGCAATCTAACCCCGAATAGGCAATTGAGGGGCAGTAGGTCCGGCTCGTCTGTAACCACCAGCGTAGTGTCAGTGTCTACAATTAGCCGTATGCCAGATGTTTGTCTTAGATTCCAACGAAAGCGAATCGCCTTTCTATTCTGTGGGGGGTGAATTACTCCTCTGATGAATTGCCCTGCATAGGACTTGATAATACGCATGGCTGGATTTCTCTCGGGTGAATTAGGGAGTACAACCCTAGCTAGCCTATGACTCTGACACTTCCGGAGGCCGCAGACTCTGGCCGAGTTGGTCGATGACCGCTTCCTTCCCGCAAAAAAGATTCGCCGACCTGACAAACCAAGATAGTTCATTTCCAAAAAAAAAAAGCGTTCCATTGAGTGTTCATAATTTTCATTTCCAACTTGTGTAAAGGGTTAAAAACAAAAGCAAATTAAATTACACCAAAACAAAGGAAAAGTAAATTTAATAATACTTCACCATGATGAACACTGGTATCATGAAGGAGCTCACCGGGAGGAGCGGTGAGACCAGCAGTGATAAAAAGAAAAACAGTTCAAAGATGGAAATGTCCTCATCAGGTGGAAGCGGCATCTTCGTCAAGGGTCCACTCATGGCTTGCTTTGTGGCCGCCGTGACCGTCTTTTTCCTTGTCCACAAGGCCAACAAGCATGGCTTTCGCAGGGATTTTGAAGCCTTGTCTCGCAAGATCTCGGATGCCTTTTTCTATGAGACTCACATGAAGGTCCATGCAGCGTTTGATGCCAGTGTGGTTGCAGGGTCGATTGCCTCATCCAAAATGTGGAGAAGAAAGGGCGGACCCAATAGCCAGTCTCTGGAGCTATTCCAAGAAAAGACCGCCGCAGTGCGCCAGTTTGCTCAAATTGATAGTTTTACGTGGCATTCTCTCGAGTCGTCGCAGGAGTTGAAGAAGGAGAAGCGCGGCAATGTTGCAGATTCTGGGGCATTGACGTGCGAGACTGAACGTACCTGCAAAGGTGGGAAAGTCCGAGGCGAAGCAGTCCACATCGTTGCGGAAAGCAAAGCGGCAGTCACATCAGAGGTACGTCATCATCGAATTGTTTGAACTACGTTCGTTGTGTCAATTATGGTACACCCCCCCCCTAATTTATACCTTCCCTTTCTGTTAGGTCTTTGTGCGGGCTATGGAGGACCTTCAGGATATTAAGAGTACACTTTTCTATCCTGTTATGTCCAATGAAGAAGAAGTGATGGGCGTGGTTGCTGCGGATTTTAAGTGGAGCGAATACTTCAGTCCTACAACATTTCAGCCAGAAACCGAAGGCTTGGTCATTGCTGTGGAGAACACGTGCGGCCAATCCTACACGTTTCGCGTCAAGAATGCAGAATTGGTCTTCCTTGGTGAAGGATATGTAAACGAAGACGGCCTACGTGAGATGACGGTGGTCTCCGACTATGCCGACTTCGTGAAACCAGGTTCCATCAAAATTATGAATAGCAAACGCCCTGGCACGGAAGACTGGCTCTGCGGATGTGAGTACCGGCTCAAGGTCTCTCCATCGAAAGAAATGAGAGACCTCTATACATCATCTTGGCCCAAGATGTTTATCATGGGATCCACGTTGTCCTTCCTTGTGCTTTTCCTTTCCTTTCTGGCATATGATATTTATGTCACAAGGCGCTACAGCCATGTTTCGGTTCATTTGGACAAATGCAACAGTATCATTGGATCCCTTTTCCCCGATGTCGTTCTCGACCGTGTCGTAGATGAAAGCATCGGCATCAGCAAGTCGAAAGTGAGCAACATCGAGACGTATGATACAAGTGATCTTGTCCTCTCCAATCGGTTTCTTGCCGAGTACCAAGTTCCAATGGATTCGGCAGGAACTCTCTCTGCGATGCCTATCTACAACCAATTCCCTGCTACAACAGTGCTCTTCATGGACTTCGCCGGATTTACAGCTTGGAGTTCCGAGCGCGACCCCGAGCAGGTCTTCACGCTCCTAGAAAACGTGTACCAACGATTTGACGCGATTGCAAGGCGCTTGAATGTGTTCAAAATTGAAACCATTGGAGATTGCTACGTTGCAGTAACAGGTGTTCCCGAGCCTCAAAAAGACCACTGCCTGTTGATGTGCAGGTTCGCTTATGAATGCATGGTGTCTTTCATCAACCTCACGAAGTCTCTCGAGTTGCGCCTTGGGCCTGGTACAAGCGACCTGGCTCTTCGCGTTGGAATCCACTCGGGACCAGCCATCGCCGGTGTGTTGCGCGCAGAAAAGATTCGATTCCAACTCTTTGGTGATGTAAGTGAATGAAATCATTATTTGTTTCGGCTACCCCAGGCAACGGAATTGTTGCGATTGGTAACTCATCCTTCTTTCCCGTGGAATACAATCCTTAATACAGACCATGAACACAGCAAGTCGAATGGAATCAACAGGCCATGCAGGAAAGATTCAGCTCAGTCAGGATTCTGCGATCTTGATGCAAGCTGCAGGAAAAGGCGAATGGCTAGAGGAGAGAAGTGATATCGTGGCCGTCAAGGGCAAGGGCTTCATGAAGACTTACTGGGTGAAGATATCCAAGGATGGAACCAAATTGACGAAGTCGTCCCTCGAGTCTGGAATCTGGGGTGACGAACCCATTGCATCTAAGGAGGAATCAGATGCCACTACACTCGAGCGCCTTGTTGAGTGGAACACGGAAGTCTTGCTTGAGTTATTGCGCAAGGTGGTGGCCAGGCGCAAGGCACTTGAGCGTTGTAATCGAAAATGGAACAAACACGTTGTTCAAAAGGCTCGCAATCAAGACAGCAATACCGTGGAGTACTCGAAGTATGTTGCGTCGCGATCACTCATTGAGCATGTTGCCGATTCGATTCCGTTCGCTCCTTATGAAGAAGAGCTGGAAGATGAATGCACCACCAAGGTCACTCTGAGCCCCGAAGTGGAAGCTCAAGTGAAGGCCTATGTGGCAGAGTGTGCATCACTATACAATGATGTGAGCTTTCATAATTTCGAACATGCTTCGCATGTGGTTATGTCAGCGAACAAGCTTCTCGGACGCATCATTTCTCCCGACAGAGGTGGTTTCCAGCAGATGGAACGGAACAGCATGGGCGGCATCAAACGAAGTCGCGAATTCCATGATAAAACGTATGGTATCTCCTGCGACCCGCTCATGCACTTCTCCATGGTCCAGGCTGCATTGATTCATGATTTGGGGCATGTAGGTGTCACCAACAAGCAGCTTTGCAAGAACAACAAGGAACTCTCGGCCAGGTACAATGGACAATCTGTGGCAGAACAACATTCTGTGAATCTTGCCATGCATGTATTTGCGGATCCAAAGTATGCCGAACTTCGCGACGCTCTGTTGGCGAATGATCCCGCTGAAACCAGGCGTTACTACCAGTTTTTGATTTCTTCTGTTCTCGCCACCGACATTGCGGACAAAGATTTGAAGGAAGTCCGCCAGAAGCGCTGGGACGCGGCATTCGAGGATGAACTGGCAGCCAAGCAGGACAAAGACCGCCTCAGTCTGGATTCTTTCTACTTGGGTGAATTGACCAAGGTAGACTTCCACTTCCGCGTCCTGGCGGCCTTGTCGTTCATTACTTGGGCCGCCTTGGTTGGAATTTCCTACTGGGCGTGCCCAGAGGAAAATATTGAAGTGTTGACCGGCATGGAGCAAAAGTCGGTCTTTGTCGCATTCGCACTCTTTGTGTTCACGTTCTTATACAAGGTTGGCCCCCACCTCGTCAAGCAGCTCAACTTTGATGCCGAGCCACTCAGCGGTGTTGTTATTGGTGTGATTACTATCCAATTCATCGCCATTGTCACTGATGGACTAATGGCATTGGGATTCCCAACTCCTGTTATGATTGATCCCGTGATGGGAACTCGAGTGCACATGCTCCGTTGGTGCGAGTGGACGCCTCTTGCGTTCTACATTTACTTTATCACTGATGGCGTGGATGTCCCGGAGAAGGAGGTCGGCCTCAAAACCAAATACTTCTTTGCCTTGTGTCAAGGAGTTAGTACTTTTGCAGGCTTTTTGTTCCCCTTTGCTCAAAATACCATCATCTGGTGCATCCTGATGTTCTTTTCGGTAGCCCTCTTTCTGTTTCTCTACGTCCATCTTGCCTACAAGCGCAAAGTGTTTGCTCGCTTGGAACGCGGTGTCAGCGCAGACGACAAGGAGATCTATGACAGATCTTACCACGCACTTTCATTCCTTGAATCCGTTGGGCTTACTTGGGGCATCCTTGTCTTCATGTTCTTCCTTGAAGGCTTTGGCCCCATGATCTCGACCATGTTTGACTTTACTCGGGCTGAAGGATTTGGCATGTTGTGGTGTAGCATTTTTGATTGCTGCTCCAAGATGAATTACAGTAAGTTGTTTGGGTTCCTGAATCTTGGTTCCTAATGTTTGCCATAGACGAAATTCTAACTCGAATATTCATCACTCTTGTGCTTTCCTCTTCCAGTGCACCGTATTATGGATATTCACACGCTGGTATTTGACACTCGAGCCCGAGCGGAGCGTCAAAAGGCGGAAAGCATTCGTCTCAAGGATGCATCGAACCGCAAGGCTACCGTCCTCTTCGAATACATTATCCAGGCGTCGGACGTTGCCCACACCATGCAACACTGGCAGATTTACCAAAACTGGAATCGTAAACTATTTGAGGAAATGTTCCAAGCCTATTTGAAGGGGGAGAGTGACGAGGATCCCAGACCTGGCTGGTACGGTGGTGAAATTTGGTTCTTTGACAATTATATCAGTAAGTGCATACCACAGCAAGGAAAATCAGCGGTTTGCTTTTGAAAGTTTGGCCTTTTTTCTCACGGTGTGTGTTTGATGTTGTCGTTTTTTAGTTCCCTTGGCCCAAAAGCTTGTCGATTCGGGTGTCTTTGGAGGCTCGGGCTCTGAATATTTGCGATCGGCAGTCGAAAATCGTAACGAATGGAAAATCAAGGGCAAAGAAATTACCGAAGAAATGATTGCTGAATGCGAGGCCAAGTTTTGCGGTGCCGCAGTTTCGTCCACCCCCACCAAGTCAAAAGCAATCAAGAAAGACGAAAAGGGATCGGCAGAAAGCAGCTGCGGCTTGACCGCGAGCGAGTCGGGATCGGACGATAGTAGCTCGTACGGCGGGGACCAGCCCACGGCCATGACAGCAGGTACCATGACCAACATGTTCTGCCCCAGTGGCACAAATTACAGCAGCTCCAAGAGTAAGGCGTCGTCCAAGAGACGTTAGAAGAACTTTGTCAGAAGAAGTGAAGTTCGAATGGTCCTTGACCTCGCATGCATATTTTCATTTACATAAATAGATACCGGTAAAAATTAAAAGATACCTTTGCCCAAAAGAAAACTCAAGCTTTATATAAATAGTTCAGGTCGACGTTGTACCAAAGACTGCAGGTGATGTAAGTAAATACTTAATGGATGATTCATTACCGGACGGATGGAATCCGTCCAAACTAGCTAGCTGCGGGGTAGGAAGCAATCGCGGCCAGAGGAAGGAACCCACCGCTCAAAACGGCCCTCCCGTCCCGTCCTGCTCCACACATTCCGTTCCGTCCTGGAGCAATCGGATGGCATACTAGTACAATACAAATATGCTTGACGGTGTGTCCGTTTGGGTGCACCGTCCGTCCGTCTTCAAGTCCAAGCTTGGAGTGGATGGCAATCAGTTATAATCTTAATAATAGCCATTGCGGTGGGAGTGGAATGGCTCTTTTGTTTTCTATATATTTATATTTTTCTTTTAAGTATATATGGTAATAGTACAGTACAGCAAGTACATGGGCCGGACGCATGGAAGGAATGGAAAAGATCGCTCGACTAGCTAGCTAGTAGCAAAAAGAAAGTAGAAAAGTATTTTCGTCTACTACCGCCCGTAGGGAAAGGTCGGCACGGCAGCCACCACGGCGGCGGGAAGGAGTCGTCGCCGCACACATCGTTCCACAACGGGCGCTTGGTTGTCCGTGGGAGGAGCAGTCCTTTTTGTGGAAGATGTACTTGGTCGTCGTCTTCCTCCTCCTCGTCCTGGTTTGAGTGGCAAAGGAAAGGGGGTCATGACGGGAAGTGTTGGCAAGGCGGATGCCAATGTTGTTGATGTCCATTCTTCCTTATGGTGGTAGTAGGAGTCGTCCCAACAAGCTCTGGCTACCATGGCGTCACGTTGTCCTTGAATGTGGGCCGTGTGGGTGGCCCATTCGGTACAACGTCGGGCCAAACGGGCCAATTGCAAACTTGTATGGAGGGATGAGGAGGAAGAAGAAGATGCTGAAGTGGAGGATGCTGAGGAAAAGGTTTTTTGAGCTCTCAAAATGCATTGCAAGGCCAAGAGCTTGCGTTTTTGACGTGGCAAGGAAATACGAAGTTCCAATCCACGCAAAGACGGGCATGAAGAGGACGATGCTTCTTGTAGTAGTTGTTGTTGGGCACTACTACGTTCGGTACGACACAAGTCGCGTGCTTGGGCATGAAAGGTGGCAATCTCCTCGGACGAATACCAAACCTGTTCGGGATGCGACAAGGACGATCGATGTTCCACATATTGGACGGTACAGGTATCTCGAAAGGATACAACCGTACGCCGCTGGCACTGGCTCTTGTTGTGGTTGTTATGGTTGCTGACAACACTGGAATTGGAGGAGGAGGAGGCGGAGGATACAACATGGTGATCCTTCTTTGTAAGAAGGGGCGTTGCTTGTGTGGCTGGCGTTGTCATCATGGTTGTTGTTGTGCTTGTCGGTTGTTGGTTTTCCTTGTTGCTGTTGTTCCAATAATCCCGTGTTGGTACTAGTAATTGGGATACAGATGCTGTTGCTCTTGCTCTTGCTTTCAGTTGTTGGAGATGATATTGGAGATGATGAGTGTACTGGTAGAGGAGAAGCTTGTTGTTCATCGCCAATGCGGGTTATTCATGGAAGACTAGAGGATAAGAAATGATACAGTCAGTACCGGTGGGTACCAGTCTGTCATGCAAAATATCAGTTGAAAGGTGAATCAATGGTACCGGTGGGAAAGCTATGTTATCTAGCTATAGCTAGATAGCTACTAATAACTACCAGGTACTGTTGGTACGATCGAGCTTGGCAAGGTTATGTACAGTGCTTGCTCGGTTGACCCACTTTTAACTTCTTACTAGTTAGAGTCTAGCTAGCTAGTCAGTGTGTTCATTCACCACTTCTGAGATTTATGAATCATCAGTAGTTATGTTTTAATTGTGTGTGAAAGTCTGAAAGAATGCATGGTCACCGGTATGCATTCTGGAGTGATATTTTACCAGTACCTGTCTCTTATACACATCTGACG
>ENA-ORBV01011552-ORBV01011552.1-microbial-mat-metagenome-genome-assembly--contig:-NODE-11552-length-13838-cov-6.031611_pt1 | contig 13838 bp, 9 predicted proteins | sample MGYA00237777_ERZ505514 | MGnify/ENA primary metagenome ERZ505514 (study PRJEB26160, sample SAMN06269048) | microbial mat metagenome | isolation source: Oligotrophic lake microbial mat | place...
GCCGTAGGAGCAAATTTATTTGCGATCCGCGCCCGCGCCCGCGCCCGCGCCCGCGCGCGCGCCCGCGCCCGCGCCCGCCCGCTGCCCTGGCTCCGTTGTCCCGCCGATCCTCGCAAATAAATTTGCTCCTACCTGCGCCATCCCGGTTCCGTTCCGTGTCTCCCGCGCGCCTATAGGCGCCATGGAGAATCCGCCGCAGCCCTTGCCCCTTTGCGTTTTTTGTGGCCATAAATCTTCTCTCCGTCTTCCGCCTCGCATGATCGCCTCCCCCGTCCCTCCTTCCATCGCCGCGCTCCCCGCCCGCACCGCCGAGCTCGGCGCGCTGCTCGAACGCTGGTGCGCCATCAACTCCGGCTCCGGCCACGCCGCCGGCCTCGCACGCATGCGCGAGGCGCTTTTCGCCGAATTCGCCCGCGTGTTTCCCGCCGCCACCATCGACGAAATCGTCACCGATGCCCCCGGCTTCAATCCGCCCGGCACCCGCGCCCTGAGCATTAGCCTCCGCCCGACCGCACCGACGCAGGTTCTGCTCTGCGGCCACTACGACACCGTTTACGAAGCCGACGACGCCTTTCAGACCTGCCGCTGGCTCGACGCCACCACCCTCAACGGCCCCGGCGTCGCCGACATGAAGGGCGGCCTCGTCACCCTTCTCGCCGCGCTCGAAGCCTTTGAAGCCACGCCCCACGCCGCGCGCCTCGGCTGGGAAGTCCTGCTCACGCCCGACGAGGAAACGGGTTCGCACGGCACCGCCCATCTCTTCCGTGCGGCCTCCCGTCGCCATCAATTTGGTTTCGTCTTCGAGCCGGGCCGCACCTCCGGCGACATCATCCATTCACGCAAGGGCACCGGCGGCCTCGTCGCCACCTGCCACGGTCGCGCCGCGCACGCCGCGAAAGTCCCCAACGACGGCCGCAGCGCCATCCTCGCGCTCGCCGAATTTCTCCTCGAAGCCGCGAAGATTCCCGCGCAAATGCCCGGCGTGATGGTCAACGTCGGCAACATCCGCGGCGGTGCCGCCGCGACCAACGTCGTGCCGCACTTCGCGCAATCCGAGATCGATATCCGCATCACCCAGGTTGCCGACGGCCCGCCCTTGCTCGCGTGTTTTCAAGCCCTCGCCGACCGCATCAACACTCGCGACGGGCTTAAGCTCGAGCTCAAGGGCGGCTTCAACCGTCCTCCTAAAGAATGCCTGCCCGCCGAGGCAGCCGCGTTCCCCGAGTGGCAACGCGCCGCGCGCGACGTCGGGGTGGCGCCGTTCACGTGGGTCCACGGCGGCGGCGGTTCCGATGGGAATTTCCTCACCGCCGGCGGCCTGCCCAACTTCGACGGAGTCGGCCCCATCGGTGACAACTTGCACAGCGACCGCGAATTTTGCCGCGTCGAGACCATCGCGCCCCGCGCGCAGATCGTCGCGCTCTTCCTCCACCGCGTCGCTGCCGGGGAAATCACACTCCCGCCGGTTTCTCAGCTGTAGAACCGATCCGAATGTAGAACCGACCGCCGGTCGGTTTCCGAGCTTCACGGCACCCATATCCCGCCGAGCACCGCCGCCCGCGACGCCCCCGTCACCGCCGGGCAATTCCCGGGAAGTCCGAGCATCCGCTGCCGCGCGAGCCACGCAAACGCCAGCGCCTCGACCCAACTCGCCGCCACGCCCAGCACATCCGTCACCCCGACCGCGCATTCCGGCAACGCCTCTTTTAGCGCCCGCATCAGCGTCGGGTTCCGCGCACCGCCGCCGCAGATGAAGACCTCCGGCCGGTCCAGCCCCGGCAACGCGCGAATCGCACCGGCGATCGTCTGCGCGGTGAGCGCGACGAGCGTCGCCTGCACCTCCGCATCGCTCGCTCCGAACCCCTTCGCCCCGAGGTGACGATCAAGCCACGCCGGCGAAAACAATTCCGGCCCCGTGCTCTTCGGCGCCGCCTGCGCGAAATACGGCTCCGACAAAAACGCGCGCAACAACTCCGCCCCCACGCGCCCCCGCGCCGCCAGCGCGCCGTCGCGATCCATCGGCTCGCCGAGCACGCGGCGCGCCCACGCATCGAGCAGCGTGTTGCCCGGCCCAGTGTCGAAACCGCGCACCGGCGCCGCCGCGTCGGCGGGCAGCGCGGTGAGATTGGCGATCCCGCCGATGTTCACGATCACGCGATCCCGCTCCCGCGAGCGAAACACCGCCTCATGAAACGCCGGAACGAGCGGCGCGCCTTGGCCGCCGAACGCCACGTCCTTGCGCCGGAAATCCGCGACGACCGCGATGCCCGTCTCCGCCGCGATCACGTTGGGATCGCCGATCTGGAGCGTAAACGCCGGGTCGAAGCCCGGCCGGTGACGGATGGTCTGTCCGTGGCTCCCGATCGCGCGCACTGCCGCCGGCGCGACGCCCGCCGCCGCCAACAGCTCCCGCACCGCTCGCGCAAACTCACGACCGAGCCGCACGTCGGCCCGGCCCAGCCGGTCGATCTCGCCTTCGCCGGGCGCGCAGAGCGCGAGCAATTCCGCGCGCAAGTCGGCGGGAAACGGCCGCGTGTGCGTCGCCACCACTTCCGGCCGGGGCGCAAAGCGCACCAGCGCCGCGTCGATCCCGTCCACACTGGTGCCGGAGAGCGTGCCGATGAAGAGTCCGGTTTCGGTCGGGTCGGGGTGTTTTTCCATCGGAAAAATAAAATGTGCGGTTGAATCCGCCCGGGCAACGCGGGATTCTTTGGCCCCGATGCTGAACACCGAAACCCCGAGCGGGCGGCACCCCGATTTGGACCAATACGCGACCGAGGCTTTGGTCCGCGCCTTTACCGAAGACCAGATCCACGCCGCCAACGTCGTCCACGCCGCCGCCGCGCAGATTGCCCGCGCGGTGGACGCCGCCGCGCCGCGCATCGCCGCCGGCGGACGCCTCATCTACGTCGGCGCCGGCACTTCCGGCCGCCTCGGCCTGCTCGACAGCGTCGAACTCTGGCCGACGTTTTCCTGGCCCAAGGATCGCGTCGTCGCGCTCCTCGCCGGCGGCCGCCAGGCGCTCTTCGAGGCCGTCGAAGGCGCCGAGGACAACCGCGCGCAGGGCTCCGCCGATCTCCGCGCCGCCCAACCCATCCGGCACGACGTCGTCATCGGCCTCGCCGCCTCGGGCGCCACGCCCTACGTGCTGGGTGTGCTCGAGGCCGCGCGAGCCGCCGGGGCGCTCACGATCGGCGCCGCCAACAATCCGGATTCGCCGGTGGCCGCCGCCGCCGAGATCGGCATCACGCTCGACACCGGCAGCGAAACCATCTCCGGCAGCACGCGCCTCAAGGCCGGCACGGCGCAGAAAATTTTTCTCAACACGCTCTCGAGCGCGATCATGGTCCGGCTGCACAAGGTCTACGGCAATCTCATGGTCGATGTGATGCCGACCAATGCGAAACTCTACCGTCGCGCCATCGCCCTCACCGTGCGCGCGACCGGCGCGACCGACGCCGCCGCGCAAGCTGCGCTGGAGGCCTGCGGCTACAAAGTGAAGACTGCCATCGTCGCGCTCCGTCTCGGCTGCGACACGACCTCCGCCCAGTCCGCGCTCGACGCCGTCGCCGGCAACACCCGCCGCGCGCTCGCGCAAAAATCATGACACCGACTACGGAAGACAATTGGACTCACGGGTTTTCTGTAGAACCGACCGGTGGTCGGTTTTTGCACGGACGCGAAGGCCGACTAGCGGTCGGGCTTACAGTCAAAGCATCAACCGCTGTTGGTGAACGCAGGGTTTTGCCTCCGCGCCCGCGTCCCGCTCTGCTCTCCATCGCAGCGCTCGCCGTGCTCCTTTGGGGCGGCTGCGCCGCCGTGCCACCAACTCCGCCCGCATCCATGCCGCCGCCGCTCGCCGATACCGGCGACGCGCCGCCGCCCGCGCCGCGTGAGTTTCGCGGCGTGTGGGTCGCCACCGTCGCCAACATCGATTGGCCCAGCAAACCCGGTCTCCCCACCGCGCAACAACGCGCCGAGATCGACGCGATCCTCGACCGCGCGCAGGCGCTCAAGCTCAACGCCATCGTCCTCCAAGTGCGCCCGGCGGCCGACGCGATGTATCCGTCTTCGCTCGAGCCGTGGTCGGAGTTTCTCACCGGGACGCAGGGCCTCGCGCCCGCGCCGCTCTACGATCCCCTCCGCGAATGGATCGACGGCGCGCACCGCCGCGGCCTCGAGTTGCACGCGTGGTTCAATCCCTACCGCGCCCGGCACCAGCGCGCCATTTCTCCGCTCGCGCCGAGCCACCTCGCGAAGACCGACCCCGAGGCGGTCAAGACCTACGGCGACCTCATGTGGATGGACCCCGGCGAGGAGATCGCCCAGCGCCGCACGCTCGCCGTCGTCCGCGAGGTCGTCCGCAACTACGACCTCGATGGCGTCCACCTCGACGATTATTTTTATCCCTACCCGATCGCGGACCGTGCGCCCGCCGCCGCCAACGCCGCCGCGCTCACCGCTCCCGGGGCCGCGCCCGCCGCGAAGAATCTCGAATTCCCCGACGGCCCCGCATGGCAACGCTACCTCGCCACCGGCGGTAAACTCTCCCGCGCCGGTTGGCGGCGGCAAAACGTGGACCTGCTCGTCGAGGCGCTCTACCGCACGATCCGCGAGGAGAAGCCCGCGGTGCGTTTCGGCATCAGTCCCTTCGGCATCGGCCGGCCCGACCGTCGCCCGCCGGGCATCGCCGGTTTCAGCCAATACGACCAGCTTTACGCCGACGTGGAACTCTGGGTCGAGCGCGGCTGGATGGACTACCTCACGCCGCAACTCTACTGGCCGCGCGCGCAAAAGGCCCAGGCCTTCGGCGTGTTGCTCGACTACTGGGCGGGGCAAAATCCAAAAAAACGCCATCTCTGGCCCGGTCTCTACACGAGTCAGGTGAGCGCGGAGCCGAAGCCGTGGGAGGCGGCCGAGATCACGGGCCAGATCGACCTGCTTCGCACGCGCCCCGCCGCGACCGGTCATATTCATTTCAGCATGGTGCCGTTGATGAAAAATTCCCGCGGCTTGAACGACGCCCTCGCCGCCGCGAACTATTCAAGTCCCGCGCTCGTGCCGGCGACCCCGTGGCTCGATGCGGTGCCGCCGCCCGCGCCCGTGCTCACGCTCTCGCTGAGCGCGGGCGAGCTTCTGATGACGCCCGGCATCGGTGAGGCGGCCGCGAAGTTCGCCGTGTGGCTCCGCTACGGCGGCGAGTGGCGCTTCTCGGTCGTCCCCTCCGCCGCTCCCATCCTCGCGCTCACCGCCGACCCGAAACTCGGCGCGCCCGACCGCGCCGTCGTCACCGCCGTGGACCGCCTCGGCAACGAAAGCGCGCGCGTTACGCTCGATCTAGCCGCCGCGGCGGCCGTCCGACGATGAGTGCGCTGCGTTCAGAACGTCGCCGCCTGAGGTGGAGCGCGTTGACCCCAACGCGCTTTTGCCCACGCCCACGCTCAAAGCGCGTTGGGGACAACGCGCTCCACCTTTCGGACCGCCAACGCCCACGGCCGGTGAGATTCAGACTTTCCCGGGTAGCATCGGGACCTCCGGGCCCGATGAGTTTTGTCGGATGCTCCCCTCGAACCGGGCCCGGAGGTCATGGTGCTACCCTCGTTCCCCAAAAGTCTAAAAATCAAGCGACGTCGGATTTATCTCTCTAGCCACCTTGTTGCCCATGGACCAACCCGCCGCTCCCGCCCGCACGCCTTGGCTCTGGATTCCCAGTCTCTATTTCGGGCAGGCCATCCCCTACGTCGTCGTGATGACGCTGTCGGTCGTGATGTATAAAAACCTCGGCGTCTCCAACACCGACATCGCGCTCTACACGAGTTGGCTCTACCTGCCGTGGGTCATCAAGCCGCTCTGGTCGCCGCTCGTGGACCTGTTTCGCACGAAACGATTCTGGATCGTGACGCTGCAACTCGTGATCGGCGCGGCGCTGGCCTCGGTCGCGCTCACGCTGCCCGGCCCGGCGTTCTTCCAGGCTTCGCTCGCGGTGTTTTGGCTGATGGCGTTCAGCTCGGCCACCCACGATATCGCGGCCGACGGTTTCTATATGCACGCGCTGCCGTCGCACCGGCAGGCGGCTTTCGTCGGCGTGCGCAGCACGTTCTACCGGCTCGCGACGCTCTCGGGGCAGGGCGGACTCGTCTATCTCGCCGGCTCGTTGAAGGAGAAGCTGGGCGGCTTCGCCCAAGCGTGGTCCGTCGTCATGCTGGTGCTGGCGGTGTTCTTCGTGCTGGCGGGCGTCTATCATTTTTTCGTGCTGCCGAAGCCGGCGACCGACCGGCCCGTGCCGCAGACGGGCTCGTTGGTGCGGGATTTCGTGCGGGTGTTCGGCTCGTTCTTCAAGAAGCCCGGGATCGGCGCGGCGCTGGCTTTCATGTTGCTCTACCGGTTCGCGGAATCGCAGGCGCTGAAGTTGGTCACGCCGTTTCTACTCGATCCGCGCGATATCGGCGGGCTCGGGCTGACGACGCAGCAAGTGGGCCTCGTGTATGGCACGGTGGGCGTGGCGGCGCTGACGGTCGGCGGGATTCTCGGCGGCTGGATCATCTCGGTTTACGGGCTGAAGCGCCTGCTCTGGCCGATGATCCTCGCGATGAATCTGCCCAACGTGGTCTTCGTGTATCTCGCGGTCGCGCAGCCGAGCGACGTGGCGATCATCAGCGGTCTGCTCGCGGTGGAGCAACTCGGCTATGGTTTCGGTTTCGCGGCGTATCTGCTCTTCATGATCATGACGGCGCGCGGGGAAAACCAGACGGCCCACTACGCGATCTGCACCGGCTTCATGGCGCTGGGCATGATGTTGCCGGGGATGGCGGCGGGATGGATCCAAGACCAGATCGGCTACGTGAACTTCTTCTGGTGGGTGCTCGCCGCGACGATCCCGTCGTTTATGGCGGCGGCGTTGATCAAGATCGAGCCGGGGTTTGGGAAGAAGGCGGAGTAGAGAGGGGCGGGCTCAGGGATTCGCCGCGATCTTCGCGAGGCGGGCGTCGAGTTCCGTCGCGGGCAACCACTGGCCGCGAAGCATCACGCCGGAGCGTTTCGCGATGTTGCCGATGTCGGCGAGCGGGTTGGCGTCGAGCAGGAGGAGGTCGGCGCGGTGGCCGGGGGCGACGAGGCCGAAGCGATCCTTGGCTTTCATGAACTCGCCGATGTCCTTGGTGGCGGAGCTCAGGACTTGGTAGGGCGTGAGCCCGGCGGCGACGTTGGCCCGCATCTCGCGCGCGACGGAAAAGCCCGGCACGCTGAATTCCTGCGGCGAATCCGTGCCGAAGAGAATCGTGGCGCCGCCGTCGGCGAGGGCCTTGAGCACGATCTTGCGGTTGGCGGCGATGCGGAGCGCACGCGCGCGGTCGAACTTCTCGTTGGCGGTGCGGCGCGTGAAGACGCCCTGCCAGCGTTCGACTTCCTTGGCGGGCATGTAGCGCAGCTCGGGATAGGTCATCATCGCGGACAGATCGGCGGCGCCGATGATGGTTTCCCACAGCGCCATGGTGGGGACGACGGCGGTGCCGGCTTCGCGCGTGCGGCGGACGATCTCGGCGAGCTTCACCGGATCGACCGGGCCGGTGTCGGCTCCGAGGTATTCGATGTAGCCGTCGACGTGATCCACGGTTTGCTGACGGCGCTCAAGGGCGTGGGCGAGACCGACATCGGCGGGGATGTGACCGGCGAAACGAATGCCGGCGGCGTCGGCCGCCTGCGCCATCGCGTCGTAGACGTCGCGCTTCAAGCCGGGGAGCACTTTCAACAAATCCCAACCCTCGGCCTTCTGTTGGTTGACGCGAAGCACGGCGGCGCTGGGCAATTGCGTGGCGGTGGGGCCGTTGCCGGTGAAGGCGGGGCCGGCGAGGTGAAGGGTGGGGCCGATCATCGCGCCGCTGGCGACCTGGCTGCGGAGTTCGAGTTGGCCGGGCCAGCCGAGCATGCTGCGCACGGTGGTCACCCCTTGGGCGACGAAGAGGAAATAGACGCGCTCGATATACTCGGGATCGGAACCGGGCGGCGGATTATGGCCGTGCATGTCGCCGAGGCCGGGGAGAAGGAACTTGCCGGTGCCGTCGATCCGGCGGGCATCGGCGGGGATCGTCGTGGCGGCGGTGGAGCCGACTTGCACGATGCGATCGCCGGTGACGACGACGGTCTGCTTCGTGAGCACGCGATCGGTGTCCATCGGCAGGACGCTGACGTTGACGAATGCGGTGGTCTTGGGCGCGGCCGCGTGGGCCGAAAAGAATAGGGCCAAACCGCAGAACAAGAAGGGGAGACAAGTTTTCATGATCATGGAGGGATTTGTTTTGGAGCGGCAGGGAAACGTCGCCCGTGCTGTTTTAGAAGTTTGGCGCAAGGTCGGTGTCAATAGCCATGGCGTGAAGAGTGACGGAGCGGGCGCGGCCGCCGGTCGGCGGTATGCCAGCTCGCTGGCGAGAGCTCCGGTCGTTGAGCGCTCGCAAGCGAGCTGCCTACAGATGCAGATGCGATTCACCGCCAGCTCGGAGATGCGCCCTGAAGCAGCGGGCACGGCTTTCCGGTTTGGCTTCGGGTAAGTGTAGGCGGCCCGCTTGCGGGCGCGGTTTGGCTTGGCAATTCCGGTTAGCTTTCAAGATGAGACGAACAACGGCTTTTGTAGGAGCCTGCTTGCAGGCGATTTCACACGCGGCGACCGACCACATTCCGAATCGCCTGCAAGCAGGCTCCTACCTCGCGGCCCATCTCGTCTAATCACGAACGCGAATTGGAACAAGCGTAGGCAAATAAGCGTAGGCAGCCCGCTCGCGGGCGCGGTTTGGCTTGGTAATTCCGGCTAGCTCTCAAGATGAGACGAACAACGGCTTTTGTAGGGGCCTGCTTGCAGGCGATTTCACCCGCGCCGAACGACCGCATTCCGAATCGCCTGCAAGCAGGCTCCTACCTCGCGGCCTATTTCGTCTCATCAAGAACACGAATTGGAGTAAGCGTAGGCAGCCCGCTCACGTGCGCGGCTTGGCGCACGAAAGCGCGCAAGCCTGCCGTCCGGCTGCGGTGCGAAGCGCGATTGATTCAATCTATGCAGAAATCATAGCCGATGCAGACCTCCGGGTTCGTAGTCCCGCCTTCAGGCGGAGGGTTTCTCGGATTCCGCCTGAAGGCGGGGCTACGAACTCAAACGTTCACCGGATCAAGCTGCCCAGATTTAATCACGCCCGCGCGAAGCGCCGGCCGGACCCCGCGGACGCTACTTCAGCTCGGCCCGCGCGCCGTCGATGATCTTCTCCCATTGGAGCGCGGGGCCGGGGTCGGTCTTGTTGGTCTGGATGTGGTAGTGGCCGAGCACGCCCTTGAAGGCCGCGAGTTCGGCGTCGGGGAGCTTGTGCGGGACGACCCGGCCGTCGGGCCCGCGGGGGAAATCGCAGCGGATCTGGGGGAATACTTTGGTGAGCGCGGCGGTGAGCTTGATGAGGGCGGCGTATTGCTGGGGCGTGAGGTCGTATTGCACGAGGTCCTCGCCTTGGATCACGCCGCGCACGGGTTCGGGGCGCACCGGGCGGCCCGTGAAGTTTTTCACACGCAACATCGGGTCGCCGACGCGCGGCGGTATTGTGATGACGGTGCGGCCGTCGGCGTCGCGGCCATACCACTCGTCGAGGACCTTGGTGTCACCGGGCGGGTAGGCCCCCATGTTGGCGATCTCGATGCCGATGGAGCGGTCGTTGGCAATCGTGGCGTGGCGGGCGCGTTCCTTGAGGTCGAGCGTCTGGTAGATCGTGCCGTCGAGATCCAACATGAAGTGGATGCTGAGGCCGCGGTGGTCGTGGAGGACGTTGAAACAAATCTTGCTGAGGCCGCAGACGTCGTAGTGGAGGACAAACTGGTCGACGACCTTGCGGAGTTGGTCGAGCGTCCATCCGCCGCCGCGCACTTGTTCGAGTTCGGCCGGGGTGAGGGTGTTGGCTCGGGTGCCGTAGCGGTTGGGCGTGGTGATGTCTTTGGCGGCGGCGAGAGTTTTCTCGTAGCTGCTCTCGGCGATGGGGCCGAAGCGACGCTCGACGCGGTAGGCATCGTAGCCGCCCGGGTCCATCCAAGTGACGACGGGCGTGCCGGCGCGGAAGAGTTGGCCGGCGACAACGATCTCGTCGCCATGGCGTTTGACCGACGTGCCGGGGACGGTGCGGCAACCCGCGAGGACGCAGGCGCCGAGGGCGACGAGGGCGAAGGCGAGACGTGTGCGCGAGGTGTGGGAGGAGTTCATGGCACGAGGCGGGCCTGACGCTTCAGGGCGAGGATGCGGCGGTAGGACGTGTCGATGCGCGCCTCGGGGATGCGGCCGGATTCGACGGCACGCACGAGGATGGCGACGGCCTTGGCGGCGATGGCGGGATCGTAGGTGAGGTTGTTGCCGAAGCAGAGCATATCGATGCCGGCCTCGATGGCGGCGGGCACGGATTCCTCCAGGCCGTAGTGGGTGGAGATGGCCTTCATCTCCATGTCGTCGCTGATGATGACGCCGTCGAAACCGAGTTGCTCGCGAAGGATGCCGGTGATGACGCGGCGGGAGAGCGTGGCGGGGCGGTCGGGGTCGAGCTTGGCGTTGAAGACGTGCGCGCTCATCACCGCATCGCAGAGACCGGCGGCGGCGAGTTGTTGGAACGGGATCAACTCGCGCTCGTGCCAGGTGGCGGTGACATCGACGAGGCCGAGGTGGGTGTCGCCGGTGGCGCTGCCGTGGCCGGGAAAATGTTTGAGGCAGGTCAGCACGCCTGCGGCGCGATGGGCGCGAACAAACTCGGCGGCGTGCCGGGCGACGGCGGCGGGATCGGCGGAGAAACTGCGGCCCTTGCCCGCGATGATCGGGTTGTCGGGATGCGCGTCGAGATCGACGACGGGGGCGAGGTTCCAGTTGAAACCGAGCTCGGAAAGCGTGGCGGCGGTGGCGGCGGCGTGGCGGTAGGTTTCGGTCGGTTGATCGAGCCGGCCGAGTTCCTGATGGGAAACGCTCGGGGGAAAACCGTAGACGGGCTTGAGGCGGTTCACGCGGCCGCCCTCTTGGTCGACGGAAACGAGCAACGGCACGCGGGCCCGGGCCTGGAGGTAAGCGAGCAGGGTCTTCACCTGTGCGGGCGACTCGATATTCCGGCGGCGCGGGCCGGAGTCGATCGTGCCGCCGGCCATTTCCCGGTCGAAGAGGATGACGCCGCCGATGTGGTGCTCGCGGATGTCGCGCGCGATCGGCTCGCAGTCGGCGGGCACGAGGCCGCGAAAACCCACGGAGAGAAGCTGGCCGATTTTTTCGCGGAGGGCGGGGGCTGCGACGGTGGCGGCGGACATGGCGGTTTCAGGAAGAGGCGGCGGCTAGAGCTTGATCAGACCGAGACCGGGGCGGTCGGGGAGGGTGATCTTCCCGTCAACGATGGTCGTGCCGGCGAAGAGGTCGTTCTTGATGAGCAAGGCGCCGTCGAGATCGGCCCAGTCGGCGAGAGGGGAGAGCTGGGCGGCGGCGGAGATCGCGCAGGACGTCTCGGTCATGCAGCCGAGCATGACCTTGAGATCGAGGGCGCGGGCGAGGGTGATCATCTTGTGCGCCTCGCGGAGACCGGTGCATTTCATGAGCTTGATGTTGATACCGTCGAAGACGCCGACGGCGCGGCGGACATCGGCGAGGCGTTGCACGCTCTCGTCGGCGATCAGCGGGAGAGGGCTGCGCGCGCGGAGCCACGCGGTGTCGTCGGGCTGCTCCTTGGGCATGGGCTGTTCGATGAAGATGACGTTGCGCGTCGCCAGCCACTCGCTCATGCGCAGCGCCTCGTCGCGGACCTTCCAGCCTTGGTTCGCGTCCACGGTGATCGGTCGGTCGGTGACCTCGCGGATGGTTTCGATCAACCGGCGGTCGGTCGCGGGGTCGCGGCCGAGTTTCACCTTGATGATCTTGTAGGGTGCGGCCTCCACGGTCTTTTGGCGCACGACCTCCGGGGTATCGATGCCGATGGTGAACGACGTGACGGGTGCCTTCGCCGGGTCGAGACCCCAGATGCGAAACCACGGGGCGCCGAGTTTTTGCCCGATCCAGTCGTGCAGGGCGATATCCACGGCGGCCTTGGCGGCGGTGTTGCCCGGGGCGAGCGCGTCGATGGCGGGGAGAATCTCCTCGAGTTGGAAGGGATCGGCGAAACGGGCGAGATCGACGCGCTCGAGGAAGGCCGCCGCCGAGGCTTGGGATTCGCCGAGGTAGGGCGGCATGGCGGCCTCGCCGTAGCCGACGACCCCGTCGCGCTCGACCGTGACGATGACGGCGGGGGTGGTGGTGCGTGAGGCCGTCGCGATGGTGAAAGCGTGGCGCAGCTCGAGGGTGTGGGGGAAGTGGCGCAGGATCATACGAACGGGCGGATTGCTCCCCGAGCAAGACAGGCAGGGCGAGGGCAACTCAAGCACCGGCTGGCGCCGGTGCCGCCGGAGAAACCGAAGGGGAAAATTCGCTTGCGCGAGACAGACCGGCACCTAGCTTCTGCGGTCCCGTGTTAGTCCCCATCGTCTAGCCCGGTCAGGACGTCTCCCTTTCACGGAGATAACCGGGGTTCGAATCCCCGTGGGGACACCACGATAGATTGATACATTACAAACGTGTTGATTTTAAACAGTTTAGATACGATAACCCGTTAAATAAAAGCTGGACTCTACACATAGTTCTACACTAACGGCAGGTGTTGTCTTTCAAAGAATGTTACCGGCGGGCCCGCCATTCCACGTGGACTGATACCGAGGTTTAGGAAAGGAGGAGGCCGACAGGAGATTCAACTCTGCTGCAGACTTGCTTCCAGCAACGTGCAGCGCACGGCACTTTTCCCGAGAGCCGCACGCACCGTGGTTTCACTGCCCCAAACAAAGACGCAATGACGCGCGCGCGTGATGGCGGTATAAATGAGTTCGCGGGTGGCGAGCGGGCTCTCCTTCGCGGGCAGAACGACCACAATCTGATCGAACTCGCTGCCCTGCGACCGATGAATCGTCAGGGCCCATGCCAGGCTGTGGTCGGGCAATTGGCTGAGTGGAATCCTGCGTGGAGCTTCCGTCACCGAGGTTGGCGGGAAAAAAGCGGACCGCGTTCCTTCGACTTCCATGATGACGCCGACCGATCCGTTTGTCAGTCCGCTCTCGGGATCGTTGCGATTGATGATGATTGGCTGGTTGGGGCTGCGGTGGAGGTGGGGTCGTAACTCAAGGTGCCTATGGATCGAATCATTGAGCCCGGCTACTCCGAAGTTGCGTTCGAGGTGCGCGCTGAGGATACGCACTTTGCCGAGCGCTTGGAGGGCGGCGTCGGATGTTTGAGCATCGGCCACGGCTGAGATCGCCGTTTGCACCGTTGCAGGCAGATTGTCCCACCCGAAGCGGCCAGTCTGCTCACCGAGCCACGCCAGTCCGCTTGCGGGCATCGTGCCGTCTTTCGGTGCGGGATGACTCGCCAGCAGGCGAGCGGCCTCATCTGCCTGGAAATTGACCACGGCTGCGGCGAGGGCACCGATGCCAGCTCGGTTGCGGAACCGCTGGCTGTCGGTGAGTTCAACCCAGACTTGATTCAGAATCCCGTTTGGCTGCGCCCGTGCGAATCGCACCAGCGATCCGAGCACATCGCCTGCGGCCACGCTTTCCAATTGGTTCGGATCGCCGAGAAGAACGAGCCGGGTGTCGGGCTCCAGAGCCGAAAGGAGGGCCCGCCACATCAACGTGTCGATCATGGAGCATTCGTCCACGATCACAACGTCGCTGCGTAAGGGCTCTCCCTGCCGGTAACGGCAGCGTCCCGAACCGGGGTTGAAGCTGTCTCTTATACACATCTCCGAGCCCACGAGACTAAGGCGAATCTCGTA
>ENA-ORBV01011553-ORBV01011553.1-microbial-mat-metagenome-genome-assembly--contig:-NODE-11553-length-13838-cov-5.460068_pt1 | contig 13838 bp, 17 predicted proteins | sample MGYA00237777_ERZ505514 | MGnify/ENA primary metagenome ERZ505514 (study PRJEB26160, sample SAMN06269048) | microbial mat metagenome | isolation source: Oligotrophic lake microbial mat | place...
TTTTCAAGCAGAAGACGGCATACGAGGTTCGCCTTAGTCTCGTGGGCTCGGAGATGTGTATAAGAGACAGGCCTTGCAGTGAGCAGCCAGATGATGTTGGGTGGAGGGGAGGTGGTGAAGGTGCTGGGGGGGATTTTATGAAGGCGCTTGTGCGAGGGCATGTGTCATCAACAAGTCCCAGGATGTGCAGAGTGCAATCCACATGTCTATCAGGGGAAGCGTAGAAAGCCCCCTTCACCCGCTGACAATAAACATCAAAGAGGGTACTGCAAATGAACAGCCACATTGGTGGAGAGGTGGTGCTACCTTGCCCGCTTCCTAGCAGGCGGTAAAACTGGCCATGTTGGATGTGCCGCTTGGAGATGTCCGGCTTTGTCTGAACATGACACTTGGCTTCCTTCCGAGTTCTACCATGCACAATGCACACCTTTTTGTTGAGTCCTTTGGAGGGATTAACAATGTTTGCAATGAATGTATGGATCCTGTTGTAATTGACTTTACAGTCATCATTATTCATGATGACAGTCAGATGGGTGAGGCATGCAATCTCACACTCCAAGTCCTTGACAAACACTGGATCCAGACATTCTTTGCCTGGCATAGAACCATAGCAATTTTCATTTACAAACTTCTGGTCACATGCAAGACACAACAGATGGCACCATTTAACCCCCATGCGTAGACTCCAATCCCATTCATACAAGTGGATCACCCTCAGGTGATGCAGCTTTTGGTACCCAGGATCTTTCTCCAACATGGCATTAACTATTCGTAGCCAGCGTTCATAGACGTAGCCAAACTTTAAGGCATAGTTCAACAAGAACACATGGGTGAAGAGCATGTGGCTTTGTCATTCTTCTAACGCAAGAGCCCTTTGGGGGCCTTCATTGTCTAGCAAATGCTGTGCAAAGCACGCCTTGCCATGGCCCAAATGAATGCCTGACACAGGTGAGGCGGATGTGGTTTCCTTCGAAGATGTTATCTTCCCTTCACATTCCTCTACTGTCAGCTCCCAAGGAATGCTGTCAGGGTGGGCAACATACTTCATCTGCTACAAAACTACTGAGTGACAGGTGTTAAGACTTCCTCCAGAAACTCTCCTTGCAGGATCTTGTCAGCCTTAGTGGAGAAGGTGGCTCAAGAAGAACGTGAAGGACGACGTGGAAGATCGATATGTCTTCATGGATCAAGGAGGAGAGCTGCACTGATCCAAGGCCATTAGGGATCTATTTGAGAAGGAGTTTGATTACGAGATTCAGGTTACTGGCACTGGAGCTCATCAGCAAAATGGACTCGTCGAACGCGGTGATCAGACAATGGACAAGGCGATCCGTGCAATGTTGATTGGTGCTGGTCTGCCAGTAAAATTCTGACCTTACGTGTTCCGACATTTTCTGCAAATCAAGAATTCTGCATTGCCATGACGAGATGCTATGGAGTCTGTACACCAGAAACGGCATGGTGAGAAGGACAATCTCAGGTTACTTCAAACATTTGGCTGTCGCCTGTGGGTCAAGATCCTCATGTGCCAGAATCGGGCAAAGTGCGTTCAGGATACCAAGAAGGGGATCTTTCTCGGTTACAGGACCAACATGTTGAAGAACGTTGTGCAGTATGACCCGCTCACGGACAGAGTCAAGTTTGGTTACCATTTTCGATTTGATGGGGGGTTCAAGGATTCGCCACTGACAAAGCTTCCGCCTAATGTGCTTTGGATGGATTGCCCAGAAGAACGAGTGCCGCTGGAGTCGTTGACTATTGTGATCCCACCCTTCGTAACGTCCGAGCATCCTTTCTTTCACGAAGATCAACGTAACGGTCAAGGTAGTGTGCGAGTCCGATATGTACGGATTTGAAGTTCGCGAGGACGACTGCATGAAGTGTGTCTACATTTTGGGGTTCAAGAAGGATGGAAAGGGAACCAAGGGTCAACAAAGCTGTAACACGATTTGTTCCAGTGAGAGAGTGACTAGGAGAAAGTTTCGTGGGGTTTGCATCACAGCAATCAATGACGCAGAGATCGTGACGCTGGATCAGGCGAAAGAGAAGTTTGTGGAACTTCGGAGTAAGAAAGTGGATTCGTTCACAATCCTTCTTGCTCCGGAACCCAAGCCAAGTAAGTCGATGATGCAGAGAGCGTGCGACAAGTTGGAACTGCCGGCCTTTGATCTTGACGAGAATCTCAGGGAAGACTATTTTACTTTGGGAGAAGATCAAGAAGGAAATTCATCTCTGGCTCCCAGTCATGGGACAGAAAGGGTCAGGACAAGCTGTGTTTCGACAATCGGGACCAAGATCAGCAGGAAGTTTGGAACAGAGTTCTATTATGGCAAGGTGATGTCGGGACCGTATATCCGTACCGTGAATGGCGATGACATTGCGGTGTGGGAGGTACGATGCGCGAAGGATGGAGATTGGGAAGAAATGACAGCGTCCGAAATTGCATGTTGGAAGGCACCAGTAGAGGAGGTGCACTCTTCAAAGCTGAAGTCAAAGCCAGCAAAACCGAAGAAGACGGTAGCTACCAAGCTGTCTGGGGATTGGTCGGAAGAGCTGGAAGATGCTCTCCCATAACCGGGAAAGGATGCAAGTGTACCTACCCACAAGAGGCGATCTACATGTCTCCAACAACAAGCGTCCAAAATGGCACGCATGAATTTCCTCGACAGTGATCCACACCTACCAATGGATTCTGTTGGGATGTATCAAGCCGCTACTTGTTGGATTCATCCTAGCAGCAATGATCCGCACGAGGAGCTTCTTCACAATGTCAATGAAGCAGAAACTCTACTTTAAGTCCCAGTGGTGTTGGTGGCAACACATCGGCGGCTAGATCCGGATGCAGATCTCGACAAACTTCGAGTCAGCGCATTGCAAATTTGCAATCGGAAGCGATTTCACCCGAAGAATGTGCTCTCTCAAGATTCAGCAGAAGGTCATTGAAGTGTCTGCCGACTTGGGATCTATGGCACAAGAACAAGCCAGAACACGGCAATTGGATCAGATGCAAGCTCTGGGAATGTTCGGTTTGCCGATCAAGCTACCCTAAGGAGGCATCCTCATGGGGTTCCATTGGCAATGTTGGATCAAAGTCAACGTGAAACGGAGATCTTGCCTGTGCTGTGATGGATCTCCAAGAGCGGCACCTGAAGTGCATTCTATGACAAATACCTACCCATCGTGCCTGGAACACCCAGTGTTTCGATTGTTCATTGCATTATGTGCAGCGGACAATCTCACCATCTACGGGGGTGACGCCAAGGATGTTTTCGCACATTCTCCCAGTCCTCCGATGCCTACGTTCATGAAACTGGACGATGCATTTTGTGATTGGTATCTAGAACGGACAGGAGCACTGCTGGATAAATATCTCGTCTTGCCAGTTTTGCGTGCTTTGCAAAGTCATCCGGAAGCAGCACGTTTATGCCACCACAATCCTATCAAGAAGGCGCAGTAGACACAAATGACAACTGGATGATCCAAGAGGTTACAGCTCTGACAAACAGAAGCGTGTTAGCAGAATCCATCTGCAAAGGCAACGCCATGGGAGCAAGTGACGGTTCATTCTGCCCACACATCAAAAAAGGCTCCACCGCAGCAGTTGTCCAATGCCAAACAACATGTCAAAGAGTACAAGCAGTTAACATGGTGCCAGGCCATCCCCATGACCAATCTTCCCACTGCAGCAAACTGGCAGGAATCTTAGCCATTGTCAAACTGTTGCAGTTGTTGCGCATGGAACATGACCTAACAAACGGGTCGTTCACATTCGGCATCAACAACAAGGAAGCATGCCTCACTGTATTGAGTCAAGATGGCCCAAACGCATCCAAAACAGGCTGCGACTTAATCCTTGACATCTGCAAATGAATGGAAGCACTTCCCAATGCCTTTCAAAGCAAATGGATAGAAGGTCATCAAGATGATGCAAACAAGGACTGCTCAACGATGGACATTTGGACGCTTCTCAACATAGAAATGGGTATGCGAGCGCAGCCAACAGCACAAACATGAGGAATGCCCAAATGTCCCGATGAAGAATGAACACCTAACCGTGTGGATCGATGACAAAAACTAGCAGGTTTTGACAAAACAGTTTTGTACAACAAAGTGTTTGCGAGGACCAGAAAAAAGGACAACGACAAAAGCACCTTGACATGCAAGGACTTCTGACAAGAAAGAGAAAATACACCTGACACAGCAATGGAACACATACATTGGGAAGCTGTTAAAAACTGAAGGCACAGAAAAATCTCCCCCAAGGAAGGCAGAGATGGATATTGAAGCACTCAACAGGCCAATGTGGAGTAGGACAAATGCTACAAAGGCGCAACTGCCAAGAGCACAGCTTATGCCCACGGCTTGGTTGCATTTTCCATTAAGGAATTCCTCTTTTCCTCGTTTTCCCTTCCTTTTGGACCCTATTTCCCGTGTTCCTGCTCCTGCAGGAAAACGAGGAAGCATGATTCAGAGCATTTTCCTTGTTTTCCTGCTCCTGCGGAAGCATGATTCAGATCTCTGCCGGGGGCATGTACCAATTTTACTACTAGCATTTGGCTTGCTTCGAACATATGCGCCCGGCGGGCGCATGTACCAATTTTACTACTAGCGTTTGGCTAGCTTGGAACATATGCGCCCGGAAGCTACAGCGGGCGCATATACCAATTTTACTACTAGCGTTTAGCTAGCTTCGAACATATGTGCCCGGCGGGCGCATGTACCAATTTTACTACTAGCGTTTGCCTAGCTTCGAACATATGCGCCCGGAAGCTAGTACTGTAGTACTGGTGCTACAGCATAATGCTGTAGCCGGGCGCATCTGTTGGAAGCTAGCTAAACGCTAGTAATAAAATTGGTACATGCGCCTGAGCTATGTACAGCATTATGCTATAGCACCAGCGCCAGTGCTAGCTAGCTACTAGCTAAAGTTTAGCTAGCTTTTCCTTTTCCTTCGATTTTCCTCAAATTGAGTGTTCCTTTTGGCACTTCCAAAAGGAACGCTAAAAAAAGGAAAAGGAGCAGGAAAAGAGGAATTCCCAGAACATTGGATTTTCCTTCTCCTTTTGGCGACCCCCCACGAAGGAACGTGAAAAAGGAAAATGCAACCAAGAAAGGCTCCACACCCAAACAAATCGCTCACATGCTCGGCCTCCTCATGCACGGCACCATCCTTGCTCCTCTCGGCATCCTTCAGACTTTGCAACTACAATTCTTCCTCAACAATGTAGTCAGCAAGGTCCCCGCTCATCTCCAAGGCTGGTGGCAAGGACAACGTCTTGTTCTTCCGCGTCCAATCCTACGGGACCTTCAGCGCCTGGAAGCTGCCCTGTTCCCAAAGGGACTCGACCCCCCATGGTCCAGACTCATCAGCATCATCATCCCATGTGACCCCACACATTTGTTCCACCAATAGAATGGGAGCCTGATTTGCTGACTTACCTCACATGTGGCGCCTCTCAATTGCCGACTTACACCCCTGCGCCATCCCAACACAGGGCTGTCACAACCACCAATGTCACGAGCCCAAATTAGAGCCCGTTCCTACTCACATCAACATCCTGGAGTTCTTTGGCATCTTCATTGTGCTCTTGATCCTCATCCAAGCCATGCACACCAATTTCTTAGCCAATCCTGCTTTTGCCACTCCCATCGGATTGCAGTACCCTAATTCATACACCAGAATTGGCCTGGTTTAATCATCCTTTTGCCATAGCCTAACGGGTTAAAATGGCATAGTGCAGGACACAGAATCTTGGCCCTAGCCAACAACACCTCCACCCTGTCCTGGCTGCAACATGCCACCAGGACAAAGGGCCTGGTCATGTGCCGCCTTCCTTGTCTTCTCAGCGGCTTTCTCTCCACCCCTTCCCCTGCCTCTTATGTCCGCGTCCAGGGAAAGTGCATCCCCAGCTTAATCAACACCAAAGCCAACCTCCTGTCCCACTTCGAACTGGCCCCATTGTGGGAATCCGCCATGACACAACCCCCCAACCTCCAGTTTCTTCCAACATGCCGTCTCCCGTGCCCCAGAAGAGTGGTTCAAAACAAACATGACAGAAGTGCGGTCAGCAGAGCTCGAACCTTTTGCTCATGGCTCTTCTTGTCTTCAGGGTGCTCAGGCTTCACTCCATTGAACATGTCTGAGCCCGAGGGGGTTGCAGTCTTAGCCGCCTGTCTTGATAACCTGGCACACTTTTGTGCCAATCCGCAAAGTGATGACCCTGTCCAAGTGAAGACTCTCAATCTGCACTTGCAGGCTGCCATCGTATGTCTCTGATCAACCACTACACTCACCATCAAAATCAACTCCAATGGATCTTCAGCCCACCCTCGCTTAGACAGATTTTTTGCAGACATCCTCCAATCTTGAGCAAAGTGGGCAGAACCTTACCCAAAGCGTCTGCCATGCACCTATGCCATGTTTGAAGCCCTGGCTTGTGATGCCAAAGAGGCCAGCAACAACTCCAAGGCCTCCTTCTTTGATCTATTGGCCACAGTTTTTGACTGGATCCACCTGGGGCCGCTCAGGGGAACATGCACAAACCTCTACACCTTGCGGTCAGTTCTCTAAAGTCCCCAACTCATGGGCAGTCCCTTCTAAATGGCACGACACACCCATTGCCTTATTCATGAATGGCAACCTGCCTGTGCATCATGCTCTATCTGATGCCCTCGCACACCCCAACAGCTGCCATTGGGTGCAAATCTGCTTTGGCTATGACAAAAGCTCAACATATTTCTCCATGCGTTGCTGTCGCCATGGTCACTGGTCAGGGTTTCCTCTGCCCAGTCTCCGCCGTTCTCTCCATCCTCCGTCGTGCCAAAGGCCTACACATACCCCCAATCATGCTGTGGTGGCCTTCCGATCCAACTCCTGTGGCTTTTACACCTTCCTTCGATCGTCTGACATCATCACAATCATGCGCTAGGCTGTGCTCAAAGCTTATCTTGACCCCACTGGCGCGCACTGCTATCGCGTCCACATCAGGTCAGAGCAAGCTCCAATCACAGGGTGCCTGGTCAGTCTAAGATGAGAAATCTGGTCTAGGAATGCCGCGGGAGTGGTGAGCAATGGTGCTTTACTTGATGCCCCTCACCCTAGCAGCATGCCGAGACATGAGCTACTAGGGAGAGGTGGGCTTAGCTATGGGTGATCGATTTGTCTCGCTTGACAAACTGTGAGACCTCTCTGAGAGGATCTTTCAAGCACAGAAAAAGAATTTATGTAGGATGGAGTGCCAAGCCTGCCGGGTTCTTTCTGTGTGGAAAGTGGTGGCTGTCAGGCCACGGAGCATGACAGACGCCCCATTGACTGCCTGGGTACACTGACAATCAGAGCAAGCTCCACAGGGTGCTGGGTCAGTCTAAGATGGGACATCTGGTCTAGGAATGCTACGGGAGTGGTGGGAAAAAAGTGCTTTACTTGATGCCCCTCACCCCGGCAGCATGCCGAGATGTGAGCTGCTAGCAGGGAGAGGTGGGCTTAGCCATGAGTGATTGATTTGTCTTGCTTGACAAACCATGAGACCTCTCTGAGACGATCTTTCAAGCACAGAAATTGAATTCATGTACAGTAAGATGGAGCACCAAGTCTACTGGGTTCTTTCTGTGTGGAAAGGGGTGGATGCCAGGCCACGGAGCATGACAAACGCCCCACTGACTGCCCGGGCACACTAACAAGCTGTCGTTGCCCACTCAAAACAAGTGACGGTTGCTGTTGCCCTCTGCTCCGTCAAGATGTCCATCAAAGAGATTGCCTTCTGACTGCACTGGAAGCCCAACTTGTCCAACACCACATCCACAACTGTTCTCAACTTGTTGACAATCTCACTTCGGCAACAATGTCCGATGCCACTGTCATCTAGCTGCAATCTTCTACTCAGTTCAACACAAATGTTCATATCTTTCTATTCTACCATCAATTAAATTTCATCTGCCTCACCCTTCAAGCTTGCCTTTTTATGTTAGATATTTCTTGTGCTTCCAGATTCTCACCTGTGACTCGCATTTTGACTGGTGTTTCAACACAAGGTGCCACACGGGTGCTTTTCTTCTCTCACAATCCCTCTACAAATCCAACTTGTCCAAAGTGATCATCTCTTCTTGTCACCACTACACTTGCTCCAACCCATTTGTCATAATCAGGGTCTTGACTCAATTGGGGTCTTGACTCAACGATTCCTCCCCCGTCAACTCAGCCAGTCTCCTTGTCATTCTGTTAATCTCGGACTGCAACCGTCATGCTTCCGCTCCTTTATCTTTTGTCTTCATGGATACACAAGAAATGTCTGCACCAATGTTGTGCCCCTCATTCTTTCGCGCTAGATTCCCGGTGAGCCAAAATTTTGTTGCCAATCGCCCGCCGGCCCACCAGCCCGGTGTCTCCAGCACTTGTGCGCAGCGACCCTCTCCAGTGTCAAGTCACTCACTTTCCTCGTCATTTTTGGCACGTCTAATAGAAGCATTTGTCTATGCATGATTGATTGCTTTCTACCCTCGCCCAGGGCACCAGCTGTGCAATACGATTTTGACACACGGACATCACCACACTGTGTGTTAATTCTAAGCGTGAGCAAAATCAATCAGAGTAGTCTGTAAACCAAAGGTTTAGTCAGGTTAAAATTAAGATCTCCATCTTCCTAAAACCTCCAACCAAACCCCTTTACTCATCCTTGCTCTCAGACCACTCCTGGTCCTCTTCATTTGCCTTCTTGCTGACGCAATGACAATTTTGTCTCTGTCCTCTTCTTCTTTGGCCACGGACAGTTCCACCTCCTTTGTGTTGGGCTGCCAATGCTTGGTCTTCTTGTTGGGTTTGGGGTAGGAGGGCCAAATGACAGCCATGTTGTGCCCTGTCAATTCTCCACCCTCCAATACCAAAACCTTCTCCACAAAATAGTGGTGAACCCAAATTCAATCATGGGGGCTCTTGAGCCCACCATGTTTGTCATCACACTCTTTTTCCTTCATTCCTTGCAGTGGAAGCTTTGACGAGTGACAATTGACATTGCCCCTTCAACCAAGTGGACAGCCTCCTTTCCGCTCAAGACCAACTTGCATCCGCAGGCATGGCACTTCTTTTCCCACCCCTAAATCATCCCACCATGAGTCTTCTTGGAGTGAATGTCCTTGTCCAGGCACTGTTTCAGCCCATTGATCTTGACATCCTTGTGCTGCATCAACACAATTTGATTATGTATCACCAGGCTGTGCTTGCTCACCGTGTCCTTCACATTAGAGCATTCCAGGGTCTTTGACGCCAACATCACTATCACCATCTGCTTGGACCCACGAGCCATCTCGAAGGCTTGCCACTTCTCATACCCCCTCATGGAGTTCCAATCTTTGATACTCAACGTATTGATGTTCATCTTCAAATACAAAAACTTGTCAGAATGTCAACTCAACGAAACTTGCTTCGTAATTTCTGCCATCAGCCTGCTGATGTCTGATTTGTGATTGTTTTCGTATCTTCCAGCTGTATCAACTTTTTTGATACCCTCACTGTGGCCGTCTCCACTGACATGGAATCTCCCATGATTTTGCCATGCCAATCAAGACCCTTTGCGACCAAGCCGTTCTGACACTTTCCACAGCACCCTTCGCATGCCTTGTCCGTTGGTTGTCTTTTCTCAAATTTTGATCCCACTTCATTTCTTTCAGTCTCATTTTTGACATCAGACTCCTCAGTTTCTTTCCTCTACCCAAACCCTTTCTATCCTTAGCTTTCTCTTTCACACTTCCTCTGGTTTCTTGCTTTCTGGGGGCTTCTTGGTCTCTCCCTCCCCTGCTGAGTGGTGTTCGGCTTCACCCATTTGGTGGCAGGCGCAGCACTCTCCGGGACCCACCTCGTGTGGGCTCCCGGATAGTGCGTCACTCATTGAGCACCTCAGCAAACATTGGTGGGCTCTAATTGGAGACCATGGGCTCATCTGATTCCCGTGGGACTCCAATGCCAGCCAACCAACAGTCAACCAGAATGAAGGAAGAACAGCTGGTCTCATTGCAGACCACCAGCTAGCTAAAGATAAGGGTAAGCAAGGGCGACTGTGGGGAATCCGCAGGATTCCTGTTTTCAGGGGCACAAAAATGTGGCGTGGAGTGTGAATCATTAGAATCTAGATTCGTGATTCAACCAGTGATTTGATTTAGTCACGTCGCCAACAACCAATCATTCATCCACAATAAAATAAAAAACAGCAACGGACACAGTACAGTCTGAGTTCTGCTGGTACCGGTACTTATTGCTACTCGTGGTAGATGACGCTAGCTAGCTAGTACTACAGTAGCTACTAGCTAGCTAGCTAGTAGCTAGAACTCGAGCAGCATTAGCTGTCGTAGTCCCTACTCCTTTGTGTAGCCTGAAAGCGAAGACAACCAGACAAGTACGGTACCTGCACCTGGGTCTAAGGCATTGTTTGATTCTCAACTTTTGTCAGAAACAGAAGGAAAAATTGGTTGCCAAGTGGCGATTCGTAGAAATAAAGGTCAAAATGAGCAGAAAAGGCAGGCGTTCTTCGAAGGAAAGCAAACATGGTGACAGCAAACCCGCCAAGCAAAACAAAAACGACAAATCTGAAGAGGAGGAGAAAAAGATGACGGGGAAATCTGATAAAAAAGTAAAAGAGACCACACTGCAAGCCGTGGAAGCTATGTCATCTTCAGACGAGGAAGGACATGTCGAACGAAACAACAAGGGATGGAGTGAAAAGGCTGATGCTCTAAAAAAGATGATCGAATCTGGGGCATATGACAAAGTATTGAAAAAAAATCGCGCTGGTCAAGATAATAGTGATGAGTCGATTGAAGAGGTCTTTCTTGGCGGTGACGAAGCAAATTCTTCAGACAGTGAAGGTCGAAAGTTTGCCGAAGGAAAGCAATTAGATACGCCCCTGAGAAGAAGTGTTGAAAAAGCAAAAAGAATCAAAAAGTCGAGACAAGAAGATCCCATCACCTCTCACAGACAGAGCGACAGTGATTCTGATAGCGGCGAGGGTAGTGAGGATAAATCAGTGGAAGACGAAGAAGATAATATGGACAGCGAACAGGATGCCTTATATGAAATTAACTCGAAGGCTTTGAAATCAAAGACAGAAGAACTACTAGCAGAAAAGAAAGATCTTCCTTGGGTTGAAACGTTTGTTGTAATACCTTCAACTCCGTTGCCTTTTGGGCAAGTCGACGAGGAGTCGGGACTGACCATTGATGTTCATGATGATCTCAAGAGAGAAGTTGCGTTTTATGATATTGCAATGGAGGCTGTTGAAACAGCGCGCGCTAAGTGCAAAGACATCGGTGTACCTTTCACTAGACCTGACGACTTCTTTGCGGAAATGGTGAAGTCAGATGGTAAGCTACAGCAGCAACGTTCGCTCTCTTCCGTTGCCAAAGTTTCTGTGTTGTTGTTTCAAGGGTATGAAATACTTATCATTCTCTCATGCTGTCTTGCACATAGATCATATGGCTCGAGTTAAGGATCGTCTCATTTTTGAAAACAAGAAGATTGAAGCAGTGGCACAAAGAAAATCCAATCGAGAGCAAAAACTACGTGCTAAAGAGGCTCATTCCAACAAGCTCGCTGACAAGTCGCGGAGAAGGAAAGAGAATATCAGGGCAGCTGATGACTGGGCTCAGTCAACGGCTGCTTCGAATCTGAAAAAGATGTCAGGTGAAAAGAGAGGCCGAGATGGCAACGCCGAAGCCGCTACCAACAAGAAGAGAATGGCGGCCAACAAAAAGTACGGACATGGAGGCAAGTCTCCGCGCTTCAAGCAGAATACTCAAGCGGACATCAACGATATGTCGTCCTTTAATCCTAAAGGCAATTTTGGTGGACTTGGGTCGAAAAAGAAGGGTGGGTCGGGAGCAAATCGAAAAGGGAAACGTGCACGCGATGCCGGCAGATCTCGCCAGCGGTCTTGAGATAAAAATCGACATAGAGTAACATAATCTTTGATAAAATACGTTTCCTGCGTCTATGCATTCGCTGTATGGGGTGAGAGTGATTTCTTCCTAGGTCTCGGCAGTAGAACGGGAACTACCAGGTCTGTAATTTAAGCGGCGGAAGGCACCAACATTGTCCAATATCATTAAATGTCACAATAGAACAGGAGTAATGGGGATTCTTATGCTTAGAAACTGGACTACAATTATTAATTCAATTCGTCTTTCTATGCTTCTCGGTCATGTTTCTTAACCACGAAAACAGCAAATTCTTTTCAGAAAATTATGTGTTGTGATTTCACCAAGGGTAAGAGAAGCTTACCCGAGACACAAGATAATCCCAAACAAGTCACATCGATTCCATAAAGCCTGTCCTGTGTTACTGATTACTTTCTTTTCACGAGAGTGGCTGATAGCCAATCCAAACCCTCATACAAACCGTCACCGGTGGTCGCACAACAAGCTTGGATATACCACTGACGGTATGATGGGCGAAGACCGTGCAAGCCTAGCTTGTCAGTCATTTCAGCTGCACTCATGGCATTTGGAAGATCTTGTTTGTTGGCAAAGACCAAAAGGACTGCGTCGCGCAATTCATCCTCATTAAGCATTCTGTGCAACTCGTCTCGAGCGGCATCAATACGGTCAGCGTCATTGGAATCAACCACAAAGATCAACCCTTGGGTGTTTTGGTAGTAGTGACGCCACAGAGGACGAATTTTATCTTGGCCACCGACATCCCAAACTGTAAAGGAAATGTTCTTGTACTCAACAGTCTCGACATTAAATCCTACACGAACCAATTATAAAGAGGGTGAGACGGACGAAAACTGTGTAGACGATTGACTTGTTTGAGTCTGGGACAGGAATCTACTTACCAATGGTAGGAATGGTGGTGACGACTAGAGGGCAGAAGCGGAGAAGGGGTTGAGAAGTTAGCATTTTCCACAATGTCATCTCCGAGAGGGCCATTGCCAACACGTACCTTCTCCAAGCTTGAGCTTGTACAAGATTGTTGTTTTACCGGCAGCATCAAGACCGACCATAAGGATACGCATCTCCTTCTTGCCGAACTGCGATGGTGAAACATTAGAGGGTTACAGAGGCATTGTAAGATACGAGCTGCAAATTAAAATATTCAAGCAGGGACCAACACGCTTTTTAGCTGCAATGTGTCGTTGGTCGTGTAACAAGGAGGAATGACCGACTAGTACCGAGCCACGTAGATTCTACGTGGGTGACCCAACGTCTCTCTTGGTGGATTTTGAAAGAAGATACCGGTTGTTGCCCATGGCGGTCCCCTTCCGTGCTCCTGAACTACACCTCAACTCTTACCATGCGCTCCCATACGCGGGAGAAAGTGAGACCCATCGTGCCAACTACTTTAGTTTCCGATAAGCAACACCCCCTTCAAATATATCTATTCGATTACAACAATGCTAGACTCTTTACTAATCCAATTGGATCGCAAAGAATGTGAGCAAACCAGCGGATGATCGATCAGCTACGACAAACACCTGCTGGTACACACAGTATGGTATTACTGCTACGTACATGCACGCAGTTTGACAAGCATTATTGTGCCTACAGGGAGTCATTACGGCGCGGTTTCACCGCGCAGAAGAAGGGGTCATCTTCGAGTTTTTTAGCTCGGGTCAACGGATCAGCTCACGCAAGGCAGCGGAGCGGCCACCTTTTTTGCTACCAATGATAGTTGCATTAGGGTTACTTGTAGATTGCAGCTCACGGGAACACAGGGCTAGCTAGGGTCGTCGCTGCACTTATGCTAAAAGCTACAGGCCTTTTGAGTTGTTTGTAAATGAAAATTACAAGCTTTAGAATGAAGCTAAAATGAAGGTAATATTTGAGAGAGGTTCAGCTCAAGATCCCTCCAC
>ENA-ORBV01011554-ORBV01011554.1-microbial-mat-metagenome-genome-assembly--contig:-NODE-11554-length-13838-cov-5.052394_pt1 | contig 13838 bp, 9 predicted proteins | sample MGYA00237777_ERZ505514 | MGnify/ENA primary metagenome ERZ505514 (study PRJEB26160, sample SAMN06269048) | microbial mat metagenome | isolation source: Oligotrophic lake microbial mat | place...
ATGATACGGCGACCACCGAGATCTACACCTCTCTATTCGTCGGCAGCGTCAGATGTGTATAAGAGACAGCTCCCGCCTCGATCGCAATTCAGGCAGGCTGAACCGCTCTGGATGGCATAGATGAGATGCTCGTCCAGGACCCGCTCGCGAGTGTCCCAGCCGGCCCGGGCAGTGAAGCGGCGGCGGGCCATGCCGCCGTCACCGACCGCCCCCGCCCCGGCCAACCACGTCGCGGCATCCATGCAGGATCCTAACCGCCGGTCTGGTGCGATACAGTGCCATCCGCGCCCCTGCCCGGCGCCGCCCGTCCAAGCATCCTGGCGGCATGCTCATCCGTGAACCTGCTGCCGCCGCCCGAGAACCCCGCAGCGAGACGCTCCACGCCGACCTGGTGGTGGTCGGAGGCGGCATGGCCGGATGCTGTGCCGCCATCGCCGCCGCCCGTGCTGGCAGCCGGGTGGTGCTGCTGCACGACCGGCCGATACTAGGCGGCAACGCCAGCAGCGAAATCCGACTGTGGGTGCTCGGCGCGACCTGCCACATGGGTTCGAACAACCGCTGGGCCCGCGAGGGTGGGATTATCAACGAGATCCTTACCGAGAACCTGTGGCGCAACCCGGACAGCAACCCGCTGATCTTCGACACAGTACTCCTCGAATGGGTTACGAGAGAGACCAACCTGATCCTGCTGCTGAACACCGCCGTCCATGCCTGCGAGAAGCGCGATGACGCCACGATCAGCGCTGTACTGGCGTGGAACTCGCAGAGCCAGACCCGTTACCGGGCCGAGGCGCCGCTGTTCCTCGATAGTTCGGGCGACGGAGTGCTCGGCTTTCAGGCCGGCGCCGCCTTCCGCATGGGCGCGGAAACAGCTGAGGAATTCAGCGAGCCATTCGCGCCCGCCGAGGAGTACGGCAGCCTGCTCGGACATTCCATCTACTTTTATACCAAGGAGGTCGGCTACGAGGTGCCGTTCGTCGCTCCAGCCTTCGCCCTCAGCGACATCGAAGGCAGCATCCCGCGCTGGCGCGACTTCAAGGGAACCGACAACGGATGCCGACTGTGGTGGATCGAATGGGGTGGCCGTCTCGACACCGTACATGATTCCGAACGCATCAAGTGGGAGCTATGGAAGGTTGCCTACGGAGTGTGGGGCTGGATGAAGAACAGCGGCCGTTTCCCCGAGACGAAAACCATGACCCTGGAATGGTTCGGCCACGTCCCGGGCAAGCGCGAAAGCCGCCGCTTTGAGGGCGAGCACATCCTCACCCAGGGCGAGGTGGTGACGCAGCAGCGCTTCGCCGACGAGGTCGCGCATGGCGGCTGGGCCTTCGACCTGCACCCCGCCGATGGGGTCTACTCCAAGCACGGCGGCTGCACCCATATCCGCACCCACGGCATCTACGGCGTCCCCTTCCGCAGCCTGTATTCGCGGAATATCACCAACCTGCTGCTCGGCGGCCGGTTGATCAGCGTCAGCCACGTCGCTTTCGGTACCACCCGCGTTATGGGCACCCTGGCGCTGTGCGGCCAGGCCGCCGGAACCGCCGCGGCACTGTGCCGCGAGCACGTCTGCCTGCCACGTGACCTGGCGCCTCGCGGTCTGGTCGGGCAGATGCAACAGCGGCTGCTGCGCGCGGGAGTCCACCTGCCCTCAGTTCGTTATGACGATTCAGCGGACCTCGCCCGTGATGCCGCCGTCTCGTGCAGCTCGCGACTGCGGCTGGGCGAGCTGCACGGCGATGGTGCGACCCTGCTACTGGACAGTGCTCGCGGACTGTGGCTGCCATTGGCCGCTGGCCAAGTTCCGCGCATCACTCTACGCGTCGACGCCACCCGAGACACCACCGCGGTCTGCGAGTTACGCGCCTGCAGCCGCGACGGCTTCCATACGCCGGACGAGGTGCTGGCACGCATCGAGCTGCCTGTGGCAGCCGGTGCCGATCAAGCCCTAGCGATCGAAGCCGTCATCACCCTGGACCGGGCGCGCTACGTCCTGGTGGCTATCGAGACCAACCCCGATCTGGCCGTACGCACCTCCCCAACCGTGGTCAGCGGACTCCTGGCAGTGCGCCGCGGCCACGTGCAACAGGACGTGGCCAAGTTCGGCTTCCACGACTTCGCCTGGTGGCACCCGGCACGCCGACCAGCGGCGCAGACCCTGGCCGCCTCGTTCAACCCGCCGCTCGATGTCTTTTCCACGCTCAACAGCGGCTGGCACCGCCCGACCGCCACCGCCAACTGGTGGCTTGCCGATCCCGCCGATGCGCTGCCCACGGTCATCCTGCGCTGGCCTGCCCCGATTGCCGTGGCCGAGGTCGTGCTCTTCACCGACCCCGATTACGAACACCCAATGGAGCACGTCCTGTATCGCCACCACGAACGCGTCAGCCCCTATGCTGTGCGCGATGTGGTGCTGCGCGATGGCGCCGGACGAATCCTCATCGAAGTGCGCGGAAACCATCATGGCGTGATCCGGCTGCTCCTGGCCGAGCCGATCAGTATCGACACCCTGCGCGTCGAGGTGACGGCGCGAGGCGAGGCCCCGGCGGCGATCGCAGCAGTGCGGGTGTACAGTACCTCGGCGTGCAGCGCTCAACCGCAGCCGTGATCGTGTAGGTGGCGACACGTCCGGCACCGTGCAGCCTACACCCGACTCTCACTGATCGAAGTACTGGATCCGATGTGGGCAGTCTGCACGACTGCCACCCGACGTGACCGTACCGTTGGGCAGCCAGAACTCCTCGCCGAACAGGGTGACGACTTGGTAGACGGCGTACTGGGTGACACCGCAGTTACTGCATACGGACGAGAGCTTGCGGCGCTGCTCGCCGAAGATGATCACCACCAGGATGCCGGCAACGAAAAGGACGGCGGCAATGATCAGCGACCACTCGATGCGGGTCAGGGAGCGCATGTCAGATCATACGGCACGCCTGCAGGCTGAGCAACCGGCACGCACGGTTCAGTCCTGCGGTGCGTGTCGCTCCACGACTATGCCGGTGGGTGCCTGCAAGTTCTGCCAGACCCCCGCCCGATAGATCCCCTCGGCAACACCGCCAGGAACATGCAGGCGGAATGAGACATCCCAGCCCACCGGCCAGGCCGGAAGCACGTCGAGCCGACCTGGCTCGGCCTGAAGGACCATGCGCTGGAGAGCGATCATCAGCACACCGCCGTGGTCCTGGTCAGGAGTCCAATCGAAGTTGGGGCCCCAGAAGGCAGGGAAACGGCTGCCGGGATCACTGCTCGTGGCGCCTTGCAACACCAGTGCTTTGGCCTCCTGGCCGAGACCGAGCAGCGCGGCCTGGATCGGATCCTGTGACCAGCCCATCGCCCCATGATGATTCAGTCGCCGATTCCACGTCTCGCGACCCACTATGATGTCGGCTTTGCCAACCCCAAAGAGCCGATAAGGGAAGATCGCGTACAACTCGGGATTCTCGCTGTTAAAGTTGGCGTCGTAGCGCGCAGCCGGGATCAGATAGCGAAGATTGTTGCTGGAGTGATAGCGGCTCGGTAGTGGCGGCAGGGCGGCGCGTAGGGCGGTCCAGGCCAAACGATCGGCCAAAGCGATGGCCTGCAGGGCGAGCAGCCGGTCGATCACCCAACCAAGACCGGCAATCTCGGGTAATGGCTGTTCGGCGTCGTGCCAAGTCTCCAGGGCCATGGCCGGAGCCATGATCATCTTCCCCGCAGCATCACGACGCGGCCAGTAGTTGGCATAGAAGGCGAGGTACTCCCGAGCCAACGGCAGGAGCGTGGCTTGCAACCAGGCGGAGTCGGGAGTGGTCGCTGCGACGTCGAGGCCAAGCGCGAGCAACTCGATCGGCCCTTGAAAATATCGGCGCAGGTAGCCGCACAGGGCATGACGATCGTCCGGTCCAGTCAGCGGATGATAATCCGCACGAGCTGGCTTGCCGGCAAGGACGGCCGCGCGCTCGTCGGCATAGCCATAGTCGCTGGTTCCCCAGGTACCCCAGGGCGTGGTCGTTTCCGGCATCATCACACCATCGATCCCATGATGCTGACGTGTGCGCTCGCGGGCCAGGGGGAGGCAGTCCTGGTACATGCGGAACAGCGGCCGGACCATCTCGGCATCGCCGGCCATGATCATCGGCCAATAGGCGAGGCGGGTATTCTGGAACCAGTAGGCTCCACCCCAGCGACGCCAGTCAGGCGTGAACGTCTTGCCTTTGTCACGACCTGTGACGGTGAACAGTGAGCCATTGAACTTGATCGGGAATCGGCCACGCCCAGAGCAGGCGAAGAGGAAGCGCTGCAAGGTGTAACCGCGGGTGACCGCTTCAGCCGCCGCATCGCCAGTGATCCGGATCCACGAACGCCCCCAGAACGATGACCACCATGCCTCATGGGCTGATCGGGCGGCGGCATACGCGACGTGCGATGCAGATAGCGCCGGTAGCAATTCGTGTGGCGCGGCTGTGTGCTCGCAAGCCGTCGTAATGGCCATTTCCCAGCATCGACGACCGGCACCGACCAGAGACAACGGCCCACTGCGCGACAGACCATCGCCGGAAACCAGGCAGCCGAAGGTCCGTCCGAGCAGTGGATCCTCGGCTGCATGCGACTTCGCCCAGGCCCCAAGATGCTGAACCGACAGGTTTTCTGCCCAATGCGAGTGAGCGTTGCGGTGGCACCAGGCGATCGCAGGCGAACCCAGATCAAGCACCTCGTCCGCCGTTTCGCGCACCGTCTCGAATGGAACCGCCTGCCGCATGCAGGCGAACAACTCATCCCCGTCATCGATCGCTCGGTCTCGCCGCCATAACTCAGCGTTGACCACGATCGGCAAGTCTTCTCGCGCACTGATCGCAATCCTCACGACCGGGGCGTGGGCATCGACCCACACTCGGATCGTTAAACCGTCGGCACGGATCGTCACCGTCGCACTCGCTAGGTCCAGCCGCTGCACGAATGGCGCTTCTGGCGCGAAGGTCCCCTCAGGCAAGCGCACGCGTAACCGGCCGAGCTTGCACAGCCGGCCTTCGCCGTCGTAGGCGTCGGTACGTGCGATGTAGAGGCACAGATCGCGACCATGCTCGGTCCAGAGGTTGATGCCGACCTCGCCGTTACCGAGTGGCATCGAGCCATGCTCGTCGGTGGAGGGTGTGGTCCAGATGACATCGGGGAGGTCCATGCAACCAGGCTAGCGCTAGGCATAGCAACTGCCCATGGCGGTGACTACGCCCAGCATATCATTTCCTCCGATGGATATCCGATTCTGGCTAGGCGGAACGACCCGATGCACGGTGGCGCGCTGGAACAACGACGTTGAGCACGAACCCTGGTCCAAGTTGTACCTGGTGGAGTCCGGGGCAGCCCGCTACGCCATTGCGCGGCCTGATGAACCACCGCGTTGGTGCCAGTTGCGGCCTGGCCACATCCATCTGATCCCTGGCGGCCGACGCCATATCAATGCCTGCGCCTCCGAATTTATTCTCCATTGGTGCCATTTTACGGTACAAGACGAGGATGTAGCTCAACGCATCGCTGCCATGGACGAGATCGTCTCGATACCGCTGACCGAAGCCAGATCGCCGGCCGATGTCATCAGCAGCGCCGCTTCAGGAATAACTGGCCGGTTGCAGGCCTCAGCGCTGGTTCTGCGCATGCTCGCCCTCCTGCCCGATCCTGTACCCGATTCGCATGCCGCCGAACGTCGCCGGCTTGCTCCAGCTGTGGGAGCTCTGGAATACCGTTTCGACCACACACTCTCAGTGCCCCAGCTTGCCGCCATGGCCGGGATGAAGCCTTCGCGGTTTCACCAGTTGTTCCGGCTGGTACATGGCACCAGCGTCCATGCCTATCAACTGGAATTGCGCTGTGCCGAGGCTCAGCGCCTGCTGCGCACCTCCACGCTGAGTATTCAGGAGATCGCTCAGCGGTGCGGTTATCCAAGCCCGTTCTCGTTCACGAGGATGTTCACCGACCGATGCCGAGTCAGCCCATCTGCATACCGCGCGTCGACCAAGCCACAGTGACGACTGCGCCTTGCCGCTGGCTACCGCGGTACTGGCCAGCTAGGCTATTGCACAATGCCCTCCCCCCCGCCTGAATTGAAAGCAGATCCTCTGGTAGGCCGCACCATTGGTGGCTGCCGCCTTGATCAGCGGCTGGGTTCCGGCGCCATGGCGGTGGTCTATCGTGGTACCCGCCTGTCCGATGGCGCGCAGGTTGCGATCAAACTCCTCAGTACCATTGCCAGCCAGGACGCCGAGAACATCAAGCGTTTGCAGCGTGAGGCAGATCTCGGCAAGCGCATCAAGCACGAGAACGTGGCCGCCATCCATGGCGACGTACATGAGGGCGGTGTCCACGGTTTGATCATGGAACTGGTCAGCGGCGCCAGCCTGGAAAGCGTCATCGATGCCCGTGGCCACCTGCCCTGGCGCGAGGCCGTCCATCTGATCAGTCAGGTCGGCGATGCTCTCGCCCATCTCGGCACCATGGGCATCATCCACCGCGATCTCAAGCCGGGTAACATCCTGCTTACCCCTGGCGGAGTCGCCAAGATCGTCGACCTCGGCTTTGCCAAGCCGGGCGAGGGCCTGCCCGACGAAGGCCTGACCATGGCTGGCACATCGATGGGTTCACCAGCCTACATGCCGCCCGAGCAGGTCCGCGACGCCAGCGCAGTCAGCCACGCGGCCGATGTGTACAGTCTCGGCGCAACCCTCTTCCACACCGTCACTGGCCAGACGCCGTTCTCGGGCAAGACGGTCGCCGAGATGATGCGCAAGGTGGTTAGCGTGGCGCCACCGGACCCACGCTGTTTGGCACCTGATCTGTCTCCTGCCGTATCCGAACTGATCCTGTGGGCGATGGCCAAGGAGCCGACCCACCGCCCCAAGGATGCCGGGCAGTTCAACCTGCTACTGCGCAAGGCGATCCAGTCACCTGACGATGTCAGCCAGATTCGCCGCCTACGCCGTGGCCGTGAAGGGTTCTGGATTGTCATCGGAGCGATTTCCGCCGCCGCGATCGGTTTGGGCGGATTGCTCTGGTGGCTGCTGCGCTGATTCTGTATCAGCGCGAAGGCGCCACGCTCGCCGAACCCTTTACCGCCCAGGCATGCTCCAGGACCTGACCAGACAAGTCCTCCCGCTCATGCACGTGGTCTGCGAAGAAACCGGCGCTGATGGCAGCGTAGGCCGGAGAATCAACCAGCAGGTCAGATCCACTGCGCTGGCCAGACCGGGCCAGCGCCAGCGCTCGGGCGGGCGACCCTGGCCCGCCAACGGCTACACCGCAGGAAAGGCCAGAACCGGGCACCGTGGTCAAGGCCGCCAACGCACAGCGTACAGCACGTTCCTGCGGCAGGTCGCCGGCATGGGTAGAAGGAAATAACAGGCAGACGCTGCCGGATTCTACGAATTCGGGATCGCCGCCATGTGCGCGCGCGGCATCAAACAGGGCGGTTAATGATGCCTGATTGCCTAATCCGACAACGACCGCCAGCCGCGCACCGTCAACGTCGACCCGACCATGTTGCACGCCGCGCTCGCTGAAGGCTCGGCTGACGAAGGCATCGAAGGCATCACGGCGCTGGGCAGCCAGACGCAGCTCATCGCGCATGCGGCGGAACGACTCCGCAAGCAGGCCGAATTCATCCCGGCTGTTAACCACAATCTCGACCGACAGATCGCCGCCGGCCACTGCCTGCATACCTCGGCTGAGCTCGGCGACCGGACGACGCATACGCCAGGCGATGATCAGCCCGGCGGCCAGGAACGCGATCAGCGTGGTGCCCAACAGGATACTGCTGTGCCAGAGAAAATCGCGACGCAACCGTGCCAGATGATCAGCTGGTATGTCGATGCCAACAAGGCCCGCCGAACGGCCATCGGTCAGCAGCAGCGGAGCATAGCCGCTGGTCCAGGTACCCCATTGGTCAATGGTCAGTTCGTAATCGACACTGGGCGTTTTGAATCCCTCGATGAGTGCGGGGGAATCCTTGGCCGGATAGCGTTGTCCTGGAATCGCCTGAGCCTCATCGGGTCCGATCACCCCGTCACCATCGAGATCGCGCTCGATAGAGGCGTCGCAGACAAACCGCACAACGCCTGTGGTCGGCGTCTCTGGCAGGGGCGCCATGGTATAGATGAAGCGGACTTCGGGAAATGCGCTGGCATAACGGGCCAAGCGCGCACGCAGCGCGGATATCTCGGCGACATGTGCCGTCGGATCAGCGACCATGCCAGCATGCTGCTGGGGGTCGACAAGCTGACTGGCTCCGGTGGCGATACCCTGCAGGCTGCGCCGCAACGTCTGGTATTGACCCGCAACCGCGCGTTCCGTGATGGCATAGCCGGCGATGACCGCGCCCAGGCTGGCAACCAGCCAGATCGATGCCGTCAGCTTCAGCCAGAACGGTATGACAGCACGGCGAGAAACGGAAATGGCAGTCGAGCCGGTCACCTGTTGGAGTGGCCGATGGGTGGTGGCGACAACCGACCGGCTTGCGCCAGACGCCCTCATTTTGCCAGGCGGGTTCGGCGGAAGAGTCCTGGCGCTATGGACGATTTCGGTCGCCACGGCTCCGTTGCCCAGCAATCGCAGGGCCTGACTCGCGTCGGCTGGACGCAGTCCAGGATCGCTCGAGAGCAGCCGCAGGACCAGACTCTGAAAGTCTGGCGGCTGGCCATGCGGAACGGCCAGCGGATCAGGTTGCTCGCGACCCTTGGGGAAGACGTGCCGGCCTGTGGCAATCTCGCACAGCACCACGCCCAAGGCCCACAGATCGCTGGCCGCGGTTGCGGCTTCACCAGCCAAGCGCTCCGGGGCGATGAAGCGCCGGGTACCCACCACCTCGCCGGATGCAGTTATGTCCCCGTCATGCGAGGCGGCGAGGCCGAAATCGAGCAACTTATAGACACCGCCATCGCAGAGCATGATGTTCGACGGCTTGATATCGCGATGAATGATGCCGGCGGCATGGGCGGCGGCTAGGCCCCGCAGGCATTGCCAGGCGCAGTCCCGTACCATCGCCGGAGCCAAGGGACCGGTCCGCTGCAGCAGAGCCTTCAGATCCTCGCCCTTCAGCCGCTCCATGACCAGATAGGGCGGATCGGCGTCGGGTTCGAAGGCATGCACCTGGACGACATGCGGATCCGACAGCCGGGCCATCGCGCGGGCCTCGCGCAGGAAACGCTCACGCGCCTGGGGCAGGCGCAGACGATGTGGCATGATCAGTTTAAGCGCGACCTCTCGATCGAGATCGGGGTCGTGGGCGAGCATGACGGCGCCCATGCCGCCCTGGCCGAGCATCTCGCGCACCTGGTATTTCCCTATGCGTTCAGCTGCCATCGCTCAGCGACGTTAACGGGGGGCCCAAAAACGCCAACAGCCCCGCAGCTGGCTGCGGGGCTGTTGGCGTTCAGTAGAAACAGCAGCCGCGAGCCGTGCGTCGCCTTAGAAGGTCTCCTTCGCCGCCAGGTCCCAACTCTGCAGGATCTGGATATAGTTGCCGCGCTCGTACAGCTTGGGATTCGGGCAGCGCGCCAGGTTAAGGCTTCCGCGCATCTGCGACAGGCTCTCGTACTCGTGCGCAGCAAGCCAATCAGCCAAACGCAGACGCAGTTCGCGGATCACACCGGGACCGCTCTTGATGATGCGAGACACCACCTGCACACAGTGAGCCCCGCACATGATCGCTTTGACCGCTTCGATCTCGCTGTGCACACCGCCAGTGGCGGCCAAGCTCAGCTTGCGCTGTGCCGACAGCACGGCGAGCCAGTGCAGACGTAATAGAACTTCCGAGCGGTGGCTCGGGTAGGTGCGCTTGACTTCAAGGTTTTCGATGTCGATGTCGGGCTGGAAGAAGCGGTTGAAGACGACTAGTCCATTCGCCCCTGCACCCTCGATGCGCTTGGCCAGATTGGAGAAACTGGTGAAGTACGGGCTGAGTTTCACCGCTAGCGGGATCTTCACCGACTTGCGCACCGCACCGACGATCGCCAGTAGGCGGTCCTCGACCTGAGCGGCGGACTCCTCGGGATCCATCGCCACCTCGTAGAGGTTGAGCTCCAGTGCGTCTGCGCCGGCCTGTTCGACCAGGCGGGCATAGTCGGTCCAGCCGCCCGGGGTGACGCCATTGAGCGAGGCGACCACCGGTACGCGCACCGCCACCTTGATGCGGCGGATATGTTCGAGGTACTCGTCAGTGCCGATGCGGTAGTCATCGGCACTGGGCAGGTAGCTGGTCGCTTCGGCGAAGCTTTCAGCTCCCTGGCTGTGGGCATGGGCGTTGGCCTGCGCCTCGGCGGCGATCTGCTCCTCAAAAAGCGACGGCATGACGATCATCGGGGCGCCGGCGTCCTCAAGGGCACGCACCGCACCGAGGTCGTTGACCACCGGCGAGGCGCCTGGGACGAACGGATGGGGCAGCTTGAAGCCGAGGTAGGTCGTTGAGAGGTCCATGGTAGATGTCCTGGTTCGTTTAGTGGTTGTTGGGGGTTACCAGGTCACTCGTCAGAACCAGAACTGGCGGCTGGCTTGGCAGCCGGTGCCTGGCGATCGAGAGGGAAGCGAATTTCAGCCAGCTTCTGATAGAGCGCAACGCGCTGGGCGCAGTGCTCGACCTGCATCTCGGACAAAGCCTTGAAGCGGACCGGATCGAGTTTCTCGACCATGCGGAAGCGCGTCTCGTTGCGCAGGTAGTCGAGGACTGGCGTCTTGCCGCCCTGACTGTCGAGGACGAGCGGCAATTCACCATTGGACGAACGGCGGGGGTCGAAGCGGTAGAGCGGCCAGACGCCGCTAGAGACTGCGAGCTTCTGCTGTTCGAGCCCGTTGCGCAGATCATAGCCGTGGGCGATGCAGTGGCTGTAGGCGATGATGATCGCCGGACCTGGATAACTCTCGGCCTCTTGGAAAGCCTGCACGGTGTGAGCATCCTTGGCGCCGAAGGCGACCGAGGCGACATAGGCGTGGCCGTAGCTCATCGCCATCAGACCGAGATCTTTCTTGTGGATCGACTTGCCTGCGACTGCGAACTTGGCAGAGGCGCCGATCGGCGTGGCTTTCGAGGCCTGGCCGCCGGTGTTCGAGTAGACCTCGGTGTCCATCACCAGAATGCGCACCTTGCGCCGGTTGGCGAGGACGTGGTCGAGGCCGCCGTAGCCGATGTCATAGGCCCAGCCATCGCCACCGAAGATCCACACGCTCTTGTCGACCAGATAGTCGACCAGGACGAGCAGGCGCTTGGCTTCCTCACCTTGCAGCGTGGACAGCTTGCGCCGCAGTTCGGTCACCCTGCCGCGTTGTGCGGTAAAGTCGGCCTCGGACACCTGGCTAGAGCTGAGGATCTGCGCTGCCAATTCGCCGCCGATCTTCGGCGCTAGAGTAAGTAGCAGCATGCGCGCCTGTTCGCTGAGAGCATCCACACCCAAGCGCATGCCCAGGCCGAACTCGGCGTTGTCTTCGAATAGGCTGTTGGCCCAGGCCGGTCCACGTCCGTCCTTGTTCTGGCTGTACGGGGTGGTCGGCAGGTTGCCGCCGTAGATCGACGAACAGCCGGTAGCATTGGCGATGATCGCGCGGTCACCAAACAACTGGGTGACCAGTTTGACATAGGGTGTCTCGCCGCAACCGGCGCACGCACCGCTGTATTCAAACAACGGCTGAAGGAACTGGCTGGTCCGGACGTCGAACTTCGGATAGGCCGTGCGGTCCATCTCCTTCAGGTCGAGGAAAAAGGCGTAGTTTGAGCGCTCGGGGGCCATCAGGTCGATGGCCGGCGTCATGTCGAGCGCCTTGTGCTTCGGATTGCTCTTGTCCTTGGCCGGGCAGACCACGGCACATAGGCCGCAGCCGGTGCAGTCCTCTGGAGCGACCTGGATGGTGAACTTCTGGCCCTTAAGCTCGGGCGACTTAGCGTCCTGACTCTTGAAGGTGCTTGGTGCCGAGGCGAGATTCGAGGCATCATAGGCTTTCACGCGGATGGCCGCGTGCGGACAGACGAAGACGCACTTGTTGCATTGGATGCAGATGCTGTTGTCCCACACCGGGATCTCGACCGCGATGCCGCGCTTCTCCCACTGGGTCGTGCCGGTCGGCCAGGTGCCGTCGATCGGGAAAGCGGACACCGGCAGGGCGTCACCCTTGCCGGCCAGCATGACGGCCTGGACCTGTTTGGTGAATTCCGGCGCGTTGTCCGGGACGATGGGCAGTTGACGGATCCGCGAATCGGCCTTGGTCCCGCCGATCTCGTGCAGGTTGGCCAGGGTGGCATCAACGGCGGCCCAGTTCTTCTGCACCACTTCGTCGCCACGCTTGCCGTAGGTCTTCTTGATCGCGGCCTTGATCTCGCTGATCGCTTCATCACGCGGCAACACCTTCGACAAGGCGAAGAAGCAGGTCTGCATGATCGTGTTGATGCGTCCTCCCATGCCGGTTTGCTTGGCCACCGCGATCGCATCGATCGCATACAACTTCAGCTTCTTAGCTAGGACGATCTGCTGGAATTCGATCGGCAGCTTGCTCCACACCTGATCCATCGCGAACGGCGCGTTGATCAGAACTACGGCGCCTTCACCGGCGTTGTCGAGCACATCCATGCGCTCGATGAAGCGCCACTGATGGATGGCGACAAAACTCGCCTTGGAGATCAGGTACGGTGCCTTGATTGGGCTCTTGCCGAAGCGCAGATGGCTGACCGTGATCGATCCAGATTTCTTCGAGTCGTAGACGAAATAACCCTGGCTGTGCATGCCAGGCATGTGGCCGATGATCTTGATCGAGTTCTTGTTCGCACCGACGGTGCCGTCGGCACCCAGGCCGTAGAACAGGGCCTTGACCGTGTCGGTCGGCTCGACGTCTAGATCTGGCAGCAGCGGCAGGCTGAGCTTGGTGATGTCATCGATGATGCCGATAGTGAACCGACGCTTGGGCGAGGGCTGGGCCAACTCGCGGAAGACCGACTGCACCATCGCCGGGGTGAACTCTTTGGACGACAGTCCGTAACGGCCGGCGACCACATGGATGCCCAGACCAGCTTCGGCGACGGCGATGGCGACGTCCTGGAACAACGGGTCGCCAGTGGCTCCTGGCTCTTTGGTGCGGTCGAGGACGGCCAGCTTCTTCACCGAACGTGGAATGACGGCGAGCAGCTGGGCGATAGGGAACGGCCGGTAGAGGCGCAAGGTCAGCACACCGACCTTCTCGCCCTTGGCTGCAAGGTACTTGGCGGTCTCGGCGGCGGTCTCAGCGCCGGATCCCATCAGCAGGATAACCTTGTCGGCATCCGGGGCGCCGGCGTACTCGGCGATCTTGTAGGTGCGACCGCTGACCTTGGCGAACTGCGCCATGATCTCGGCGACAATGCCGGGCACCGCGTCGTGATAGCCGTTGCACGCTTCACGAGCCTGAAAGAAGGTGTCGGGGTTCTGCGCCGTGCCGCGCATCACCGGCTTATCCGGGGTGAGGGCGCGCGCGCGATGGGTCGCGACCATCTCGTCGGTGACCATCTCCTTGAGTTGTTCGTCGCTCAGGGGGTTGATCTTGTTGACCTCGTGCGACGTGCGGAAGCCGTCGAAGAAATGCAGGAACGGGATGCGAGCCTTCAAGGTCGCCGCGTGGGCAATCGCCGCGAAATCATGCGCTTCCTGGACGTTCTGCGAGGCGAGCATGGCGAAGCCGGTCATCCGGCAGCCCATCACGTCGCTGTGGTCGCCGAAGATCGAGAGGGCGTGAGTGGCCAGGGAACGAGCCGACACGTGCATGGTAAAGGCGGTCAGTTCACCGGCTGTCTCTTATACACATCTCCGAGCCCACGAGACTAAGGCGAATCTCGTATGCCGTCTTCTGCTTGAAAA
>ENA-ORBV01011556-ORBV01011556.1-microbial-mat-metagenome-genome-assembly--contig:-NODE-11556-length-13837-cov-4.874709_pt1 | contig 13837 bp, 12 predicted proteins | sample MGYA00237777_ERZ505514 | MGnify/ENA primary metagenome ERZ505514 (study PRJEB26160, sample SAMN06269048) | microbial mat metagenome | isolation source: Oligotrophic lake microbial mat | place...
GCGGTAGGCGCGTTCCATGAACTGGCGTAGCAGGCGTTCGCTGTCGGCAGCGGGATCCTTCGACTCGACCATGAATGGCCCACCCTGGGCGCGCCACGAGCGTCGGTCCAGACCGGTGCCGATGGTAATGGGCGAGGGCTCCTGCAGACCGCTCTCCTTGGTCCATTTCACCAGCGGCAGATCACCGAACAGCAGGCGATGCGAGGCCGGCGGCCACGACGCGTGGTCGCCGTCTGCCGGCAGTAACGGACCTTCCATGTCCATCCAGTCGAAGGCGAAGCCAGGACCCTCGTAGGGTTTCTTCTCTGGCGGACTGGAGTAGCCGGGTTGAGTACGGTCATCGAGCGTGGCGCAGAACATCACCAGTTGTTCGCGCCCATGCAGCCAGGCGGTGAACTCGACCACGCCGGCTTCCGCGGGCATGTCGAAGAAATGCAGGAAGCGTCCGTCCTTCACTTGCAGCGCAGCGACGTGATTGATCGTCGGCGGCAATAACTGGTCATCAGCAGGATTGCCGGTGCCAGGGCTTTTCAGATGCACGGCTTTGCCACGGATCTTGAAGCGGTAGAGGCCGGGTTCATCGAAGCGGTTGTGCAACGTCAATGGCGTCTGCGCGGTGTTCGGCTGGCGCAGGAACACCATCCATTCGCCGCAGACGCGTGACTCGCTGCGGCCGACGGCGCGATCGCGTTTGAAGTCCTCAAAGAAACGGCCGTTCTCCTGGAACACCTGACGGTCGGTCTTGGTCTCGGGCTTTGGACGCAGCACCATCGCGGCGTCGAGCGCCAAATCCGCAGCCTCCAGATAGCGCGCCACCTGAACATACGACACGTCCTGCGCCGCCGCGACGTTGTCGAAGCCGGACGCCTTTCCGTCAGGCGGCAGGATGTCCTTCACTTCCAGAGCGGGGATGGCGAGCAGATCGCGCAGGGTGTTTTCGTACTCCACCCGGTTGAGGCGACGAAACAGCGTGCGCCCGGCGCTGCGCTGTCGCTGCTGATCGGCAGTGAGCACGCTCTTCGCCAGCGGCGTGGTGAAGGCGACCGTCTCTTCCGCTGAGAGCTTCTTTTTCGGTGGCATCTCGCCCGCCGCGACGCGGTCGTGAATGCGCGCCCAGATGGCGAGCGACGAGGGATCCTGCTCGACTGGCTTCAACGTATCGAGCCGCAGGTTGCCTTTCTGCACGTCACCGTCGTGGCATTCGACACAACTGGCGGCAATGCGCTTGGCGACCACGGCATCGGCAGCCGTCGCAAATGCGGAACAGGCGACCAGGGTGACAACCAGACGGACGACGATCGCAGCGACCATGGAGAGGGATTCCTTGCAGGTGCACCGTGAAATGGCAGTACCGCGCGTCCGGTTACCCATCGTTCCCGTGAGCTTACCCCGCAGATCGTTCCAGGTTGTGATAAACCTGCACCCAGGTGCACCCGCCTGCCTACCGGCCGTCAACTCTGCTGCTTCTTCGCCCTGAAGAGTAGCACCAGCGACCCGCTGAGCGGTCACGACGCACCACACACCATCATGGTCTGCGGCGCCTGACCCCGCCGGGAATCTGCCAACAACCGTACCCTGCAACCATGCACCTACTCGTCACCGGCGGCGCCGGCTTCATCGGCAGCCATCTCGTCGATGCGCTCTTGGTTCGCGGCGACACCGTCACCGTGCTCGATGACTGTTCGACCGGATCGCTGCGCAACCTCGCGGAGGTGTCTGGACATCGGCGGCTGACCATCCTGCACGGCTCGGTGTGCGACGAGGTGCTGGTCGACGAAGCCTGCGCCAAGGTCGACGTGGTGGTACACCTCGCCGCAGCGGTGGGCGTCCAACGCATCCTCGACAAACAGGTGGGATCGATCGTCACCAATCTGCGCGGCACTGAAGTCATGCTGCGCGCCGCGCAGGCGCACCGCTCGTTGCCGTTCCTGCTCGCCTCCACCAGCGAGATCTATGGTAAGCAAGATCGTACGCCATTTCGCGAAGACGACGACAGCGTGTTCGGCGCTTCGTCGCTGCACCGCTGGAGCTACGCCTGCTCCAAACTGATGGATGAATTCCTCGCCCTGGCCTACCACCGTGAACGTGGACTGCCGGTGACCATCGCGCGTTTCTTCAACATCACCGGTCCGCGTCAGAGCCCGGCCTATGGCATGGTGCTGCCACGTTTCTGCGCCGCGGCCAAACGTGGCGACGTGCTGGAAGTCCACGGTGACGGCGGCCAATCTCGCTGCTTCCTGCACGTGCGCGATGCCGTGACCGCGATCCTCGCGCTGCTCGGCTGCAAGGCGGCATTAGGCAAGGTGGTGAACATCGGCTCGGCCGAGGAGATCACCATGCGCGCGTTGGCCGATCGCGTGGTGCAGACCAGCAGCAGTAGTTCCGCCGTGCGGCTCATCCCCTATGCCCAGGCCTTCCCCCAAGGTGGATTCGAGGACATGCGCCGCCGCGTCCCCGATGTGACGCGCCTGACCACGCTGACCGGTTGGAGCCAGACGCTCACGCTCGACGCGACCATCCGCGACTGCCTCGCCACGGTGTAAGGTGCGTGGTCCATGGGAGCGCAGCACAGCACTTCCGATGCGGCAACTCCACGACAGGCTGCCACTCATGATACGCCTCGTCCCACTGCTCTTGTTGCCCGGCCTGCTGATGGCCGTCGAACCATCTCCCGCCGCCAGCATCGCCGCCAAAGTCATCCGCGAACGTGCGACGGAAGTCGAACGTGCTGGTCAAGCCGTGGTGGCTGGAGAACTGCGCGTACTCGCCGATCAATTGGCTGGCGGCACGGTGACACTTGCTGATGCGGCGCTGGTCGTGCAGATCGCGTTGGCGGGCAACACCCGCACCGCAGCGCCGATCCAAACGCCCGAGCAACGCCGTGTGGCCGAAGGCGCCGCGGCCAAGGCTGCCTCTATCCTTGATGGCGAACCGGCCGCTACGGTCTCTGGAAAACCAGGATCTGCAGCAGCGCCAATCGATGAAAAGGCCCTGGCCATTCCGGTGGTCACTTCCGTGCTGATCGCCGACTGGGTCGGCGAACCGAAATCACTGCTGGTGATGATCGGTGTGGGCAAGGACCAGCACATCACCGCCGGCCAGCGTTTCGTGGTGAAACGCGGGGAGCAGAAACTCGCAGTGATCAGCGCCACGCAGGTGAAAGAGGCCTCGACCATCTGCATGGCGGTCGCAGGAACCTTGGTTGAAGGCGCGCAGATCAAAGCCGGCGACGCGGTGGTGTCGGAGTGATGTCGAGTGATGTCCGATGTCCGATGTCCCGTTGTCGACATCGGACATCGGACATCGGACGTCGCACCTGCTTACGCTGTCGCAAGCCCATGCGCGATCGTCGCGCGCAGCCGATCATTCCGCTTCATATAGGCATGCACCAAATTGCGCGCCATGCGTCGCAACAGCGCACGATCACTCGCCGCAGCAAGGTACGGCGCGGCGCTGGATTCTCCGACCGACTGCACGCGCTGATCAAGCTCCTCGCGAAAGATGCGGCGACCGTTTTCGAAGAGATCGATATAGCCGCCTGGCCACCGACCGACCACGTGCCCTGGGATCGCGATCGGTTCGCATGGCACATTCAGGCGACGGCACACCAGCACCCACAACACCACCAGACTGATCGGCAGGCCGACGCGGCGTTCCAGTACTGACGGCAACAGGCTGTTATGCGGATGGTCGTAGTCCTGACGCGCACCGGTGAACCCACAGTCATCGCAAAGGAAACGTGCCACCATCCAGGCATCGCTGGCGTGCGGAATACGTGCGGCGAGTTCATCGAGCGCACGCGCGCCGTTGACGCGGTAATCCTGCCGCGGCAGATCCATGCGTGGCAACAACCACACGCCGGCTTCCAGATGGTCGGCCTCGGCGAAGGCATCGACCAGAGCCTCGGCATCCTGACGCAGCACCAGTCCCGTCAGGACATCCGGTTGGTGGCCACGTTCCAAGGCCAAGGCCCACGCCTGCGTCAACAACTCAGCATCACCACTAAGGCGATTGACCAACGCATCATGGACCGCGGGATCAGGATCATCGAGCAACTGCAACAAGGCGTCGAGGCGGCTCATAATCCAGGTCTAGCGACGCCGTCAGACTTGACCAGATCGGCTGCGGGTGGGGTGCGACACGGTCTTCCCACCCGTCATCCAGCGGCCAGCCGCCAGATGAAATAGCCGATGAATCCCGCAGCCATCATCGCATAGGCGATGATAGCCACCAGGTAGAGACGATCAGGACGCGAGCGGTTGCGATTGGACATACGGGCCACACACAAAGGGGAGGGCATTAAACGCCCATCCCCTGCTATGGTTCATTCCCGGTTGGTGCGACCGTCGACGGCGTAGCGCGCGAGCTCATGCACTGCCGGGCTGTCGCCCAAGGTACCCAGGCTGAAATCATCGCCGAGATGCAGCGTTGCCCACAGGGCCGCGGCGTTGCCGACGTGGCGCTCAGCCGCCGTCTGGGGATCGGCCTCGACTGCGATGGGCGAGATGCGCCGGCTGGCCATCAGCGGCAGCGTCAACAACACCACCCGCACCAGATCATCAAGCTGGCCACCGGTGATGCTGTGCGGCAGACGTTCGCGCAGCGTCAGACGCAACTGGTCGATCAGTGCGGCCAAGTGCAGCGCCTCGACCTGATGATGTCCCTGCTCACGGCGTTCGCTGGCTTCCTCGATCAAGGATTCTACCGACAGACGACGCGGCACGGTTTCGGACAGGCGCGCACACAACCAGCCGACCAGGCGCGCACGTTCCTGACCACGCAGGTTGGAACGCACCAAGATGGAGAGGAAGCGATCGACCAGATCCTTGTCCTTGCCGCCGACGCCACGGTAACGCTTCAGCGTCTCCTCAGCGATGGTGAAGTGGCCAAGGCGCACGCGGCAGAGCAGCAGACGACGCCACGCATCCGGATCGGTGGCGCGGGCCGAAGCGTACCGCGCGAATGCGGATTCTGCGGTGGTGAGATCACCGAGCACTTCGCACGCCTGACCGAGATCGAAATGCGCCACCGGCGCCACTTCGGTCTGGCCGCCTTGACGCAGCAGCAGACGCGCGGCGCGCACGTGACCCAGGCGCAGTGCGAGTCGCCCGAGCTGTACTGCTACCCACGGATGTTCGTTGTCGGCCAGCGGCGCCCATGCGGCTTCATCTTCCGCACCCAACGCGGGCCAGCGTGCGCGGACGAAATCGAGCGCACGGCTCGGATCCTTGGGATGGTGATCAAGCAGATCAGCAACCTGCGCCGCAACCAACAGTGGTTGATGACCGAAGCGCTCGACCAGTTTGGCCAAGCCGCTTTCGCCACCCCAATGCCCAGGGCCGTTGAGCACCAGTGCATCAAGGAACGCCACATCAAGATCGTCGTGGTCGTCGTCGAGGGTGATCTCCGTGCTTTCACCGGCACCCGGGCCCATCAGCCACAGGTGCTCCTCACCGGTTGCACGGTCCAGTTCCAGGTAGCAGTCGCGCCGCTGCGTCGGCAGCCACGCCCACATCGCCATGATGCGGGTGTTGAGCACCGCATCGAGTTCGCGCGCCTGGCCTTGGCCGAGGTGCAAGCGCGAGCGCGCGAGATCGACGAACTCTTCGAGACTAGCGGGGAAAACGCCGAAGATCACCGCGAGTCCGCCGAGTGTGACCACGCGACCATCAGTGCCGGCCGCGACATCGATACCGGACGCCACCAAAGGCGGCGGACGCAGGCGGCCACTACGCAACTGCGCGCGCTGCCGGTGCCAATCGTGAGTCATAGCGAGGAGTGGTTGGGACATCCCTGCGTTCCTTCCTCAAAGATACGGCACGCGGGCACAACGCTCAAGCACCGCCTGAGTGGGTTAGCTCATGGGCGTCGCCCCCGCGGCCCTGCGGGCCTGCGGGCCTGCGGGCCTGCCCCCACGGGCTTTGTTGCCAACGTGCCGATGGTGGATGCCCAGGCCCTTGGCCTGCTGCGGGTGGATCACACCATGCGACCCGTGACCACCGCCTCCGCGCCCGCTGCCAGCGTTGCTGCAACCTGTCTGGACGCATCACCGGTGATCGTCGCGCAGGGTTTGTGCAAAACCTTCCGCACCTTCGACCGGCGGCCGGGATTCGTCGGCAGCGTGCGCGATCTCTTCGCCCGGCGTTACCGCGAACTGAAAGCAGTGCAGGAGGTCTCGCTGACCATCGGCCGTGGCGAGATCATCGGCTACATCGGTCCCAATGGCGCCGGTAAAAGCACCACCATCAAGATGCTCACCGGCATCCTGGTGCCGACCGCCGGCACCATCCGCGTCAACGGCTTCGATCCGCACCGCGAACGCAGCCGCTACGTGCGCACGGTCGGCGCGGTGTTCGGCCAACGCAGCCAACTGTGGTGGGATCTGGCGGTGGGTGAGAGCTTCGAGCTGCTGCGCCACCTCTACGACGTGTCGCCCGCGGATTACGCGGCGCGCCTCAAACGTTTCGACGAGGTGCTGGAACTGAAGGAGTTCCTGCGCACCCCGGTGCGCAAGCTGTCGCTCGGCCAACGCATGAAAGCTGACCTGGCGGCGAGTCTGCTGCACAATCCACCGGTGTTGTTCCTTGACGAACCGACGGTCGGCGTCGATGTGGTAACCAAGACTCGCCTGCGCGCGTTCCTGCGCGAGCTCAACCGCGAACAGGGCACCACCATTCTGCTGACCACCCACGACATGCAGGACATCGAAGCGTTGTCCTCACGCGTGGTCGTCATCGACCACGGCCGCATCATGCACGATGGCGGTCTGGAAGCGTTGAAGTCGAAGTACGGCGCACGCAAACGCCTGCTGCTGACGCTGCGTGAAGCCGTCGACCTCGCGACCATCACTACGCTGCCAACCGCTGGCGTCACCTGGAGCCAGAGCAGCCCGGTGGAACTGGTCGCCGCGGTCGAGGCCGGCCAAGACAGCGCCGCGCTACTGCAACAGTGCTTCACCCTGCTGCCAGTGGCGGATGTACGCATCGAAGAACCGAGCATCGAACAGGTGGTGGCGGCGCTGTACGGCGGGCGCGCCGGGTAGCGCCGGGTAGCGACGGCTTCCTCGTGGCACGGGCGTCTTGCCAATGCGGGAAAGCGAATATCCCGCGAAGATCAAATTCGATTAAACCGCCACGACGCCACGGAGAGCAATCGAGACCAGGGCCCGGACAACATCTCATGGATTGATTGACGCCATATGGGGATAGTGGAAAACAGAACCGTCTACTGCATATTGCAGTGATCTTGTGATGGTTGCATTGCTGGCGCTGTTGTAAGTTATGCTGCTTGAAAACGAGACATACTTCATGAACACATTGCTCACATCCTCACGTCACCAGCTTCCGTGGTCAGAGCCATTGCAGCGCACTGAGTTGACGACACTGCAACTCAATTTGGGGAGATTTTGCAATCTCGCTTGTACCCATTGTCACGTCGAAGCTGGCCCCAAACGAACGGAGATGATGCCGCTCGACGTGCGTGAGCGGGTGATTGCTTGGATCCGGGCGTATCGCCCGGCGGTGGTCGATCTGACCGGTGGTGCACCAGAACTGATCCCTGGATTCCGCGAGTTGGTGCAGGCTGCCCGAGCAGTTGGCAGCCAGGTCATCGATCGCTGCAATCTCGCCGTATTGGATGAGCCTGGGCAAGAAGACCTGATCGAATTCCTAGTGGAAAATGAGGTCACGGTAGTGGCGAGCATGCCGTGTTATTTGTCGGACAATGTCGATCGTCAACGTGGACGTGGAACCTATGACCGTTCAATCCGCGGTCTGCAGCGACTCAATGCCGCAGGGTGCGGTCGTGATGGCCAACTGCCGCTGTATCTGGTCTACAATCCTGGTGGTGCGTCGCTGCCGCCACCGCAAGACGCTCTGGAACGGGACTACCGCACGCGCTTGAAAGATGATTGGGGCATAACTTTCACTGGGTTGTGGTGTCTGGCGAATGTCCCCATCACGCGGTTCCGTACCTTTCTAGAACGCAGCGGTAAATTAGCGGACTACGAAGAACTTCTATGGCAGAGTTATAATCCAGCGACGTTGGCTGGCGTGATGTGCCGTTCGACCGTGAGTGTCGATCATCGTGGCCAGGTGTACGATTGTGATTTCAATCTCGCGCTCGGCCTCGACATGGGTGATGTGGCGGGAAATTCAACTACGCCACGTCATTTGTGGGATATCACGCCTACGCTCTTGTCAGGCAAAACCATCGCGACGGGCTCTCATTGTCTGGCTTGTACCGCTGGATGTGGGTCCAGTTGCACCGGGGCCGTCGTTCCAGCGCCAACGCCATGAACATCACTGCCGCAATCGGCGACCAACGCTTCACGGCGTTGGTGATTTTGGCACGGGCACCTGAATTGGGCTTGGTCAAAACCAGACTGGCAGCCGATCTGGGTGCCGAACGGACTTTGGCAGTTTACCGGCACCTGTTGGCGATGGTGGCCGGCCTTGCAGCGCAGTGGTCAGGACCGGTCACGCTGGAGACCACCGGCGCAGAATCAGCTTGGCTGGGTTGTGGTTTGGAGCATTTGCCACGGCGAGTTCAGCCTGCTGGTGGGCTTGGAACACGGATTCGCGCGGGCTTGGAGCACGGCTTGCAGCTCGCGCCACAAGCGTTGATCATCGGAACGGATTGCCCTGCGTTACGTCTATCGCATTTACACGACGTGGCTGCTGGCCTACAGACCCAGACCGTTGCCTTCGGTCCAGCTGAAGACGGCGGGTATTGGAGCGTGGGCGTAAGCACTGCTGCGGTCATTCCGCTGGTGACAGCCGAGGAATTGCCGTGGTCAGAGGCCAGTTTGTTAGCGGTATCGCGGCAGCGTCTCGCTGCGGCTGGTATTGGTTATTATCTTGGACCAACGCTTGCTGATTGTGATACCGTTACCGATTTTCAGCAGGCCATAGCTGCAGGAGTGCTCAATGCGATACCTGAGTAATTTGCCCGTGGCCAACCTATGAAACGGGGTTGGTTACGGTGGGTGATGGCGTGCGTGGTATTGGCAGCGGGGATTACGTTCTTCGCGGTTGGAGGTACACAGTGGCTGTCATTCGAGTCGTTGAAAGAACAGCAGGATTGGTTGCGTATACAGGTTGACGAACGACCGCTGGTGACCATCGGCTCCTTCATACTGGTTTATGTCCTGGTCACCGCGTTGTCGTTGCCGGGCTCAGCGATCATGACCTTGGCGGCAGGGGCATCATTCGGACTGTGGTGGGGGACCGTCATCGCGTCGGTGTCGAGTATCACCGGTGCGACCTTGGCTTTTCTGTCCAGTCGCTACGTCTTGCGAGAGTGGGTGAAACGTCATTTCTCTGGGCGACTGCGTCGTATAGATGAGGGAGTCAAACGAGATGGCGCCTGGTATTTGTTGACCTTGCGACTGATCGCGGTGATCCCATTTTTTATTATCAACCTGTCGATGGGGTTGACGAGCATTCGCTTGCTGACCTATGTATGGGCGAGTTGGGTCGGGATGTTGGCTGGCAAGGTGGTGTTTGTAAACGCAGGTACCCGTCTGGGTGAACTGACCTCCCTGAGTGATATTCTGTCGCCAGTGGTGTTGGGCTCGTTCGTCCTGCTGGCGATTATCCCATGGGTGGCGCGTAGTGGCATGGGCTGGTGGCGTCGCCGACAAGCCTTTGCCGGTCATCGTCCGCCAAAGAAATTCGCTTACGATCTGATTGTCATCGGCGGTGGCTCTGCTGGATTGGTGGCATCGGCCATTGCTTCGGCCGTCCGCGCGCGTGTTGCCTTGGTCGAACGTGCAGACATGGGTGGCGAATGCCTAAATACCGGCTGCGTGCCATCGAAAGCGCTGATTCGCTGTGCTCGCGCGGCCGCAGAAGCCAAGTCAGCAGTGACCTACGGCATTCATCACGGCGACGTGACGGTCAATTTTGCTGCCGTAATGGCCTATGTACGTGGGGCCATCACTGCGATCGCACCACACGACAGCGAAGAACGGTTTCGTGGTTTGGGCGTCGAAGTGGTGCGCGGCGATGCCGTGGTCAGCGATCCATGGACGGTCGTCGTCGGCGAACAGCGTCTCACCGCCCGCGCCATCATCGTCGCGACAGGTGCATCGCCCACGGTGCCCAAGATCCCTGGGCTTGCTGAGTCGGATCCCCTTACCAGTGATTCGGTCTGGGGATTAACGGCCTTGCCTGCTCGTTTGGCCATTATCGGCGGTGGTCCCATCGGCTGTGAACTGGGACAAGCGTTCGCGCGTCTGGGTTCGCACGTTACGATCATCCATGCGGGTTCCCATCTGCTTGAGCGTGAAGACGACGACATTGCCGCCCTCATCGGCACGGCCCTGGCTGCGGATGGTTTGCGGTTGGTGCTCGGGCAGCGGGCAGAACGAGTTGAACGGAGTGATACGGGATGGTGTGTCGTTGCTGGTGACCAACGTGTTGCCTGCGATCGTATCTTGGTGGCATTGGGCCGAGTGCCGCGCATCAGCGGATTTGGTCTCGATCAGCTTGGTGTGCGCCTGACAAAATCCGGTGCGCCAGAAACCGATGTCTGTCTGCGGACCACTATCCCCAGCATCTTTGCGTGCGGCGATGTTACCGGTCGTCAGCAGTTCACGCATGCGGCTGCTCAACAAGCCTGGGCTGCGACTGCGACAGCGTTAGCCGATCCCATCAAGTCATTCCCGTATGATGATCAGGTGTTGCCGTGGGTTACCTACACCGCACCGGAATGTGCGCGCGTCGGCCTGTCAGAACGGCAGGCCATTGAACAACACGTCGACGTAGAGGTCACGCGTTACCATCTTGCGGAGCTGGATCGTGCCATCACCGAAGGTGCCACCACCGGCATGGTGAAGATCTGCAGTGCACCCGGCAGCGGTAAAATTCTTGGGGTCGCCATTGTTGGAGCCCATGCGGGTGAGACGATCGCCGAGTTTACGTTGGCGATGAAGCGTGGGCTTAAGCTCAAAGATTTAATCAGTACCGTGCATGCCTATCCAACCTGGGCAGAAGCAGCACGTAATGCCGCCTTGGCGCATCAACGAGCCCATGTCCCACAACGTGTGATTACGCTGCTGGGACGGTATTTTACCTGGCGTCGCCAACGCCGCCTGGGGTGGTTGCTCGCGGTCACCATGATCCCGCTCATTGCCGGTGGTGTGGCAGTATGGTGGTTCGTGATGTGAGGCGTGAGGTAACGCCGATGGCGACCGTGCGCTTACGTCGTCGGTCAGCGAAAACTGGCCATGAAGCGCCGATCGATGGTGTCTTTCACCCACCAGGCGAGTCGACCACGCCACCACCACGTACCCCACAGCGCGAGGCCCATCCCGGCCCCAAGATTCACGATCGACAGCCACCGCGTTTGTGGGCGGTAGGATATGAGAGGTCGGTTCCACGCCGCCGCGATTAAATTATGTCCCAAACAAGCGGCCTGCCGCACGGCTACCACGCCTAAACGCGGCAGGTGTTGTGATTCCATGTGGGCACAATCTCCAGCCGCAAAAATATTCGCATGACCAGTCACAGCCAAGGTTGAGGTGATCTGAATCGCACCGTCGGCGGATAATGGCAGGCCACTGCGCTGCCCCAGACTGACGGGTTGGAGACCGGTCGCCTGTAACACCACGTCGCAGTTTATCACGAAACCATCGGCACCACGAACCTGCTGCTGATCGATGGCGGTAATTGTTACGCAGTGGACCCTGACGCCACGCTGTTGTGCCAACGCCATGACCCTTGCGCGGGCGGGCGTTGGCAGCATCGCCAGATGGTGCTTTGCACACCAATGGACCTCGCCGCGAGAACCGACCAGGGTAGCGGCACTCAGCGCAATCTCGCCTCCGCTCATGCCACCGCCGACCACCACGATGCGGCAACGCTGACCAGCCCGGATCAGCGTTTCGCAGCGGCGACGGGCATGGTCCAATCCGACGAGCGGCTTGGCCTGGATGGCGTGATCTTGCGCACCGCTGACCGTGGCCATCGCGGTTCCACTGCCGATATCGATCGACAACACGTCATAGTGCAGGCGAGTGCCATCCTCATGGACCACGTGCTGGGCTGCGTGATCTATCACCTGCACGTGTCCTGGAATGAACGTTGCACCAACATGTCGGCAGAATGCGGCGACATCGATGCAGTTGGCGCCGATCGCATACACACCACCCAGGACGCCGGTCGCCATACCTGAATACCACGTAGTTGGTTCGCTGATCAACGTTACCTGACAACCGGCTGCCAGTAATCGTCGGGTCTGTCGTAGTAAGGGTAAATGCGCGTGGCCACCGCCAATCAGCATCAGGTGTGGTCGGCTCATCACAGGTTCTGCCAGAAATGGGCTAAGCGTAGCTGTTGGTGATGCATGGTGACGGAGAAAAATCCATGGCGACGATAAGCACGACACGACACCGCCACGGGTACGCGGGCTTGAACAAAGGTACCGACCTGCGCCAGACGCCGGCCCAGATTACTGGAATCGTAGGGGCCGACGTTGCGAAATCCGGCAGCCAGGGCGGTGCGGCGATGGAAGAACGGCAGCTGATCCATGTAGGCACCGCGCGTCCACGTGGTCCGGATAGTGGCCCACGTATCCAACCAGCGGTGCAGTGGAGCACGATTGCTGGCATGACGGGTCAGGCAGCCAGCAACAGGACGCGAGACGAGCAGGTGCTGTTGTAATCGTGCAAGCGCTGTGCTCGTAAGCCTGGCGTCTACTGGCAGGCATAAAACCCAGGTGCCGTGGGATGCAGCCAATCCGTGATTCAATTGTACATGGCGTCCGCCGCGGCACCGCAACAGCCTGCTCACCACCGCATGGTTGTGGGCGATGCTCATCGTATCGTCATGACTGTCGCCATCGACGACGACGACTTCCGGACAGCTGGGAAGCCGCTGCAGATGAGCGAGAAAACCAGATAACGCTGCTGCTTCGTTGCGGACAGGGACCAGCAACGACAGCAGCGGTGGGGTCAGACGGTCAGATGCATGGCGTGCTGAATCATCTGGCGATCGCAACGGAATGTGCTCGCCGCAGAGGGTAGTGGGATGATCCATTATTCACTTGGCGAATCGTTGGCTGCTCAATGAAAAGGTCCACGACTAGAACCGGGCGATTCCACTGGCGGTGTTCTTCACGCGTTTGAACTCATCGGCGGTGGTTGGTTGGTTGGTCCACCTGGTAGGTGTTCATTTCTCGACCGCATCGGCAAAGGCCGAACGCACCCGGTCGATGTTCCCCAGGAGGATCTGCGACATCAGTTTGAACGCCTGCTGCTCGGACAGCTCACATTCGCGCGCCGGACAGAGCTCGGCCTCATAGCCCTGATCCGCCCATTCCTCCCAGGTGGCAAGGCCACCACGAGCGATGCTCAGCACGTACATCGGGCCCTCGTCATGCCCCGAGCGCAGGGCGATGCCGCCGTGGTTGCTGACATCGGCGTCGGTCATCGCAGGCAGCGGTTCCTGGTACACCTCGGCAATCGCCTCCGTCAGTTGGGCCGCTTTCGGCGTGCTGATCTCGGCACCAGAACCGGTGAGCAGAAACGTCCACGCCTTGGTCATGTCATCCACTCCCGCTGGGATTCAGCGCCAGCGAATACCGTGGGAACTACGCGGCGTCCAGGTGGAGGAAAAAACTTCGCGTCACCGACTAGCGGTAGTGCGGCCGGATCGGCTAATGATGCGCCGCCCCACCGCCGATGCTCACGACCACCGCCATGCGTTGCAGCCGGCTCGGCTGTATGCGCAAAGCCTGCGGGTGATCGCCGCAAATCACCGGGAGGTCTCGCCGGAATTGCGTGAGCAACGCACCTGCCATACGTTCTGGGCGTTCTACCCTGCCCCAGGTGGGC
>ENA-ORBV01011558-ORBV01011558.1-microbial-mat-metagenome-genome-assembly--contig:-NODE-11558-length-13836-cov-3.921143_pt1 | contig 13836 bp, 16 predicted proteins | sample MGYA00237777_ERZ505514 | MGnify/ENA primary metagenome ERZ505514 (study PRJEB26160, sample SAMN06269048) | microbial mat metagenome | isolation source: Oligotrophic lake microbial mat | place...
CAATTGCAATCGCGGAGTAGCTCCTTGCCCGAGAGCACGCTGGCGAACGCGCTTCATCAGATAGTGGCGGAAGCGCAACGCCAGCACGCGACAGCCGTTGCAGCCGTCGGTGCGGACTTGGCCGAAGGAGAATTCCGCAGACAGATCGCCCGACTGGTCGCCTATCTCGACGAGTTGGTCGCACGCACCGGCGAATTCGTGCAAAAGCTGAACCAGATAAGAGTGGTTCTGGAGTTGGGGCTGAAACAAGCCGCCCTCGAAGGCCACGTCTCGCGAGCGTCGGTGGCATTGCCCCTTCCCGGACCGGAAGAATCAGAACTCCTGGCCGGAATGCTGACCCGGACCGGACAATCCGATCTGAATGCCTTGGGGGAATGGTTACTGGATAGCTTTGAAACGCGTTTGCGAGAGGAGGCGTCTCGACTCTGTCCACACCTCGACCCCATTAAGGCTCCTCTATCGGAATTGGTACGTGGAGCCGAGGCCGAGCGACTGGCCGCGCTGTTCACCCGTCTGGTGGAGGAATCGGTAGGGGCAGGCAGCACGATCTACGAAGCGATCGAGCGGATAGGAGTTGAGAAAGTCGTGAGTTTTCTGCACCGGCGTGCCGGCTCCACGGTCGATTTGGCCGACCGTGACGTGGAACAGTTCAACATTTCTCCCCTGATGCTCACGATCGTGCGTTTGCCACCAGCAGTGGGACCAAGTGATCCCGCCTTGCGTGAGCGCGTACGCGTAGCCTTTGGTCGGATCGCCGACTGCACCTTTACCGATGGAGCGGCCGACGACCGCGTGGTCACTGTCGTGCGCGCTCATGTCGGCTGGCCCATCGGCATCGAATCCTCGAATCGAGCGTTACTCGATCGCTACGTCCGCGCCGGCCGACACGGTCACCGCCCGCATCTGGTGGGGTTCGTCCCTGATTCGCCATCGGGAGAGATGAGCGGCTCCGTCGTCGCGTTGGCCGACACCCCTGAAACCGATGGCCCGTACGATCAACCCACCAACCCGGAGGACCTTTGATGCTTCCCAACCAAGATCCTGATCTTCGTCTGAAACACAGTGAGGAGTCGCAAACCGCGTTCCTGGTCGTCCCGCTGGGTGGAACGGGGCTTGCAGCCGCTCGTCCGTTCCGCGATTTGCACACTATGGATGGCTGTCCCTTTCCTGTGACCATCGTGGCGATGGATACTGATCCGTCGTCGGCTCCTTGGGCCGATCAACAGATCCATCTCGGCCTCGACGGACAAAAGGCTCGGGCCGTTGTCGCTAACGCGGGAGTGTTCGGTCCAACGGCGAAGACGATCGTTCGTGACTTCTTCGCGCTGCTCGACCCCGAAAATATCGTCAAGGGTTCGCGAACCACTCGAGCGCTGACCCAACTTTCGTTCGTGTACTTTGAGCAGACCATCCTCAAGCAGCTTCGGGACGCCGTATTGCACTTATACCACCAGGGTGGATTCACGCACATCGTTCCGGTGTTTCTTAGTTCGACCGGCGGCGGCACCGGTAGTGCGCTGAGCATCCTCCTTCCACAGAAAATGAAACAGGCGCGTTTCGCGTCCCGACTTACCGAGGGGATGCCGAGTGGCGTCGTCCAAACGCCGATCTTATTTATGGTCGAACCGTTCGCATTTGCCATGCGCAATCAGTCCTTGCACGCCGACAAGATTCTGGCCAACGCCTTTGCGTTCCGGATCGAAAGCGCGATGTTGGAACTCTCCGGTGCAATCCGTTACTGCTTCCACCTCGGACTTGCGTCCCGGGGCGGGACCGTCCTGGATACGCCCGAAGAAATCGCCCGCGTTTTGGGCACGGCAGCCTACCAGTTCCTTTACCACTGGCCGCAAATCAAGGGGCGATTGGTGGACACTGTCGATACGCATGCCTTGACCGCTCATTACGCCGGTCAAGATCTCTGGGAACGCGTGCGCGGACTGTTCTCGCCCGGCGTCCAGCGAGCGGCAACGTGCAATCAGGACGACCTGTCACCACGAGCACGACCGACGCCAGATGCTAATGGCACAATTGGTTCCATGCACTAGTGATGTCGCTTGCAATCGGTCGGAGCTACATCCCACGGGTATCGATTCGGTCGTCTCAAACATTGGAGAACATGGTGTTTACCGTTCGCGCCTGCATCAAGATTGGATTCGCCGTTGCCGCCTTCGGCCAATGCCGGGCCGCCGATCCCGCACTGGTCCGAATCGTCTTGTTGGACACCTCCGGGTCGATGGCCGGCGAGCGGCTTACAACCGCCAAGGCCGAATTGCGCGAGTTGGGACGTACCTTGCCGCCGGCCGCTGATCGACCCGTGATCGTAGTGCCCTTCACGGATCGCCTCGGGAAGGTCGTGGAATGCACTGATCTGGCGACCCTGGAAGCGTGTCTCGACAAGGCAGAAGCGGACGGAGGAACTCGAATTGCACTGGCGCTGGAACGGGCCCTGGACGAACTACACAAGCATCCCCATTGCCGGCATGCCAGCGTGTTTCTGTACACCGATGGCGAGGACGGCGATCAAGAAGGAATCAGCCGCCAGGAGCTGCGCCTCGACCGCTTGTTCGCGGATCGGGAGAAGCGGGGACTGAACCAGTCCGTGATCTTTTGTAAGCGTTGGCAAAACGCCAACGCAGGCTTGCTCAAGCAGATTCGGGAGCGCGGCCACGCGCGGGTGCTGGACGCAGGGGAAGCGCGGCTGCGGCCGATTTTCCTGAAAGCCCAGGTCACATGCCTGAAGAGCACATGGACCAGCGAATCATCCCTGTTGCTCGATGTCGATTTCACGGCCACGCTCGAAGCCGTCGGCGCGGCCGGGCTGATGCTCCCCGAAGTCCCGCTCCGGTGTGTCGAGCCTCAGGCCAGCGGCGAGCGGACGACGGGGCTGCTCGTGGGACGTCCAAAAGTAATTCGACTGCGTCTTCCGGTCCCGCTCGACGCCGGTGCGACTCTGCCGGTACGGTGTCAGTTGGGTGAGGCCAAGGAGGCGCTGGTCGGCAAGGATCTGATCCTGCCGCAGCTGACAGGCGACTTGATCGTGGTGGCCGTACCGATTCCGACCCGCATGGGCGCATACGCCTTGCGGGCGACTGCAACTGCGGGAAAAGGCTCTCACTGGATCGATCCGGAGTCGCGGCGGACGCGTTTGCCCTTGGACCTTGCAATCACTGTCGAGCCTCCCCAGGGGGAGACCTACATCGGTCCGATCCGCCTTCAAGCGAAACCCTCGGCCGGCTGGACGACCGCTTCGCCCACGGTCTTTTCCATTGGGGACGGACAGCCGCTGCAGGTTCGCGTTGTTCTCGACGGACGTTTTCCCGAACGCATGCCGCGTCTGGCATTGCCGCTCGAACTGCGCGTCACCGGAGCGCCTCCTGGTGTCGTCGTGACTCCCGCACACGTGAACCTGATGGCGGACGTGTTGCCACCCCCGCCGGCGTCGGTGTCTCTCCAGCATCACGTTCGTGGAGTCGGTGCGGCCCGCTGGACCGATCCTGCAAACTCAGTGGCCAGCTTCGCCGCCGAGGTTGAATTGACCGTTGTCGGACCGTTGCCGCCCGACAGCGAGGTGCTGGTACGTTCGGCGGGCGGTGTTCGTTCCGTGCGATTTCGTCCGAGCGTGGTGCGGCCTGGTTCGCAGACGATTCGAATGGAGGTCGAGGCCGAGATGAAAGCGCTAAAGACAATTCCGTTTCGATTCGATTTGATTCCGCCCAAATCCTCCGAAGCAATCGAGGTCCAACCGCCGCCGCCCATTAGCTTCGACGCGACTGGCCCGCCGCCGCTGCAAATCGCGCTTGCGCGCGATGGCCATGTCCCAGCCCGAGTCACACTCGTGACGCGCGAGCGGCAGGCACGGCTGCGCGTCACTCCCGTGCTGGTGGGAGCGAACGACGCGCGACCGGCGGCGGGGCTGCCGGTGATGATCGGCGGTGGCAGCGGGCTCGAGTGGGGTTCGGATGGTGCAGCCACTCTCAATGAAGCTCGGGACTTATCCGTCGCCTTGCCGGCCGACCTCGAAGTGTCATTCTTTCGCGATACCTTGTGCGACGCCGAGTTGCGCGTTGAGTCAGGGCTCCACTCCAGTGCGCTCGTGGGATCGACGCAGACGGTACGGCTACGCGTGGAGGCCCCGTTCAAGCGCTACCTGTTCTACGGCGTCGGCGTCATGGGCTCGGCCCTCATGCTCTGGTTTCTCGGCCGGACCGTCTATCGCATCGTGACTCCGGAAGTGATCGGCCTGCCTGCCCGAAGGTGAACTCGAACCGACTCTTATGAAGGGGAGCCTGTCATGAGCTTCTTCGACTGGTCGAACATGAATTGGCGCGGGGAAATTGTCTTCCCCGTCATGGTGACGTTTTTCATTCTCGTCATGTGCTTTCGGAGCGAGCCGCCGGATCGACGCAAGCGTCGACGAGGGTACTGGCTCGGTGGCATTGCGGTGGTGTTAGTCTTTTTGGGAGAGTTGTGGCAGACAGAAGCGCTGGATGGTCGCGCCGTCCGCGGCTGTCTCTGGTCTTCAATTCTGGTAGGCACTTTGATCATGGTTTGCTCATGGGTTGCGAAAGCCATCCTGCTTCGTCTCTGGCGGGATGCCCAATCGGACGCCAGAGCCGTTCGTCGAGCCTGGCGCAGGCTAACGGCTTGGCGACATCCTACCACTCCGAATCAAGCGAGAATTCCGGCCGACCGTTCTGATGTCGAGCAGCGCCCTTCGAGTCCCTAATTGCGATCGAACGAGCGTTGAGGATTTTTCCATGTCACTACTAACGCCTGCCGCTGCGAGTTTCGCCGTGATCGAGATTCCTCCGCCCCTCTCGAAATGGCTGGACTGCTACACGCTCATGATTCTGGTGATCCTCTACGTCACCGGTTGCTATTTCGTTCGCGGGGATGCGTTCTCGACGCGCTGGGGACTTCGAATCGGGGCAGTCTGCTTCGTCGGAAGCAGCGTCTATGGCCTCGTTCGCACCGTCGACTTCGACAGCCGGTCCATCTTGCAAACTGTGGGAGGGGCCGCCTTCCTGGCGATCGCCACCATTCTCGTAGCCTGGCACGCGATCCCTTTTCCCTCCGTCCTGCTCGGTCCGCTCGCTCGCTGGCTGCGGGGAATCTGGCATCGCATCTATTGGCATCTAACCATCCGTCAGCGTCGCGAAGCGGCGCTCCAACAGGCTCTGGCCGACTTGCAGGCTGACCGGGCAGCAGCGCTGCGCGCTCGGCTCGACGAGAAAAACGCAACTGCGGCCCGCGAAAAAACCGAGCGCGAGGCTCGTCGACGCGACGAAGCCCGCTCCAGAGTGGAACTGTTCTACGCGTCTCGTGGTCCGTCGCTCGGAGAGCGCTTTTCCAAAGCCGTCTTTGATGACTTCGTCCAACGCTATCTGGGCGATAATCGTCCGGCGGAAGACGTCGAACGTCGGGCTTCGCAATTGCTAGAGGCCTTACAGCAGCAAGTCGATCACGGCGCACCCAAGCCGAAGCAGTCGCACTTGGATGAAATTCTGAGGACACGCAAGGAGCAAATGGATCGATTGGATACCGAAGACTTGCCCGAAGAAATGCAGGACACCCTGAAGTCAATTCTCGAGCAGCAATTGTACGACCGGTTGCAACGCGTTATGCAGGAGGACCTATGAGAATCCACATCGGCCAGAACCGAACCACGGGCAGCGCCGTCGAACTGCCGACTGCGGCGTTCGTTCGGCACCTGCATCTGGTCGGCTTCTCCGGCTCGGGCAAGACCACGGCCTTGTTGACTCTGCTCCAGGACTTGCTGCGTGATCCTATAGAGAAGCGCTGTGTCGTCATCGTCGACCGACTGGGGGGATTCAGTCTCGATCTGCTTCGTTGGTTCTCTTCGCCGTTCTGCCCGGAGCATGCGCGGCGTCGCCTCCTGTACGTCGAGCCCTCGCGCGAGGACGTCGTGATGCCGATGAATCCGTTGCTCTATGCCACGGCTGGAGAAGGATACTATCGGACGGCCCGAGCGACGGAGTTGGTTCTGCGCGGGTGGGCGAGTCAGGACATTTCGCAGATGCCGCGCTTGGCTCGATGGCTCTTCAATTCGTTTTGGGCCGCAGCGCAATGTGGCCTCACCATCGGCGACTGTGTGCATCTTTTGCGGCCGAATTCACCGTTGCATCGCCCGCTGATCGGCGTTCTCCCCGAATCGCTACGCTGGGAATGGCACCAGATCCTGAATGCCCACGGCAATCAGGCGGAAGTCCAGCTCGAAAGTTGCCGCAATCGGCTGACGCCGATCTTCGAGTCGCCGGCTCTGCGCGCGACGTTCTCCTCGACGCGCAACTACCTGGACGTCCTGCGTTGGATGCGTGAACGACGTATAGTCGTCATCAACCTGGCTCCCAACGGCGTCCTTCCGGAAACCATCGCCGACACCATTGGCGGCATGGTGGTCAACGAAGTCTTCTCGGTCGCGCGCTCACTCCCTCCCGAGCAGCGCGTCGAAACGCTTCTGTGCCTGGACGAATTTCAGCGATTTGTGAACGCTGACCTGGAATTCAGTCTCGCCGAATCGCGCCAGCTCAAGACGAGGCTGATTTTGTCGCACCAATCCTTCAGCCAGTTGGAACGGGGAGATGTCGACCTCACGGCCCTGATCTTCCAAGCCCAGACGCGCATGATCCTGAGCGTTCATGGCCCGGATGCGACTCTCCTGGCCGAGGAATTGGCCGCCTTGACCTTTCAACCAGACCGCATCAAAGACGAGATCTGGAATCGCTGCCAGCGAATCAGCGGCCACCGCGTCGTCGAATTGAGTAGCCACAGCCAGTCGGAACAACTGGCGCGTCAGTGGTCAGAAAGCCATGGCGAAAGTCGCGGACAGGGCCAAAGCACTTCGCGACGCGGCACGGGATCCGAAACCACGAAATCCGAAAGCGGCCAGGACAGCACCCAGGCCAATCGAGGCAAGGGGGGATCGGAATCGACCGGTAGTTCCAGCGGTTGGCATCAATCGCTCGTGCCGATCTACGAGGAGTTTCTGCAGCTCTCCAGTCGCAACTACGTCAGTTTCGAGGAACAAAAACACGAATGGGGCAAACGGTTACGCGAACTGCGCACCGGCGAGGCGCTTCTAAAGATCGTCAACGATGCGCGCCTGCACGAACTGATCGTCCGCAGGTCCGCTCCGGGGCATCTCGGGCTCGATTGGGATGTGGTCCGCCGCCGCATGCCGAAGGTGGCCGATGCTTACGATCGCATGCTCGCCGAGAATTTCAGCCAAGCTGACTGTTTTGTTACCCCCAGCATCATCGAGCGCGACACGAATGAACGCTTACAGCGTATTCTTCAGCCCCGTCTCGAAATATCGACGACCACGGATTCGGACGCAAATCCGAATGCCGAAGGCACAAACGAAAGTCCGTTCTCCGCTTGAACGAGTCCGACCATGTCAACTACTTTCTTACCGTTGCCCGCTCGAATCGCTTCCAACTCGGCAACGACCCGCGCGTGCTGCTCAGGCATGAAGCCAAACAGCCGGTGGTATTGGCGGCGAGCTTCCAGCCGCCGTTGTTGCAACTCATGGTCACAACTCTCCTCGACCAGGCGATTGCGTCGCTTCAATTCGGCCAGCAAGCGCTGGGCGCGAATTGATTCGCCGAGCAGTTCCATGTTCCAACCCATGCCGACAGTCTGTCCATGTCGAAGCCAAGTTGCACTTGACGGGCGAACGCGAACATGGGCGAATCGATTCCGAACCTTCCTGCGAGTTAGCGTCCGACCCATCGGCGCGCCCGGCCAGCGCCCGCAACAAACTCTTCTGCGCAATTTCAAGAATTCCAGCGCTTTCGGTCTTGATCCCGGTCGGGACGACGTTATGATTCCGCTATCGAAGCAGTCGGCTTCGCCTCCGGACGACGACCGTTGTAGTGGCAGTGGCAACACTACCCAACTCGGTTGCCTGGTTGTAAATCTCGGGATCATCCCGACCTCTTTGTGCCAAATCATCACTCTTATCCGTGATGATTTGGTTCTTTTTTTCGCAACGCATCAAACGTTGCGTGAGGTCGAGCGATGCTGACACCCCGCGATATTGCCGTGCTCCAAGTTCTCGCTCAGTACTACGTGCTGAATCGCGAGCAAATCCAACGGCTTTGCTTTCCCAACGATCCCGACGGGCGAACCACTCGCCGACGCTTGCAAACGCTCGTTCACAGCGAGTTCATTCGCCGACACGTTTTGTTTCCGTTCCAGGCCCACTTCGGTGCTCCCGCTCCCGTCTACTACCCAGCCAAGCAGGGCTGTGAATTCCTCGCCGACCAACTGGGCGATGAACGCTATCGCTTGACCTGCACCGCCCCGCCGCAACCGAATAACCTCTTGCACTGGCTCGCGATTAGTGATTTTCACATTGCACTGAATGCCGCGGCGGCTCTGCGCGCCGGCGTCGAAGTGGAAGACTGGATCAACGAGTGGGACATCGTCAACAAAGACGAATCGAAACCAGAACTGCGTTACCGCCTCTACTCGCTGCTCGACTCGTCACCGCGATTGGTCTGTGCGCCCGATGCGGGATTCGTCCTGCGTGTGGGCCAGTATCGCAAGGCCTTTTACCTCGAACTCGATCGCGGCAGCGTCTCGGTATCACAACTGGCCGCCTCGCGTCCGAAAGGCTATGCCGCACTGGCCGAGCGTCGCCTGCATCGCCGGCATTTTCCCAACGTTAACGTCGAACCGTTCACGGTGTTGCTCGTGACGACCACCGTTCATCGCCGCGATACACTCCGGCGCGAACTCGCTAAACAACCCGGCACGTCACTATGGAAGGTCGCGACGATAGGGGATTGCACACCCGAAGCATTATTGGTGACGCCGATCTTTCATCCCTGCGGCGAAGGCCAGGCGGCACCACTCGTGAAGCCGGAACTGATTGCCGCACCGACGGCGGAGGGGACGTTATGATCCTCGAGGCTTGCGGACTTCGAGCACACCCGTCCCACACAAACACTCCCCAACAGGAGGGGGCCGGCTTGCCTCGCGATGAGCGAGAGCGACCGACCTTCCCCTCGATGTCAAATCCTCCCGGCATGAAAGTCGTGGCGGTCGCTGGGGTGCTGGGGCCGCTGCCCCGGCCTGTTCTGCTGGAGCGTGGTGGGGAACCGACCGCCCCACGGCAGGAACGGCGAGCCATAGCGAGCCATCCTCCAGAACCGAACAGAACAGGCCGGGGCTGGAAACGCCAGAGCGTTTTCAGGCCCCGGCACCCTCAAGCCGGGGAGGGGAAACAACATACAGCACAACACACAACCACAAACCGCTCGGGGTGGGTCGGACACCTTCCGGACACCCTGCGGTATACCCTGCGGACAGGTATGACCGGCGGGGTTAGCGATCACGGATTGAGCTGCTCAAACACTGAGCACAACACACCAGGGATGGATCAGTTTGGCGTTTGCCTGATGTTCGCATTCGCGACATCAGTTTGTCCGTTCGTGTCGGCTTTGCGATCACGCTCTTTTTGTCTTCGGCAGGGAGACAGCAAGAGTCCTCGCACGGCGGATGCCTCGGACCATATCGCTCTTCGTTGTTTTGTGACAGCGAAGGTTGTATCCCATTCCCCCTTTTATCATGAACTCAGCTAAGGATCGAACCATGGCCACCGCTCCGGTCAAACCGCTCAAAGTCTTCCGTTTGCGTGGACTCAGCGCCTCGGTGTTCGAGAATCACGCCAAGTCGGATGGCGGCGAACGCACCTTCATGAAGGTGTCATTGCAACGTTCGTATCGGGACGGCGACGAATGGAAATCGACGAGCGCTCTCGGTCGAGATGATCTGCCCACCGCTCAGCTTTTGCTGACGCGTGCCTGGGAATTCATCCTCGATACGGAAGCGCAACGCGGCAAAGAAGAGTCGGAATAACTGTCCCGATCGGAAGGCCCCTGCCCCTTCCGATCAATCTCGCAAGAGACGCATCGTCCGCGTTGTTCTCCACGAACAGCCCGCGATCCGTCCCGCGAGTTCTCAAGCATTCTTCGCGAAGCACGACCAGATTTCTCCGTGCTTCGCTCTCGCTCCACCCGCAATCATTCGCCAACGGTTCAGAAGTCCGTCATGGATTTTCGCATTCAATTACTCGGCTTACTCATCGCCGTTTGCCTCTTCAGGGGAGGACGGACGGCGATGTTCGGCACGTTCCGAGAGGAACGTTCATATTTTTCTACCCCCCTTTCTCATGAAGCAAAGGAATGTCAAACCGGCTCAGTCCGCGAGCGAGAAGCCGATCAATTTGTTCGCGCGTTCAATTCTTCGCGCCATTGTGAGCGAGAATCCGCGCACCTGCGGACATCTTGGACACTTCGTCGAAGTGGAAGTATTCCTGGAAGAGCGGAACGAGTGGTTCTCAGTCGGTTTGTTCACAGATCTGGTCCTGCACGATGCCATCATCTTGCTCCAGCAAGCGGAAGAATTCGTCGGGCAGACCAACGGAGTCCGATCTCTTCCCACGGTATGCTTGGACGGAAAATCGTACTTGGTCGATCGCAGACTGGGCGAATTCCGAAATGTAGACGATCCGAGCGACCGGATCGAGATGAATTGAATGTTGTAGTTCGCTTGTCATGGCCCGCTACCCTGAGGCGGGCCAGTTTCGATCTGCTCTTGCAGATAAATTTTTGCGCCTGCTCACTCTTCCAGCAGTCGCGACTCTTTTACGAATTCCATCTTGGCCTTCCCACTGCCGCTTACCTCTTCAGGGGAGGATGGGCGTTGGTGTTTGGTACGTCCCGCAAGGGGCGTTTTGTATCTCGGTTCCCCATTTTTTATGCTGACATTTCGACTGAGCAATGTGCTCAAACAGAAGAAATCACTGCCGCTCCATGTGATCGAGGCGGGCGGTGGCGCTCTCCGCTTTTACCCAAGGCAGTACGAACAACGTGGCTGCGCGGTGGAGCTGCTGATGAGGTTGAACGGCGGCGAGTGGCTGGTGATCGGTGTGATCGCGCAGGAAGACTTGCAGCAGGTGATCATGCTGCTGCAGGAAGGCCTCGCGTGGACCAACGAACGTGCGGAGATGCCGCGTCAGCTTCAGACGACGTGGCTGTCCGGCGCGACGTACTACGTGGACGAACGGCTCCGCGAATTGAGAAAGAAGGACGACCCTTCGGATCGGATCGGTTTGTCAATGTCATAACGGCACGGATGCCCTGGCCCGCTCCCCTGAGGCGGGCCAGTTTCGATCCGCTCACACGGATCTTTTCTCGCGGCTGCTCACTTTCAAAGCAGTCGCAACTCTTCGATTTTTCCCCGATTGGCCTTCCCACCGCCGCCTGCCTCGTCAGGAGAGGACGGACGGATGTGTTCGGCTCGTCTCACAAGGGACGACTTTATTACTTCCACAAAAACCCGTATGGAGGACAAAAATCAGACCCTTGGCCTCACGGCCTTGCTCGACGAGGTCAGTTCCGATCTCGACGAACTGCGTAAGAAGCACCCGGGCGACTACAGCACCAAGAACCTCACTATGTGGTGGGATCTGGAACGCGATCGCCTACTTGCCCGACATGGGCCGGCAAGCACGGTCCGGAAGTTGCGGGCCGTACGCGGAATGAAGCGATTGCTGGCCATGTTCTCGGCGGGCTGGCTTGCCATGATCGTCGTACAAACGGCGATCCGGATTCTTATCGGATAGCAAGGAAGCTCTGGCCCGCTCCCCTGAGGCAGGCCAGTCCCGATCCGCACGCGGATCAATTTATTTTCTCGTGCGCGAACCGGACTCTGGGTTTCGCGCACGATCTCCAACATGAACTTACTTCAGTCGGATTTCTTGTTTGTTCCACCTTCGGACGAAGGCAAACCGACTTCAACATAGCCGGATTTGAATCATCCCGGTCCGCGTGGACCGGAATACTCGCCCCTGAAAATGAAAGGAGATGGATCATGTTGATGGTGAAGATCAACGGAATTGGAAACGGATCGTGTGCCTTGTCGGCACGCGATGGCGACGGCCTCACGGTGGCATTCGACAACGACCAACCACTGTTTCTTTCGTGGAAAAGCTTTAAGCAACTGCTGACGTTGCGGCTCGCACAGCAAGGGAAGGGTGTTCAACAAATGCCTCCAAAACCATCGGGTCCGGAGCCAAAGTAGCCATTCGTGCCAGGAAGGAGCCATAGCCCCACGGATGGGGCATGTTTTCTGAACGTGCGAATCATGCGACTTGCATGAACATGAGAATGAAGACCTCGCCGTACGGCAAGGCGGGATCGAAACAAAAGTTTTCGGCGAGTAGGGGAGTATGCAATGGACCGCTTTGATGAACAAATCGCGCGACTGATTGAAGGCTTGGGGCGAGTTGAAGCAGCACTGACGCTCCTTGTCCGCGAGCGAACGATCAAAGATTGGTACACGACGGAGGAAGTCTCGCAAATGCTCGGGAAAGCGGAGTTCACGGTGCGGGAATGGTGCAGACTCGGCCGGATGAAAGCGGAAAAGAGGCGCTCCGGTCGCGGTCCTCATCCGGCTTGGGTGATCAGCCATACCGAAGTACTCCGTTATCAGCGTGAAGGGTTGCTTCCGTTGCATGGCCGACCTGTGGCATGATCTGAGTCGCGCAACTTGTTCGCGAATCCCTATGGCTTCTCTCCAGAAAAAAGGCGAAAGCTGGTACTGCCAGTTCATGCACGAGCGGCAGCGGCACACCTTCACCATCGGCAAGGTGGATGAGGCAGAGGCCCATACCACGGCATCACGGATCGATTACATTTTGATGCGGATCCGGCAAAAATTGCTCGAAGTTCCCGTCGGAATGGGCATCCTGACTTTTATCAAACACGACGGGAAACCGCCATCAGCGGTCCCTAGCGGGCCGATCGCGACTTCGCTTTCGCAACTGCGCGACGCCTACTTGAAGACGTTTGGGAACGGTGCGCTGGAAGTGTCCACGCTACGCACGGCCAAACTTCATCTCAATCATCTGGCTAAGAGCATTGGCGAAAGTTTTCCATTGAGCACGCTCGACACTCCGGCTCTGCAGAGCCATATCGAGCGACGCCAGCAGGATGTTGCGGCCGTCACGATCAAGAAAGAGATCGACACATTGCGGGCGGCTTGGAATTGGGGATGTCGGATGAAACTGACCCAAGGGACTTTCCCAAACTCCGGACTTGTGTATCCGAAGGGGGATGACAAACTGCCGTTCATGACGATGACCGAGATCCAGCGCCGAATCGCGGCTGGCGGCAATGCTGACGAGCTTTGGGAGTGTCTGTATCTCTCGAATAGCGAGATCGCCGAACTGCTCGATCACGTTGAACAACGTCCAATCAGTCCTTGGATTTACCCGGCGTTTGTACTCGTTGCGCACACTGGGGCACGTCGAAGCGAGATGATGCGAGTGAAACCGGAAGACGTGGATTTAGATGGCGAGATCCTGACTATTCGCGAAAAAAAGCGGACACGTGGCCGACGGACCACTCGTCGCGTTCCTCTGAGTGATCGGCTTGCAGAAGTATTAAAGGCTGGATGGGGGAGCGAGAATCGGATGCATACTTGTTCGGCCCTGGTCAGCGTGTGCTCTCCACACAGACGCCGCAGAAAGCGTTTCGCCGTGCGGTCAAGAATAGTGCTTGGAAATTCATGAAGGGTTGGCACGTCTTACGTCACAGCTTTATCTCTGCTCTGGCGAGCAAGGGAGTCGACCAACGGATTATTGACGACTTTGTCGGTCACCAAACCGAAGAACAACGTCGTCGCTATCGCCACTTGTATCCGTCTACGCAATCGGAAGCAATCAAAGGTGTGTTCGGATGACTACGAAGCGAACGAGGGTACTGTTGGCTTGGCTATGCACCGTGATCTTGGTCGATACGATTG
>ENA-ORBV01011561-ORBV01011561.1-microbial-mat-metagenome-genome-assembly--contig:-NODE-11561-length-13832-cov-15.575136_pt1 | contig 13832 bp, 13 predicted proteins | sample MGYA00237777_ERZ505514 | MGnify/ENA primary metagenome ERZ505514 (study PRJEB26160, sample SAMN06269048) | microbial mat metagenome | isolation source: Oligotrophic lake microbial mat | place...
TTCAAGCAGAAGACGGCATACGAGATTCGCCTTAGTCTCGTGGGCTCGGAGATGTGTATAAGAGACAGCCTTTATAATGTGTTAATTCGCTTTCCGCTCGGTCGTCATCTCCTTTAGAATGGGCATTTAAACGAAATGTTTCTACTAAAAAGAAGATTGGTTGCTGTGTTTTTCTTACTTCCTCTATCGCTATACTTGCTTTTTCTATTAATAGTTCTGGTTCCCAAGTAGTTCCTTTATAAGTATTTATATCAAAAGCTTGGGCGCGTGCCTGTATATCGCCTGCCAGATTCACACTTTGAGGGGTAGATTGTGCATAAAAATTATTTTCGCATACGATGAGTAATGGAATTTCCCATTTGGAAATAATATTCATTGTTTCGTATAAAGCACCTTCTCCCAGTGTACCGTCTCCAATGAAAACAATGCCTACTGCACCATTTTGTTTTAGCTTATTTGCCAGTGCATAACCCGCCGCTACGGGTATAATTCCGCCTTGTATTCCATTGGAAAAAAAATTATCTTTACATAAATGTTGACTACTGCCAATACCGCCACAAGTACCAGATGCTTTCCCTAATAATTCTGCCAGCAATCCTCTTACATCTTTGGTAAATGCCAAGTAATGTCCATGACAACGATGATTAGAAAAAATAAAATCGCCTTTCTTCAATTGTCCTGCAAAAGCGATGGCTGAAAATTCTTGCCCCACGCAAGTATGCACGGTACCGTTGAGTTTCCCTTGCGAAAAAAGAGTTAAAAACATTTCTTCTACGCTGCGTATGAGTAGCGCTTGTTTTATCTGTTTATGCGTTATTTTTGTCTCTACAACTTCCATAATATTCCTTTAAAAATCACAATACTTCGACTACAACATACCCACTTCTTATCGGTGTTGAATTTTGAAACACCTTTAAACAAAAAATACAATAGGGATTTAATTTGACGCATGAAAATTTCTTTTAGTATTAAAAACCAATCAACTTAATGGACGGTCCTTTTCAAAACCGGAATGACAGGATTTCCTTTGTAAATAACGTAAGCATCTAAATCTTGCTCGGCTACTGAATTTATTCCGAGTATACTGTGTGTTCTACAACGCACACCACCTGATACTACTGCCTTTGCGCCAATCCATACGCCATCTTCCAGAACAATAGGTTGCGCTATAAAATCGAAAGTATCCTTTGTATGATCGTGACTTCCGCTTAGTAACAATGCACCCTGCGAAAGTGTTACACTATTACCTATGTAAACCTCCGATAAGTTATCAATCCATACTTCTTCTCCAATCCAGCTGTAATTTCCGATAGAAAGTTTCCAAGGGTATTTGATGTTAACTTTAGGTTTTATCATCACGCCTTTACCAACTTTAGCACCGAATAGTTTCAATAAAGTGACTTTAAATGAGGAAATAATATTAAATGAATTTTTAAAAAATATAATATTCACAAAATACCATAAAATTTGCTTGGATTTTGATGCCCCTATTTCAATAGTGGATTTATAAAGCGCATTATTAACTTTTTTCAATACAATCATATCAGAATTTGTAATGCCTATCATTATTAAAATCACCAAGTTGCGTTCTTTTTAAGGACTTATTATGAGAATAGGGCAACGTATTTCGCTTTTACATTTGAATTGTCTATATGTTCTTTTGCAAAGTGCCAGGCGTTGGCTGCGCATTCGTCAAACACTTCTTGATCCCATGAGGCGGCTTCTTCCAAAGCATTTACGAATGCGGAAGGATGCGCTAAGGGTAAATCCCAACCGATTTTCCTTGCGTGCAATCCCAACCACGGCGTTTGGTCGCTGATGAGCACTGGTCTGCCTGCCAAGAATGCTTCAAAAATAGAATGCCCAAAATTTTCTCCTTTTGTAGGCAATATGTATAAGTGGTTTTTTTGCAATAAGTGTATAAGCTCGTGATGAGGAAGGGAGCCGATATAGGTTGTAATTACATTAGTGGGTAAAAGCTTTATCTGCTCCTCACACAGCTCCCAGTAAGGCATATCTTCAATGGGACCTACGAGTGTTAATTCAATCGTTGCTTTTACTTTCTCTAAAATTTTTAATAAAAAAAGTAAATTTTTAATGGAATGAATACGGGCTATAAAAATACATTTTAGACTACCGATGTCTTTCTTACAATTTATAAAAGAGGGCTGTTGAGCATTGATCGGATCATCGGTTACAATAATTTCACTGTTTGGAAAATAATATTCGACCGCGTCTTTTTCTCTATCATTCGTTGCCTGAAAGCGTATCATTTTATGAATACCCACCCAACGAAAAAGCGTCAAAAAAGGCTTTTTTTTGATTCTTTTTATAGCCAAGGCACTGTCGTACAAATTACCTCTAGGACAAGCAATGACCTTACCTTTGATAGTTCCTGACCACTTGAGCCATAAGGGATACAGTACAAATAAAGGAGAAAATAAACTATTTAAATAAATATAATCAGCCTGAACGCTTTTTATAACGCGCTTTAGTTGACCAAGTGATAAAGATGCTTTTCGAGCATAATATACCTGGATATTGGAATGATGTAAGTAATGAATCCATTCATTGGTAGTAATAGTTTCGTGCGGTTTTGTTTCTCCATGATCAGTATCTGTAGTAAGAATGTATATAAGGTAGTCATCTTTCAATAAAAGCGCTATGTTTTCGCAGGAACGAATGGGACCACCTGCTTTATAGCCCGGCGCAAACCAATCTATACAAATCAGTATTTTCTTTTTATCCGACATTTACAGCTACGCCTGTTTTTTTGGATATTGCCATTTTGTAAATCTCTTCATAAGTTTTTGCCACGGTATCTATATGATAATGGCGGGTGTTATTTAGCCCTTTATTTACCAATTGAGTTCGCAAGTTCGCATCGTCCATAATGTTTTGAATACCCGATTGAATAGATGTTATATCATACGGATTTACCAATACTGCGCCCTGTCCTGCCACTTCTTTCATAGGGCTGATGTTGCTGGTAAGCACACAACGCCCGGTAGCCTGCGCTTCCAGAATGGGCATTCCAAAACCTTCATACGTAGAAGGAAAAGCTAATAAATCACACGCTTCATATCGAGCTAATATCTCCGTGCGCGTGAGTCCATGAGCTTGTGTAAATGTAATCTGATGTTCCAATAAAAGCAGTTCGTCTGCTTGTGTTATTTTACCAACAATATCTAAAAGGCAAGGTAAATCCTTGATTGCCAGGATTAAACGCGATAAGTTTTTATTGGGCGTAGAACCAATAAATAAAATAGTAGGCTGATTTGTATTAAATGGTTTTGACTTATAATGAATATCAGAGTCTACAAAATTAGGCACGACTTTTATTTTAGCTGGGTTACAATTTTTCAATGCTACTACTTCTTGATATGTCTTTTGGGAAATAACTGTAATTACATTTGCTTTACGCATAGGCAAATCGTACCACAACCATTTATAAAACCAATATTTCCAATGCGTTTTTGGCGTGCGGTCGAGTAGAATGCAATCATGAATCGTCAATATATTGATAGAACGGCGACTAAAAAATAGCAGTAAATAATGTACATCGCCGGTGATATGATTGATGGATGCTTGATTTTTACGAGCGTACCATCCATTTATAAAAAAATCAAAGCCGCGCACGGAGCTATGCGGTACAAATAAGTTGTGAACAGTGTGTTTTTGAGATAAGGCAGAACTGACCGACAAAAATAACTGCTCAATGCTATATCGGTTAGCACCTTTGCCCCGAAAAAAGAAATGTATGTGCATATTTTACCAGACGAGAGGACGCGTAGTTTACCGTTATAATGAATTCCTTAAATATTTATTTTTAAAAACCAGCGAAAGCCACTATAAATCACCCAAGCGAAAAAAGAAGCTTTTAATAAATAATTTAATACGCTTAGTACGTCTGTTTCTACCACTACGGAATGATAGAACAGAAACGGAATCCATAATATTAAGGAAGGATACCGAATACATAATTTTAATATCACGCTGACTGCATAACTAAAAAATAAACCATAGAAAAACATAAAGACGATGCCACCCCATTTGCCAAAATTACCGTAGGCTTCTCCTGCCGCCGATACATTCATGCTATATTGCCGTACTACTACGCCGGCATAACGCAGCATATTATACCTGCCACCGGCAATGGGCTTATTGTTCCATAAAACGCGTGGCACGAAAGAGCTGGCAATTGCCAATGTAATATCTTTCCCGTAAGATATATCTTTTTTTTCAGGTATATAATCTAGCACTTGTCCGATCATCAATCCCTGGTTGGCTCGTACTGCGATATTGAAAGTCATATAATCATCTTCCCAAATTTTAGCAGGGTTTAAAAGCCGTTCCGTTAACATATTTACAAACAAGACCGCCTTATTGCCTTCATAATTAGTGAGCCAGATAACATCCCGATAAGCGTGTTTGACCGACTGTAATAAAATCAAAGAAAAGAAGCCAGCTATAATAATTCCAATTTTAAAAGTAAAACTAAATTTTTCTTTACGTCCGACTAAATACAGCACTAAAGTCAGTATAGCTAAAAATACTAATTCCCCGAACATTCCCCCGGATAGAGATTTTAATACCAAAAAGCCAGCCACTACTCCTATAATTAATTTTTTATAAGCAAGATTGGAATACAGTGCATAAAAGATCGCTACAAATAATAAATCAGAACCTAATTTAAATACAAAACCTAAAGAACCAGGTGCTATCCGACCGGCAAACGTACAAAAAAACCCTATCCCCAATAACAAAATTGCTGCATTCTCTTTACCCGGCAGGTATTTTCTTACGTGTTCAATCCAAAGTATATGGTTGTTTTGTTGCACATATCGAAAAGGGAAATAAAGCCCCAACAACATAAAAACAGTAGCCGGTAGCACGTAAGAATAATATTCATCTGAACTTACGGGTATGTACACCAACCATAGTTTAGCCAAGGGATTCTGTTCATTATAGATATAAAAAAATATGATTGGTATTACCAGCCACATCAAAGTAGCTAATACGGCAATAAGGTCTACAATAACTAACCGTTTTCCCAAGCCATCTATAAAGCGCAGAAAGGCATATACTGCGAGACTTACAGAAACACTTTCTAATAAAGTTAGTCCTGCCGATTGTACTAATAAAAGCACCAAAAGAGCAGGCAATAAAAATTTAATTCCATTCATTTCAAATCCGCTCTTTCATTTTAGCATTCAAATATACTAAAATAGGCTTAAAAGCTCGTTCGTAGTTCAATCGCTCCTGAAAATCTATTTTGGCGTATTGGGAAATTTCCTCATATCGGTTCGCTATCTTGGAAAGGCAATTGAGAAGCGACTCTTTCGTTAAATCCGTCGCAAACGCCCATTGATATTGCTGTAGATGTTCCTGATAATGTGGTATATCATAATATAAAACCGGCAATCCACAAGCTACATATTCGTATATTTTATTGGAAGCCGTTCCCCCTGTTTGATAAATAATGCCTTGTGGTTTATTAATGCCAATGCCAATATGATTCTTACCGGTATAATGGGGCAATTCGGTATAAGGAATATAGCCTTCAAACACAACCTGGTCTTGCACTTTGTAATTCGCCGCTCTTTCCAAAAAAGCTTTTCGATAAGCGTCCGGCGCTTTTCCTATGATATGCAATTTTAATTTTTTTCCCGATACAGGAAAAGGTAGCACCGCTAATAATTCTTCCAAACCATGTTCTGCATTAATACTTCCCTGATACACCAATCGCAATTCATCTGCCGGTTTTTGCTGCGGAACAAAACGATTATAAAATTGTAATGCAGGCAGATTGGGTATAAAGAAATATGCTCCTTTGTAAGTAGCAAGTGGAAAGTAAGGTTTTCTTTCTTTAGAAGGCAGCGAAAACAGGTTAATCCACTGAAATGCTTTGGGTTCTAACATAGCTGCCCACCAGCCTATTGAGTACTTCCGATTGGTATTTGGTTCTGTCACATCGTGATTATGATACCAAATAAGTGCTTTGTGCCGAGTGAAATACCGCACCAAGCGATAGGCTAACAAAGAAATAGAGTCGTACAGAAGAATTACATCCGGTTTTTCAATATGAATAGATCTCCACAGCATTTTACAAAAATGAATAAATAACCCAACTTTTATCAATATGGAAGCTTGCTCTTGTTGGTTAGCACTCATTGCTTTACCGGAAGGAATCAACACTACGTGGGCTGCATACTGCCAAGTACTCAAGAGGTGTGGACGATAAATAACGCTTATTTTCTTAGCCACCGTGCTCAATTCCCCAATGGCATTGAGTGTGGGCGGATAAGCTTCTGGATGATAATATATACCAACTATTATCTTCAAGACCATAGTTTATCAAGCGTATCCTTCACCGTTTTTACTCTATTTTGATAGCTGTAATCACTCTCCAGAGAACGCTTCCGAGCATTATGTCTTATTTGATCTGCCGCTGCTTTAGATAAAGCAAGAATATTTTTTGCCTGCTGTATCATATCTGACATATCTTTATAAAAAAAAGCTTCTTTTCCATGCTCAAAAAACATTCGATGTTCTGGGCTATCCGGCGCTAACATGATGGCTCCTGCGGCAGGCATTTCAAAAGTGCGCATATTGTGCGAACCGATATTGTGCGGGCGGAAGATATTCAATTGCAATCTGTAACGCTGTGCAATTTTCCAAAAGTCCTTATTATATACCGGTGCATTTACTTTTAATTGAGGGTGTAAATTTGGTTTGACAAAACGAAGCCAATCACTCCCATAAATATGAACCGGAATACCTGCACTCAATAAAGCATTGATGTGTTCAAGCCTGATTGCATCCGCTGTACCGATGAAACAAACCGCTCCAATTTCTTCTTCACTACTAGAAAATTTTAATTGTGGCGGCAACTCGTACCCAAAGGGTAAAAAAACCGTAGGAACGCCATATTCATCCTGAATCTTTTTTGCAACTTCCTGATTATAAGCAAAATGTAAATCATAATAACGAATACTCTGAATTAAATTCCTAAAACCGCTCCCTTTGGAAGTAATCAAAAAAGGATGATCTGGATTAAAATTGGTAAGTAGAATATTTTTTTGACGAAGGTAATTAAGCGTTTTAGGAAAAATCTCCATTCCTTTAAAAACTAATATTACATCTGGTTTTTCTAATTCAATTTGTTGGATAATAAATTGATTCAAACCTCGATAAAGGGTATTGTAATTTGGAAATAAGCGTCTTTCAATTTTATGAAATATAGAGATATGTTCGTTTATCCACTTCGTCATTGCCAAAAGTCGAACCTCCGTATCTGGAAATGCACTCAAATGCTGGACGAAAAAATGTTCCATTGCATATACTTCATCCGAACCGATAATGACAATTTTCATACCGATCGTAATAACTTTTCCGCACGCAATGCAGCTCGTAAACCTTCTCCATGCGCCCTGTTCTGGCTGGCTTGCGCAAAGGAGCCTGAGTAGGCACTAAAAGATTGACGCAAAACAGGATTTTCTGCCAACCGACGAATGCAGTTGTTGAGTTCCGTTATATCCCCACAAGCATATACAAATCCATTATGTCCTTCTTGTACATCATCCGTTGGACCATAACTTCCGCAACGATCACTTATTATAACCGGGCACTTCAAAAAAATTGCTTCGGAAATAGCCAGCGAATGCGGCTCCATTTCTGACGGGTGTACATAAATATCCGTTGCAGCATAAAAACCAGGTAGTTGCTCTGGCGCAACAAAATCTGTAAAATGTACCCGATTCCGACTAAGGCGCTTTGCTTTCGGTACTAATTCTTCTTTTAAAGGTCCAGAACCAATCATCAGCAAATAATATTCGAGTGTGCTTTCTGATTCTAATCTGACCAACGCGTCTATCAGGTCAGCTTGTCTTTTACGAGCAATAAGTTTACCTACTACACTTAGTACAATCGCATTTTCAGATATATCTATCTTCTCGCGTACCATTATACGTAAAGCATCATATTCTTTTAAAGCTTCTTGATATTGTGTTACATCAATAGAAAATCCAACTCGAATCATTTTACGCAGCGGCACTCCATAATATTGGTAGTAATGTTCATTTGCATTACCAACTGTCAGAAATCTATCCACTTTTTTAAAATAAGTTAATAAAAAAGGATATTTGATCAACTCTTTCCACCACACCCGTTTATGATGTTGTTCTGAATCGGAACTATAAAAAATTAGCTTATTATTTTTACGTGCCCATTGAAAAGCCCGTCGTTGAAATTTTTGGCTATAGCCGGACACCATTATTACATCAGGATTGTAAAGTTGAAGTTCTTTTTCCAATTCAGGAGCATCTAACGCTGAGTTGACCGGTACGTTTGCTCCGCCATTCAAAAAAATGTGGTCAAAAGATTCCAATCGGAGATGCTGCCAAGTAATATTTTGATTAAAGTCTTTATCAATATAGCTCTTTGTGCCTAAAGAAGAAGCGAAAAAAACTTTTATCTTCCATTCTTTGCAACAAGCATAACTTGCATATTGCGGGCAAAAATGTTGGATAGGATGAGAAATAATAATAGCTACTTTTGGCAAACTGCGATCCTTCATTACTCTAAATAGATTAATACTTGAATCTTTTTCCAATTGCTACCATTGGAGTCTCCAGAAAAATGTAAACAAGCCAGGCAAAAACCATAGAAACTGCAAATGCAATCATAGAAACAGCGACATCAAAAAAGTTATTTATCCCTATGTAGCCTTTTGAAGAGAGGACGTAGTGCGATAGCCCTAAAATAAGATAATGAAAAAGATACAAAGAATACGATATATTTCCAGTAATAATGAGCAATCTCCATCGTAAGATTTGTCGCCATTTACCTTCTTTTCCTCCGATACAAAAAATTAAACCTATCGAAAAGAAAATAGCCAAGAACGTATGCTTTAATACTCCAAGGTCTTTATACATGAGGAAAATAGAGGCACATCCTATTAATAACATTATTAGTAAGCTACATATTTGAGTTTTATATTTAGCCACCCATTTTGACAAATCATATTCATTTCCAATCCAAGCTACTAATACTCCCAAGGATATGGCATCTGCTCTACACGGTAATAAAACATAAGATGGTATCCAGTGATCGAAACTAAATCTGAGAACATTTGCCAAGACAATGAAAATGATTAAGAGAAAGGGTAAAAACTTTTTTTTAATAACCAATAGAAGGAATGGAAAAATAATATAAAACTGTTCTTCAATTCCGATTGACCAAGTTACTGATAATGCAGCGTTGCCCATATTTTCCTGAGCCCCCATAAAAAAATTATGAATCATCAAAAAGTAACTCCAGAAAGGGATAGATTGATTCCCAGACAAAAAGGTGTTTGATTGAAAGAAAGAGGAATTAAATACAATAAAAATGATTACTAAAAGTAAATAATAATTGGGAATAATGCGCAAAAGTCTTCTAATGAAAAAGGTCTGAAGGTAATAGGGAGAAGTTTTAGTTCTAAGTAAAATACTACCTATCAAATACCCGGAAAGGACAAAAAATAAATCTACCCCAGCCCAACCAAAAGAAGTAGAAAAATATAGCATTTTGCCAACGAGATTTTGCGATGCTACCAATTGATTGTTGATATAATGAAAAGAGACAACCATTAAAATAGCAATACCTCTTAATCCATCAATTTCTGGAATTCGATTCATTGTGTGTAAATTTAGTTATTGTGAGTTTAATATTTCATAAAACAGAATACATTTCCGTCTTGCTCTTTTAAATGAAAGCCAAAATATGATATACAACGTTGCACCATATCGTCAATAGATTTTTCTGTACCATCAGTATGGGTGTGATGTAGTTCGATTATCATGCCAATACAGTTATCAAAAGCTCGAACATCATGCCACAGTAACTCCGCTTCTGCTCCTTCTATATCGCAAACTAAGAAATAAGAAGAAAGATTATATTGTGAAACCAACGAAGACAGTGTAGTCGTTTTTATTACGGTTGTTTCATCGCTCTGTTCCGCAGCTATGCTCGATGCGGTTGTATCTGAAGCAATAAAAAAATCAACTTCTTCTAATTTTACATTTACAGCTTTATGCTCTAAATAAAAGAAGCTATTTGATGAAATGCGTTTTTGTATATTATTTCTAAGCGTTGGCAATAAATTGGAATTAGCTTCTACACAGATCAATTTTCTATTCGGTTTTAATTTGCCTGCTATATGACTTGAGATAATACCTATACTGGCTCCCAACTCCACGACATCCTGTGAGCCATCATAATATTTCATTAAAAGTCTCCGTTCTGCACTTTCATAAAAGCCCCAAAATATAGAAGCCATTAACGTATATTGATTTTGAATAGCAGCGATGTTATACGTAAGAAAAGGGAAGCGAATCGTTGGGATAAAATCTCCAAAGACTAATCTGATGGTCTTACCTGTCAGGGTATTACATAATATTCGAAAGATATTTTTTTTGATAGTCGGCTTCATAAGTGTGCTACTGAGTAGTTTATTCTTCTAAATTAACTTCAATATTTCTTCTACTCTATCCTCCCAATATATGTTATTATGAAAATTCATTAAACTTTCATTCAACTTATTATGCAATACTTCTCTATTGTTCCACAAGCCCTCAATTTGCTCATAAATAACACGATCCGTTTCTAAATATTGAATTGAATTAACCAACCCATTCGGAAGTAGCTTGTCAAAAGAGGGATTGTCAGGCTTCTCTCCAAGGATTAAGGTGGATGCACCCGCAGCTTCAAACCACCTACACGTTATCGGACGTAGAGGCGCACATCTTTTAGGATTGGTAACTTCTACGGGCCAGGAAAAAGTAAAAACGCTATGGCTGATGTGCCAGGCATACTGCTTATACAAATCAGTTGCATCCGCCATCGGATGTTTGCCATCATGTGTAGTATAGTCGTAATATAAATTATTTGTTTTACAAAAATCTTTTACTATATCATGTACTCTATCTAAGCGACGCCCATAAGATGAGAAGTGAATAAAGCGCTCCTCCAATGGAATTCGTTTAAACAGCGATCTATCTGCTGCCTGTGAAATACAATGCCATTTACGATTCGTGCGTTTTTCTAAATCAGGAACCGCATCATTAAAAGAAGTTATCAAAACATCCCAGACATCTGTAGCAAGAATTTGTTTTATTACCGGATATTGGGAAGGCATGGTATCATATATATAAAGAATTTTGGTCTTTACAGACTTAGTCCAATCTTTAAATAAATCTAATTTATAATTTTCAGGTCCCATCAAAATACACCAACCTATATCTGCTTGAGGCGCAAAAGGGGTTTTAGGTATATATTTTCTGAGCCATGACTTATTCATTCCATAACCCAACCGATGAATATGATCGCGAAGAAATAGATATGGAGGTATCGGGTGCGCTTCTGCTCCAGTCACGGTACTTATTGCCGCTTCAAATGAACGAAGCATCCCGTATTCCCAACCGTTCAATTGAAAATCTTTAAAAATAACGTGTTTTAGCACTCCATCTGTTTTTTTGCTATGAACTTCATCATGCGCTTAACATTAAACTCAAATTATAATTACTTTTCAAGATTAGTAAATATTTACTCCATTTATTAAACTTCAATTAATCTTCTTTCCCAAGCTTCAACGATTTCTTCAAATGTTGTTTGAAGATTTTTAGTGATTGACCACTTTGGATAATGTTCTTTCATTTTGCTTAAATCACTATAATAACAAATATGATCTCCACTTCTATTGTCTGATAAATACGTATAAATCTGTGGTTTTCCTGAAAGTTTTTCTACTATTTGAAAAGCTTCCAAAATAGAAACAGAATTGTCCTTGCCACCTCCCAGATTGTACACTTCTGCAATTCGAGGCTCGGCAATAAACGCATCTATAAAACACGCTACATCATAAGCGTGTATATTATCTCTCACCTGCTTTCCTCTATAACCGTATATTTTATATTCTCGCTCTTCCAAGTTACACCGAATTAAATAACTCAAAAATCCATGTAATTCTACCCCAGAATGATTAGGACCTGTGAGGCAGCCTCCACGCAAACAACAAGTAGGCATATTAAAATAACGCCCATACTCTTGTACCATAATATCCGAAGCTAATTTAGAAGCTCCAAATAAGGAGTGTTTAGATTGGTCAACTGTAAATGTCTCGGAAATACCATTCTTATAAGCATCATCCGCATAGTCCCAACGCGTTTCTTCTTCAACAAGCTGTATTTTATTGGGCGCATCTCCATATACTTTATTGGTGCTCATGTGTACAAACGGTGACTCTGGGCAGAAGCGTCGTACCGCTTCTAAAAGATTGAGCGTACCCACCGCATTGGTTTCAAAATCATCAAATGGAATAGCGGCTGCCCGATCGTGACTTGGTTGGGCAGCAGTATGAACGATAGCATCCGGTGTTAGTTTTTCTATTAGATCAAGGATGCCTTTTCGGTCTCTTATATCTATCTCTACATGATTGAAATTCTTCAGCGAAGTTTCCAAGCGTTGCTGATTCCAACGGGTGTCGCCTTGTGGACCAAAAAAAGTAGCTCGTTGATTATTATCAATTCCGTAAACGGTGCATCCTTTATGAGCAAAATAAGTACACACTTCTGAACCGATAAGTCCAGAGGAGCCGGTTATAAGAATTTTCATGTTGTGTAAATTTTTAGACTTTAGATGTTAAAGGTTGGTCGCCCGATAAATAAGAATAGTAATTTCTCTTCGATTTTTTAAATACCGATTTGTAATATAGATAAGGTATATAAACTTTGCTAATCAAGTATCTTAGTTCGCTAAATTGAGCTTTTAAAAGCATTCTACACAAAATGCGTAAGTAAACACCATAAACATTTATTTTTGCTTGCTCTATTTCTTCTTTTGACAAGGGACATCCCTCGGAAAGTAAACGCAGCTCAAAATTAATGGATTCAGCGATATAGCGTTTGTCTTTAAAAACTTGAGAACTAGCATTTCCTTTTCTTCTTCTCCACCACGTCAATCCTTCTGGAATGACAACGGCTGCGTTGGTTTGCGCAAGTTTGAGTTGAATAAAGGTATCTCCGGTACGAATCTTTTCAGATAGTTTTTCTTTTTGTAATGGCTTAGTTTTGAATAAAACTTTGGTGAAATTTCCTCCAATTATACTATAGTCGAAAAAATGAAACCGATAAATATCTACTGGGTCTAACTTGACCGGAGGCAGCAGTCGGTAATCCCAATCGCGGCTGACAAACATACCACTTTCTGGAAATTGTTTCACATAATGAACAAAAGTAGCTAATGCGTACTCAAACATGATATCATCTCCATCAATAAATATTAGATATGCTCCTGTAGCTAAATGAAGTGCTTTATTTCTATTTGGATATTCGCCAATATTAACGGCGTTTATATATTTTATTATACGAGGGTCTTTATACTCATTAATAATGGACCAGGTATTGTCATTGGAGCAGTCGTCTCCAATGATATACTCTATATGTTCGTACGTCTGATTCAAAACACTTTTGATAGTTTCCCGTATGTAAAGTGCTGAATTGTAGGCTACTGTAATCACAGTAATCAATGGTTGGCTATTCAAAAGTATACTCATACTTATAAAAAGCTTCTACATTTTTGCGATAATTTTCATAATTATAAAGCTGGGCGCAGGTATCAAACTCTTCTTTTTGATAAAGCTCAAATTCAGCTCGATGGTCTAATGCCTGAATATCTTCTACTATATCACTTAAAAGTTCTTCATAAGATGAATAGACTGTTCTTAATCCTTGGAATGATTCTGTGAAAAACTGTTCGTTATAAACGGCAAAACTAATAGCACCGCTAAAAAT
>ENA-ORBV01011562-ORBV01011562.1-microbial-mat-metagenome-genome-assembly--contig:-NODE-11562-length-13832-cov-11.760887_pt1 | contig 13832 bp, 11 predicted proteins | sample MGYA00237777_ERZ505514 | MGnify/ENA primary metagenome ERZ505514 (study PRJEB26160, sample SAMN06269048) | microbial mat metagenome | isolation source: Oligotrophic lake microbial mat | place...
TCGTCGACGCTACGTATTCCTTGACGCATGCCTTCTTGTGCGCGGGCAATCCATCGACGACCATGTGGACTGGGTTCCGTCGCCTGTACATCAGCTTCTTGAGCAACTCGACGAACAGTTCTCCGGTCAACCCGCCTTTGTAAGTTGCGAACCAAAACGCACCCTTGGGGCTAATGGCCGACGCAGCACTGATGCTTTGGCGTTGGCCTGGCCGATTCACCACCGGGGTCTGGCCGCGCGCGCCCCAAGTCTTGCCGTGCACAGTGTCTGCGCGAAAGCCCGACTCGTCCCAGAAGAATATTTCGGCCCGCTGCGCGCGCGCCGCCTTCGCAATGGCTGGAAAGGTCTCATTGCGCCACCTGTCAACGGCCTGCGGGTCGCGCTGGTAGGCACGCTGCAGGGGCTTTTGCGGCGTCAGCCCTACGCGCGCCAGCATGGAGCCAATGCTGGCCAACGAAAGGTCAACGTCAAACCGCTCTTGCACCAGCAATTGAACAATCTGCCGGGTCCACAAACCAAAGTCAAATCCGTACTGCGTTGGGTTCTTGCCATTGACCCAGCGAAAGACTTGAGCCTCCTGGGCATCCGTGAGTTTGCGCGGCCGTCCTCTACCCTTGGTTGAGCGCAATGCCTTGAGGCCCTTGCCACGCCCCATGGTCATGGCACGGCATCGGAACGCCCATGAACGATGCATGCCAAAGGAAGCCGCCACATCTTCCGGTCGCACACCTTCTCTCATGCGCTGCACGGCAAGTACACGCATCTCTTCAAGAGTGTTGTGCGCAAGGCTTCGTCCATCTCGCTTCATGCGGGTCGGATTCTGCGACATCGTGAAAGTTCACTTTTTGTCGCCTATATTTCTGACTGATGAGTAAGCAATGAACCGTCCCGTCCGACACGGATTTTGTGCAAGGCGAAACGCCGACAAACAGCCTGTCGTCAACGACGGCTCCTGGCCGTCACTGTGAGTAGCCGAAAGGCTGCTGTCCAGCATCCTGATTTCAATGTCGGCTGACGGGCATCCTGATCACGAAGTCGTCTTACAGCCGTCGACCCAAAGCAGTCATTCAGACCACCCACCGCGAACGACAGCTCCGGCTACGAAGGGAGCGCTGAGCGCCGGCGCGCGAGCGTTCCTTGCACTCACATCGCGATCGTTCAAGTCGTCACGCGTGACGGTTGAGCTCGACCCGCATATGTCGACGGCAGTGGACGACTCGTCTACCGTGACGGTTCTTGTACGCTTCGCCGACTAAAGAGGGAGCGCTGAGCGTGCCTACGAACGATCCAACGACGGCCTTTCACGACCTATACCTCGACGCGATCAAGCAACTGACTTCGCGAGAGCGCATCTTCGCTATTGCGGCCGTTTTGCAGCTCAAGGCAGACGGCGTCGCTGACGCCGACAAGCACAGCGAGGCCATACAACGGGCGTTTGCGGAGGCGGTTGCCGATCCCGACAACATTCCTGGGTCGATCACCATCATGGTTGGTGATCCGAGGATCGACGCGATGAATGCTCACTTCTCCATCGACGACGCGGCCCTGAGCGCGGCAGTTGCTTCAATAACAGGTGACGCGGAGAAGGTGGCAGACGAGCTGATGGAGCAGCTACGAAAGAACCACCTCAAGGACGTGCTCGAAAGACCGGAGGAACGCCTCCTTCACTTTGAGAACGATCGGCGGGCCTTTACTCGGCGTCTCGCGCTGGCATGGAAGAAGCCGCTTGAACTGCTGGACCTCCACATCGCACTCGTTCTCGAGCTTGGTGGTGCGTGGAGCAAGAAGGTTCGTAGCGGCAAGCAAAGGAAGGATGCCGAGCTGGTGGAGGTCGTGACCCGCCTGCACGCGCGAAGTCTGCAGGTCGCCGGCGAGGTTCGTGCGCTGCTCCGGGAGGGCTTTGCTGATGGGGCTCTGTCGCGCTGGAGGACGATTCACGAGCTTGCTGTCGTTGCCCTCTTTGTTGCCCAGGAAGGCAACGAAATGGCACACAGGTACCTCGACCACCTTAGCGTGGACTCGTACAAAGCAGCCCTCGGATACGACCGGGCTGCACCTCTCCTCAACTACAAAGGGGTTCCTTCGAAGGACATGGCGGCCTTGGTCAAAAAGGTGGATGCGCTCAAGACCCGGTATGGCAAGGTGTTTGCCGAGGACTATGGTTGGGCGGCCTCAGGCTTGAAGGGCAAGTCACCCAACTTCGCCAGCGTCGAGGAGGCAGTTCACCTGGAGCACTTCAGGCCGTATTTCCGGCTGGCGAGCAACACGGTGCACGCGGGTCCGAAGGGAGCGTACTTTCGCCTCGGGACCTACGACACCGACATTCTCTTAGCAGGAGCCAGCAACGTGGGGTTGCAGGAGGCAGCTCGACTCACAGCGTTGTCTCTCGCGCAGATCACAAGTTGTCTGCTCTCTCTAAGGCCGAACCTTGACAGCGGCGTGTGGACCGGGGTGCTGCTTGACCTCTCAAACAAGGTCGAGGAAGAGGCGGTGCGGGTGATGCGTCGAATTGAGCGAGAGGAGCGGCAGTTGCGGAAGGGGCAGGCCGTCAGGCCCAAACGCAGCCGGCTCTAACGCTCGACACACCTGGACGCTCTATGCCCAAGCCTGCGCCGGCACATCGACTTCGAACGGTGATGCGCGACGGACGCGGAACCAAGCAAATTGGCTGCCATCCGCGGCCTGCCTGGCCTAACCAACCCACCGCCAAGTAGATCTCGCGCGCGATCGTTCCCTGCACCCAAATTACGGACGTTCGTCGCTCAGAATCGGTGGTCGCCTATGCGGTAGGACCGGATGTTCTGACAGCCCATCTTGAGCGTCCGCTACTGGCCGAGAGGAGGTCGCCACGGCCGTCCGCTGTCCGGTGAACTGATGTGGTTGCCACTGGCGGCGACGCGTCCAGCAGCCAGAGGCCACGGCTGAGGAGGTGAGTGATTCGGAAAACACGATCACCGCAGTAGTTCTTCAAGCACGGTCGCGTGCGCGACCGATCAAACGTGGCTCACAGTCCGCGCCGCGATGACCGTATTGCTGCTCTGCGAGCCTGGGAACTTACACCCCGAGGACTTGGCCAGGGACTCGTGTCGACGACGACCCAAAATTCGGCTGCGCCACACGCGCGAGCTCGGACCGCACCTCGGTGAATGCCACCAACAACAGCCCACGGCGTGGGGCGCTTTTGACGCGATCTGTTCAGAAGGACTTGAGCGAGCCCAGGCCGCCCGGTAAGGTATCAACGGGTCGCATGGCTTGCGATCTGTGCGCTCCGCACGCAAGCCCGTCGCCCAGCGACGGCGTCGCAGTCGATACCTGCCTCGCATCGCTCCGCCCTTGCCAAGCACGCACCCGCGAGTTGAACTGCGGGTTGGAGCTGAAGACTTCCATTTGATCCCGGATGTGGACCAGCCGCCTTGCGGCCGGGCCCACCCGCTTGCCTCTCTTGACACCGTGCGCCCGGAACGCCCACGGTGTCGTTGACTGTTCGGCGTTCCTGGTGGCCCGCGTTTCCCTGACCCACGCAGCCGCGAAAGAGCAGGTCATGTCCTTCATCGGCGCCAGCCGCCACAAGGCCAGATCATGCCCAAATCGACTTCCACTTCCACCGTCACCAAGACGGTCTCTCTCCCTTCACGTCCGGCCTCCGTACTTCCTGACACCGGCTTCTTGCGGCAGCCACAGGTGCTCGCATTCGTGCCCTTCTCGAAGTCCACCTTGTGGCGACGCATCCAGGCGCGGACCTTTCCTCAGCCGGTGAAACTCTCGGTCCGCGTAACCGTGTGGAGAGCGGAGGAAATCCGACATTGGATCGCATCCCAGCCGCTCGGTGGATGATCGCGCGTAACTTGCCTATCGGCCTCGCTGACGTCACTCAAGCCATCGGGTAGTGGGTCGGGGATCAAGCGTACGACTGCGCCGATCCTGGCGGGAGTCAGACTACGCGCGATCTGTACACCTGGGCGGGGGCACTCGAAATGGTGGAGCACCGAGTGCAAGTGCTCCACCGCGCGAGTCAACACGCAGGAGGATCAGGGGTGGACACCGGCGGTAGGTCGTGCGCGACACAAATGATCTATGTCATCCCCCGAACGGGGTGGGGGATAGCATCGACTGGCCGAGCCGGAATACCTTCACGTCCATGAAGTCCCCGCGTCGGTTTGCCGATGTCGAAATCGCGGCCACATCCGGTTGATTTTTACTGGCGCGAGGCTGGTGAACAGCCGAATGATTCGCAAGGAGTCAGCGAGGACGTGTGGAATGAAACAGGAGATCGCGATGACGAACGCCTGCGAGCCAAATGCAGTCAACGACTCAGCGGCGGATTCGGTGGAGATGCTAAAGGCGGTCATCGACGGCGCCACCTACGAAACGGTCGCCGCCCAGTTCGGCGTCACGCGCACAGCGGTCGAGCGCCGGATCAAGACGCTGGCCATCCACTTGAGCAAGGCCGGCAGCATCAAGGGCCTCAACGAGGAAGGTGCTGCCTTTGTGCGCCGGCTGCGGCAACACCGAGACGCCATCCTCTCGGCGCTAGAAGGATTCGAGCCACCGGCGCCTTTCGGGCCTCGCGCGACGCGCGTGGTGTCGGCCGAAGAAATCGCCCAGGCCGCCCTGCGTATCAAGGGTCGGAGCCAGCGGCCGTGGCACGACCTGTCGCTGTTCTACGTTTTGTTTGCGACCGGCGCCCGGCCGTTGGAGATCGCACGTCTCGAAGTTCGCGACTACCTTGACACCAGTGGCGATGTGCGCCGTGAGTCCGCGCTGCGGGCCGAGGCCGCCATCACCGGCAAGGCGCGCCCGCTTTACTTTCATTGCACACGACTCGACCAGGCGCTCACGCCCTACCTGCAGGAACGCCTGGACCAGCAGCTGGGGCTCGGCGAGGCCGATGCCTACCGAGGTCTTGACCCTCACAGCCGGCTCTTCCTCTCGCCGCAGGGCGAGGGGTTCAGGATCACGCCCTACGGCAACCCTGGGCAGCAACGCTTCCTGTGCCGGCCGATCCTCGAAACCTACCGCAAGCTGTTCCGCCACGCGGAGTTGCGCGACGTGACGCCGCTGTCGGTGCGCCACACCGTGGCAGCGCGGCTGTACGCGCGCGGCGCGGACGAAGAGCAGGTGGGCATCCTGCTGGGCATCAGCGACCGAAGTTCGGTGCGCGAATTGTTTCCACGGCCCAGGCCGAAACTGGCGCAACTGGTCGAAGAGTTGATCTGAACGCCGATGGACAACCAGCGGCTGGCAATCAAGGGTGGCGTGCTGGCGGTCGACGATCCGCGACTGCAGCACGCACTGTCAGGTGTCTACGAGACCCAGGAGCGGCCGCGGTGTTTGTGCGTGCCAGGTGGCGTCGAGATGTACGTCGCCAAGCATCGGCAATACGTCGTCAAGCGTATGCCGGACACAGGAAAACACCATCACCCGGGGTGCTCGTCCTACGAACCCGACCCACAAGAGTCCGGGCTGGGTGAGTTGATGGGCGAGGCGGTGCTCGAGCGCGAACTCGGCAAGGTCGAGTTGCGGGTGGACTTCCCATGGACGCGAACCAGTGGGCGGGCCGTTACACGCAGCGAGCCACGCGATGTGGCCGAGGTCGGCGTGTTGCGGCGGCGGATGAGCCTGCGGGCGCTGACGCACTACCTGTTCGAGCGCGCCGGGTTCAATCGTTGGAGCCCGGCCATGGAGGGCAAGCGCAGCCAGGGCGTCTTGCAGAAGTACTTGCAGGAGGCGGCCGAAGACCTGACGGTCAAGGGCGTGGCGCTGGCCGACCGTCTGTACGTGCCCGAACCGTTCAGCGAGGCGACCCGGTTCGAGGCTGCCCAGCGGCGTCGTAGCAAGCTTGCAGTGCTCAATACGGACGATGCACAGGCCCCGCTGGCCATCGTGCTCGGTGAGTTCAAGGCGGTCGATTCAGCGGCGCCGGGCAGCCGCGTGTGGATCAAACACATGCCGGATGCGCCGCTGCTGGTGGCGAGCAAGACGTGGCAGCGGATGCTGCGTGTTTTTGCGCCGCTGTTCGAGGCGAGGGACGCCGATAGCGGGCACCAGGCGCGCCTGGTCATCACGGCGCTGATTCGCGCGAGGCGCGAGCACACCTATGAAATCGACGCCGCCAGCATGATGTTGACCAGCACGCACTGGATACCCGTTGAAGGGGTGCACGAGTTGCCCTTGATCGACGCTCTCGTCGTGGCGCATCGTCGCTTCATCAAGCCGCTTCGATACGATGCGCGAAGGGATGTTGCGTTCCCGAATGCCTTGCTGCTGGACAGCGGGTCGCAGGCAGTGCCGCTGCACATCGTCAGCCCGTTCATGGACTCCAAGGAGCGGCAGGCGAAGGAGGCCGCCATCTGCGGTGCGGGACCGGCGGTCTGGTCGTGGCGGACGACCGATTCCATGCCCCCGTTTCCGGAGGCGTCCGCACGACGATCCGGGTAGTGAGCAAGGGGCGGAGCGAACGCCCATGCCGTCATGCGCAGACCTTGAGTGTTCCGCCGCGCTGCGTCGCGTGTGCAGTTGAGCAGCCCTTGACGCGACGGTATTGCACGAGAGCATGAGTCCTCACCCCACTCATGAAGGAGCACCACATGGCGAACGCCATCGTCACGGTCCACGGCGGCCCGTCTTCCATCGCCACCGTCCTCGGCCAGTCGCCGCCCCGCATTCCCACTGCCGGGAAGATTCGAGCCGGCATCAAGGTTCTCACCCGCACGGCAGCCGATCATCCCCGCGCCTGCGAAATCTACGAGCGCGGTGTCGCTGCCGGCGAGTCGTTCGATCAGATCGAGCGCTTGCTGGCCGACGCCCTGCCCAAACTTCGCAACCCGCTCGTGCCACGCAACGTGGCGTGGTTCACCGTGCGGTCTCAGGACTTCAGCAACCCGGCGCTCGCCAAGCAACTGATCGACACCCACGGCGAGGACCGTGGCGAGGGACGGCACCTGTACCGCTTCCCGGTCGTGTTTCCGTCGGACCATTGGCAGACGGTGATGCCGCATGAACTGGCGGCCTGGGGCGCGAGCGAGCGCCGCTACTGGTCCGAGTACTCGCCCGACGGGCGGGTGCGCCACTGCAAGTGCCATGCGCCCGTTCCGCTCGATACCGGTGGCAAGAGAGCGGTGCGGCTGTTCGGTGGCCGCAAAACCGTGCTGCGCGAGGACAACGGGGGCGTTTGCGAGCCGGAAGCCTGTCGTGAGTACCAGGCCGGCCAGTGCAACCTCAGCGGTCGCTTCCTGTTCTTCGTGCCGGGCATCCGCTCGCTCAGCGCCTTCGAACTGCACACGAGCAGCTTCTATGCGATGAACGCCGCGATCCAGAAGTTCGAGACCATCGGCTTCCTGCGGGGCGGGCGCATTTCTGGGTTCCTCGACAGCCAGCGCACGCCGTTCTACCTGAGCAAGAAGCTCATGCAGGTGGCGCGCATCGATGAGCAGGGAAGGGCAGTGCGCGTGCCGCAGTGGATCATCGACCTGGAGGCGCCGGTGGATGTGGCGGAGTTGCTGCGCGAGAACGAAGACGTTGAGACGGCCATCGTCCAGGCGCATCGCGCGGCACAGGTACTCGAGGACCGCAGCCCATCTTCGAACGAAGGCCCGCGCGTTGGGGAGGTCGCGCAACCGACAGTGAGCGACGAAGGCGAGCCGACTTTGGCCAAGGTGCTGGCATTCGCCGACAGGTTGGGCATCCCCGGAGCCGCCTACGGTGCGTACGCCGACCGCCGTTGGGGGTCTGGCTGGAAGCTCAACCCCCACGGACGCCGGCGTGCGTGGGATGACATCGAGCGGCATCGCAACGATCCGTCGGGCTTCCTCGACAAGGTTGATGCCACCGCCCGAGGTGTGGCGTGACGGCCGCGCGTTCTCTGCGCGTCGCGCACTTCTCGGACCTGCACTACGGGCCGAAGAACCTCGTCGAGGCCGACCGATGCTTCGCCGCAGCCATTGACGAAGCGATTGCGCAGCAGGCTCAGGTGGCAGTGATTTCGGGGGATTCGACCGACCATGCGCTGGATCTGCATTCGCCCTCGGCGGCACGCCTGGTGGCTCAGGTGCGGCGGCTGGCCGATCACTGCCCGGTGCTGATGCTGCAGGGCACGTTCTCGCACGAGCCGCCGGGCACGCTGGCCGTGTTCCGGTTGCTCGGCGGACGGCATCCGGTTCATGTCGCAGACCGGATCGGGCAGGTGGCGTTGATGCAGGACGGGCAGTGGTGCGAGTCGGGTGGATGGCGCTTCGACGACTTGCCGACCCGGATGCTGGCGCTGTTCTCGTGTGTGCCCACGGTGAACAAGGCCGTGGTGGCTGCCCAGGTGGGCGCGACCGCCGCCGCCGAAGCGGTCGGCCACCACCTGGCCGAACTGCTGCGTGGGTTCGCACCGAACAACCGTGCGGCGCGAGCGCAGCATGTGCCGACCCTGGCGGTATCCCACGGCACGGTATTCGGCTGCATCACCGAGCACGGGGTGCCCATGGCGGGCTTCGATCACGAGTTCACGACGGGCAGCCTGTTCGCCGCCGGCGCTCAGGCGGTGTTGCTTGGTCACATTCACCGGCACCAGTTGTGGCAGGTCGACGGCGTTGTCGGTCAGCAGTGCATCGCTTATCCGGGGTCGGTCGGACGGTTTCACCACGGCGAGGATGGCGACAAGGGATTTCTGATGTGGGACGTGACGGCCGGGGGCGCAACCTGCACCCTGGTGCCGACACCAGCCCGCCGCACCATCGACATCGTGTTCGACGGCAAGCCCGACCTCGATGCCTTGCGCGCAGCGGTCGCACAGCGGCACATCGCTGGAGCCTTCGTTCGGGTGCGGTGGACGGTCGCAGACGAAGACCGGCATGAAGTGGATCGCGGTGCGATCCAGCGCGAACTGGCCGCGGCTGCGGACGTGCAACTGGAGGGCCGCATCGTGCCGGTGGTCCGCTCCCGGGCAGCAGGGATATCGCAGATGGCGAACCTGGCCGACAAGGTCCGCGTCTGGGCGGAGGTCGCGCAGGCCAAACCGGGCCCGCTGTTGCGGTGCCTGGAAGCGCTGGCCAGCAAGACGCCCGACGCCATCGCAGAGCGTGCGTTGCGTGGACTGCTGCCGGGCAACCGAGTCGAGTTTGCTGCCGATGCACCGCAGTCACTGGTCGCCGTCGAGTCCGAGGCAACCGCACCGGCCTGATGGCGCCGCGCGCCTGCGCGCGGGCTTGCAGAGCGCTTGTGCCGCGAGAGACTGGTGTGGCCTTCCCAACCGAGTACGAACATGCAACCTCTTTCACTCACGCTCAAGGGCTTCCGGGGTATCCGCGATGGTCTGGGCTTTGACACCCTCACGCTGGACTTCGAGCGACTCGCGGACGGCGCCGAACTGATCGCCATCGCCGGCGCCAACGGGCGCGGCAAGACCACCGTGATGGACAACATGCACCCGTACCTCACCATGCCGTCACGCGCCTCGGTGGCGGGGCCGGGCGGCTTTTCCTACTACGACCATGTCTTCCTGCCCGAGAGCGAGAAGGACCTCACCTGGGCACATGAGGGTCGAAGCTACCGCTCGCAGGTGGTGGTCCGGCTGTACGGGCGGCGCAGGACCGAGGCGTTCCTGCACTTGCTCGGCGATGACGGACGCTGGCAATCCGTGCGGCTCGACGACGGCACTGTGTCCGATGGCAAGGTGGAGACCTACACCCGGTGCGTGGAAGCCCTGTGCGGCAGCGCCGACACCTTCTTCACGTCGGTGTACTCGGCGCAGGGCAAGCGCCAGCTCAGCACCTACCGCAACGCCGAGATCAAGACCTTGCTGGCCGACCTGCTCGGGCAGGAAGAGATTCGAGCGCTGGGCCAGAAGGCGACCGACACGGTGCGGCTGCTCAAGGCCGGGCTCACCTCGATCCGCCAGGAGCTTGCCGGTCTGGACCAGGATCGCGCCCGGCTCGCAAGCGAGCGACAGCGGCTCGCGAACGCACCGGATCGTGCGGAACAGGCCGGCCTCGCCCGCCTACAAGCGCAACAGGCGCATGAGGTCGCCCGGGCCCGGCACGCGGCGCTGGTGGCCGCGCGCGATCAATCGCGCACGGTGGACGAACGGCGCGCGCAGATGGTGGCCGAACGCAAGTCTGCGACCGAGGCTGGTGCGCAGGCACTGGACGCGCTCAAGATGCAGGGTCGTGTTGAGGCGCAGCGGCTCGATCGCCTGGAGCAGCGGATTGCGACCCGGCGCCAACAGCAAGGCAGCCGCCGGCAAGCGCTGTTGCAGGCAAAGCGGCAGTGCCTGGGAACGCTCGAAACAGAACGCAAGGTGGAGCGAGCCGTCGCACGCCAGCCGTTGATGGAACGTCTGCAGGCGCTGCGCGAGGCGCAGACCGGGGTTTGCCGTCAACAGGTGCAGCGCCTGGCGCAATGTCAAGCCGCCGCGCGCATGGCCGAGCAAACGCTGGCCAGCATCGAACGAGAGGCTGGCAAGGCTGCACTGAGGGCCGATGAACTCGCGCATCGCTTCGGGTTGGCCGGAGAAGTGCCATGTGTCGGCACCGATCTCCAGGGGCAGTGCAAGCTGTTGGGCGATACGCGCGAGGCGCAGGCCCTGATCCCCAGCGCGAAGGTACAGATCGCCCGATTGGCGGACGACGGGAAGAGTGCGCAGCGGCAACTTGCGGCTTTGCGAGGGCAATGCGAGGCGCTTGCCGCAGCGCCGATCACGCTGGCTGCCGCCGAACGCCGCGGCCGAGCGACAACAAGCCGTGCGTCAAGCGTCAACCGGCTTGCCGCACGGGCCGCCGAAATGGCGCAGGCGCGAGCGACGCTGACCGGAGTGGAACAGGAGCTTGCGGGCTTGGAGCAGGGTGGAGCGCAGGCGGACGCTGCTGAGACCATCGAGGAACGCGCCGAGCGCCGGCAGATCAGCACATCGCAGCAGGAGAACGCCAACCAGTTGGCACGGCAGTCTCGACAATTGAACGACGTGCTCGACCGCTTCGACCATGCGCTGACCGCGCTGCCGGCGCCGTTCGACAACGAGCAGCTTTCCGCCGCTGCGCGGGCGCTGACTCAGGCGAGCAATGCCGTCTCGGCGGCAGAGCAATCGCATCTGGCTGCTGTTCGCGACGCGCAGGCGCTGGAGGGTTTGTCGCAGCAAGGTGTCGCCCTGGCGGCACGGTGTTCCCAGGTTCAGACGCGCATCGCTGACGTCGAAGACGAGTTGGGTGGCTGGAACCTGTTTGCAAAGTGCATGAGCAACGATGGCTTGATCGCGCTGGCCATCGACGATGCGGGGCCGGCGCTGGCGGGGTTGGCCAACGACCTGCTGTTGGCCTGCTACGGCTCGCGGTTCACGGTGGCCATCCACACGTTGGTGGAGACTGGAAAGGGCGAGCAACGGGAAGGATTCGACATCGTCGTTCATGACGGTGAATCGGGTCAGAGCAAGAGCATGGGCCTGATGAGCGGCGGCGAGCGGGTCTGGATCAACGAGTGCCTGACCCGCGCCGTGGCGCTGTACCTGGCGCAGCATTCGGGCCGGCGCTATGCGACGCTGTTCTCTGACGAGGCCGACGGTGCGCTCGATCCGGACCGCAAGCGCATGTTCATGGCGATGAAGCGCGAAGTGTTGCGCCTGGGCGGGTATCAGCAGGAGTTCTTCGTGTCGCAGACGCCGGAGCTGACGGCGATGGCCGATGCCGTGATCGACCTGGACGCGATGGTGACGACCGGCGCGCTGGTTGTTGACCCCGTACCCGCCGCCGGTTGATACCGGCGGCGGTTAGGGTCGGTTAGGGTGGCTTTCACAGCCGCATCACAAGGCGGCAGGTGTCATCTGAAGACCCGAGGCTCGACGGTCTCGCCGCGCATGAAGGCGACGTAGGCGCCGGCCTTGCCGATGTCCTGGAAGCACGCAACAGCCTGCTGTGATCGGCTGACCACCCAAGGGCGCGCGGCGTCGCCCGTGGCACGGATGTCCAGATCCAGGTGCTTGTAGGCCGCATGCCTGAACAGCCAACGTCCGCTTTGCCAGTCGATGACGGCGAGAACACAGGCCGTCAGAACAGCGCCGCCGCCGGATTCCCCATCTTCGATCAGCAACGGCACCTTCAGCGATCCAGCCGACCGGCCGATGGTGCCGACCACGTCGTATTCGTCGAGCCAGGCTTCTCCAGTATCGGGGTCACCGAGGACGAGTCGCACTTTTCGGTTGGACTTTCTGCAACCCTCCAGCACACCCGCCAATTCGGGTGCCGTGCCAGGGTCGAAGTAGGTCCGCCGGCTCAGGTCCGATCGGGCCCATGCTTGAACCGCCTGCCCGTGCTTGCGGTAGCCGTCGAGCGTTCCGTGATCACCAGGCGCGAAGGCGAGTTCGGGCTGGCCCAGCCGCTCGGCAATCTGGTTCGTGTGGTCTCGCGCGTTGTCGAAACCGACGCAGCTGTAGCCGGTGTCGACCGCGATGACATACAGCTTCTGTTCGAGGTTGAGGGTCACGTTCTGCATGGCGTGACCCTGGATATCGTGGACGGAGTTTTCATGTGAGGACTCCAATGCAAACAGGGTGTCGGCCTGGCGGCGCGACACCCTGTGGGGACTCGATGCCACCTGTCGGTGGCGCGGGGGTTCAGTGAACGGCGTTCACGTCGAAGCGGCGTCTTCGTCGAAGACGGGAAAACCGTCGACGATGGCCGCGTCGCTGTCGAACTTCAGCCAGACGATGCCGGCCTGCTCGGCGACCGAGAAGATCGCGGCGAGGTCGGACTCCGCCGGGACGTTGTAGCTCGGCGCACCGACGTACACGAAGCCGCCGACCTCGTTGGGGTAGGCGTTGACCGACAGATCGTCGTCGGCCAGCTTCTGGCGGGTCGTCGGGGTCAGGTGCGCGATGGACAGCGCGGCCAGCGGCTCGGCGTGAGCGAGCAGGTTCGCCACAGTGGTTTTATCCATGGTGGGCTCCTTCTTTCCGGGGTTGTTGATTCTGAGCCGGTATGCGGCCGGATGGGCGATTGAAATCCATCCCGCAGTCCCGGCAGCGGTACCAGCGCAGCCGACCCAGCGTGCCGAGTGGCACACCCTGGCCGGGGCAGATCGGGCAGCGCGATGCGTTGCTCGGTGTCATGGGGGTTTCCTTCGTTGAGTCGAAGGGCACCTCTGTCCCGTCGGAGCAAGGTGCCCCTCGGGGTTGAAAACAGCGCGCCGTGCCGCGAGCGCGGCCATCGGCACAGATTGGCTGGCGGGAGCGCGCGCGGGCGTACGGCGATGCGCAGTCTGGTCAACGCCGCAACAGGCATGTGGAAGATCGTCCGTGGTGCGATTGGCATCATATGCCGACCATGCCGACATGCCAATCTCGTCACCCCGACACGCAGACGACCCGGTGCTTGTTGCACTGGGCGCTGCCATTCGGCGGTGCCGGCGGGTGCAGGGCGTCTCTCAGGAAGAACTCGCGCATCGCAGCGCGATCGACCGCTCGTACATGAGCAGCATCGAGCGCGGCGGGCAGAACCCGGGGGTCCTGTCCATCGTCCGCATCGCGAGGGCGATGGACATGACGATGACCGAGCTGATGGCCGAAGCCGAGCTGTGACGCTCGAGATGCGGCGGTTGCGACGCGCTCGCGGTGCATGGCGCTACAGCAAGCCGCGTTCGGCGAAGCTGAGCACCTGGTCGCCGGCCACGACGAAGTGGTCGAGCACGTTCACGTCCACCAGCCGCAATGCGCTTTTGAGCGATTGGGTCAGGTGCTCGTCGGCCCGGCTGGGATCGGCGTCGCCCGAGGGGTGGTTGTGGGCCTTATGTTCCCCAAATCGTTATGTGGCGGGCGATCCCGGAGACCACGGTCCCCGTTGGATCGGCAGGCTTTCCAAGAC
>ENA-ORBV01011563-ORBV01011563.1-microbial-mat-metagenome-genome-assembly--contig:-NODE-11563-length-13832-cov-5.750345_pt1 | contig 13832 bp, 8 predicted proteins | sample MGYA00237777_ERZ505514 | MGnify/ENA primary metagenome ERZ505514 (study PRJEB26160, sample SAMN06269048) | microbial mat metagenome | isolation source: Oligotrophic lake microbial mat | place...
CCGAAAAATGTACCGGAGTCGGCGAATGCCGCAAGACGCAGCTCATGGGTGGCACGATGTGCCCGAGCTTCATGGCCACGCGCAACGAGCAGGATTCGACCCGCGCCCGCGCGAACATGCTCCGGCACACCCTCGCCCATCCGCGCGATCTGAAAAGCCCTTGGGACAGCGAAGAAGTCAAAGGAGTGATGGATCTCTGTCTTTCGTGCAAGGGGTGCAAGGCCGAATGTCCGTCCAACGTCGACCTCGCGCGGCTCAAAGCGGAGTGGCAGCAGCACTACAACGACGTCCATGGCGTTCCCCTTCGCTCGCGCCTGATCGCCAATTTTACCGGCGGCATGAGACTCGCCGCGCTCGCACCTTCGCTCTCGAACTGGTTCCTGACCAACTCGGTCACGTCCGGAGCGTTCAAACGCCTCGCCGGCTTCGCTCCGAAACGCAGTCTGCCGAGATTGCATACGACGACCCTGGAGGCGTGGCACAAGAGAAACGCCAACAAGGGAAAGTCGTTCGCGAACGGTCGCGTCTACCTTTTTTGCGACGAGTTCACGAACTACAACGACGTACCCGTCGGCATCAAGGCTATCCAGTTGCTCAACCGCCTCGACTACGAAGTCGTCATTCCGGAACACGTCCCCAGCGGCCGCGCACAGTTCTCCAAGGGCCTCGTCCGTGACGCGCAGAAACTCGCCATTCGCAATGTCGAACTTCTCGGACAGGTTGTCACGGCGGAGACACCGCTCGTCGGATTGGAGCCCTCGGCCATCCTGGGCTTCCGCGACGAGTTTCCCGATCTTGTGCCCGCGCATTTGAAAGCGTCGGCAAACGCGCTTGCGAAGAATGCGCTCCTCATCGACGAGTTTATCGCGCGCGAGGCGGATCGGGGTCGGATCCGCTCGGACTCGTTCACGACGAATGCTCAAGCGATCAAACTTCACGGTCATTGTCATCAGAAGGCGCTTTCGTCCCTCGTACCCACCGTCAAAATGCTCGAGCTCCCGCGGAACTACAAAGTGTCGCTCATCCCTTCCGGCTGTTGCGGCATGGCCGGTTCCTTCGGTTACGAAGCGGAGCATTTTGCGATCTCCCAACAGATCGGCGAGCTCGTCCTCTTCCCCGCCGTGCGTAAAACTCCGGCGGAAACCGCAATCGTCGCGCCCGGCACGAGTTGCCGTCACCAAATCAAAGACGGCACAGGGCGGATTGCCCTGCACCCGATCGAACTTCTCCACGACGCGCTCGTAGAGCTCTCCTCACGCTGACGAGGAGACGGACACCGCGTCGACCGTCTGCGTTACTTTGCGTCCTGGACGTAGAAAGCGTAGAAGCGAATGGCGTCTTTTTTCGCGCCTTCAAAGGTGGCCTTGATGCGAAAGCGTTCCGGCAATCCCGACAGGGCGCGTTGTCCTTTCCAATTCACGGGAGTCTGAAAGCCGCTTTGCGAGACCACAGCCGCATTTTTTCCGGAATAGACGGGCAACGGACTTTCGTCGTGCGCAAGCAATTCGAGCCTCAAGTTCGACTCCTGACCCAGTCCATCGGCGTTGACGTAAAGCTGCCATGACGATCCGGATTTCGCCGTGAGGTCTTTGGTGATTAACTCGCTGACGCCTTCGCCGTAGTCGCGCACCCGCAAATCGCCAAAACGATCGCGCGGCAGAGTCACCAACCCCACCCCGCCCCGCGGTGGAATCGGTTTGTCCGCCGACGTCCAGCTGCGGGGATCCGCGGCTCCGTAGTAGATGTAGGTCTTATCGCCGACATTCTCGAAACCCTGGCCCTGCATCAACCCACCCTGGTCCCACGCACCGTCGGGACCGCATTTAATGAAAACCTTCTCGTGCGCCGGCTCGCGGAAAGAAACGCCGTCGTTGCTGATCACGAAGCCCATATCGATCGTGACCTCGGGCCAGGTCTTGCCGCCTTCCCACATCCCGTAGAGACCGAGCAGAACGTTGCCGCGATTCCACACCGAAATGCCTTCGTGGGTCTGTTTCCCGTCGTTCCCCACGGGTTTGATGACATGTTGCTCGGACCGGGCAAAATTGAGGTGCGCCGTTTGCGACCACGTCGCGAGATCGCGGGAACGAATGCCCCGCGCGATTCGGCTGTGCAACGGTTGGGTGACGTCGTAGGGGCTTTGTCCCGACGAGTAGTACATTCCGTCCCACTTGTAGAAGCCGCCCGCCGGTTCGAAATGCATCGGAGGGATCAATAAATCTTTAACCGGCAATTCGGCGTCGACGGGCACGGTTTTAATGAGGGACTTCCACCGATAACCGTCCGCACTTACATAGGGGACGATCGTACCGTGGCGGGTTTTGCCCTTCATCCAAAAGGTGTGCGTGATCATCTTGTAGCGACGGGAAGGATCCGGATCCTCCGGTTCGTGCAGGACTTTGACGTTCAGCGTGCCCATGAAGGGCTCGAAGAGGAGAATGTTATTCTCCTTGCTCCCGCGATATTCGACCAGATTCAGCTTGGGCTTGGTCCAGCGAATGCCGTCCTTGCTTTCCGCATACGCCGGCTGCCACCACGCCGAATTGGGCACGAGCGACTCGCCGCGCTCCCCGGCGAACGCCGCGTACCACATCCGGAACGTATCGCCTTCGCGTACGATCGAACCGTAAAACTGCACGCCCCAGTGATCGGGTTCCCCTTTGGCGCCGCGTGCCACCACGGGATTACCGGAATATTTTTCCGGCGTCTGCATCTTTAGCTCGAGGCTGCTCGTGAAAGGAATGGAAACGCTATCGAACGAGAAAAGCGTGATGCCGGCATTTTCGTCGATCGCCGGCTTGAAGGTACCGCTGTCGATCTGGGCGGAGAACGCACCGACATCGAAAGCGAGCAGCAGGGCGGCGCCCGCGACGAAGCGCCGGTAGCGACGAAAGACAGGAGCGTGAATTTGAAGTGTCATAAAATTAGTTTTGTCCTTCCACGATGTAGAGTGCGCTGAAGCGAATTTCGGTCTGCTCTTTGCCGGCGTAGGTCACCCGCAAGCGAATCCGTTCCGGCAAACCGTCGACGTCCGTTTTACCGTTCCACCTCACGGGCGTTTGAAACCCGCTTTGCCGAACGCTGGCCGCCGCTTTTCCCGCGTAACCTGCGAGCGGCTTCATGTCCGCGCCGAGCAGCTCCACTTTCAGCTCCGCGTTCGCACCCAAACCGTCGGCGTTCAGAAAGAAACGTTGGGCCTTTTTGCTCTTGAGCGTTACGGGCGCAGTGAGAAAGGAGCCCGCAAGGTCCGGCACCTGGTAGTCGCCCTTGCCGATGGAGGCTTTCTCGATCGCGAGATGACCGAAACGATCCCGCGGCACCATGACGATGCCGACTCCACCGCGCGGAGGACTTCCCTCCCAGCCGCGCGGATCCCAGGCGCCATAATAAACGTAGGTCCGGTCACCGACGTTCTCGAAACCCTGGCCCTGCAGGACTCCGCCTTGATCCCATTGTTTGTCTTTGCCGTGCTCGATAAAAATCCATTCGTACGCAGGTTCGCGAAAGCTGACGCCATCGGTGCTCACGACAAACCCGAGGTCGATCGTCACTCCCGGCCACTCCAACGCGCCGTGCCAGATCCCGTAGATGCCGAGGAGGACGTTTCCGCGATTCCAGACGCTAATGCCTTCGTGATTCTGCTCTCCGTCGCGACTCTTGCCGGGTCCGAGGAGCTTGTGCTGCGCGGTCCGGACAAAGCCGACGGCGCTCGCGGGCGACCAGTTCACGAAATCGCCCGACACGAACGAACGCGTGACGCGACCGTGGTAAGGCAACGCGGCCGCGTACGCATTTTGGCCCGAGGTGTAGTAGAGCCCGTCCCATTTGTAGAGACCACCCGCCGGTTCGTAATGCGTCCAGGGCAGCACCATGTCGCTACGCACCAGTTCGGCCTCGACAGGCTTGGCCCGATTGACGGATTTCCAAGTCAGCCCATCCGCGCTGACGAACAATGCGAGCGTACCGAATCTGGCGCCTTTCGCGGCTTTGCTGAACCAGACGTGAGCCGTCATCTTGTACCGCTGAGCCGGTTCGGCATCCGGCTCGTGCAAGATCTTGACATTAAGAATGCCGAGGGGACCGGTGTCGATGCTGACCAGGTTGTTGTTTTTATTACCGCCGTAATCGACCAAACCGAGCACGGGTTTCGTCCAGCTAATGCCATCCGCACTTTCCGCATAGGCCACACGCCAAGGCGACGAGCGCGCAACGGTTTTATCGAGGCGGTCGTCGCCGGCGGCCACATACCACATGCGCAGTTTTCCCTGGTCGCGAATCACCGAGCCGTAAAATTGCACCGCCCACGAATCGGGCGTGCCGGGACCGCCCCGCGCCACGACGGGATTGCCGGGAAATTTCTCGGGCTGACGCATCTTGATCCGCAGATTTTCCGTGAACGGAATTGAACCTTGGTCAAAGGCGAAGAGCGTCGTGGCCTTCGTCTCGTCGAAATAGGCTTCGGACGCTTTCTCCGCTGCAGAGCAGAGCGACCCGAGCGGGCCCACAGCCGCGAGCAAAACGAAGGACGAGAAAATGCGGCTCGCCGGCGGGCCGCGCAAAACGAAAGGGAAGGAAGTCATTTGGGTTGGGAAATATGGCGAGAGGTCGACACCGGGCGTTTCACGTGGAACTCGCCCCTTCGGGTAATTGCTCGAACCTCCCGTGGCATAACCCGGCAGCCGAGCGAATTTCGAACCGGATATCGGGGTCGTGGATCGAGGGACAGGTTAACAACACAGTGCGAACAACGGCAATTTTCGTGGAGACCGCTTGCGGGGACCGAACTTATCTCAGGTCGTCGTAACGAGGGCGGGCACCCACCTTTGCCAGCAGGACATTCCGGCAGTAGACGGGCTCATGGACCGCGTATACACTAGTATTTTAAACATAAGTCAAGTGACATCGTGGACGAAAGGGTCGCATGAGGAAATTTCGCTTAGGATTCCACCATGATTTTTTGCGACACTCTCGATCCAAGCGCGAATAGTCCTTGACGCGTCAGATCGCACTTTCCCAGTGTATACACAGCTCCCGTGGACTGTTTTCGAGACTTTCGGCGTTTGCCGCCGCAGGAAAGAGAGGTTGCGAGAGAAGTGCAGCGTGAAGCGATCCGCTGGCGGGCGGGTCGAGGCGACGCGAGGATGCAGTTCGAACTTCCCCTTCAATCTCTTACTTCATGATCTCCAAACCCTGGCGGATTGCTTGGTTCCAGGCGTTGCGTTTTCGCATCATCGGCTCGGCGAGAAACTGCGGGAAGCGTACATAGTCGTGCGGCTCGACGACATTGCCGATTCGCAGGGCATAGATGTCGGACCGGAACCGATCGGCGAAAGCTCGTGCGGTTTTTTCATTGAGCAGTTTGGACAGGCCATAGCTATCCATCGGGTCGCTGTCGTAGTTTTCCTCGAGCGGGAAGGCGTGAAAGTCCTTCTCCCCTTCCGCGAAGCACACGCCGTAAGTCGTTTCGCTGGAGGCGACGATTACCTTGCGGATGCCCAATTTCATCGCGGCCTCGACGATGTGATAGGTTCCCATCACGTTGACGCGGAATGTCTCGTTGTCGGGCTGGAGCAAGACGCGGGGAATCGCGGCAAAGTGCACCACGGCGTCCACCGGCGCAGGCGGGTGCCCTGCGTCGTAGCCCTCGAAGCCGAAATGCGAGGTCATCGCATTGAAAACCTGTCCCGGGTCGGCGATGTCGCCGAGGAGCGTGGGGATGTCCGCATGCTCGGAGGGTTTCCGGTCGAAATTTAAGATTTTATACCCGTGGCGCTTGAGCCAGGGCATGACATGACGACCGGCCTTGCCGGAGCCGCCTGTGAAAAGAATTCTTTGGGTCATGGTATGCTCCGAGGGAGGCTAAGCCCAGGGATCGCTTACCGTACCGGTTCGCCGGTAGGCCGCAATCCCGGGCTTGAGGCCGTTTGTCCGCCCTCCCTCGCGCTTTCGAATTTACGTCCAACGGAGGATCGGTTACTGCGTTAAACTCCGTTTACCGGATCGAGCCACGCCGAGTGGCCCGCCGGAAATCCCTCTCCCTCCCTGTCACTTCGATTTCGAACGTCATGAAGCTCCTCCTCGTCCTCATCACCTGCGCCAGCTCATTTGCGATTGCCGCCGATCCCAAGGCCGATCCGTATCCCACCGGATACTCGGATACCCCATTAATCGTCCCCGGCGGCAAATGGAAGGTGCATGACATCGACCGGCCGCGCCCAGCGGCGGTCAAACCCGGTCGCAAGGCGGGAGAGGCTCCGGCCGACGCGATCGTTCTTTTCGACGGAAAAAACACTGCGCAATTTGTCGGTAAGGACGGAGTGCCGTGCCCATGGCAAATCGAAAACGGCGAACTCATCGTGAAGGGCGGCGATATCTGGACGAAAGCGGGCTTCGCCAGCTGCCAGGTTCACCTCGAATGGAAAACCGATCCGAACACCGAAGGGCACTCGCAGAAGAAAGGAAATGCGGGGATCTTTTTCATGGATCGCTACGAAACCCAGATCCTCGATTGCGACAACAACCTGACCTATGCCGACGGCATGGCGGGAGGTATTTACGGACAAACACCGCCGCTCGTGAATGCCGTCCGTCCAGCGGGAGAGTGGCAGACCTACGACATTATTTTTACCGCGCCGCGACTCGAAGGCGACAAAGTCGTCGAACCCGCGCGCATCACGACGATCCTCAATGGAATCGTTGTGCAGAACAATACCGCGATTCTCGGTCCCACCCTTCACAAGAAAGCGACCGGCTACTCAGGCGCTTTCCCGGCAAAGGCCCCCTTCCGCTTTCAGGATCACAAAAATTCGGTTCCGGACCGCCTTCGCAACATTTGGGTTCGTCCGCTGTAATCGATGCACGCGCGCCCTCCGTGCGAACGTGCTCATAGCCGCTGAGGCGTCGGAGTTTTTTCCAGAGGCGGCGAGCGAAGCGGCCTGTTCTTGCAGGGCACGGGGAGTGTAGTCGGGAGAGTTGGGACCTTGCTCGATCAGGTGGACCGAAGGGAGGTGGCAATCGGCGGAAATACCTCGGGGAGCAGGAGCGCAGGCAAAGGAGATCTCATGGTTGTCCGCTCGCGGCTTTTTTGCCTTTTTTCTGCGCCGTCTCGGTGACGGGATAGAGAAACTGGGAGCGGTCGACCTTGCCAGGAGGGCGTACGCCGGGGCCGTTGGCGGATCCGTCACAGAGCGTGGCGGCCATCCGGTCGGCGAGGGCTTTCGGCTTTTTCAACTCGGCGGGGTGCTGGGCGGCGACGTCGGTCGTTTCACCGATGTCTTGGTCAAGGTGGTAGAGGCGCAGTCCGGGCGTGGAGACGCCGCCCTCGTTCATGCCCATGCTAAAATTCTGCGGACCGAGGGCGAGTTTCCAGGGACCGGAGCGGATGGCTTGGAGTTTATAGCCGTGGTAGTAGTAGTGGGCTTCACGGGGCGACTGCTCAGATTGGCCTAGGAGGAGTGGCGAGAGATCGGCACCGTCGATGGGTATCCGTGGGGACCGTGCCCCCGGCGAGCGCCACGTACGTGGGGAGTAAATCGATCGTGCCGGTGACGGCATCGGAAACCCGGCCGGCGGGAGTGTGTCCGGGCCACCACGCCAAGGTCGATTCGCGCATGCCGCCTTCCCAGGTGCTGCCTTTTCCTCCACGAAGAGGGCCCGCGGTTCCGGCGTCGGTTCCCTGCTTGAGCCACGGGCCGTTGTCGCTGGTAAAAAGGACCAGCGTCTTGGCGTCCAGTTTGAGTTCGCGCAGGGAGTCGAGCACACGGCCGGTGCTCCAATCCACTTCCTCCACCCAGTCGCTGTAGAGCCCGTGCGGTGATTTGCCGCGGAACTCCGGTCCGGGGTGAATCGGGACGTGAACGGCGGAATGCGGGAGGTAGAGGAAGAAGGGCTGGCTTTTATTTTCGCGGATGAACTTCACGGCTTCCTCGGTGTAACGCCGCACGAGACACTCGTGAGTTTCGTCCCCTCACGGGCAATGCGCGGTCGAGCGCCGGGGTCCGGTTTTGGGTGGAGCCGAAGGGGCCGATATCGCCGTAGCCCATGTCGTCGATAAAAATGACGACGATATTGGGCGGGGCACGATGGATTCTTTCGGCCGCTCGTTGCGGGACAAACGACGTCAATGCAACCCAGACGGCGACGAGAAAGAGTTTGGGGAAAATCATCGCTGGAGTGTTTTCAGGAGGGCAAAACGTGGATCGCTGGCGGTGCTGCGGATCGCGCGGGATTCGCCAAGGTATTTGCGGCGGAGGTCGACGAAGGGACGCGAGCGCGACTCCTTGGCAGGATCATAGGCGGGGTTGAGGGCGGGGGTGTATTTCACATCGACGTTGGCATCGAGCCAGTCGTTGAGCTGTCGGAACAGTGCGAGCGTGCGCTCGGGTTCTTGCGCGGAGAGTTCGTTCTTCTCGAAGGGATCTTTCTCGATGTTGTAGAGGCGCAAGGCCCCCGACCAATCGAAGATGAGTTTGTAGTCGCCCACACGAACCGCCGAGGACGGCGCGGAAGGCAGGCCGTCCTCCGGATTGACCACAATCACGTTGAGCGGGTAATGCCAGTAGTGGGTGTCGCGCATGTAGCCGTGATGGGTGTTGGCGAGGTCGGCGAAGAGCGGCTTCAGGCTGCGACCGTCGATTCCACGCGCGTAGTGCGGACGCGGATCGTAGCCAGCGACGTCGAGCAGCGTGGGGAAGATGTCGTTGCAATCGACGGGAACGCTGGTCCAGCGATTGGCATCGAGGTGGCCCTTCCATCGGAACACGAGCGGGACGCGGATGCCACCCTCGAAGTGCAGCGCTTTACCGCCTTTGAACGGCGCGTTGCTCGTGGCAGCGGGGGAGGTGTAGGTGACGCCGCCATTGTCGCTCATGAAAACGACCATGGTATTTTCGTCCAGGCCGGTGGCGGCGAGGGTGTCGAGAATCGCGCCGACCGATGTATCGAGGCGCTTGAGCATCGCGGCGTAGATCGCATTGGTGTGTCCGTTCCAGCCGCGTGTGGCCTTCCGCTCGAAGTAGGCGATTTCCTCGGCGCGCCCTTGGAACGGCGTGTGGACGGCGAAATGGCAGAGGTAGAGGAAAAATGGTTTCGCGTGGGCGGCGGAGGGTGCGGCGGCGTGCGAGCGGATGAAATCGATGGCGTGCGCGGTGAGCTCGTCGCTGAGATATTCCTGACCGCGATCGGGGCCGGCTTTGCCCTGGCGCAATTCGGGTTGAGGCATTTTTGGAAAGCGCAGCTTCCGATTGTCCCAGGCACCGCGCCATTTGAAGTAGGGCGACGATCCGTCGTCGAAGTAGGCGAGCTCCTGGAAGCCCTGATCGCCCGGCTGCCAACCGAGCGAACCGTGCGCGCCGACGTGCCATTTTCCCATGAACGCGGAATGGTGGCCAGTGAGGGCTTCCGCGATCGTGATCTCGTCGCGGCCTTGATCGAGCGGTTGGCCGGAGGGAAGGGCCTCGAGCGTGGTGCCGTTAAGGAGGGCCTGCTGAATGTCGATTTTGTCGGCCCATTCTAGAGCGTCCTGTGCGAGATAGCCGGCGAGCGGCGTCAGGCCTTGATTGTAGAACGTTAGCACGGTGGGCGGTGTGGCGGTAGTGACACCGAGGCGCGCGCCATTTTTACCGGTGAGCAAACTCGCGCGCGTGGGCGAGCAGAGCTGGCAGGCATAGGCTTGCGAAAAGGAGATACCCTCGCGCGTAAGGCGGTCGAGATTCGGCGTCTCGTAAAACATCTCGGCCGGTTTTGCTCCGGTGAAACGCACGGCGTAGGCGTTGAGGTCAACGATGCCGAGGTCGTCGGCGAGGATGAGGACGATGTTGGGCTTGGTCGCGGTGGCTGCGTGGGTCGACGGAAGCAAAACGCCGAACAGGACGGTAAAAAATACTGGTAGGAAGCGATGGGTGGATTTCATCGGACGAGGGTGGATTGGTGAGGTGGATTGCGCGGTGGTCGCGCTCGCCGTATGTCGTCGTCGACGCGAACCGAGATTTCATCGCCGGTGGGGCAGGAGCAGCCCAGGATCGGCGAGCGCGAGCCATCGAAGCGGAAGAGAAAAACAGAGCAGACGAGCGGTGTTCTCATGACAAAAGTCGGGATGCTCGGATCGAAGCACCGGAAGGGCGGGGTCATCGCTTTTCAGCGTCCGGTGCCGACGTGTATCGGTAGTTGAAACGGCCATCGAGCGCGGCGTCGCCGCTGACATAGGTGTCCATGATGTCGCCGGGTCTTTGGGCATTGTCTCAGGATTTGAAGTCGAGGATGAAGGCGGCGCCGGCGGCGAGGCCAAAAGCGGAACGGGGGTTCGAGACGCGGCAATCCCGGTTGCACCTGCAGACGCGTCGGATATCGGGTATGGGCCTAGAAGCGAAACGTGCTCGTGAACTGATAGGTGCGGGGCTCCTTGAGCGTGTAGACCGCGACGTCAGGGGTGTGCATGCCATTCCGCTTGTCGACCGTGATGAGCGGGTAGATCGTATTCTCATCCAGCAAATTTCGCACGTTCAACTGAAGACGCCAGTCGATCCGGTTCTTGAAGAGCTTGCGCTTGTAGGTGATCCATCCGCCGAAGTTGGCATAGGCGGGTGCGTAGTAGGGCTTCGTCGGATTCAGGACGTTGCTGGCATCGACTTCAAATCCACTGATCGCCTTGCCGCGCGCGTTCATGCTGCCACCGATCGAGAACCCACGCATCCAACCCTGGCCGGGCAGGTCGTAGCTCTGGATCAGATTCAGTGTCCAGTTCGAGGCGAAGTTGGCTGACGGGCTGTTCCGGATGGCGTTGAAGTTGACCAAGGTGTTTTCCAGGTCGGCCACCCGTTCCGCCACTGTCACGTTGTTCGCCGTCACAATCTGCTGCCACTCCGGGTGCGACTTGATAATCGGGATGTACTCGTCGATGTACTGATTGATGAATACGCCGCGGGCGCTGGTGGTGTTGTCGCCCCGCTTGCTGCCGTTGAGCGAAATGCGCCACCGTTTGGTCGGATTGGCGGTCAGGGAAAGTTCGAAGCCCTTCGAAGTGGTGGAAACCACGTCGCTCCATACCGTGCTCAACGTCGAATACGGCGACGTCAGATATTTCGTATCGCCCGTGAATTCGCTGACGCCAATCCAGAGTTGGTCAAACTGTTTGAAGTTGCCGGCAGCATTGTTGGAGATGCTGTCTCCGCTGTTCAGGCTGCTATTCGTGTAGTAGGTGACATCGAAGAAGAGCCGGCGGTCGAAGAGCGCGAACTTGATGCCGTAGTCGCTGCCGTCGCCCTCGGGATTGGGAAGAAGGTCGCCGTAGACATTGCGGGATCCCGCGTTCACCTGGAAGTTGTTCGAGGTGTTGTAGCTCAGGCTCATCCAGGGCAACGCATGGAGGACGACACCGCGGGAGTAGGTGTTGCCGCCTCGCTCGGTCCGGCTGTTGGCCTTGAATTCCCGCAGGTTGATCCCACTCGGCCGTGGATTGACACCGTTGGCGTCGCGCATGCCGATGAAGTCATTGGGCACCGCCAACCAGGAGGACTGGTTGTCCTCGCGCAGGCCATTGGTGATGACGATGCGGTCCTTCCAGAAGAAGCTTTGCGTGGCGATTGCGTAGGTTCGGACGACCGACTCGCTTATCGTGGGGCCTTGGAAGGAGAAAAAGGCCGGCGTGATGCCGCTGGGGTCCTTCACTGGCAGCGGATCGTTGGCGTAGAGAACGGGGATCGATGTGAGGCCGTCGCCTGCGGTAGTGCCGATCTTGCCCTTGTTAGGCTCAAAGTAATACCGGAAACGGATCGCGTTGTTGCCGTTGTTAATCAGAGCGGCGGCGCCCGTGGTTGCCAGGGGAGTGCTGTTGAACAAGCCATTGTTGCTCGACCAGCCGCTTTGCGTGGAATCCTCCATGAATACCGCCGCCTGGTGGCGCCCCAGATGGCGAATCCAGCCCGACTTCCTCCGCGTGAAATCCAGGCTGTAAGAAGCCATGACCCGGTAGTTTTCCGCTTCGTTGGGTGCATCGATGATGGTGCTCTGCGATTCGCTGTAGAGCAGGCCGGCGTTGGGATTGGGTTGGCCGTTCGGCAATTGCCGGTTCGGGTCAACGTAGATGTAGGCGAGCTGGCCGACAAAGCCATTCACCGCCTTGAGATCGCTTTCGACTTTGTTGTAGGCGGCCTCGACGAAGAAATCGCGGGTGATCTGCTGCTCGAGAAAAACCGTGAGGATATCGTAGTCCGTCAACCGGAAGGCGGTGTTGCCAAAATTGCTGGCGAACGTGGGAAAGATCTGGGAGTTGACGAGAGAGCGGAAATTTGCCCCGTTCACCGCGAACCCGTTGGCAAAGGTGGTCGGCACTGACTGGCCCTGGTTGGTCAGTCGTTGCGTGGGAATCTGGCTTCCACCGACGGAAAACTGGGTTGAGATCAAACCGGCCTGTCCATAGTTTTGTGTCCCCGCCGGTTTGCCGGTCGCCGTGTTGACGTAAGTGGCGATGTAGGGGGATCCCGCATTCAACCATGGCGAGACTGCATCGTAGTCCGGCCAGGGTCGCACGGCAGGCGCGTTGATGAGGCCGTTTTCGTAGTTCACTCGAAACGTCGTCGTCTTGAAGGGGGTGAAATTCAGGGTGACGAAATGGCGTCGCTGAAAACTTTCCGTCGGTACTCGAAAGCTATTGAGCTCTTCGTAGACGCCGGAGTAGCGGATGGAGGCAAGGCCCTTGACCAACACGTGATTGTGATCCAACGAGGCGCGGTATCCGCCGCGATCGTCGACCTGATACTCGATCGTCGTTCCGTTTCGGTTCTTCGCCCGTTTGGTCGAGGAGATAAAGGCGCCGGCGGCGTTGCCCAAACCGAACAAGATCGCATTGGGTCCCCGCGTGAACGTCAGCGCCTCGGAGTTGAAGCGGTCGTTCGGGATGTTGTTGGTGAAGAAGTTTTGTCCGACCACCGTGGTTGCACCACCGCGGGAGACGTATTTGGTCGGAACGTTGATAAAATCGTTCCCGTTGCCGGTGATGTCCGATGTCGACATGATGAATGGATCCGTGTTGGGAGCGAAAGCCATCAGGTCATAGATGCTGTTTGCACCCAGGTCGTCCATCATCTGCTCGGTGAAGATCGTCAGGGAGGATCCGATGTCGCGCAGTTCGGTCTTCATCCGTGTGCCACTGAGCGTCTGCGTCGCGAGGTAACCTTCCTCACTGCCCGCTTCGACCGTGAACGGCGAGAGTCTCACCGCCTCCACTTCCTTGAGCGAAGGGGAGCCCACGGATTGGCCAAGAAGCGTGGGCGCGAGGATCGTGGAGAAGAACGCGGCAAGTTGAGCCGCGCGAGTGACCAAGGGGTATTTAGGATTCATGGGGCTTGGTGAGCTTTCATCGGACAGGGGCGGATTTGGAAGTGAGCGCAGGCCGATCGGCATCGGAGGAGGCATGCAAGCAAACCGGCGAATGAACGGGCAGACAAAGGTGGGACACGAACGCACGTGGGTGCGCGAGGGAGAACCGAGGGGCGTTGGGATGCTCCGGTAGAAAATCGGTCGATTCAAGAAGAAAGGGAATCGTTTCCTGTAAGCGCACCCTTTTCTTGAAAACCACTCAAATCCGGGGTTGCACGTGTGCAGCCGACGCTACGACTCGAGGAGCGTGAAACTTCTCGTCCGTCACGCCGGAGGCAGTGCGCAAAGGAGTGCTCTTCTCGTGAATCCGTGGATGGGATAAAGCCGCGAGGTCCAAGGTCCCCGCGGCGTTCCGGACCCATTCCAATGAGCGTGCGCGAGCGGCACCAAACGCTCAGGGTTCCGGCCGACTAAGTGTACCGATTGCCCGCGGTGCGATTCCCGCTTCGACAAGAAAT
>ENA-ORBV01011564-ORBV01011564.1-microbial-mat-metagenome-genome-assembly--contig:-NODE-11564-length-13832-cov-5.013813_pt1 | contig 13832 bp, 13 predicted proteins | sample MGYA00237777_ERZ505514 | MGnify/ENA primary metagenome ERZ505514 (study PRJEB26160, sample SAMN06269048) | microbial mat metagenome | isolation source: Oligotrophic lake microbial mat | place...
ATGATACGGCGACCACCGAGATCTACACCTCTCTATTCGTCGGCAGCGTCAGATGTGTATAAGAGACAGGAGCGGGTGCTGCGTTAGGCGGTGAGCGCGTGATGACGGCGTCCCTTCACGATCTTGTTGCGGAGTGCCTTCAGCATGCGTGTAGTGTGCCGTGCGTGTGCCGTCTAGGGCAGTGGTGCGAGCTGCGCGCCCGGAAAATACGCCGAGAGAATTGTACGAACGTCGTGCCCGGCGCGGGCGCGGCCTATTGCGCCCCATTGGCACATTCCGACACCGTGCCCATTTCCCCTGCCATGTAACGTCAGCTGCACGAGGCGCCCATCACGCCCAATCACCGGTTCCAACGAAAAATAGGTGGAGTACAGGATTAAGCCACTTGAGGGACGTAGCGCGTAGCGAATCGCATTGCCTGTGAGCCGAACGGCGCCCCCGTCTGTGTCGAGCACGAGTGTCCCGGCGCGTCCCGATCGCGTCTGCTGCACAATGCGCGCGCCTCGCACACCCCCTCCCCCCTGGGCCGCACCTCCGCCCTGCGTCCGAGCGTAGCGCGCCACCGCGTCCTCCAATTCCGTTCGGTCGAATGTGCGATCCCAGCGATACTTGGGAGAGCTATCGCACCACGACCGGTCACTGCCTGGAACGCCATCGCTCACGCTGCGCAGATACGACTCATCTTTGCCTCCACGCCACACCTCCGACGGCGCCGCCGTCTGCCCGCCACACGTTGAGTGATACGGCGCGCGCACCACTCGGCCTCCAGACAAGAGCACCATGCCGGTCGTCGCGGCAATCGCCTCGTCGGCCATCGGGTGCTCGGCGTCCACCCCTCCGTATACCTGGTCGCTGGCACTGCCGGTCAGATCGTACGCCTGCCTCGCGCGTTCCTGCAATAGAACGACGGTAAAGCTGCGCGCGGCGATGGCCTGCGCTTGCACCGCCGCCCACTCGTTAGGTGAGCGTACCCCGATTTCCAGCGGCACCACGCCACGCAGATAGTCCTCGAGGTCGAGTCGGTTGACCACCAGAATCGCGGTGTCGGTGGGCACGAACAAGAGCATCCCGCGATAGCGATGGTTTCCCCAGGCCACGCGCGCTCCCTCGCCGTCGGCCTCCATGGTGAAGGGCTCGTCGCTCCACGCGGTTGCCCGCATCCCATCGCCCGAGACGGCGCGCACACGCCGATTGCGGCGCTCAATTCGCCAGGTCGGCGCTTCGCGTCCGCGGGCGTGCACGCGCCCCCAGGCGTCGCGCAGCGCCCAGCCGCCGCGGGCGGCGAGCGGCGCCTCGTACGGAACCGAGGCAACGGCCACCCGAACCGAGCGACCGAGCACCGCGTCGCCGTGCTGCGCCACCAGCGCTCCAGTGGGAGCGCTCAGTGCCAGGAGAGCGTGCAAGAAAACTGGGTGCATGTGGGTACACGGCACGGGACAAACGGCAGGGGGCTTTGAACACTGTGGGTGTGCCTAACGAACTCTCTCCGTGGACGCCGACACGGCGACTGCGGTCACGCTACCGCCCGAAACTCCCGACCGTGCCGGCGGCGATGGGAAGTACGCGTGAGGGGAGAGGCGTGGTGGTCGTCGGCGCCACGTCCAGCACCCGCAGCACCGTGCCCCGGAAGTCATAGTCGTCCACCACCTCGTCCAGACGAATCTCGAGCAGGGTGCCCGGTCGCGCGTCGGTACCGATCCAGGTCACACCGTCAATGTCGTCGGCCTGCGCGTCGAGCCTCGCCTGCGCCCATCCGGAATCATCGGCGGCTCTATCGACCATGGCCCGTACGGTTCGACCGATCCACGACTCGTAGCGCTCGGTGGTAACGAGCTGCTGCAACTCATGCACGCGTTCCAGCCGCTGGCGTTTGACCACGTCGGGCACGTCGTCCGGCATGTCGAAGGCCCTCGTGCCTTCCTGCGGCGAATAGGCAAACGCGCCGACTCGTTCGATCTGCACTTCCTCGAGGAAGTGGAGCAGCTCCTGGAACTCCTCCTCCGATTCACCCGGAAAGCCGACGATGACGGTCGTGCGAATCGCCACACCGGGAATGCGTTCGCGCAACTGGCGCACTTTCTCCCGTTGTTTGGCCTTTCGCTCCGGGCGCCGCATGCGGGCAAGCATCGTGTCGGCGGCGTGCTGCATCGGGATGTCGAGATAGCGCACGATGCGCGGCTCGCGCGCGATGAGGTCGAGCATGGCCGGCGTGAGCCCTGCACTGTAGATGTAGAGCAACCGGAACCATGGCACCGAGGTCTCGCGCAACAGCGCCTCGAGCAGGTGAGGCAACGTTTTACCGTCTCGCACATCCCGACCGTAGTGTGCCAGGTCCTGCGCCACCAGGTTGATCTCGCGAACGCCCTGAGCCTCCAACAACTGCGCCTCGCGCACCACATCATCCAACCCGAACGAGCGATGTTTCCCCCGCATGAGGGGAATGGCGCAGAAGGCGCATCCGTGATCGCAGCCCTCGCTGATCTTGAGGTAGCGCACGTGGGGGATCTCGCCGGCGTAGAGCCGCACACCGGGGTGCTGCAGGAGCGGCGCGTCGTTAAGGAAACCGCGCGCCTCCAACTCGGGAATGAGTCGGTCGGTTTCGGTGGTGCCCAGGAAGAGATCGACTTCGGGAAGTGACTCGACCAGTTCGGCCTTGTGACGCTCGATCATGCACCCAACCGCTGCCACCAGCCGACAGTTGCCGCCGTCCTTGCGACGCGCGGCATCGAGAATGGCGTCCAGCGATTCCCGCTTGGCCGCATCGATAAAGCCGCACGTATTCACCACGATCACATCGGCGTCGTCCATGGACAGCGACCGCTCCGCACCGTGCGCCACCAGTTCGGCGATGTAGCGCTCGCTGTCGACCGTGTTCTTGTCGCAGCCTAACGTAAGCACCGAAAACTTCATGCGCGTCTATGTCTGGAGGGCGTCAATCGGTCAGTACTGTCGTTCACGATCAACACTCCACTTCGGACGCTTCCCCATCTCGAGGTCGGCCAGACACTCAAGAAATCCAGCCGACGCACCGTCGATGGTGGTGATTCCCGAGATATGGGGTGAGAGCATGACCCGCGTGTCCTGCCACAGGGGGGAGTCGAGCGGGAGTGGTTCCACCTGGAACACGTCGAGGGCGGCGCCCTTGAGCCATCCCGCGTCGAGGGCTTCGGGAATCGCTGCTTCATCGACCACCGCCCCTCGGCCCGCGTTGATGAGCACCGCGCCGCGGCAGGCGCGCATGATGTCTCGACTGATGAGTCCACGTGTGGCCTCCGTGAGGGGCAACGTGACAATCAGCCAGTCCGCTACGGCGGCCATATCGCGTAACGCCGAGACTTCGGCCATGGCCGAAAACACCGAGGCGTCGCCATCACCGCTGCGCGAGACGCCGTACACTCGGCAGCCTAACGCACCGAACAGCCGTCCGACATGCGTCCCGACGTCGCCCGTGCCCACCACCACCGCCTTGGTCCCACGCAGCCTCGGAATGTCGCGCGGCGCCCAACGATGCAGGCGTTGGCACTGCGCCAGGTCCACGATCTGTTGCGAATATGCCAGCGCCCGCGCCAGTGCCCATTCGGCGATCATGGGGCCAAACGATTCGGAGCTTCGGGTGAGCAGAATCTGGTGCGACAACGCTTCGGGATAGAGCCAGGCGTCCACGCCGGCGCCGGTGCAGTGCACCCACCGGATGTTTCCCATGGTCGCGGTCGGGGGTCGCTTGAAGCCCACATACGCCTCACCCCACGCCATGTCGTCGGACGAGAGTTCGGTAAACTTGTTGCCCCGAATCTCGAGATCGCTACGCGCGGCGCGAATGGCCTGCGCCAGCTCGGCGTGTGCATTGGCGCCGATGACGATACGACGCGGGGCGAAAGGCCCTGCAATGGGCAGAGACATGGCAGAGAATCAGGTGAATTCCGGGCAATGCGGCACGAGATGCCGCCGCCCGTAAAGTAACGCCGGGAACACTCCGCCCCTCTACCGCGTGCGCGCGCCGTTGAGTCGACCCACCCCGCGAGGGAGCGGGCGGATTGCGCGCGCTCGCGTTAGCGCGCCCCCGTGTCGGCCACCACGACCAGAGGCACCTTGTCGCGCGCAATGCGTTGTTCGGGGGCGATGGTCCAGTTGGGAATTCCCGCCCACCAGGCGTCGGCGCGTACTCCGGTAACCGTCAGGCGGCGGTGCACGCCGGCCGCCATGCGTGGTTCGTACAGCCAAATGGCCGGTGCGTCGCGAATAATCTGCCGATATGCCTGGTGATAGTAGTCGCGGCTACGGGAGGGCTGGAACGCGGTCGCCCCGCTGTCCAGATAGGCGTCGAAGGCCGGGCTGGCATATCCCCCGAAATTCGACCCACCTCGCTCGGGAAGCGCGGCACTTCCCCACGACTGTCGGGCTGACGAAGGGGTGGGGTCGGTATGAAAGGCGTTGATGGCTGCATCGAAGGTGCCAGCCCGCAGGCGCTCGAAGAAGGTGTTGGGCTCGAGCTCGTCGATCGTGACGTCGGCCCCGACCTCCTTCCACTGCGCCTGGAGCAGCACCGCCATCTGGCGGCGTGTGGCGCTCGATATCGGGGTCGAGAGTGCGAAGCGCAACGGCTTCCCGGCGCGTTCGCGCGTGCCGTCGCCGTTGCTGTCACGCCAGCCTAACGAATCCAACAGCGCGCGGGCCGCGACCACGTCATAGGGGATCGTCGCGATCATCGTGTCGGCCGTCGCCTGGGCCCGCACAACCGGCCCGATGCCGGGATAGCCTAACGTGTCCAGCACGTTTTTCACCACGCCCCGTACATCGAGCGACAGGGACAAGGCACGCCGCAGCCCCGCGTCACTCAATATGGGGTGGGCGCGTGTCTTGCTTCCCCTGTCGCGCAGATTGAACTGCACGTAGCCGTAGTCGAGGCTCGGATACGGCATGAGCCGAGCGGCGGGGGACGCCGCCACCTTTCCCAAGGCCTCGCCGCGCAGCACCTCCACGAAGTCGGCCTCCTCGTTTACCAGCCGCGCCCACAACGTGGTGGGGTCCGGCGTCACGCTCCACATCACCCGGTCGATCGACGGCCGACCTCGGTAGTTGCCTGTGTCGGCCACCAGCTCAATGACCGATCCCTTGACCCAGCGCGCAAAGCGAAAGCGCCCGCTACCCACGGGGTGTTGGGCGAACGCGGACTCGCGCAGCGTTTCGCGCGGAAGCTGCGCCAGCAGATGCTCGGGAAGGACCGCCAGGTTGAACACGATGGTTGAAAACTGCTCGGGCGTCCGGCGCGCGAACCAGACCACCGCCGTGAGCGAATCGCGCACCGTGATGGAGTCCACGTCAAAGAGCGATGGTGCAAGTTGCGAGGCGATCTTGACGTCTTTGATCAGTCCCAAGGTGAAGCGCACATCGCTCGCCCGCACGGGTTCTCCATCATGCCACCGGGCAGCGGAATCGAGCTCGAAGGTTATTGAGAGCGAGTCGGCGCTCCAACTCCATCGACGGGCCAGGCGCGGGGTAAATCCTACATCGCCCACGGTGTTGAGCGACGCCGGCGGATCGGCGAGGTAGTCGAATACCTGGTCGATGACCTGCTTGCCTGACACGGACTGAAGGACCGAGGGGAGCAGAAAGTCGGCGTCGGCGGCCGTCGCAATGATGACGGTGCCGCGCCCTTCGGTGCTCGACGGCTTCGTATCGCCACAGGCGACGAGAAGACACGAAGCAAGGGCGGGCAGCACGCTGAATCCGGTGCGATTGAGTTGCATGAAAAGCTCAGGGGTCGAGGACATACCGATGAGACGTATCGGCGCGGTGCGTCGCAACGATCGCGCCGTCGGCTATCTGTAGTTCCCAAACTTGAGTTCGACGCCGAAGTCGGTCGAGCGGAGGAGGGCAATCGCCAGCTGCAAATCGTCGCGGGACGGCGAGCTTACCCGCACCTGGTCGCCCTGGATAGCCGCCTGCACCTTCTTGAGCTTGGCATCCTTGATCGTCGCGGCCACCTTTTTCGCGGTGTCCGAGTCGAGCGCCATCTTGAGTCCGATCTCCTTGCGCACCGTGTCACCCCCCGCCTGTTTGGTGTCGCCGATCTCAAGGTTTTTTACCGGCACCGCGCGCTTGATCAGCTTGGTCTGCAGGATGTCGAAGAGCGCCCGCATCTTGAAGTCGTCGTCGGCGACCAAGGCGAGTTTGCCGTCGGCCCGGGTAAAGGTGATGGTAGCCTTTGAACCCTTGAAGTCGTACCGGGTGGCAATCTCCTTCTCCACCTGATGTACCGCATTGTCCACTTCCTGCAGATCGACGCCCGTGGTGACGTCGAAGGAATTGGTGTCAGCCATGATCAGCCATGATCAATCATGAGGAGCACTCGGGACTGAAGGTAAGTGAGGGCCACATGCATTTATTCGTCAGGCGACCACCCTCGAACAAGCTAGCCGCAGCGGCCACCGATCGCGAGCCGCCATCGGCAGCGCAGCGATGCACATCTGCGCCAGAACGCAGCGCCACCACTCAACACCACCACTGGGCGCCACCCCTAAGCGCCGCGACGCCGCGCCACCACTCGGCGCCACCACTAAGCGCAACCACTAAGCGCCACCACTGCCACCGCGCTCTGGCCGAAACGCGAGATCGAATGCCAGCCAGGCGAGCTTTGACACCGGATACAGAACGAACGGGGTGATGGCCATTCCCAGGGGTGCGCCGAATTGAAAGCCATCCCACGGCACGGTAGGCCACATAGCCAACAGTACGGCCACGAAAAGCGCCGCAAACAGGAGCTCGGCGAGCACGAGATTGAACAGCATGGCCCCGAGGAAGTAGTCCTGCTCTCCACGCTCCAACGGACGGCGACAGTTGCCGCAGACGGGAAGCATCTTGAACCAGGTCTGGCGCACCGGACCCTTCCCGCAGTACGGGCAGCGCAGCGTGAGCGCCCGCGCTAACAGCCGAAAGAATCTTCCCGGGCTCGGCACTTCCATGTCGAGATGCTCGTTTGCATCGCGCAGCTTGTTGCGGCCCGCGTAGCCGCCGGGCGCCGATCTCACCTCCCGCGACTCCCCCCCGGTTCCCGTGATGGGATCCTTAGCCAAGATACGATTCCAATGCACGCGCCCGAGAAACGTGCCGAAGGCGCGAGAGCGCCTTCTCCTTGATCTGGCGTACGCGCTCGCGAGTGATGCCGAGCAACGACCCGATCTGTTCCAACGTCATGGGCTCTTCGCCATCGAGCCCGAAGTATAACCGCAGAATCTTGGCTTCGCGCTCTTTGAGCGACGCCAACGCCTCTTCGATCGATTCCGTCAGCGCCTTCTCGAACGTTTGTTCGTCGGGTGTTGGGTTGAGGTTGTCGGGCAGGTAGTCGAGGAGCTTGTTATCCTCGCCCGGCGTCAGCGGCGCATCAAGCGAAAGATGCGCCTGCGATATGGACATCGTCTTGGCGACTTCTTCCTCGGTAATGTCCATTCCTTCGGCGATCTCGGCGTGTGTCGCTTCGCGACCCAACTCCTGAAGCAGCGCGTTCGCGCGCTTGCCGATGCGGTGCAACGTGCCGGCGCGGTTGAGCGGGACGCGCACGATGCGCGACTGCTCGGCCAGCGCCTGAAGAATCGCCTGACGAATCCACCAGACCGCGTAGGAGATGAACTTGATGCCTTTGGTCTCATCAAACTTGTGCGCCGCGCGAATGAGACCGAGGTTGCCCTCGTTGATCAGGTCGGAGAGCGACACCCCCTGATTCTGATACTTCTTCGCGACCGAGACGACGAACCGCAGGTTGGATCGGACCAGCTTGTCGAGCGCTTCCTGATCGCCGATGCGTATCCGGCCCGCCAACTCGACCTCGTCTTCGCGAGTGATCAGCGGGTAGACGCTGATGTCGCGCAAATACTGGTCGAGCGATCCCTCGTCGTACGATGACTTTTTGGAAGCGATGCGTCCTGCACCCACGTGGGCTCCTGATGAACGACGGTCCGGAGGCGCGTGTGCGTCGCCGGCTGACTGGTCGATGTCTCGTTAGGTGATCAGCGGATTCGGTCGCCCAGTCGATGCCACCGAACCCGTGTCAACCAATCGACCCGGGTGGAGGAATCGGGAGCGTAGCTGTAGTACACGAGCATGGGCGTGCCCCTCACCAGAGAATCTGGAACGAATCCCCAGTAGCGGGAATCGAGCGAATTGTCACGGTTGTCGCCGAGGACGAAGAGGTGCTGCCGTGGCACGACGAGTGGTCCCCAATTGTTGCGCGACGGATGATACGAGCGCGTTGTCGCTTCGACCGTCCGCACGAGGTAGTCGCGCTGCCAGCGAAACTCGTCGCCGGCCGGATCGACGCCCGGATCGGTGTGACGCACGTACTGCTCTTCCAACCGAACGCCATTCCGATACAGTTTTCCCTCTTCCATCAACAGCGTATCGCCGGGAACACCCATCAGACGCTTGACGAAGTTCTTGGAGGGATCGGAGGGCCATTGGAACACGATCACATCACCGCGCGCCGGCTGGCGAACGGCCGGCAGTCGCTGATGGGAGAACGGCACCTCCGCGCCGTACACCAGCTTGTTCACGAGAAGAAAATCGCCCACGAGGAGCGTGCCTTCCATGCTGCCACTCGGAATCTTGAAGGCCTCGACGACGAAGGCCCGCATGACAAGAAAAACCAGTACCGCGAGCTGAAACGATTTCGCCCATTCCCAGAAAATGCGCAGCGCGCGCGGACCGCGGTCATTCACTCGCTCGAGGGCAGCCGCCCGATCGTTCTCCGAAATCGAGCCGCGTGGGTCGGCGGAACCGGCACCGATCGTCATGCGACCCCCCCGCGCGTCACCAGGTGAGCCCCGATGCGCTCGGCGGCGGCGCGCAGCACGCCCACCTGTTCCTCCGCGACGCGGATGGTGACCACCGTGTGACGACCTTCGGTCGCGCTAGCCATCCCATTGATCGCGATCGACTGATGCTGCGCGGCGCGGCGTAGTCGCGATGCGAGATCGGGGACGGGCGCGGCGACCACGACCAGTGTCGTCGGCGCACACGTACCCTCTGCGCTGACCGCGGCGAGCGCGCCTAACGTGCGATCGACCGCATCGCGTACTGCCGCACGGCGCACCGAGCTACGCTCGAGTTTGTGCTCGACGCGCTGGATCAATTGAGCGCGGTCGGAGGAGGACAGCACCATCGGTGTGCGGGGCACTTAGTTCGCGGCCTCGTGGACCCGCAACCACCCGCTCGGCGAGGCGTGGCGGGCCAGTACCAAACGACGCCAACGATCGGCGGGCACTCGGTCAGTCCGCGTATGTATCGATTTGCGCACGCTGCAGCGCCCCCGAATAGTCCACATAACAGACCTTGGTCTCGGAATAGAACTCATACACTTCCCATCCCCCTTCGCGGTGCCCGTTCCCTGTCTGCTTGACTCCCCCGAAGGGCAGGTGCGCCTCGGCGCCGATGGTCGGTGCATTGATGTACGTAATACCGTTGTCCAGCTCCGACATGGCGCGGAACGCAAGGTCCACGTTGCGCGTGTAGAGCGAAGACGACAAACCATACTTCACGTCGTTGTTGACCGCGAACGCCTCATCGGCCGACGCTACACGGACGACCGAGAGTACTGGGCCGAAAATTTCTTCCTGCTCCAGCCGTGATTTCGGTCTCACATTGGAGAAGATGGTCGGATGAAAGAACGTTCCGTTGGACAGCGCGCCGTCGGTCGCGCGTGTCCCGCCGATGGCCAGTTCGGCGCCTTCAGATTTGCCGATTTCTACATAGCGCTCCACCTTCTGCAGCGACTCTTCGTGGATCAGAGGCCCCACGTCGGTTGATGGAAGACGACCGTCGCCCAACGTGAGGCGCTTGACGCGATCGACCAGCATTCCAAGCAATCGGTCGTGTACACCGTTCTGCACGATGAGTCGGGAGGTTGCCGTGCACCGTTGTCCAGTCGTGCCGAAGGCACCCCACAATACCCCTTCGACGGCCAGGTCGAGATCTGCGTCGTCGAGCACAATCTGCGCATTCTTTCCCCCCATCTCGAGCGAGAGGCGTTTGTGCATGCGTCCGCACGTTGCGCCCACCAGGCTACCGGTCTCGGTCGATCCGGTGAACGAGATGACCGGCACCCTCGGATGATTCACGATGGCGGCGCCCACCTGCTCCCCGGTGCCGTGCACGAGCTGGATAACTTCAGGGGGGAGTCCGGCGGCGAGCATGATCTCGACCAGCACCGCTCCGGTATGCGGCACATCTTCGGCCGGTTTGAATATGCAGGAATTTCCGCAGACCAAGGCGGGAAACATTTTCCACGTGGGAATGGCCATCGGAAAGTTGAACGGCGTGACGATGCCACAGACGCCAATAGGACGCCGGAAGCTCATCGCCCATTTGTTCCGCAACTCACTCGGCACCGTATGCCCGAACAGCCGACGCCCTTCGACGGCGGCGTAATAGGCCGTGTCGATGCCCTCCTGTACGTCACCGCGCGTCTCGGGAAGAGGCTTCCCCATCTCACGCGTCATGAGCATCGCGATCTCTTCCTTGCGGCTCGCCATGATGTCGCCCACCCGCCGCAGCACGTCACCCCGCAAGGGCGCCGGTGTGCGTCGCCACACGTCGAACCCGCGTTCGGCCGACTCCACCGCGCGCTCTACATCAGCATTGCCGGAAAGCGGGAAGCGACCGACGACATCTCGCCGATCGGCAGGGTTGATGTTTTCGAAGTATTGGCCAGACGAGGGCGCGACCCACTCGCCGGCGATGTAGTTCTTGAACTCTGGTATCATCGATGGCGACGAAAGCCGTCGGAAGCAATCTGGCGAGACAGCTGGGGCCACAGGGGCGCGGCACTGGCAGAACCCAAAGCTATGCGGGCGACGCGACAAGCGAAGTGCGCGGACCAAATCTCCGCGTCGCTACCGTTATCCGCACAACCAGACCGTGGGGTGATCGGGAGTGGGCCTGGCGTAGCCGACGCGCGGAAGGACTTCCATCGCGGCGAGAATCCCTCCCCAGACGATCAGGAGGAGCGCCAGCGTGTGACCCCGCGCACTTCTGTGCCGCCAGGTCCAGACCGACGTCCAGACGCCGGCCAGCGACACCACGCCGGTCGCCGCCAGATATGAAAAGAGACCGATGCCGCAGCGTGTGCTGTACGGCCAGACGAGCATGGCCGCCCCGAGTGCGACCGCGAGAAGAAGTCGCAGGGCTACGCCCAGCGTGGAGGTGGACTGCTGCTTCGCCACTACCTCGGCCTTCAGCTGCGGAGTGGCCGCGCTCTTGGCCGGCAGGAGCGCTTCGTCGGACATCGACTCCAGCCGCTTGTCGATCTTCTTGAGTTCGTCGTCCCAGTTGGTGGGCATCAGGCTACGGATGAAAGGCGCGAATCGTTAGGCATGGCCGACGTCAATGCGCCGACGTCGATGCGTATCAGTGCCGAGCGTTAGTGTTCACGTTCCAGCGTGTATCGCTCGATCTTCTTGTACAGGTTCGAGCGTGGCATGTCGAGCGCGCGTGCGGTCTCGGACACGTTCCATTCGAACGCGCGCAGCTTGTGCAGGAGATAGGCGCGCTCGGCGGCGTCCTTGAACGTTTCGAAGGTCGTGATGTCGAGCAGTGATCCAAGGCTCGACCCATCGGACGGACGGACGCTGGAGAGTCGCATCACATCGACGCTCGTTATGCGCGGGCCCGAGGCGAGGATCAGCAATCGTTCGATCGTATTGCGCAACTCCCGCACGTTGCCGGGCCACTCCATCTGCGTCAGCGTCTCGATGGCGCCCGCATCGAGCACTCGGGGGGGCGCCCCGTCGCGTTCCGACAGCTGATCGACGAAGTACTGAGCCAGCTGCGGAATGTCTTCGCGCCGCTCCCGCAACGGCGGCACATGCAGAGGAACCACGTTGAGACGATAGAAGAGATCTTCGCGAAAACGCCCGGCGGCTATTTCTTCTTCCAACTGCTTGTTGGTCGCCGCGAGGACGCGCACATCCACCTGGATCCGCTTCGAGCCGCCGATGCGCGTGAGTTCTCCGTCTTGCAGCACGCGCAGCACCTTGGCCTGCGCCGACGCGCTCATGTCGCCGATTTCGTCCAGAAACAGTGTTCCCTTGTCCGCCTGCTCGAACTTTCCGGGGCGATCCTGAATGGCGCCGGTGAATGAGCCCTTCATGTGACCGAACAGCTCGCTCTCGATGAGTTCGGAGGGAATAGCGGCGCAATTCACTTCGATGAACGCCTTTCCCATGCGCGGCGAGAGTCGATGAACCGCGCGGGCCACCAGCTCCTTGCCGGTCCCGTTCTCACCGGTAATAAGGACGCGCGCGGGTGTCGGGCCTACCTTCTCGATCTGCCCCATGAGCGTACGAATGGCGTACGACGTTCCGACAATCTCGTAGCGCGATTCGATGGAGGCGCGGAGTTGCGCGTTCTCTTCCTGCAGCGAGAGATGCTGCAGCGCATTCCGGAGCAGGACGAGAATACGGTCGGTGTCGAGCGGCTTCTCGAGAATGTCGTACGCGCCGAGCTGCGTCGCCTCCACCGCCGTCTGGATCGTGGCGTGCCCGCTGATCATGACCACGGTCGCCCTCGCGTCCAACTGTCGAATGCGGCGGAGCGCCTCCAGCCCGTCCATGCCGGCCATCTTCACGTCGAGAAAGACGAGTTGCGGGCGCCACTTTTCGTATTCCTTCAATCCGTCGGCCGCCGAGGAAACCGCACGCACCTCGTAGCCTTCGTACTCGAGCAGCTGGCCTAACGCGGCGCGCACGCCCTGTTCGTCATCCACGATGAGAATCCGTCGGCTCATTTCACGATCTTGTAGAGAGTTACCCGACCCTTCCCCACCCGGACATCACCGACATACGGCGGCACCGAAAAGGGGATGCCGCTCGCTGCCACTCCCCTGCCACGTGGTGCCCGGTCGAGTTGGGCGATGAGGGGCGCAATGGCCTGCGGCGGGACCAGCAAATCGCCAACCCGCACTTCCTTCACCACAAACTGCGCGCGACCAGGCTCGATGATTTCGACACCCCCGGTCAGCGCGATGCGTTGACGGGCATCGAGCAGGGCACCAAAAGGACCTAACGCGGCAATGCCCTTGAATTCCGACAGGTCGATGGTCGCGCGCACCGTCAGCTGGTCGCCCTGCACTGCCGCTTCGCCCCGGTCCACGATGGCCGGAAGCCGAGTGCCCGCTTGGGCCAGCACGAGCGCCGAGACTTCGGCCGCCGAAAGGTTGATGAAGACCGGGCCCGACCGTCGTTCGAGCGACGCCACCGCGCTCCGGGCGCTGTTCCGACGATCGTCGGTAATGCGCTCGAAGAGAAGCGGCGCGGCCGGTGCCCGACCCGTGAGCGCCGGAAGCCAGCGGTCCCGGGTCGCATATGCGCCCACGCCGACGGCGGCCACGACCACAAGACACCCAACCGCGCGAAAGCAACCGAACATCAGCAGTCTCCGAGGTGAACATGATACTGTGTCCCCAGACCTACGACGCGCACCTGTCGAAAGTTTGAGAACTCGACGACCGCAGCGATCGCGACAATCACGACAGGCACACCAATCACACCGAACACTCCGCTCACACCGAACGCACCAATCACACCGAACGCACCGAACACTCGGACCACACTTATCACACCGACCACTCCGGCACCGTCAGCAATCCGGGAGTGCGACGCATCAGGACGGTGTAACGTCCGACGGTGACACGCCGAGGTTTCACGCGTCGTCGTCAATCTCGATGGCCACGTGGGAAAACCCGGTGCGTTGCGCTTCCTGTACCAACCACCGGCGAGTGACGGGATCAATCTCGCGGTCCACTCCACGCGCCGCCGACGGCGGGACAAGAATGGCCAGTCGGT
>ENA-ORBV01011566-ORBV01011566.1-microbial-mat-metagenome-genome-assembly--contig:-NODE-11566-length-13831-cov-4.557220_pt1 | contig 13831 bp, 10 predicted proteins | sample MGYA00237777_ERZ505514 | MGnify/ENA primary metagenome ERZ505514 (study PRJEB26160, sample SAMN06269048) | microbial mat metagenome | isolation source: Oligotrophic lake microbial mat | place...
CCCTCGACGTGCAACGGGTGGTGGAGACGATTCTCGTCACGCTGTGGGCCGAAGGGGGCCACACCATAGCGGCACCGTTTCCGCGTTGGACCTGGCGCGAGGCGATGGAACGCTTCGGCGTCGACAAGCCCGACCTGCGCTTCGGCGTAGAGATCGAGGATCTCACGCCGTACGTGGGCGATGATGCGGCGCCATTCGTGTCCGCCGCGTTAGGCACGGGCGGGCGGGTGCGCGGTTTGCGCGTTCCGGGTGGCGCGGATGCGTCGCGAAAGGAGATCGATTCGCTCGCCGCCGTGGCCAAGGATGCCCGGGCGGGGGGACTGATCTGGGCCAAGCGCACCGAGCAGGGCTGGGAAGGGCAGGGAGTGAAGGCGATCGGGGCGTCCGCGCTCGAGCGGCTGGGGGGCGATGTCGGAGATCTGGTGCTGGCGGTTACCGGGACGGACGAGGTCACGTCGCCCGCCCTGCACGCGGTGCGCACGCAGGTGGTGAAGCGTGCCGGCGTTGCCCAGATCTCGGAACACGCCTTCTGTTGGATCGTGGACTTTCCATTGTTTGAATACGACGCAACAGCCAACCAGCATGTGCCGGCGCATCATCCGTTCACGTCGCCACACGCGGACGATTTCGAGTTCCTTGAGTCCGATCCGGGGCGCGTGCGGGCGCAACACTACGACGCGGTCTACAATGGCAACGAGTTGGGCAGCGGCTCCATTCGCATCACCGATCCCGCCATCCAGTCCCTCATCTTCCGCCTGCTCGGCATTGGCACCGACGATCAGGCCCGCCGATTCGGCTTTCTGCTGGACGGCCTGGCCGCCGGGGCGCCACCGCATGGGGGCTTCGCGTTGGGATTCGATCGTATCGTCATGCTCCTGGCCGGGGCGACCTCGCTGCGCGACGTGATCGCCTTTCCGAAGACGACCGCAGCACGGGCGCTGTTCGAAGGCGCGCCGACCACGGTCAAGGCGGGAGACCTCGACGCGCTCCACATCTCCATCAAGCCCTGACACGTGCCAGAAGAAACAATTGTCCAGCGGCTGAGCGCCGAGGGAGCCGACCCGCTGACGCTAGCCGGCGTCAATGACGCCAACCTCGTAGAGCTGCAACGCCTCACGGGGGCCCGCGTGGCGCTTCGCGGCGACGCACTCTCGCTGTCCGGGAACGCCGAGGCGGTGGAGCGAGCGGTGAACCTCGCGCAGCGCATGATCGACTCGGCGCGCCAGCGGGCGTCGCTCGAAACCGATGACATTCTGCGCATGTCGTTGGAGTCGATGCGTGACGGCACGAGCGACGACTACCGCATTGCGCTGCCGGGCGTCCGTCGCATCATCCAAGCCAAGACCCCGGGCCAGGGCGCGTATCTGAAGACGATTTCCGAGAATGACATCGTGGTCGGAATCGGTCCGGCGGGTACGGGAAAGACCTACCTCGCCGTAGCAGCGGCCGTGGATGCACTGAGCCGGAAGCGCGTGAAGCGGATTATTCTCGCCCGCCCTGCGGTAGAAGCGGGGGAGAGTTTGGGCTTTCTCCCTGGGGACATGCAGGCCAAGGTGGACCCCTACCTGCGACCGCTGTACGACGCGCTGGAAGACATGATGCCGGCCGAGCGCATGCAGAAGGCGCTGGAAACACGAATCATCGAAATCGCACCGCTGGCGTACATGCGTGGTCGTACGCTCAACGATGCCTTCGTCATCCTCGACGAGGCGCAGAACGCTACCAATGCGCAGATGAAGATGTTTCTCACGCGCCTGGGGGCCAATTCGAAGACCGTCATCACCGGCGACAAGACGCAGATCGATCTCCCGAAGCGAGAGGAATCGGGTCTGCTGCAGATCGAGCGCATTCTCTCGCACATTGACGGGATCGGTTTCCACTACCTCACGGATGTAGACGTCGTTCGTCACCGGCTTGTGCGCGAGATCATCCGGGCCTACGCCGAAGACCTGGGGGCCTGAGCGCCGTGAGCGAGGACCCTCCACCCACCGCCTCTCGCAGTGTCCGCCGAGCGGCCTTCGACATTCGTGTATCGAGCGACGGCGTGCGTGTTCCACTCGCCTTGGCGCGCGTGCAGCGGATCGCCGATCGCACCCTGCTCTGGGAAAAGTGCATGCTGCCGGTGGTGCTGGCCATCACCTTCGTCAGCGACCGCGCCATCGCCCGACTCAATCGCGAATACCTAGGTCATCGTGGTGCCACCGATATCGTGACGTTCGAGCACGCACGCATCACGGACGACTCGCCGGTGGTGGGCGACGTCTACATCGCCCCCGCTATGGCGCGGGCAAACGCCCGCGCATTCGGTGCGCCCGTGCGCGAAGAGATTGCACGCCTGACCATTCATGGGGTGTTGCACGCGTTAGGCGGCGATCACCCGGAAGGGGAGGGGCGCCTGGAGTCCGACATGTGGCGTCGGCAGGAGCGCTGGCTCGCACGAGTGCGTCGCGCAGGGCTCGTGTGATGACGGTGCCGACATTGCTTGCCTGGATGTCAATGGCCATCGCGACCGCCGTCGCCGCCTGCTGTGCGGCGTCCGACGGGGCGATGCTCGCCCTCGATCCCGATGTCCCGATGTCGGCCGAAATGCGCGGCCTCTACTCTCGGCGTGAGCGCGCCCATCGCGCGCTGGCCTTCGCACGCGTCATGGCCCAGCTCAGCGCAGGCGTGAGTGTGGCGCTGGCGCTCGATCTCGCTGCGCGACCGCACGGCGAGGCTGTGCTGGTCGGATTCGTCGCCGCACTCGTGCTCGTGGGACTCTCCGAATCACTCGCCCGCAGCGTCGGAAGTGTGGCCGGCGGTTCGGCGGCGGTGCGGCTGTTTCCCTTTATTCGCCTGATCGAGCGGGTGTTGGCGCCCGTTGCCTCGTTAGGTGGTTGGCTGGACGGCGCGCTGCATCGACTCCTGCCGCCGCCGACGGACGCCGAAGAGGACCGCGAAGCCACGGCTGACCAGTTCCGCCAGGTGGTGGCAGCCGAAGCCGAGGTGACCAATGATCAAGCCGTGTTGCTGACCGGCGTGTTCCGCCTAGGCGAAACGGAGGTCCACGAAATCATGATTCCCCGCGTGGACATCGTGGCCATCGACCAGGATACCCCCTGGTCGGAGGTGGTGGATCGCGTGCGCAGTGCGGAGCACGCGCGCCTTCCGGTATTTCGCGAAACTATCGACGATATCATTGGAATACTCTTCGCCAAGGACCTGCTGGCGGACATCGTCGCCGACACGGTCCCCGATGACTGGACGACCTTTCTTCGCCCGGCGGTCTTCATTCCCGGGGCGAAGAAGGCGGACGCACAACTTCGCGATTTTCAGTCGAGCGGTACGCATATCGCTATCGTTGCCGATGAATTCGGCGGAACGGCCGGACTCATCACCATCGAAGACGTGCTCGAGGAGATCGTCGGGGATATTCGGGACGAGTATGACGAGGAGGAACCACCTATCGAACGAGAGGGCGATGTGCGGTTCTGGATGTCGGCCAGGCTGACGCTGAGCGAAGTCTCGGAAGTGCTTGGTACCGACCTCAAGCACGAACAGGTATCAACCGTGGGCGGATTGATCTACAAAGTCCTCGGCCGCGTTCCCCGCGCGGGAGAGGAACTCACCCTGGGCGGGTACCGGGTGGTGGTGGAGCGGGTGGTGCGCCGCCGGGTGCAACGTGTGTACTTCGAACGACTGACCAGTTCCGAACCCGAGGAATGGCGGGGAGACATGGACGAATGAGCGATTCGACCCTGCTCGGCGCCACGATCATCATCGTCGCGTGCCTAACGGCTGCCGCGACGGCGGTTCGCTCGGTGAGCCGAATCTGGCTGCGGCACTGGGTGGAACGCCGGTTGAGCGGATCCGACACGGCAGCGCTCTATCTGGACCGACCGCAACGCCTTTTGCTCGCCGCAACAACCGGAGTGGCGACTGCCGTGTTCACCGCAGGAGCAATCATCGGAGCGACGGTGGACGGGGGCGTGATGGTACGTGCGCGCGCAATCGTCATTTACGCACTCGCCCTGCTCTTGTTGGGACAGCTGATACCGCGCGCGGTCGCGCGTCGCTGGTCCAGCGCGCTCGTCCCCGTTCTCCTTCCGCTGCTTCGGGTCGTGGAATTCATGCTCATGCCGATCCTGGTGAGCGTGCGCCAAATGACGGGTGAGACCCGTCGTGAGGCGAGCGAGGAGACGGCAACTGACGCTGAGACGCTGGAGGAACTCCTGCGCGAGGGCGAACTGGAAGGGGTAGGCGAGCACACGGAGATCTCGATTATCGAAGGGGTCGTGCACTTCGGCGAGAAGACGTTGGGCCAGGTGATGACCCCGAGGCGCGAGGTGTTCGGCATTGCCAGCGGCACCCTGCCCGGAGACGTGGCGTTGCAGATCGCGCAGTCCGGGTACAGCCGCGTCCCCATCTACCGTGACACGCTTGACGATGTGCTGGGGATGTTGCATGCCTTTGATGTGTTGCAGGAAGAGGAGAACGAGATGCCCCGCCTTCGTCCGGTGGCGACGGCGAGCGTCGGGATGCTGTGCAATGAATTGCTCTTTCGAATGCTGCGCGAGCGGAAGCATCTCGCCATAGTCCGGGACGCCGATGGACACACGGCGGGTATCGTGACGCTGGAAGACCTGCTCGAAGAACTGGTGGGAGACATTCGCGACGAACACGACGATCCCTCGCCAGCGCCGAAGGCCGATGCGGCCGACGCGACTCCGCCGACGGCTGCGTGACCAGGTGGTGACCGCTGAGCCATCGGGTGCTCGTCGATACTCACCCCCAACACCTTCAATCGGCGCCATGTCCGTGGATACCCCTTCGGGAGCGCTGTCTCCCACGCTGGAACGCCTGCTCGCGGACTTCGATGCGAAGAAGCCGGCTGCCTTGGCGCGCGCGGTGAGCATTGTCGAGAACCAGCGGGAGGGCTTCGACACGCTTCTCGGCGTGCTGCACGCGCGCCTCGGACGGGCTCGACGCATCGGGATCACCGGCCCGCCGGGCGCGGGCAAGAGCACACTCACCACGCAACTGACGACGGCGTACCGCGCCGCCGGCCTTAGGGTGGGCATCGTCGCGGTCGATCCGACGTCGCCATTCACCGGCGGCGCGTTGTTAGGCGATCGCATTCGCATGGAGAGCGTGGCCCTGGACCCGGGCGTGTTCATTCGTTCGCTGGCGACGCGCGGATCGTTAGGCGGGCTGTCATCGTCCACCCGAGTGGTTGCCGATGTCCTCGACGCGTTCGGCTTCGACCGCATTCTGATGGAGACGGTGGGTGTTGGACAGAGCGAACTCGATATAGCGCGCTCAGCCGACTCGACGCTGGTCATCTTGGTGCCGGAGTCGGGCGATTCGATTCAGATGCTCAAGGCTGGACTGATGGAGATTGCGGATATTTTCGCCGTCAACAAGGCCGACCGACCGGGCGCCGACCGCGTCCGCAGTGACATCGAACTGATGCTGGGCATGCGTTCTGGACTCGGGCTGCAGCAGTCGCCGGCGCATCACGGCGCGGACCTCTCGCGAATCCCCAACCCCGGAAAGGCGGCGCGGGATGCCGCCCAATCGGAACAGGCGGCGCAGTGGACCCCCCCTGTGCTCCGCACGGTCGCCGCGAAGGGGGAAGGAATCGGAGATCTGGTGGACGCGCTCGACCGGCACTTTCGCTATCTTGCGCATGGCGGTGAACTGACGCGGCGACGGCGTACACGCTGGCGTGAACAGGTGATCGAAGTGACGGACCATCGGTTGCGCGGTCGCGTGTGGGGAGACGCGGGAATTCAGGCGTTCATCGACTCCCAACTCCCGGGCATCGAGGGCGGATCCATCACACCGTTTGGCATCGCCGATGAGATCGTTCGCCGCAGTGCCGACATCCTAACGCGGACGGCTTCATGACGTCGATTCGAGATGCATCGGAGACGGTGCGGGAACAGCAGGCCGAACTCGAACGCCTGCGCGCCGAAGTGGGCGAGTGGCGGGCTCGTTATGCACTCGGCGAAAAGCGCGACATGGCGTTCGGAAATTCCGAGAAGGACGTCGATCCGCTCTACACCGTTCTCGACGTGCTCGAGGGCGACCCGCTCACGAACCCCCTCCCGGGTGACTACCCCTATACGCGCGGAATTCATCCTACCGGGTATCGAGGTCGCCTCTGGACAATGCGACAGTTCGCGGGCTTCGGCACCGCGAAGGAAACCAACCAACGCTTCAAGTTCCTGCTCGAGCACGGGCAGACGGGTCTCTCCACCGCCTTCGACTTTCCCACGCTCATGGGATACGACTCCGACCACCCACGATCGGAGGGGGAGGTGGGAAAAACGGGGGTCGCGATTTCGTCGCTGGCCGACATGGAGACGCTGTTCGATGGCATCCCGCTCGACCGCGTGTCGACGTCGATGACGATCAACGGTCCTGCGGTCATCCTCTTCTGCTTCTACGTGGCGGCGGCCGAGAAACAGGGCGTGCGCCCCGATCAGATCATGGGGACCGTGCAGAACGACATCCTCAAGGAGTACATGGCGCAGCACGCGTGGGTATTTCCCATCGAGCCGGCCCTGCGTCTGATCGTGGACCTGTTCGAGTGGGGCGCTACGAATACACCCAAGTGGAATACGGTCTCAATTTCCGGATATCACATTCGCGAAGCCGGCGCCACCGCCGCGCAGGAACTGGCCTTCACCCTGGCCAATGGTTTCACCTACGTGGAGCGGGGCAAGGCCCGCGGCCTCGACGTCGATCTCTTCGCGCCGCGACTCTCGTTCTTCTTCGACATCCACAACGATTTTTTCGAGGAAATTGCCAAGCTGCGCGCTGCACGACGCATCTGGGCCAGGCGACTGAGGGAGCGCTATGGCGCGAAGGACCCGCGCTCGTGGATGTTGCGCTTCCACTCGCAGACGGCCGGGGTGACGCTCACCGCGCAGCAACCGATGAACAACATCGTGCGCGTGGCGTACCAGGCGCTGGCCGCGGTGTTAGGCGGTACCCAGTCGCTCCACACCAATTCGATGGACGAAACGCTCGCCCTTCCTACCGAAGCGGCGGTGCAGGTCGCGTTGCGCACGCAGCAGGTACTGGCCTACGAAACCGGCGTGCCGAACGTGATCGACCCGTTAGGCGGATCCTACTATGTGGAAGCGCTCACCGACCAGTTCGAGCGCGACGCCGAAGCGATCTTCGCCGAGATCGAGAGCCAGGGAGGCGTGGTGCAGGGCATCGAAGAGGGGTGGTTCCAGCGAAAAATCGCCGAGTCGGCCATGCGGCAGCAGTGGGAAATCGAACAGCGCCGGCGGTTGGTGGTCGGGGTGAATGAGTTCGTGACAGAGGAAGCGGAGCTTTCCATTCCGGTGCTGCGGGTCGGGCAGGAAGCCGACGACTCGCAGCGTGCGCGGCTGGCCCAGCTGCGCGCAACGCGTGACAGTGTACTGGTCGCGTCGCGCCTAGACGCTTTGCGTGACGCGGCGCGTACCGACGCCAACATGATTCCATTCATCCTGGACTGTGCGCGGGCGTACTGCACCCTCTACGAAATACGCGCCGCGATGGAGGACGTGTTCGGGGCGTACCGCGAACCGGTGTTTTTCTAGCGGCAAGGAGATGGTGATGGCGCAGCGAAAGATCGGAGCGAAATTGAACGCGGGGGGGGCCCCCCGCCCCAAACGTTCCACGAGCGCAGCACACTCCTCGCGTACCCCCAGCGCCACCGACTGGTGGGCCACGTACTTCGACGCCCAATACCTGCTCGAGTACGAGCCGATCTTCGACCCCACCCAGGATCGACGCGAGGTCGCCCGTCTCATCGAGATCCTGCAGCTCCCCGTTGGCGCGCGCATCCTCGACGTGCCCTGTGGACAGGGGCGCCACGCACACCTGCTGACCGAGGCCGGCTACAGCGTTGATGGGCTCGACTATTCGCACCACCTGTTGGCCCAAGCGCGGGCACGTGGGGTCTCGGACACGCTCCGCTACACGCATGGCGACATGCGCTCCATGCCGAAACGGTGGAGCGGTCGCTTCGATGCGGTCGTCAACCTCTTCACCTCGTTCGGATTCTTTACCGATCCAAACGACGACCAGCGCACGATTGATGAGTTTGCGCGCGTGCTCGAACCGGGTGGTACCCTCGTCTGGCACGGTGGAAGTCGTGATGGCGTGATGGCGAAGTTCCTGGCCAAAGATTGGTGGACGTCGAACGACGGAACCATCGTGGCCCACCAACGCAGCTTCGATCCACTCTCGGGCTTGCTGTCGATTCGATCCACTTTTCGCGGTCCGTCGGTGACCGGTGAACGCGAGCATCGCATTCGCCTCTATACCGCAACGCGCCTCGCGGAACTCTGCGCGCGCGCGGGTCTCATCGTCGAGCAGGCATTCGACGGTTGGAACGATCGCGCGCTACGGCGCCTCTCGAGCGAGATGGTACTGGTCGCACGGCGCGACGCATAGTATGTACCGGCATTCGACGTATCATTCCGGCGCGAACACGTTCCCCTCACGGTACCTCAGCACTATGCGGTCGATCATCGCAATCCTCCTGACAACAGCAGCGCTTCCTCTCTCTGCACAGGCACCGACTCTTGTGGTGCTGAACGCGAAAGTGTTTACCGCCGACTCCGCCGCACCGTGGGCCGAGGCGCTCGCCGTACGCGGCGATCGAATTATTGCGGTAGGATCGAGCGCCTCCGTTCGCGCGCTGCAGGGCGCGACCACCAAGGTCATAAACGCACGAGGGCGTACGCTCATCCCGGGACTCAACGACGCACACGTGCACATGGGCCTGGCGCCTTGGTTCACGGTTGCGCCGGCGGGACAGGGGATGCCTCCTGATCCCTCCGCGTCCGAAATACTCGAGGCAGTTTCGTTGGCCGCGAAGGGACTGCGACGCGGCGAAGTCATCAGGGTTATAATCGGCCCTACTGCCTTGGACGACACCACACTTCGACGTGTCCGGCTCGATGCGGCGTCGCCGAATCATGGCGTCATTCTATCAGTATGGTCCGGCCACGGTGTCATTCTCAACTCCCGCTTGCTGCGGCGCACCGGCATCGACACCATCACGCGTGACCCGTTAGGCGGAAGCATCGAGCGAGACGCCGCAGGTCACCCTACCGGTCTGGTGCACGAGTACGGCTGGTGGATCGTGGAACAACGCATGAACGCCGCACAGCCCTTCCCCGTGCTGCTCGCGGCCCATCGCGCCTACGCTCGGCGGGCGATGGCACTGGGAATCACCTCGGTGCAGAACATGGCGGGAGCGCTCGACCCGGGCACCACGCTGCGCGTCGCCTGTGCCGCCAACATCCCGCTCCGCGTCAGGCTCATTGCGTTTCCCATGACCACGGTGCGTGGTCGCCTGAGCGACCAGTTCCCCGCCCAGAGGTGTCCGGGAGCTGCAACGGCGCACGTCACGGTTGGAGGGGTGAAGTACATTCTGGATGGCACGCCAGTTGAGCGACGGGCAGTGGAACGCGCGCCGTATGCCGACCGGCCGACCTCCCGTGGGAGCCTGAATTTTCCGCCCGATACACTCGCCGCAATTCTTCAGGCCGGACTCGACCGGCGGTCGCAGGTGCTGCTGCACGCGGTAGGAGACAGTGCGGTGCGGCTCGTGCTGATAACCATGCAGCGTCTGGCGCCGGCCGAACGATGGCGACCGCTGCGTGTGCGCCTGGAGCACGGCGACGGTCTCGCGGTCGACCTCCTGCCGCTCGCGCGCGACTTGGGCGTGGTGCTGGTGCAGAACCCGCTGCACCTGGCGCTTGGTCCGCTCAAATCGCATCGTTTCGCGCCAGAACGACTCCTCAACTATCAACCGCTTCGGTCGGCCTTGCTCGGTGGTGTGGCCCTCGCCCTCGGCTCCGACGGCGAGCCGAATCCCTTCCTCGACTTGATGCTCGCCACCATGCATCCCAACACACCCAGCGAAGCCATCACCTTGGAGCAGGCATTGACCGCGTACACCGCCGGTTCCGCCTTCGCCGAAGGAAAGGAGCGCGAGAAGGGTCGCATCGCCGTTGGAATGCTCGCTGATTTTGCGCTGCTGTCGCAGGACATATTTTCTGTGCCTCTCCAGGCGCTGCCGGCAACGACGAGCGTCCTCACCGTGATCGGCGGAGTAATGGGATACGAGCGGTCGGCGGCTGGACGGCGAACGCGCTGACGGCGCAGTCGCACACGGTGCACACGGCGCACACGGCGCACACGGCGCACACGGCACACACGGCACACACGGCACACACGGCGCACTCGCTGCGTGCTGGTACGATGCTGGTTGAGGTGCCACCTCTGTACGCCGTCGGCTACCTTTCGCAGCACTTCAAGGGGTGTCTCGCGCGCGAGGCTCCGGCGTGAATTCCGCGCCCCGTTTCTTCGTCCGGTTCCCATTCCCAACTACATGTCTCGTCCCATCCGTGTACTGATTGCCAAGCCTGGACTCGACGGGCACGATCGTGGCGCGAAGGTTGTCGCTGCGGCGCTGCGAGACGCCGGGATGGAAGTGATTTACACCGGGCTGCATCAGACGCCGGAAATGATCGCCACCGCTGCTGTTCAGGAAGACGTGGATGTCATTGGGTTGTCGATTCTCAGCGGCGCGCACATGACGCTCTTTCCTCGCATCCGCGCGCTGCTGGTGGACGCCGGTCGTGAAGACATTCTCATCACCGGCGGCGGCATCATTCCCAAAGAAGACATGGCGTCGCTGAGCGCCTTGGGAATCGGTGAATTGTTCGGCCCTGGGACGCCGACGACGGCACTCATCGAGTACATCCGCGCATGGTTTCGGGCGACACACGCTCAGTCCGCATGACGTCTCGATTGCGCGAGCTGAGTGCGCAGGTGCGCGAGCTCGAGGCGACACTGCGAATGGGCGGCGGCGCCGAAAAGATTGCGCGTCAGCACAAGCAGGGAAAGCTCACGGCCCGCGAGCGCGTGACGCGCCTCTGTGACGAGGGCGAGGTGTTTCTCGAGTTAGGCCTGCTGGTGGCGTACGATCAGTACGAGGGGCAGGCACCAGGAGCCGGGGTGATCACCGGGATCGGCGTGGTGCACTCACGCGAGGTTGTCATCGTGGCGAACGATGCGACCGTAAAGGCCGGATCGTGGTGGCCAGAAACGATCAAGAAGATGCTGCGCGCGCAAGAAGTCGCCATGCGCTGCCGCATACCGATCATCTACTTGGTCGACAGCGCCGGTGTGAATCTTCCCTATCAGGGCGGAGTGTTTCCCGGGCAGTATGGCGCCGCGCGCATTTTCTACTACAACTCCATCATGCGCCGGTACCTTCGTGTACCGCAGATTGCCGCCGTGATGGGACCCTGTATTGCGGGTGGCGCGTATCTCCCCGCGCTCTCGGACGTGATCCTGATGGTAAAGGGGACGTCGTTCATGGGGCTGGGCGGCCCCAACCTCGTGAAGGGAGCAACGGGCCAGACGATTGACGGCGAAACGTTAGGCGGGGCCAGCGCGCATACCGAGGTCAGCGGAGTCGCGCACTACGCGGTGGACGACGACGATGCCTGCCTAACGAAGATCCGCGAGTTGATTCAGCGCCTACCGAGGGGCACGGCAGGGGCGGGGGGCCCCCCCCATAAAAAAGTTGGCCACGACCCCGCCCTCGAGCCTCACCATTCCATTCCCACCCGTACCCAATCCGCGCAGCCGGCCGATACCCGTGGCGCGTCAAACGCGCAGAATGATGCCTCCCACCTCTACGACCTCCTGCCCGCCGACCATCGCATGTCGTACGACATGCACCTGGTATTGCGCGCCATTGTCGACGACGGCGCGCTCGACGAGTTCCAGCCGAATCTCGCCAAGGAGATGATCTGCGCGGACGCGGCGATCGGTGGTTTTACCATCGGTGTGATCGCCAACCAGCGTGGCCTCATCAAGGGGCGCCTCGGCGAAAAACCGAGGTTCGGCGGCATTTTGTACGCCGAAAGCGCCGAGAAGGTCGCCTTTTTCATCGACCGATGCGATCGCCAGGGGATTCCGCTGCTCTTCGTGCAGGACGTGTCCGGATTCATGGTCGGGGCCGAGGCGGAGCACGAAGGAATCATTCGTGCGGGCGCCCGATTCGTCGAAGCGATGGCCTGCGCGCGCGTGCCCAAGCTGGTGCTCACGGTGAACCACGCATCGGGCGCCGGCTATTACGCGATGGCCGGCCAAGGCTTCGATCCCGACTTCCTCTTCTCCTGGCCCACTGGGCGCATGGGCGTCATGGAAGGGGAAGCGGCTATTCAGGCGGTCCACGGACCGGCGCTGGAGGCGGCCAAGAAGGCCGGCACGTCGCCAGCTACCGAAGTCTTGCAGTCGGTGGATGAAATGCGCGCCGACTACGAACACCAGCTCGATGCGCGATACGCGGCTGCGCGCGGCTTCGTGGACGCCATCGTGCATCCTGAAGATACTCGCGCCATGTTGTCCCTCGCGCTGCGCGCCGCGTTGCACAATCCTGGACCGCACATCGGAGCCTTTGTGCTCCCGCCACAACCGGAGATCGCACGGTGAAATCGCTCGTTAGGGTCGCGTCTGGACAGGGCTTCTGGGGCGACTGGCTGGAAGCCCCTCGGCGACAGGTCGAAGGTGGAGATGTCGACTACCTGATGCTCGACTATCTGGCCGAAGTGACCATGTCGATTCTACAGAAGCAGAAGGAACGCGACCCCAACATGGGATATGCTCGCGACTTCGTGGGAGCGATTGAATCGGTGCTGCCGGGCATCGTGGAGCGCGGCGTCAAGGTGATCGCCAACGCGGGGGGCGTGAATCCGCGCGCCTGCGCCGACGCTGTGCTGGCCCTGGCCGACCTGCGCGGCGTGCGGGGGAAGCTCTCGTTAGGTGTGGTGACGGGTGATGACCTCCTGCCGCATCTCGATGCCCTGTTGGAGCAGGGGCATGCGCTCGCCAACATGGATACCGGCGAGCCGCTCTCCCTGGTGCGGGACCGCGTCCTCTCGGCCAACGCGTACATCGGGTCTGAGCCGATTGTCGAAGCCCTCGGCATGGGCGCCAATGTCGTCATCACGGGACGCTCGACGGATACCGCGCTCACCATGGCGCCGCTTCGCTTCGAGTTCGGCTGGGGCGCCCATGAGTGGGACAAACTCGCCGCCGGCATCATTGCCGGTCACATCATCGAGTGCGGGGCCCAGTGCTCCGGCGGCAATTGCCTCAAGGACTGGGACAGCATACCAGACCTGTGGAATGTCGGATATCCGATCGTCGATGCAAAACCGGACGGCACCTTCGAGATCTGCAAGCATCCCGGCACGGGGGGGCGTATTGATGTCTCGACCGTCTCCGAACAGTTAGTCTACGAGATGGGTGATCCGCATTCATACATCACACCAGACGTTGTCGCGGACTTCACCAGCATTCGGCTGGAGCAGGAGGGAGAGAATCGGGTCCGCGTCTTCGGAATCAAAGGGCGGCCGGCCACCGACAAACTGAAAGTGTCGATCGCCTATCGCGCCGGATACAAGGCGGTCGGCACCCTCGTCTACGTTTGGCCCGACGCGCTGGCGAAGGCGCAGGCCGCCGATGGTGTACTGCGCAAGCGGCTCGATATGCTTGGCCTCACCTTCGACACCATTCTCACCGAATACGTGGGGGCCAATGCCACCCACGGCGCGCTGGCGGGCGATGCGTCGACGGCCCCCGAGGTGCAGCTGCGCGTTGGAGTACGGAGCGAGAACAAGGCGATGGTCGAACGTTTTACCCGCGAACTTATTCCCCTCGTCCTGAATGGCCCGCCGAGCGTGACCGGGTTCGCCGCCGGTCGCCCGAAGGCCGAGGAGATCGTGGCGTACTGGCCCGCCCTCATCGACAAGACAGT
>ENA-ORBV01011567-ORBV01011567.1-microbial-mat-metagenome-genome-assembly--contig:-NODE-11567-length-13830-cov-8.395187_pt1 | contig 13830 bp, 12 predicted proteins | sample MGYA00237777_ERZ505514 | MGnify/ENA primary metagenome ERZ505514 (study PRJEB26160, sample SAMN06269048) | microbial mat metagenome | isolation source: Oligotrophic lake microbial mat | place...
AGCGTTGTCATGATAATCGTAACGAGTGCACCGACTAAAAAGTTCAGCGTCGCCCAAAACGGCAAGGCAGGACGCGACCCATTGATAACCGCCGCCGCATCGTTGAACGCCCACACCGGATTCGCCTGATACACATAGCCATACATTTGTACCGCGCCGTATTTGTAGGGCATCGAAATATGCAGATAACCCGAAACTCCAATCGCCACAACTAAAGTCAACGCAAACACGCCGAGCAAGGATCGCCGCCGCACCCGCACACCGTCCGCGAACTTCATCGAGTCCAGAAAGCCGGTCAATATCAAGCCGCGCTGATCCCGCAGCCAAAGCCCATCGAGAAACGCCAAGCCGGTCAAATTCGCGCCGCCCAACTGCCGCACATCGCCGAACATTCGGTAAATATCTATCGGGCGAAACGAGGTCTCGGTCATCAGCATTCCCGACTCCGATGTACTCCGAGCCATCACCAGCGCGATCACAAACAGCAAAATCACAATCTCGAACAACGCCAGCCAATACGACATTCCGACCAGCGTCATCCACAATGCAGACAATAAAACCGACGCCACCAAGCCCCAGAACGCCGTGCGATACGAGAGCAGTTCGTCTTCTTGCTCGACAGCAGGGCGACGCGAACCGAAGCGAGTCGCCGCCTGCCACACCCGCGCCAAATGCGGACGCGCCGCATAGAACATATAGCCGACCAACACCAGATAACACCCGATGATCTGATAGCCGATAAACATTTTGCAGCCGTACATCGGCATCGTTTCCGGTTCATAACCCAAACTCGCCGCGCCCACTTCCTGCACCTTGCCAAGCAGAAAGAAAAACCACAGCGAAAACAGCAAATCCGTCGGAAGCAGATAAAAGAACCCAATCGCCGCGAACGACAGATAGATATGGAAAAAGCCTATCGAATTGTACGGCGGAGCGATGAAAAACGCATTGAGGTCAACGTCCGTCGTCGCGTCGGGAATGCTCGGATACCACTGGTGCAAGCCCTTGATCCCGAACATGAACGCCGGAAGCAGAAAGCCCAGCCACGTCAAGCGATTTTTGAGAAAGCCGCCGGACGTTCCCGCCATCGAACGCCCGCCTATCGAAGTCGCCGCATCGCCGCGAATCATCTCCAGCGGCAATTGCACTAATGGAAACGTCAATTTCTCGTTGTCCACCCACTGACGGCGCAAAATCACAGCGAGGCACAAAAACGACGTAAACATCAACGCCACGAAAATTCCCCACAAAATCAGCGGTACAATCCACAATTGCCACGGAATGGTTTCGCCCGGACGCAGTGCCTCATAAAAGCGCGTGGAAACGTCCTGCTTCGGGTCGCCGTCGGGATTCCACGGAACAAGGATTTTCGGGATATGGCTGAAAAAGAGCCGCTTCCAACTGTTTTCTGGCGTCGCCATATAGTTCGGCACAATCAGCAGCGGAATCAGTTTTTGGAGCAAGCCGCGAGACGACACCATCGCCGCAAACAGCATCATGACATACACCGTAAAAAGTTCATGTGCCTTCAAGCGGAATTTTTGAGAGAACCGCCCCGCCAATGCCTGAACGCCAAGCAGCAGCACCAGCATCCCGACGACCACCGGCGGCAGTTGCAAAAACCCGATCTGAATTTTGCCGACCAGCAGTTCCGCATACGACACGACAAAACAGGTGACGACGACGCACAGCACGCCGATCACCAGCGCACGCGGCGACAGCGCACTGACTTTTTCGGCTTTGGGTTCGGGAACGGCTTCGGTCATGGGAAATTTGCTCGATTTTTGGGAAGGGTATAGTCGTGTCGCCTTATTGGACACAATGCCGCCGAAATCCTGCCTCTCCGGGTACGTTCCTGTACCCGGAGAGGAAAATTCATTGTTACTGTCCAAATCTCGTTGCTGAGATTTTGCCTCTTGTGCGGGCATTGAAAATACCCGGCACCGTGTCCTGCGGACAAGCACCCTTCGGATGCGTTGCTCTTGCGCGAGAATTCCGCGTCCGAAGGACGCTTGGCGGAACGCCATACAGACGGGGGTTTAAAACCCCCGGTTAAGAGCAGCAACGAGATTTGGACAGTAACAATTTATTTCGCACTCCAAGCAGGAAAAGAGCAACAGAAACGCGAACACTCTTACTGTCTCTGCGTAATGCAGACTGGTCTCCCTCCAATGGGCGACAGGAGATACGCCTCCCATGTCCGAGAATTTATCACGAGAGTTCAGCCGAATTTTCTCCGCCGAGACGCTGCCGCAGCGTCTTGTACGTCGTGCCGAGCGTTTTGCCAAGCAGGGACGCAGCAACCAAGCCGTCATCAGTTTGGAAAATGCGATTGCCGCCGGAGCCGATCCCTACGGCTGCCGACTGCGAATCGCCAACATCTACCGCACTATGGAAGTTTGGAACGACGCATTTGCCGCCGCCGAAGAGGCAGCCGCGCTCGAACCCCACCGTCAAGCCGCATACGAACTCCTCATGACGATTGCCATCGAAGCGGGCAACAGCGAGCGCGTGATCTTCGCCAGCAACGCCCTGATTCGTCTTATGCCGCGCCATTTGCTCGCCTACAGCGCACAAAGCAACGCCTATATTCAGCAGGGCGATATAGACGCCGCCATGCGCGTCACCACGACCATGATTCGCCTCGATCCGCATACGGCGGCGCATCGATTCCGCAAAGCGATGCTGTGTCAGCACAAAGGCGAAGTCGGGCTTGCTGTCCATGAGTTGGCGATTGCTCTCAGCCTCGAACCCCTCGGACCTTATGCCGAAGCCGCCTCCGATGCTCTGCAAATGCTCGATTTAATGCAGATCGAGCAGATCATGGTGCTTGCCGGCGAGGACAGCGTTTTCCGTATCAAATTTCAGCGTGAACCCAACGAAACGGCGCGTGAGCGTGGCTTTGTCCTCAGTGAGAGCGGCGAAAATCTGCTCCGCGAACTGGGCGCAATGGGAATGCCGGAGATGGCGTTTCCCTGCCCGACTCGCCTCTACAATTAACCGATGAGTCTGCCCGTGAACCTCTCCTCTCTCGAAACCCAATCCGCCCGCGACATCCTGCGAAGTCTGCTCGCTCTTGCCCATTCCGGCACGCGCACCCTGATCATGGGAGTCTTGAATGTGACGCCCGATTCGTTTTCCGATGGCGGGCAGTTTTTCGATCCGCAATCTGCCATTTCCCATGCGAGACAGATGATCGCCGACGGAGCCGACATTCTCGATATTGGCGGCGAATCCACGCGCCCCGCCACCTTCGGCGACAACGCACCGCTCGCTATTGAAGCAGAAAAAGCCCGCGTTCTGCCCGTAATTGCTGCGCTTTCCGCCGAACTGCCTCACGTTCCCATTTCGATAGACACCTATAAAGCCGAAGTCGCCCGCGCCGCCGTCGAAGCCGGAGCCGTCATGATCAACGACATCAGCGCATTGCGTGCCGATTCCGATATGGCACAAACCGTTGCGGAATGCGGCGTTCCTGTTTGTCTGATGCACCTTTTGGGTTTGCCACGTGCTATTCCTGCCGAGCCAATTTATAACGACGTGGTAAACGACATTAAGGCGCATTTGCGAGAGCGTGCCGAATATGCCCTCGAAAGCGGAATTGCACGCGAAGAGATAATAATCGATCCGGGGTTTGGCTTCGGAAAAACCGTCGCGCAGAATTTGGAGTTGATCCGCCGACTGCGCGAGTTTACCGAATTGCGTTTTCCGATTTTGATGGGAACATCGCGGAAATCCACCATCGGCAAAGTTTTGGGAGACTTGCCGCCTCACGAGCGTTTGGAAGGAACCGCCGCAACCGTCGCGCTTTCCATTGCCAACGGCGCAGCGATTGTGCGGGTTCATGATGTCAAAGAGATGGCGCGTGTCGCTCGCATGACCGACGCCATCGTTAGGTAATCGGGTTGTTAGGTCATTGGGTCGTTGAGCAATGCGAGAACAAAAACATAGTCGCTTTATTTGTAGTTGTCCCACAAACTTATCATGACAAACAAAAACCCGACGACGTGACAACCCCGTGCAAAAAGACCGCCTTTCCAGAAATTCTGGAAGGGCGGTTTCATTGTGAACCAACCTCACTCAAATGACGAAGGCTTAGTTGTTACCGAGTTGATTGTATCTGCTGATGATAATGAGCAGGTCGCCGATGTCGTCTGCCCCGTCGTTGTTGAGGTCGGCGGTAGGAGAGAAACCCGCGTCAGTTGAACGCTTGTTGTAGACACCGATCAGAAGAAGCAGGTCGCCGATGTCAGTGGCGTTGTCGTTGTTGATGTCACCACCCCGCAGGGTGAAGGTCAGTCCCGACACATTGCCCGAACTCAGGTTGATGTTGGTGGCTTCGGAGAGCGTCCCTGCCGTTTTGACGCGCAGACGATAGTTGCCGGGCGGAACAGGCTGTGTGCTGAAATTGCCATTGGCATCGGGGGTCACCGTTTGAGTAATCGGCGTGCCGACTGCTGGGGTGAGGATAATGGTCAGCGGTTGGTTGAGCGGCACATTTTCCAGACCGACTTGGAACGCAATCGTTCCACTCGCCGAGTTGTTCAGAGACGGCAATAAAAGAACATCGCGGAAAAACTCGCCCGTCGCCGCCACTAACACCAAGTTGACAGTACGATCTGTCGCTGACGCGCCGCCATTGATGAGTTCGATTTTGACAACACGCTGGAGAGTATCTGTCGTAGTTGCGTAGAAAACAGTGCTGCTCTCTTGGGTCAAGCCGCGCAGACCCACAAAGCCTGTTGCCGTCGCATTCGGAATGGAGTAGGTCACCGTATTCGTAAATGTACCGCCGCTTCTGACCCACTTCTGAAGTCCGCCATTATTGGCAGCAGAGGATTCGTCGGCAATATAGACAGTATCCTCGCCCTCGAAAACAAAGTCGTAGTTGCCCGCGCCGGTTGTCAGATTGGTAATCGTTTCGCCGGAAGTCGTCGGCAATCCTGTTCCAACTGAGTTCAGTCCGATGTTGGGAGTGGTCGCGGACGAGACATACAACTGTCCATTGAAGATATTGATCACGCGAGTATTTACGACGGTTGTCGAGATTTGGGTCGAAGTGCCTGTTGGTGTCGCACTGTACTCGATATAGCGCACGCCGCCCGTCCCTGCTGGGGTCGACGTACCAGATGCCCAAAACGCGGAGCCGTCAACCGAAGCCGCACTGCGAATATTGTTTCCGTCATACCCATTTGTGATGACTGTCGAAGTGTCCAGTGAGGTTGCTGTCGGCGGCAACGCCCAGTCATAACGACCAATGACTCGGTTGACAGTGGCAACGGCGGTTGCTGCAATCCCTGTTGTTCCAATTTCTGCATCATATCCGACAAAGATAATATAGCGACCATTGGTGGAGAGGCTGATGTAGCCTTCTGATGTGGCAGAGCCGCTGGTATTGGCACGCCGGTTGTTGCCGGTCACTTCCGTAGCCCGCCCATAGATATTCACATCGGCAGCACTGGCAGCACCAGATGTGGTAATTTCACGGAGAATATGGCGAGTCGCCGCAGAGGTAGGATTCGCGGGCGGATTCGCGGCAGAGCGGACAACACTCACAACCAGATTGCCGGATGTAAATTGCGCGAAGGCACTGACGCCCAACGTGAGGAGTCCAAGTGCTGTGCCAAATGTGGTTACTTTCTTCATTATGTCACCTTTGTCTTGAGAAAAAGACTGGAAAAATTCCCGACACCCAAAATGTCGGGTTACGAAAACAGTGAACGGCAAGCGCGTTACCGGCGCAGCTTACCCTACGCAGCCCTACAACTTTACGGCTCTGGCTTTGTGTCTCGTGCAGCAGAGCAGGACGTTTTTGATTGCAGAGGACGAACGCTTCCTGCGAATCTGCGGCGTCCGTATCGAATCGTCTGACGTGCATTATACTCTCTGGGTTGTTAAGATTTTATTAAGAAACGATGAAGTTTTGATAGCAAAGTTCCCGCAACCCGTAGAATGACAAGCAACACCCGTTGCAAATGCGACGTTTGCCTGTTGTCTCTGCGTGTGATTTTGCGTCTTGAGGCAGCGAACCGCACCGCTTTGTCACCGTAATTTATGCCAAAATGCTCAAAATGGCGCAAACGCTTATTGTGCAGGAGGTCTTTAGAACAAGCCGTTTGCTCTGCATTGGAACTAACAACTCACCTCTCGCACTGGAGGTTGAAAACCCCCGTCTGGAAAAAACAAGCGTCTTTCAGACGCACACTGCCCCCCAAACTCTAAAGTCTTCGCGTCTGAAAGACGCTTGTACTTTCTTGCCGGGTACTTTCAGTACCCGCTGCGAGAGGTGAGTCTGTCAGTTTGAGTGTGCCGCCGTGGAACAAAAAAAGAACCGGAAACTGGCAAGTTTCCGGTTCCTCCTCTTGCGTGTAATTGAGTTTGCCTCTACGAATTAGCCGATGCCGAGAGTTTTCTCAAGAGACGGCAAACTCAAGTCCTCATCACGAGGGGCAAGGCTCAGGCTCTCTTCGATCTGCTCGGAAATCTGCATCTCCTTGCGCCGGAACGTGATCGTCTTGCCGTCCATCTCTGCAACAATCACATCGTTCGCCTTGAACGTGCCGCGCAGGATTTCATCGGAGAGCGAGTCTTCGATCAGCCGCTGAATGGCACGCCGCAACGGACGCGCTCCCATCGTCTTATCGTAGCCCTCTTCCACCAAATACTCTTTGACTTCCTGCGAGGCTTCAAGGCGCAGTTCGGTGTGCGAGAGCTGTTTATTGACTTTGGCAAGGAGCAGGTCAACGATGGTCAAAATCTCTTCCCGCGTCAGTTCATGGAAAACAATCACCTCGTCGAGACGATTGAGAAACTCCGGGCGAAACGCCTTTTTGAGTTCCTTCATCACGTCGCCCTTCATGCGCTCGTAGGCTTTGGCATCCTCCCCTGTGTTCGTCGATTTGTTCAGGAGCGATACACGCGCCTCGCCTTGAATTTGGCGTGCGCCCAAGTTGCTCGTCATGATGATCAGCGTATTCTTGAAGTCAATGACGCGCCCATGGCTGTCCGTCAACCGTCCGTCTTCCGCAATCTGGAGCAGGATATTGAAGACATCGGGATGCGCCTTCTCAATCTCGTCCAGCAAGACCACAGTATAGGGTTGGCGGCGAACCGCTTCCGTCAACTGCCCGCCCTCATCGTAGCCGACATAGCCGGGAGGTGCGCCCACCAAACGCGACACCGAGAACTGCTCCATATATTCGGACATATCGATCCGAACCATGTTGTTTTCGTTGTCGAACAAGTAGGACGCCAACGCCCGCGCCAGTTCCGTTTTACCAACGCCTGTGGGTCCGAGGAAGATGAAGGTTCCCATCGGACGCTTCGGGTCTTTCATGCCGCTGCGGGCGCGGCGTACCGCTTTGCTGACCGCGACAACCGCTTCATGCTGCCCGATGATGCGGCTATGCAGTTCGTCTTCCATGCGAAGCAGCTTCTGCGTTTCGGCTTCCACCAAACGGCTCACCGGAATGCCCGTCCACGCTTGCACGATCTGCGCGACTTCCTCTTCGGTGACGACGCGGGGCATACTTTCGCGCTGAGAGTTCCATTCGAGATCAAGGTCTTCGATCTCGGCTTTCAGGCTCTCGATGCGGTCTTCCAGTTCGGCGATATTGGTATCGTACCGATTGTTGCTCGCAATGGCTCCGACTTCCTTCTGCACCGCTTGCAGTTCGGCTTTCTTCTTGCGAAGGACAGGAGGAGGCATGGCATACTGCAATCGGACGCGGCTTGCGGCTTCATCAATGAGGTCAATGGCTTTGTCCGGCAGGAACCGATCAGTGATATAGCGATCAGCGAGCTGAGACGCCGCAAGCAGAGCCTCATCCGTAATCTTAACGCGGTGATGCACCTCATAGCGTTCGCGCAAACCCTTCAGGATTTCAACGCTCTCTTCAACCGTCGGCTCACTGACCTTAACCGGCTGGAAGCGGCGTTGCAGTGCCGCATCACGCTCGATATACTTGCGGAATTCGTCAAGCGTTGTCGCCCCGATACATTGCAGTTCGCCACGCGCCAGAGCAGGTTTCATGATATTCGAGGCATCAATGGCACCCTCTGCGGCTCCGGCTCCCACGAGGGTATGGAGTTCGTCCACGAACAGAACAACATCGCCTGCCGCCTTACGAACTTCTTCCATGACGCGCTTCATGCGCTCCTCGAATTCGCCGCGATACTTGGTTCCGGCGACAAGCCCCGCAAGGTCGAGCGAGATGATGCGCTTGTCTTTGAGCGTTTCAGGAATATCGCCCTGAATGATGCGCTGCGCCAAGCCTTCGGCGATGGCAGTTTTGCCGACGCCGGGTTCGCCAAGCAGAACAGGATTGTTCTTGGTACGGCGCGAAAGAATCTGAATGACGCGCTCGATTTCGGTATTGCGTCCAACAACGGGATCAAGTTTCTCGTTGCGTGCCAACTCGGTTAGGTCGCGCCCGAATTCGTCCAAAGTTGGGGTACGCGAGCGACCGCTTTGCTTTGTCTGCGAAGGTGTACCGCTATCGTTGTCCTGCAACGCCATGACTTCGCGACGAGTACGCTCCAGTTCCACGCCCAATTTCGCCAGCACGCGCCCTGCCAAGCCCTCGCCCTCCCGAATGAGACCGAGCAACAGATGCTCCGTGCCGATATAGTTGTTGTTGAGTTGACGGGCTTCGTCGTAGGCAAGGTCAATGACGCGCTTGGCTCTCGGAGTCAGTTGCATATCCTGACCCAATCGTCCATCGCCGCGAGTGACCTGCCGCTCGATTTCGCTCCGAATGCGTCCGAGAGAGACGCCCATTCTATCGAGAATACGTGCCGCCACGCTGTCGTTCTCGCGCACAAGTCCCAGCAAAAGATGCTCGGTGGAGACATAATTCTCGCCGAGACGCCCTGCTTCTTCTTGCGCGAAGAACACCACGCGCCTTGCTCGCTCTGTGAATCGTTGCCACATAGTGTTATATTTGTCCTTCCGTCGACAGTGCGGAGTGCATTTTCAATCCTCACCCGGCGCGAGCGGCGGGTGCAAAGTGGCTGCCCGCCAAGTATGTTTTGGTGGCAGACCGTGTAAGTATCTCTGAATACGAACGCCTCTTTAAGCGTGTTAGCAGAGCCGCCTGCTCTTTTGGGCAGGACAACTTCTCTGTCAAACCTCATATTAAACCATTATGGCTACAGCGTGCGCGGGTCGGTAATCGTCAGTCCCGGCACAAAACTCGCCAACCGAATAAAATGTCTTGCGTTGAACGTCACAATCTTATCTATATTATATACCTGACATATCGCCGCAAGGCGTGCATCATGAACCTGCTTGCCGATGACACCGCCCGCCTTGACTAATGCTTTCCACGCCGGAAATATCGCGTCATTCTCTGGCAGCATTTGGAACAAATCTTCATAAGTTTGCGCCTTTGCCTCCGCTTCGTCAAAGGTGTATCCCAGTCCATTGACATCTTTAGGACGTGTTGCAACACTTCGAAATTCAACAAGCACCTGCGGCGTGATATACAAGGTTTCGCCTTGACTGCCAAGTTCCATCACTGTATAGCGTGCCACTGCATGATTGATGTCTGTGTCATTCGTCAGACGAATCAAAATGCTGGTTTCGATGAGAGAAGACACTATTCATAAATCCCTTCGCTGCTGACGGATTCATCGGAAAGAGACACTCCTGCGCTGCTGGTTGCGCTAAGAAGTTTGCGCTCCCACTCATTACGCGGTTCAAGCAAAGGCACAGCAGGAATCAATTTCATTGCCCACTCAGTGATAGCATCGTCGGGGGTCACGCCTTTGCTACTGGCATATCGCTCGATATTCGCCCTCGCGTCCGAGGGGATATGATAAGTTGCTGTTTCCAATTTCGTTCCTCCCTCACTCTCTCAACCTAATCGTATATCCCTTCACTACTCAAATCTTCATCCATCAATACAATGCCGGTGTGTCTTGGAATGCTTGCGAGTTTGCGCTCCCATTCACCGTGGGGCAGAAGTTGTGTTCTTTCTTCCGCGAGCAGATGACCAAATCGGAGCAGATATTCTTCCGATGTGAAGCCAAGATTATGGGCATATCGTTCAACTTCGAGAGCAATATCAGGTGATAGCGTTGGTGTCATTTTCCCCATCGCTTCCGTTCAGGCTTCTATCGCTTTCACGCCGTCGGTGAGCGTGAGTTTGCGGAAGCGCGAAATAATGTCATTCGTGATTTTGCCGGGTGTGCCGTCGCCGATTCTGCGCCCGTCACACGAGACCATCGGAATCACTTCGGCGGCGGTTCCGGTCAGGAATACTTCGTCGGAATTATAGACATCATATAGGGTCATAACGGATTGTCGGCAGGAAATCCCCGTATCTTTTGCAATGTCCATGACGGCTTGGCGCGTGATACCCGGCAATGCCCCCTGTGAGGTCGGCGGAGTGAGCAGTTCGCCGTTTACGACCAGAAAGATATTGTCTCCTGTTGCTTCTGCGACATTGCCCTCCATATTCAGCATCAGTGCCTCGCCCGCCCCGATGCGGTTGGCTTCCATCTTCGCCTGAATGTTGTTGACATATCGCCCAAGAGATTTGATCTGCGGGTCTATACAGCACGCCGGAGGCACGCGAGTTGACGCAGTAATTACGTCTAAGCCGCGCTCATAGAGGGCTTGCGGATAGAGGCGCAATTCTTCGGTGGAGATGACAATAGTCGGCGGCGGCTTGATATGTGACGGGTCAAGCCCAAGCCCGACGCCCCGCGAAATGCTGAGGCGAATATAACCCGCAGTGTGCTTGTTGGCGCGGACGGTATCAATGACATTCTGCTGCATTTGGCTTTGCAGCATCACAAGATCGATGCCGAGTGCCTGTGCCGAGCGATAAAGGCGCGTGAGATGCGGTTCGAGACGAAAAATATTACCGTCATACACGCGGATTCCCTCGAAGGCTCCGTCGCCGTACAAAAATCCGTGATCATAGATGGATAACATTGCGCTCTGTTTCGGCGTCAAAATTCCGTTAAGATGAACCCATTGCTCTGTTGTTTCGGCACTCACTGACTCTGTCTCCATTGGAACTCATCCGGCAGCCGTGCCGGTCTATTAAGATTTGGGGGTAGAATTGAGATAGTATACCACACAGGTTCGACGAGAGCAGTACGTCGGGTTGAGCGAAGATTGCCAAAAGAGGCGAGTATTCGAGGAGCAATAATGAGGCGTAAGTTTGTACGAAAGTTCGCATTGGGTGCGTTGGCGTTGTCTTTGTGTGCGGGTGCGCCCGTTGGGGCGATCAAGCAGGAGGGCGCGAGCGTTTATAATGAACGGTTCGAGCAGATTGTCAAAGCGACCCAACAGCGATTCTATGACAAAGACCTCCACCAACTCGACTGGGACAAAACCGCGCAAACCTATCGCGTTAAACTCAAGACGGTTAAGACAAAAGCGGAATTTGTGGTTCTCGTCAACGCTATGCTCGCAGAACTCCGCGCCTCGCATATCGAGTACATACCTGATGACGACGTGGGATTTGCCCTGTTTCGCTCCGTAATGGGCGGCGGATTCACTGGCAACGAGATCGCGCATATCGGCGTGATGGGAACACGGCAAAATGGTCAATATATCGTGTCCGGCGTTCTGGAGGGCTATCCGGCACAAAAAGTGGGCATCAAAAGTGGTGATGTGCTGCTGACGGTCAACGGTAAACCATTTGAGACGGCGGGTTCATTTCGGGGCGGCGAGGGCAAACCGCATACCTTAATGTATGGCGGACCAAGAGGCACAACCGGGTTAGTCGAGGTGACGCCTATCAAAGAGAATCCGCTGAAATCCTATCTCACGGCAACCAAGCGGAGCATCAAAACTCTCAATATTGAGGGCAAAAAGATCGGCTATATCCATCTCTGGACGATGGCGAATGATGAGTTTCGCGCATTATTAGAGAATACCGTTTTGGGCGAACTCCACAATACCGACGGGCTGATTCTGGACTTGCGCGATGGGCATGGCGGGCGACCTTGGGGCTATGCCGACCCGTTTTTCCTACCCGATATTGTCTGGGAACAACAGATGCGCGGCACGAAAATGGTGCAGACGAAATCGGGCTATGGGAAACCAATGGTCGTCCTGATCAATAAAGGCACACGGAGCGCGAAAGAGTTTTTCTCGTATCAATTCAAGAAAACGAAGCGGGCAACTCTTGTCGGCACACCCACTGCCGGTGCGTTTCTTGGGGCATCTATGGTTCCCATTGGCAAAGACAGCATTTTGGAACTGCCTGTTGTCAATCTGCGTGTAGACGGTCAGCGTTTAGAGGGTGTTGGTGTCGCGCCCGATATTGTTGTGGAGCCTTCCGACACTTACGGCGAAAACGACGCGCAGTTTCGGGAGGCAAAACGGGTCTTGATGGAGAAATTAGGCAAACAATCGGAGCAGTGACGCCCCGCGCTCCTTTGTCCCAAAGAGACCGACGAAGAAGTCCCGGATAACCTATATCGCTTATCGCGTCCAACGGACGCTCGTCCGCAGGACATTTCAGACGAGGATTTTTGATCCCGCTCGAATGCCCGCACAAAAGGAGAAATCAATTGAAAAGCATTCTCGCATTGACCGCCCTCGGTCTTACGCTCGCATCGGGCGCATGGGCGCAAACCGCTGCATTGAAATCTATCGAATCGGGCGCATTCAGCACCATCGGTTACTATATGCCGCTCCGCCTCAGTCTGACCAAAGACAAGCCCTCGGAAATTACGAAAGAACCGACGTATACGGGAACGCCGATGTACGGCACGCTGACCTTCGCGGGCGAGAAATATCCCGTCGTTTTGGACGAGAATGCCGACGCCACCGACGCCAAACTTTATGTGGACAGCAACCGTGATGGCGATTTGACCAACGAGGACGCTGTGAAGTGGGAGCGCACTGCTCGCAAAGTCACCAACCCGCAAACCAAAGCGGAGGTCGAGGACGTTTTGTTCCGGGGCGACAGCAGCACGGCGGTCAAGGGCAAAAAATACGGATTATCGTTCTATCGGTTCGCACCGAAAATGGCGGAAATGCGAGGGCTTGCAACGAATATCCTGTTCTTCTACCGCGATTATGCTCAAAAGGGCGAAATCAAACTGGGCAAGAAAATCTATCCCATCGTTTTGGTAGATGAGACCGGCACAGGAAGTTATAACAGTACCAAGCAACGTGAGTCGACTCTGCTGATTGACCGCAACGGCAACGGCAAATATGAGCGTTTTGAGCAATATGATTTGAATAAACCGTTTAATATCGCGGGCAATGTCTACGAAGTGGACAAAATCGCGCCGGACGGCTCTAAAATTACCTTAAAGAAGTCGGCAATGACCGCCAAAGAGGTTGCCGAAGTCCCGATTCCCAAAGATTTGAGCGTTGGAAAACAGGCGATTGCGTTCTCGCGTCCCGTTATTGGCGGCAAGACGATCAAGTTTCCCGAAGATTACAAAGGCAAAGTCGTAATGCTGGATTTCTGGGCGACATGGTGCGGTCCCTGTATCGCGGAACTGCCCGGACTGACCAAGGCATACGAGAAATACCACCCCAAGGGCTTCGAGATCATCGGAATCAGTCTCGACCAACCCGACCAACTGGAGAAGGTCAAAACTTTCCTCAAAGAGAAAAATATGTCGTGGGATCAGATTTACGACGGCAAATACTGGCAGGCGGAGGTCAGTCAGATGTACAGCGTAGACAGCATTCCGCGTGCGTTTCTGGTAGATGGAACGACGGGTAAAATTCTCGCAACAACGGCAGAACTGCGCGGCGACGCATTGGACAGCACGCTCGGACGCGCACTCAGCAGCCTGTCTCTTATACACATCTGACGCTGCCGACGAATAGAGAGGTGTAGATCTCGG
>ENA-ORBV01011568-ORBV01011568.1-microbial-mat-metagenome-genome-assembly--contig:-NODE-11568-length-13828-cov-8.943204_pt1 | contig 13828 bp, 13 predicted proteins | sample MGYA00237777_ERZ505514 | MGnify/ENA primary metagenome ERZ505514 (study PRJEB26160, sample SAMN06269048) | microbial mat metagenome | isolation source: Oligotrophic lake microbial mat | place...
GACGGCATACGAGATTCGCCTTAGTCTCGTGGGCTCGGAGATGTGTATAAGAGACAGGGCTGGTGTCGGGTGGTGCCGAGGTCGTCGGTTCCACGGTCGGCCCTGTCGTCGGGCCGGTGGTGGGCCCCGTCGGTGGCCGCGGGGTGACGACGGCGCCGGTAGGCCGGGACGTCGGGCGGGCGCCGGGCTGCACAGCGGTTCCCCCGGCCGGGTTGGACGCCCCCGTGGACACACCGCTCGGCGCCGGTGTCCCGCTGCCGGACGGCTCGGCGGTTTCGCTTCGTGTCGAGCCGGTGACAGTCGAGGTACGCGATGCCGACGAGCCCGAGAGGGCGGCGCAGTCGACCACAGGGTCGTCGCGAACCAGCGGCGAACCGTCGGCGTCGGTGACCCGGGCGCAGACGAAGGGCTGGGTGGCGATGCTGGCGGCCAGTGGATCGGTGGCGAGGTCGTACTCCAGCGTCAGCCGGTCGGTCAGCCGGTCGAGATAGATGACGACCGAGGGATCGTCGACGGAGTCGGCTGTTGCGCTGCCGAAGACCTGCACCCGGACATCGGACGCAGCGGGTGCGCTCAATGGGGCGAGCGCGGCGACCACCGACGGCGACGAGGACACGTCGGTCGACAACGACAGCAGGAGCCGATCGTCGGCGACGGTCGCGGAGTCGACGCACACCCACGGACCATCGGCTCGCGCAGCGGGGCAGGTGCCCGCCGTGGAAGCCTCGTCGCCTCCAAGGCGCGCGACGGCGAGCGCGCCGAGCGCACCAACCACGGCGACTGCCGCCGCGATGGCAAGCACCGGACCCAGCATGCGCCGGCGACCATCGCCGGGCGGTTCGCTGATCTGCTGCGCCGGGGGGGCCTCGTCCGATAGGGCTGCCTTCGCGCCCTCAGCGCTCCTGCCAGAGGTCCGCGCCTGCCCCAGTACCTGCTGCGGCAGCCGGGCGGCGACGGCGAGCGGCGACGCCGTGCCGACTGTCGTCCCGGCAGCGGGTGCGAGCGTCACGGGCTCGACCGAGCGACGCGGATCCGGGGGCCGGGGCGCGGCCACAGGTGCCGGCGTGGCGGCCTGCTGCTCGCGATCCGGCACCGCGTCCAGTAGCGCACCCGCTACCCAGGCGGCGCCTCGGGCCGCCGCCGACTCCGGCTGCTCAACAGCGATCGCTGGGACGCCGAGTTCGGTCTCGACGGTGCCTGCCACGACCGGAATCGCGGTGGCTCTGCCGGCGAGCAGGATGACATCGAGGTCCTCGGCCCGGACTCCGGAGGTGGCCAGCGTCGCTTCGAAGGACTCGACGATCGCGGTTGCGACCGCGGCGTCCGCTGCCGCCACGGCCCCCGGGTGGCGCTGCGGCCGAGCCGGTCCTGCGACGTGGACCGGCACGCCCAGCTGGCCGACCAGGGCCTCGTCGAGATCGGCCGCGACGACATCACGGACCCGGACCGGATCTCCCAGCGTGTCGAGACCGAGATCGGTGCGGCGCATGACGGCGGCGGTGAGGGTGCCTGCGCTCACGTCAACGATGCCGAAGGTCACGCCCGCCTCGATGCCGACATGCCTCATCGCTGCCACCGCCACCGCTTCGGGGGGTGTGATCAGCTGGCTGCCGTGGGGGGGACTGAGATCCGCCAGAGTCAATGCCCACGACAGGAGGTTGGTCTTGAACGGCCCCCAGTCGGCCGGGTGACAGACCGTCACCGCCGCTGGCCACTCCCCCTGCTGGGCCACGACGTCGGCGACGACACCGCGCACCAGTGCAGCGACGACCTGCTCGACCGAGAACGATTGTCCACCGGCCACGATCGGCTCGGACTCACCGATCGACCCCACGGGATCGACGATGGTCTCGTCGTAGCCTGCGGCCCGCTCCGCCTCGGCTCCGGCATGCAGCTGACCATCGGCTCCCACCCGGACCACCGATGCGACCCGGTCAGCCGGGACGGCCTGGGCCAGCTGCCCGTCACGCCAGATCGCTGCCGTGGTGACGACCGCCCCCAGATCCAGACCCAGTGCGTACATGCCTCTCCCGTATTCCGCCGCCCAGCGCGACAAGGCCATACTTTAGGGGCAAAGACCGCGTTCAAGGGCAGGGTCGGGTAAGCGGTGCGCAGCGCCGCGGCGTCCGGGCGGTTCTCATGCCGCATCCGCAGCACGGGAACCGGCGGGTCTTCAGCGGAAACGCAGCCGAATCGTTACCTTGGCCGCATGTCCAGCAGACGGCAACGGAGCAGCCGGGCCGACGAGGTCACCGCGAACGCTGCATGTTCCCGGACCCCGCGAACGGTTCGTGCTTTTTTGGCCACCAGTGGCAACGACGGCCTGTCCTTGGAGTTGGTGGCCGCCGCGATCGCCGGATACGCGGCATCGGCTTCGGGCGAACTGGCCGATCGCCTGGCCGACATCGACTGCTATGACACGGCCGAGGCCACGTGGTCAGGGGGCACAGAACCCGTGGCGCCGTCGGTCACGGTGCCGGCACCTCGACTACCACGCTGGACGACATGACGCTGGCCACTGCCAGCACGCCCGGTTCCAGGGCGAGCTCGTCCAACGCCTCCGAGGCCATCACCGAGACCACCCGGAACGGGCCACACCGCATCTCCACCTGAGCCATCAGGCCGTCACGCTGCACCTTGGTGACCAGCCCGGTGAGCCGGTTGCGTGATGATTCGCAGGCGATCCGGCGGGGTGCCGCCGGTGCAGTCGCCGTTGCCAGTTCTTCGGCGAACTGAGCCAGGTCCGCGCCGTCGAAGGCGACCCGCCCCGCGGGGTCGCGGGTGGCGGACAGCCGCCCGGCGGCGCACGGTGTCATCGCTGACCCCAAAGAGGTCGGAGATCTGACGGACGCGGTAGGTAGCCATGGCGCGGTGTCCTTTCGAGGCTCCGGCGTGTCGGTCAGGGGGTCGTCATGACGACGGCACGGCCTTTTGGTCTGCCACGTACGCCTCCCGTTCCCCGATCGGGCGGGGTGGTCCCGTCGTGGTGTCCTGCGCTGTCTGGCGCTCCGACTCGGCGTTGATCTCGGCACCCATGAGAATGATGAAGGCGGTCAGGTACAACCAGAGCAGCAGGATGACCACCCCGGCCAACGAGCCGTAGGTCGTGTTGTAACTCCCGAAATTGCTGACATACACGCTGAATCCGATACTCGCCAGCAACCACACGGCAGCGGCGACGAGAGCGCCGGGACTCACCCAGGCGATCTTGGCGTCGGCACGACTGGGCGCCACCCGGTAGATCAGAGCCAGCGCGACCGACACCAGCACGACCAGCAGCAGGAACCGGGTCACCTGCGCGAGGATCGTCCCGGCCGGACCCAGCCCCGCCGCGTTGATCAGTGGTGGCACCACGGCGACCAGGCCGAGACTGAGAATGACGAAGACGATGGCGCCGATGGTCATCACCAGCGACAGCGCCTTGCTCTTGATGAAGCCGCGGTCGTCCTTCTCGTCGTAGGCGATGTTGACCGCCTTGATGAGGGTTCCGACACCACCCGATGCCGACCACAGCGCCAACAGCACAGTGAGGGCGAAGCCGAAGCCGAGAGCCGTGCCGTCCTGCTCGGCGAACGAGGAGAAGGCCTGCGTGATCGTGGCTGCGGCTTCCGGGGGCAGATCCGCCGTCAGTGCCTCGGCCTGTTGGGCAGCGCGGGCCGGCGTGACGACGATCCCCCAGAGCGAGATGCCCGCGATGAGCGCCGGGAACAGCGATAGGAAGCTGTAGTGCGCCACCGCAGCCGCCAGGATCGAGACGTTGTCCTCGTTGCTCTCGCGGTAGGCCCGTCGCAGGATCTGCCACCACCCTCGCGGCGGCACCTGGGTCGGCTGCTCCGTGTCGGTGCCGGTCGTCGCGCGAGTGTCCTTCTCCCGTCGGGCTGCCATTGCCGTACTCCTTGGGCTGGTAACGGCGCAGCCCGCGTCGTGATCCGACGCGGGCTGCGCTTGGCGCGCTCAGGTGCGGTGTCGATCGACCGCGCGACTCAGCTCAGGCGGCTGCCTGCGCTCGCGGTCTCCTTGAACTCCTCGGCGTTGTGGCTGCCGGCATCGGCGGCCGCGTCCTTCGCCGCGGTCGCCGTGGTGGCGGCCACGTCCTTGACCCGCTCGACCGCATCCTGACCGACGGTCTTGGCGCGGTCCTTGACCTCGTCTGCGAGCCCGCCGACGCGCTCGTTCTCGAATCGGCTGGCCGGTACCAGCAGGCCGGCGACGAAGCCGAGCGCGACCGCACCGATCGCGAGACCGAGCGGGTTGTCCTGTGCGATCCCCTTGGCGCGGGCGGCCTGGTGCTTGACCTCGCCGGTAGAGGGGGTGTGGTCGGACACGGTGGAACCCACCGAGTGCTTGGCGTCCGCCGCCTTGTCGGCGACGGTGTCCTTGGCGCCGGTCACCGTCGAGACGACGGCGTCTTTCGCGTGGCTCAGGGTCGACATGACATTCTCCTTTGCGTCCTCGATCCGGTCCTTGGTACGAGCGGGGACGTCGGCCTTGTACGCCAGGGCGTCGGCGTGCTCGCTCATCCGCTCGCGGGTGCGCTCTATGTCCTCGCGGATCTCGTCGGGTGTTTCGCCCATTCCACGTTCTCCTTCATGGTGTCGATGGTCTGTTCGGGTTGCGGTGAGACCTGCTTCATTGCGGCGCGGCCGGCCGAGTACAGCGCGAAGGCGACGATCGCCCACAGCACGGTGACGATGAGGGCCGAGACCCACAGCGGCATGGCCAGGTCGAGCACGATGATGAGGAACGCGGTGAGCGTCCCCAGCAGGATCAGCCCCGCGACGCCCGCGCCGACGAGCATGCCAACACCGCGGCCGGCCTGCTTGGCCTTGAGGGTCAGCTCCGCCCGCGCGAGCGCGATCTCCTGCTTGACGAGGTGGGAGGTGTCAGCCGACAGGTCCTTGATCAGCTGACCGAAGGACTCCTGACGGAGATCCTCCGCGTCGGCGGACTGGGAGGTGTAGCCGTAGGCGCCGGTGTCAGAGGTTGCCACGCGTGGTCTCTCCCAGGGTCGGGTCGGGGTCCGTGCTCGGCATGCCCGCGTAGATCGGCTCGTCGACGGGGTCACTCGGCGGTGCGTACCCGCCGTACTGCGTGTCCAGCTCGCGACTGCTGACGGTGTCACGGGCCGAGCCGTACCCGCCGTATCCGTCACCGTTGGTGGCGCCGCGGTAGTCGTGCTCGGCGTCACTGTCCAAGTTGCTGCGTGAGGCACGGACCACGCGGGATGCCGCGAAGCCGACGACCAGGCCGCCGATGGCAACGGCCCACGGCTGGCGCCGGGCGTAGCGCTCGACATCGTTGATGATCGTCTGCGCATCCGAGTCGCGCAGGTAGTGCGCGAGCCGGTCGGTGTAGCCGGCGGCGGCACCGACGAGCCGGGCTGCGGTGTCGTTGCCCTGCTCGCGGAGCTGCCCGCTGACGTCGCGGGCCTGGTCGGCCACACCGGCCAGGTTCTTGCCCGCCTGCGTGCTGCGGGTGTCGACCTGGGCGTGTGCGGCCCCGCTCACCTTGTCCTTGGCGGTGTCGGCCATCCCGCTCACCTTGTCCTTGGCGGTGTCGGCCAGCCCGCTCGCCTTGTCCTTGGCGGTGTCGGCAGCACCGCTGACCTTGTCCTTGACCTGTTGCGTGGTGCTGTCGGTGCTGGCGGTGCTATCGGTGGCGCCGGTGCCCGGGTGGGTCGGGTACGTGGACGCATCGGTGTCGAAGGTTGAGGGGGAGTCCCCATAGACAGTCATCGAGCCTCCTGGTTCGGGACGTCGTGGTGCGGTCTATGGGTGACTACCCCCCCTCGACTGTCCTAAACCCGGCTTCTAGCGTGCCATGTCCACGAATCTGCTGAAGTGGCCCTGGAACACCACGGTGATGGTGTCGGTGGGTCCGTTGCGGTGCTTGGCCACGATGAAGTCGGCTTCGCCGGGGCGGGACTCCCGCTCGTAGGCGTCCTCGCGGTGCAGCAGGATCACGACGTCCGCGTCCTGCTCGATGGCGCCGGACTCTCGTAGGTCCGACATCTGCGGCCGCTTGTCGGTGCGCTGCTCCGGGCCCCGGTTGAGCTGGCTGATCGCCACCACGGGTACCTCCAGCTCCTTGGCGAGCAGCTTCAGGGCGCGGGAGAACTCGCTCACCTCCTGCTGGCGCGACTCCACGCGCTTGCCGCTGCTCATCAACTGCAGGTAGTCCACGACCACCAGTCGCAGGCCGTGCTGCTGCTTGAGCCGCCGGCACTTGGCGCGGATCTCGGCGAGGCTCATGTTGGGGCTGTCGTCGATGAACAGCGGGGCGTCGTTGGCTCGACCCATGACCCGGGCGATCTTGGTCCAGTCGTCCTCGCCCAGCTTGCCGTTGCGCAGCCCTTGCAGCTTGATGCCCGCCTCCGCCGACAGCAGACGAGTCGTGATCTCGGTCCGGCTCATCTCCAGGGAGAAGATGACGCTGGGCAGACCGTGGTGCAGCGCCGCGGTCCGGCAGATGTCCAGCCCGACGGTCGACTTGCCCATCGCGGGCCGGGCGGCGATGACGATCATCTGCCCGGCGTGCAGCCCGTTCATGAGCGCGTCGAGCTCGGTGAACCCGGTCGGCACGCCGGCCAGCCCGGGCCCGCGGCTGCCCATCTCCTCCAGCTCCGCCAGGGTCTGCTCGAGCGTTTCCGACAGCGGCCGGTAGTCGTCACGGTTACGCCGGGTGTTGACCGCATACACCTCGGCCTGGGCGGCGTTGACCAGGTCCTCGACCTCGCCGCCCTCGGCCCCGTACCCCATCGTCGCGATCTTGGTGCCTGCCTCGACCAGGCGCCGCAGCACCGCCTTGTCCCGCACGATGCGCGCGTAGTAGGCCGCGTTGGCCGCGGTCGGCACCGTGGCGACCAATGAGTGCAGGTAGGGGGCGCCCCCCACCTTGCTCAGGTCGTTGCGGCGTCCCAGGGCGTCGGCGACCGTCACCGGGTCGGCCGGTTCGCCACGAGCGAACAGGTCGAGGATGACCGTGAAGATCGTCTCGTGGGCGGGCCGGTAGAAGTCGATCGCCTGCAGCACCTCGGAGACGTCGGCGATCGCGTCCTTGCTCAGCAGCATGCCGCCCAGGGCCGATTGCTCGGCCAGCACGTCCTGCGGTGGCATCCGGTCCAGGCCACCACCGACACCCGTGCCACGGATGTCGATGTCGGCGTGGGTCACGGCTGTCACGGGAGACAGGTCTACTCCGGGGGTCGGACACGGCCCGCGTGTCGCCGCCGGCGGCTGTCCACAGGGTGTCCGTTTGGTCGGGCCACGCGGTGGACGGCGCGCCATCGCCGTGCACAAGGCAACCCCGTCTGCTGTGGACACGTCCCGCCGGACTGTGGATGAGCGAGCGGTGTCTTCGTCCCCACCAGGCCTTCAGCCGTCCACAGGCTGTGCAGTGACGAGACATCTCGTGACCGTCCGCATGATGAGACGTCAGTCCGCGATCGCCCAGCGGCGGACGGGACGGTGCCAGCTACTCGTTGCCCTGGCGTCGATGCAGCCCGGGCGCGTCCGACGCGAGGAGACCGGAGATGTCAGTCATCGACAGCGCCGTGCAGAACTCGCCGTCGAGATTCGCCACCGACGCTGCGTGGATCTCACTCGGGTCACGGTCCGTTCCGTCCACGCTGACCCGGTTGGTGGTGGCGCATGCCTGCGGCGCCAGGTAGGTGTCGTAGCCGAGGTTGCCGGCCATCCGAACGCTGGTCTCCACGCACATGTTGGTGAAGAATCCGGCGACCACGAGCCGCCGGACGCCCACCCGCCGCAACCGCACCTCGAGGTCGGTGCCGATGAAGGCGCTGTTGACGTCCTTGGTCACGACGATGTCGTGCGCCATGGTGGTGAAGCCGGGCTTGAGCGCCCCGGTGGGCAGCGACAGCTTCAGCGGGGACCCCGACTCGCGGGAATCGTGCAGGGTCCAGGCGATCGGCAGGGCAGCCGCACGCCAGTGCGCCACCAGGGCGGCGAGGTTGTCCTCGGCGTCGGGGTTGTTGCGGCGACCGGTCCGGCCACCCCAGTACTCCAGAACGTCGACGCCCACCTGGACGTCGACCAGCAGCAAGGCGCTGTCGTCCCTGAACCGGCTGATCACGACAGCATCATGCCGCGTCGGGGTCGATCAGCGGCTCAGTGGGCCGCTGCCCCCACGACCTCGACGTCGACCGTGGCCGCGACGTCGGCGTGCAGCCGGACCGTCACGATGTGGCTGCCGAGGGTCTTGATCGGGCGCTCGATGATGACCTTGCGACGATCTACGGCCGGGCCGCCCGCCGCGACGATCGCGTCGACGATGTCGCCTGGCGTGACCGACCCGAACAGCCGACCGCTGGCACCCGAGCGGACCGCCAGCATGACGGTCTTGGCCTGCAGTCGCGAGCGGGCCGCCTGCGCGTCCTCCAGGGTCGCCATCTCACGGGCCGAGCGGGCGGTTCGGATCGCGGACACCTGGCTCTCGCCGCCCTTGGTCCACAGCGTTGCCAGCTTTCGGGGCACCAGGTAGTTGCGGCCGTAACCGTCCTTGACCTCGACCACATCGCCTGGCTCCCCGAGGCCGTTGACCTCCTGGGTGAGGATGAGCTTCATCTGTTCGTCTCCTCGAGTCTGCTCAGCGACCGACGCTGGAGTAGGGCAGCAGGGCCATCTCGCGAGCGTTCTTGATCGCCATGGCGATCTGCCGCTGCTGCTGCACGGTGACACCGGTCACCCGGCGTGCGCGAATCTTGCCGCGGTCGGAGATGAACTTGCGCAACAAGGCGGTGTCCTTGTAGTCGATGTAGCTGACTTTGGCCGCCCGCAGCGGGTTGATCTTCTTCTTGGGCTTGCGAAGGACAGCCTTCTTCGGTGCTGCCATTGGGGACTCCTTCTACGAAAGCTGATGAGGGGAGTGGCGCCCGGCCAGGGCGCCGACGACTAGAACGGCGGCTCGTCGGAGTAGCCACCGGCGGCGGGCCCGGTGGCCCACGGGTCGTCCGCGGGACCGCTGGACTGCCCGCCTCCACTCCCGCCTCGGCCGCCGCTGTAACCGCCGCCGCTCGAGCTGCCACCGCTGCCACCGCCGCCAGCGCCGCTTGAGCCGCCGCCGCTGTAACCGCCGCCGCCGCCTCCGCCATACGAGGAGCCGCCCTCGCGCTGGGTCCGGGCGACCTTGGCCGTCGCGTACCGCAGCGACGGTCCCACCTCGTCGACGTCGAGCTCGACGACGGTGCGCTTCTCGCCCTCGCGGGTCTCGTACGAGCGGGACTTCAGCCGGCCGGTGACGAGGACCCGGCTTCCCTTGGTCAGCGACTCCGCGACGTTCTCGGCGGCCTCCCGCCAGATCGCGCACCGCATGAAGAGGGTCTCGCCGTCCTTCCACTCATTGGACTGCCGGTCCATGGTGCGCGGCGTGGAGGCGACGGTGAAGTTGGCAACGGCAGCTCCCGAGGGGGTGAACTTCAGCTCGGGGTCCGCCGTGAGGTTGCCGATCAGGGTGATGACTGTCTCGCCGGCCATGTGTGCTCCTACCGCATGTCCGGGCGGATCAGCTTGGTCCGCATGATCGACTCGTTGAGGTTGAGCTGGCGATCCAACTCCAGCGCGTCCGCAGGCGAGGCCTGCATGTCGACGACGGTGTAGATGCCCTCGGTCTTCTTGCGGATCGGGTACGACAGTCGGCGGCGGCCCCAGACATCGACCTTGTCGACCGTGCCACCACCGTTGCGGACCACGGAGAGGTACTTGTCGAGGCTGGGCCCGACCGTCTTCTCTTCGAGTTCCGGATCCAGAATGATCATCAATTCGTAACGACGCATGCAGGGATCACCTCCTATGGGCTCGGCGGCCACGGTCGGTCCGTGGCAGGAGGCAGGCGTCACGTCGCCAGGCGTCTTGCCCGGCGACGATCGAACGAGAAGGTACCTCACCGCCGGCCCCCGCCGCCAACGGCGTGGCCCTCGGGTCGCCGCGCACAAGCCCGGGGGAGGTTCTGATCAGGCCTGGATCAGGTCCCGTTCGGGGTCTCGGACGGGCTTGGCTCGTGCGACGACTGGCCGGGCGAACGGTCCGGCGGCGGGATCGTCCGCGCGCCCCCGGACACCACCGACTCCCGGGTCGCGACCGGGGTCCGCGCCCCAGCGCCAGGCCCAGCGCCACGCCGCGGACGCCAACCAGACCAGCGCGGCCAGTCTCGTCACCATCAGGACGGCGTAGTACCCGGCCGGCAGGGCACGGTTGACGTCGGTCAGGCTGACCAGGTACTGCCAGACCGCGATGAAGTAGAGCGCCTCGAAGGCCCACCACCACAGGTGGGGCCGCCAGCGGGGGACGGCGAGCGCTGCCCAGGGCAGCACCCACACCGCGGCCTGCACCGGGACGGCCTTGGAGACCAGCAGGCTGCCGACCAGCAGCATGAGGATGACGGCGGGCAGTCGCGGGGTGCGGGTGGCGGTCAGCACCCACACCGCGACCACGACGATCACCACGGCCAGTCCCATCGCCCCCACTGCGGTGGATTCGCCCGGGGTCAGCGGACGCCCCCACTGCAGTTGGCTCTGGGACACCAGGGTGGGCAGGAACATCAGCGAGCCGTAGCCGGGCGCGGTGTCCGTCCACGCTCGGACCGGCGCGAGGAACGCGTCCGGCGCCGAGACCAGCCAGGGCAGGTTGACCGCCAGCCAGACGGCGAGCGCAGTCCCGAGGGTCGCGGTCACCTCTCGCCACCGCGGCTGCCGCAGCGCGACGATGACCAGCGCCACGGCGATGAGCAGGACGTGGAACCTCGCTGCGACCGCAAGGCCCAGCACGGCGCCGGCCCACAGCGGCCGGTCCCGACTCCACAGCCACACCGCGATCACCCCCAGCGCCACGCCGAGCAGGTCGATCGAGACCAGCCCCGTGAGCACCAGCACCGGCGAGACCGCGACGAGCGTGACGTCCCACGGGCGGCGCCTGGTCAGCCGGGTCAGCGCGAAGACCATGACGGCGGCGACGAGGGCGAGGACCACCGCGGAGACGTCGAAGAAGACGCGCCCCCGGACCTCGTCGCCGCCGAAGGCCGGGGCCACCGCGTTGGTGACGGCGGCGATCCCTGCCATCACCACCGAGGACACCACCGGGTGACTGACGCCGTTCTCGGCGCCGCCGTAGCCGAGCACGCCCGCGACCGTCGAGCCTGCTCCGGCGTACTCGATCGGCAGGTTGCTGTAGCACGCGTGGACGAACTGATCGGGGTTGATCCAGCCGCGGTCGCGGCAGTCGTTCTTCTGTGCCAGGCCCAAGCCGGTCGACAGCGCGGCCAACAGCACCAGAACCCGCGCCGCGGTCCACCAGCGGTGGGCAGGGTAGGCAACCCGCCGGCCGGCTGGGCCACCGAGCAGAGGGCTGGCCCAGCGGGCGAAGGGGTCCGTCCGGGTCGGTGAGACGACAGGTGGCAAGGAGGCGAGCGGAGGCGTCGCGGGCGACAGCGCCGGGGCGAGCGGCGCCTCGTCCGGCTGTGCTGCGTCCGTTGGCGGGGGCGGAGGTACGGCTGTCAAGGCGCTGCCCCTCAGTTGGCCGTGGTGGTGACGGTGGGCACGGTCGGTGTCGGCGCCGTGGTGCTGACCGTCGTGGGGGTGGTCGGCGTCGTGGCGCTGGTCGTCGTTGGCGTGGGCGATGTGGGCGGACCGATGGTTCCCGTTCTGGTCCGGGTCGGATCGGTCGTGGGCTCGACGGAGGGTTCCGCCGAGGGCTCGGGTTCCGGCTCCTCGGTGGGCGGCGGCGGCTCCTCCCGGCGAGTCGTGGCCGGCGCCGCGGGGCGCGGCGCGGCCGGCTTGACCCGCGGCTCCGGGAACTCCAGCACCGGCTGACCGTCCAGTGCCGCGGTGATGTAGCGGTTGAAGATCCGTGCCGGGTACGAACCACCGGTGACCTGGTTGACCCCTGGCAGTGACAGCTCGGCGACCGAGGTGCCGTCGGGGCCCTTCTGCCAGAGTGCGACGACCGTTGCCAGCTGCGGGGTGTACCCCGCGAAGCTGGCCGCCTTGTTGTCGCTGGCGGTACCGGTCTTGCCCGCGATCGGTCGCTCGATGTCGCCGAGCTCGTTCTCACCAGAGCCGCGTTGGATCACCTGGGTCAGGGCGTACGTGGCATCCGCGATCACTCCGGGATCGAACACCTGGCGGCCGGTGGTGTCGGGCACCCAGATCACCGTACCCGCGGGGTCCTTGACCTCGCTGACGACGTACCAGTCCCGCCGCACGCCGTTGGCGGCAAAGGTGGCGTAGGCCTGCGCCATGTCGATGACGTGGGGGGACGCGCTGCCCAGGATGTTGCCGACCTCGCCCTGGGCCAGATCGTTCGTGCAGTCGGCCTGATCGGAGCCCTCGATGTCACAGCCCGGCGGTAGTCCCGCGTCCACCATCGCCTGATAGCTGGCGCTTGGCCCGATCTCAGCGTTGAGCTGGGCGTACACCGTGTTGACCGAGTTGGCGGTAGCCGTCACCAGGTCGATTCGGCCGAACTGGCTGCCACCGAAGTTTTCGAAGGTGAACGGCGGCTCGGTGTCGGTCGACCACGGGCTGCGGCCGCTGTAGGTGTCCGTCAACTCCTTGCCCTGCCCAAGACCCGCGACCAATGCGAACGGCTTCATCGTCGAGCCGGGTTGATAGGTGTCCTTGGTCGCGGTGTCCAGGATCCCCACGGCCTGCTCCGGCCCTTCGCCGGCATACAGGGCACGGACGGCGCCCGTCGCCGGATCGATGGCGGCGAGACCGGCGCGCAGGCCTGTCGGGAACGCGCCGCCGGTCGGCGCAAGGGCTTCCTCCAGTCCGGACAGCACGGCGTCGCGCGCCTTCTGCTGCTCGACGGGCGAGAAGGTGGTGGTGATCGTCAACCCACCGGTGTCGATCTGCTCCGGGGTGTAGATCTTCTCCAGTTGCTCGCGGACGATCGTCTTGAGGTATCCGTTCGGCCCCATTGTCTGGATCGAGTCCCCGACCTCCTCTAGGACCTCTGGGAACACGAAGGTTGCGGCCTCGGCCGTCGTGATCGCGTCGGTCGCCACCAGACCGTCGACCACGTAGGCGAACCGAGCCTGCGCGCCCTCGGGGTTCAGCTTCGGGTCGAGGTCCACCGGCGCCGGCAGGATCCCCGCGAGTACCGCCGCCTGCGGGGGTGTCAGCTGCTCGACCGACACCCCGAAGTAGGTCTTGGACGCGGCCTGAATGCCGTAGGACTGCCGCCCGAAGTAGATCGTATTGAGGTAGTCGGTGAGGATCTGGTCCTTCTCCAGCTGCCGGTCGACTTTGACCGCGAGGATGATCTCGTTGGCCTTGCGGCGCAATGACTGATCCTGCAACCCCTCGTAGGTGTTGCGGACGTACTGCTGAGTGATGGTCGAGCCACCACCGGCAGGATCTCCGCGGAGCTGCCCCCACACCGCACGGGCGATGCCGCGGACGTCGATCCCCCGGTTGTCGTAGAACGTCCGGTCCTCGGCGGCGACGAAGGAGTTCTTGACGTGCTCCGGGATCTGCTCGCTAGTCACGATCGTGCGGTCCACCGCTTTCCAGTCCGCCAGGAACGTGCCGTCGGCGTAGTAGGCGGTGGAGGTCTGCGCGGTGACGGTGGTGTCCGGTTTCAGGTCAGTGAGGTTGGTGCGGTTGTAGACCACCGCGACCGCTGTCGCGCCGGCGATCGTGCCCAGCAGGAACAACACCCCCAGCACCTGCAGTGTCCGGAAGATGATCCGCCGCCACAGCGGAACCATCCGGCGGGGGCGCTTGGCCGCCCTGTTCTCTGGCTGTCTCTTATACACATCTGACGCTGCCGACGAATAGAGAGGTGTAGATCTCGGTGGTCGCCGTATCATT
>ENA-ORBV01011569-ORBV01011569.1-microbial-mat-metagenome-genome-assembly--contig:-NODE-11569-length-13828-cov-4.097011_pt1 | contig 13828 bp, 14 predicted proteins | sample MGYA00237777_ERZ505514 | MGnify/ENA primary metagenome ERZ505514 (study PRJEB26160, sample SAMN06269048) | microbial mat metagenome | isolation source: Oligotrophic lake microbial mat | place...
CGCAATATGCGCTCCTGGATGGTGTCGGCCACCCGTACCATCAGCCCGACGCTTCTGAACGAATTCCGCTGGGGCCTGGCCAACGATCATCTTCCCGTGGAGAGCCGTTTCAAGGGCAACGCGTTGGCGCAGGAATTGGGCCTGCGGGGGTTGGCGCCGGGCATCCCCGATATTGGTGGCATGACGCGCGTCGGATTCGTTGGTCTGAATGTTTCGAGTCTCGGTCTCCAAAACACTTGCGACCCCTGCTTCAAGGATCAAGTACAGCAATTCACCAACACGCTTACCTGGACCAAGGGGAAGCACATCGTCAAATCCGGGCTTGATTTCCGCACCGGCTCGACGCAGGATTTCCGGCAGGCGCAGGTTCAGCTCACTGTTGAGCGACACGCGCACGAGCTCCTTCAGCTCGTCCTCGTTGAGCGGTGCATGCTCCATATCGTGAGGAGCCCGGAGTATAGCGGCCAAGACTGGCACTGCCTAATGCGATTCGGCTCGGGGCCTCGAGAGACTGGCAGCGACCAGCAACCAAAGGCTGTAGGCCACGGCACTGTCTTCCCAGGCGTGGAGGAAGAGCGAGCCAATGCTCAGAGCTAAGAAACTAAGGAAGATGGCCAATCGAATTTCTGATTCCTCATTTCTAGTTTCTGGTTCAGAGCAAATGAGAAACCAGCAATCAGAAACTCGTAATTTTTTCAGGATGAGAAGAGTCAAGAGAAGAAAGAGGATGAAGCCAATCCAGCCGAGCTCGACGCCAATCTGCAGATACCAGTTCTCGGTGAGCAGCGGGCAATCGCACGCGCGGCCTGCGGGCTGCCCTGCCGGCCGAAGCTCCCCGGAAGGGAGCGGAGGCTGGACCTGCGTATCGCCGAGGAACACGCACAGCTCGGGGCGGTCTTCCGCCCACGATGGATCGCCATCGGAGCCAAGGAAGACGCACGGCTCACTGAGACGATTGCTCGCGGGGCCGGCTGCGCCGAGGCCCAGACCGAAGGGATGCTCGGCCATCAGCTGAACGGCTTCGAGCGGCTTCTCGAGATGTCCGCGCGAGGAAGAAAACCGGAGAATCACCGACGGATAGACCGACGCAAGAACGCCGAGCAGCACAACGATACTGACACCGGCGGCAACAATGACCTTTCGGCTAAGCGCTAATCGCTTTTCGCTAACGGCTGAAAAAAGTGCGACGCACAGCATCACGAAGCCACCGAGGAACGCCGCGCGCGAGAACGTGAAGATGAGTGCGACGCCAAGAAGCACGAAAAGCCCGACAGTCCATGCACGCCATCGCCGTTGCGCGCCTTGCGCGAGCAGCACGCCGAGCGGCAGCAGCAACCACAGCCCGAAGTGGTTCGGCCCGCTCATGGCAGACTGGATGCGCCGGAGCGCCGAGTGTTCTATGAGCTGGAATGCGGCGAGCGGCTTATCCGGCAAATAGAGGGAGTGCAGATCCGAGTAGCCGAGCCAATGGAAGAACGCGAACGGCAGAACGATCGTCAGCAATCCATACGCTGCGAGCACGGCGGAGACACCCAGGAGCACGCGCTGCGCGAACGGCAAAAATTGCTCGGACCACTGCACTCGACGGAGAACGACGAACGTAATGAGAGGGATGAAGTCATATCTGAACCCGAGCGCGTAACTGGTAATTGGTAACTGGTAACTGGCGTGGATGATAAGCGACAAGAAAAGTAATGCGACGATGCAACCATCGAGCACATCGATCTTCCGGTTCTTCTTGGGGTTTGCAAACCACTCAACAAACGCAAGAAGCAGGACGACCCCAAGCAACGCTTCCTTCCAGAGAGCCAGAATGCCCATCGGCGCGTCGCCGGGACCGAGAATCACGCGCGTTCCGACGGTGACGAAGAAAGCGTGGAACGGCAAGAAGCCAATAAGGATGAGAGCCAATGTTTCACGGACCTTTTGCATCGGTAACAGTGTAGGGGAAAGCGAAAGTTCCACATGCCAAATTCCAAGTAAAACCAAAAAAAGGCCACTCATCCGTGAGCGGCCTGTAGAAGCTCATCCTCCCTCAGCTCTTGTCCTTCAGCACGACGATCAGGTGCGTCGACCTCCCGTCTGTGCACTGCTGGGTGGTCACCTGCACGACTTCCTTGTCGGGGTGCGCCTCCAGCCACGCGTGGCAAGTATCCGTCATCGAGTGGGGCATGTCATTCCCCTCAACGATGAGGAGGTTGCCCGTGACCTTCAGACTCGGCTTTTGGCGCGGCATCAACGTGGGTTCCTTTTCCATTTCCTTCTCCCGAATGAGCTAGGTTCCCACTATGCGATGTGCAGAGTAGGTTATTTCAAAATAATTGATTATTATCATAATGTCAAGTACACGAAAAAGACCCTTTATTCAGTAAATTCCCAATCTTAAAGGAATTTCAAAACCGTACCCGCTCTTCCTCGCTCCGGAAAATATCCCCTTTCGCAAGGACCAACTCCACCGCATCAATGCACGCAGCGCTCACATTCTTGCCGTAGATCTTCGGCGCCTTGCGCATCTCGGCATTGTCCCACGCATATTCGATCATTGCTTTGATCAGCTTCGCATCCGTCGGTGGCGCGATGAGGTTGCCGCCCGCAATCGCCGCTTCGGAACGATCCGACCCATAGCGCAGCGTCACGCACGGCACCCCGAGCACGTTCATCTCTTCTTGCATCGAGCCCGAGTCCGTCGCGCAGACGGCGGCTTTGTTCATTGCCGCAATCACATCGGTGTACTGCGGCCAGACCGGTGAGTAGATGAAGTTTGGGTGCTTCTCAGCCAATACCTTCACTTCGTCTTTCAGGCCGAAGCGCTCGAAGGCGAACTCGGTCTGATTCATCGTGATGAGCAGCACGTTGCGCCCTTCTGCAATGAGCATTTTCATCGCGTCGTAGATGGCCATGAAGCGCGTCTTCGAGACACAGTTCTCGCGGCGGTGAATGCAGAAGCGGACGAAATCGCCTTTGGCGAGCTGTGGATATTTCTCGAAGATCGTGGCGTTCTTTGCATTCCCAAGGGCTTCCTCTGTGGCATCCACAACCGAGTTACCGACAACGAAGATACGATCATGGGGATAGCCTTCGTCGAGGAGGAATTCTTGCACAAGCTGCACGGGAGCGAGGTGCACGCCGGTGGCCGCTTCGCTCGCGCGCGTGTTGAACTGCTCGGGGTACGGCTCCAGGCTTCCGCGCTGCCAGTGCTCGCGATTCATGAGGAATTTTCTCCAGCGAGCGGGATCGAACCCTTCGGCCTTGAAGCCAAAGCGCGCGTAGTCCGGCGTGAGCGTGCGGATGCCGGCCTCGACGTGGACCGATGCGAACATGTGACAGAAACCTGCGTTGCTCGCCGCCATCGCGGTTGTCGTATCGCCGTGCACGTAGGGAATCACCACTTTGCCTTTCTCCTTCATCTGCCCAATCACGTAGCCGAGCCGCCCGATAATCTGGCTCACTACTTCGTGCATCGCACCGCGCACCCCGAGATTGAAATCGGGCTCGACGCCGAACTCCTTGAGCATGCCGCCGCTGAGGTTTTCATCGTAGTGCTGGCCGGTGTGGCCGAGGAGCACCAAGTGCCCGCGCTTTTTGAGCTCCTTGTAGAGCGGCACTTGCTTGATGATATCGGGCTTGGTCGCGATGAGGATGAGATGCACATGCTTCTGCTTGGCCGTGGCGATGTCATCGTAGAACGATGCGGAACGATAGCTGATCTCTTGCATGGTAAAAGCCTAGCACAGCCTTTCTCGAGTGTCTTGGCCATATTAATTTGTACTAGGCCTCCACAAGCCCGGGCACATACTCCTGGAAGAGCCGCACGACCGACGGCAGATCGTCATTCACAATGAGGTGGTTGAAGAGTTCGCCGTGCTCCTCAAAATGCCGCAGGTCGTCTTCGGCATTGCGGATACGCTCTTGGATCTGCGCCTCGGTCTCGCGGCCGCGATGGCGCAGGCGGAAGAGCAAATGCGAGAGCCTCGCGCGGCGGCTGGCGCCGGGGGGCAGCAAGCCAAACGAGAGCACTGCTCTGCGACCGTAGCTCGCAGCCAATCCTTCGAGCAGCGCGAAATCGGTGATGACGATCGGCAACTTGCCCATTCCCCAGATCGCATCCACATCGTCGCCGTGGTAGCCATACCACCGCTGCTCTGTGGCAGAGGGAATCCGTGTGAACGAGACAAGCTTGCCGTCGTCTCGCATCGCGGAAAATTCGTCGAGCGTCACATAACGATACTCACCATCATCCCCCGCTTTGGGCCCGCGCGTGGTGAGGATCGGAACGGCTGCCATCGCGGCACCGAAGGGCGTAGCGAGCAAGCGGCTCACCGTCGACTTGCCGACGCCGGACGGGCCTGTGAGGGCGAGGACGTAGCGCATGGCTAGGCGGTAGCCGCCTCAGCAGAAGCATACAGAATCTGAACGCCTCCGACGACACCCCATCGACTGTTTGTTTCCTTGAGGTGGTTCATACAACCAACAGGCTGGCCCTTGAAATGCAACACTCGTCCGTCGACATGCGAAAGAATCACTTTATTCGCACAGCGATGCAGCCCAAAAATCAGAAGCTTTTTCTGTGCCTCGCGTGTCCAATGCTGCCATGCCGCAATAGTGCGATCGCGGAACGCTTCGATCGATTCACCGCCGGGGAGCTTCATCCGAAGCGCATCGGTGAAGCAGAGCTCATGGTCATCCGGCCAAAGAGCTTGAATGTCGTCCCACGATCTCCCCTCCCAATCACCGACATCGATATCCACAAATGCCTCATCCCTGACGAATTCTATGCCAAGCTGCTCATGGAGTAATTCGCCGATTTTGCTCGCCCGCTGGAGCGGAGAGGTCACGACAAGCGCACGATGCAGGTCTCGAGAGTGAAAACGCTCTCTGAGCTCGTCAATATTCTTCTGTGTTTGCCAGAGACCCGTCGGCGAGAGCGGCGCATCAATACCTCGCCCACGACAGATATCCTTCCCGTCATCAACGGGTTCACCATGCCGAAACAATAAAGCATGTCGCTCCATCGGGGAAACTCTAGGAAGAGATGTGCAAAACCGCAAGAGCACTCTATGTGAAGCAGCTTAAGAACATCATAAGGCGAGAAAATGGGGCTGCACAGCCGACAATCCTGCCGTACGATGCATTGGTGAATCCCTCGCCCACACAGTATCTGGCTGATATCGAGCGTGCCCTTGATGCGTATAGCAAAAGCCCTGCGGACCCCGAACCTGCGCTCTGGCGCGCCATGCGCTACAGCTTACTCCTCCCGGGAAAGAGACTGAGACCTTTGCTGACTTTGCTCGCCTGCGAAGCGTGCGGCGGGAACCCCACAGAGGCGCTACCTGCGGCCTGCGCGATCGAGATGGTCCACTGCTTCTCGCTCATTCACGACGACCTGCCCGCGATGGATGACGATGATTTGCGTCGCGGCCAACCGACGAACCACAAAGTCTTCGGCGAGGCGCAGGCGATTCTTGCGGGTGATGCGCTGCTCGCCCATGCCTTTGCAACCATCACGCACATGCAATCAGCCGAGACCGTGCGCGAGTGCACGCGAGAACTCGCTCATGCGACCGGCCCGAGCGGCATGTGTCTTGGCCAATCGCTCGATATGGGGAGAGAGAAGCCCACAACGCTCGACGAGCTCGCATTCCTCCACTGCCACAAGACCGGCGCACTCATCCTCTGCGCCGTGCGGATGGGCGGCATCGTCGCCGGAGCGAACAACACAAAAATGACTGCACTCACTCGCTACGGCGAAGCGCTCGGCCTCGCATTCCAGATCACAGATGACTTGCTTGATGCAACGGGCGACAAAGACGCGGCAGGTAAGCACGTCGGCAAAGACAAAGATGCCGGCAAAGTGACCTATCCCCTGCTGATCGGCGTGGACGAAAGCAAGAAGCGCGCGAAGGCCTCGATCGACGAAGCGGTAGCCGCGATGGCGATTTTTAGGGCGGAAGCAGAGCCGCTGCGGGAGATTGCGCTGGCACTCGCGGATCGCAGAAAATAGTACTTCGAGACGCTCGTGGAGAGGTGTGCTCTTTTTCGTGAATGCACACGCAGGCCGAAGGCCTGCTGCTGAAAAAATATGTATTGATCAAGCCCCAAATCTCCGCTGTCTGGCACTGAAGGAATTCACCGCTGCGGCTAGCTTCTCCGGCCCAAAATCCGGGAAGAATTCCGGAGCAAACATCCACTCCGCATACGTGCTCTGCCAGAGGAAAAAGTTGCTCGTCCGCTGCTCGCCGGATGTCCGGATCACCAAATCGATATCCGCAAGCTCGGGATGATCGAGCTGGGCACGAATGCTGTCGACCGACGCTTCATTCGGTGAAGATAATTTCTGTACCGCACGCACGACTTCGTCTTGGCCGCCGTAATCGAGCGCCACATGGAGCGTCATCTTGGGGTCAGCAGCTGTTTCTTTATCGATCTCCTCGATGAGCTGCAGCAGATGCGGCGCGATGCGATCTGTGCGACCGGAGCGCGCGAGATGGATCTTGTTGGCCTGGAGCTTTTCGCGCTTGGCATGCAAGTACCCTTCGAGAATCCGCATGAGCTCGGCCACTTCTTTGGGATCACGCTTCCAGTTTTCGGTCGAGAAACACCAGAAGGTCAGCGTGCCGACGCGGCCATCCGCCCTGCACCACTCGACGAGCGCATCGAAGTTCTCGGCGCCCTTCTCGTGGCCCTTCCAGGGGAAGAGCGTGTTCGCCTTGGCCCACCGACGGTTGCCGTCGGGGATGATGGCAACGTGCAGGGGCGTCATCGCTGCATCTCTGTGGGAATCGGCAATCCCATTGCCGTGAGGCACATCGGCGCAATCCCCGTGAGGCTCGTGTAGGGCCTCAGAGACTCAACCGTCGGGAACGCAGCCGAATGCACGAAGGTCTGGACCTGGTTCTTCGTGTGGCTCGGCGAAATCGTATCGGTCCCCGGGTAGTACATCTCCTCGGCATTGCCGTGGTCTGATGTCACGATCCAGTCGTAGCCGTGTTCCTCGAGTACCGGGAGCAGCAACGCCAAGTGCTTGTCGACCGTCTCGCAGGCTGTGACCGCAGCTTCGATCTGCCCGCCGTGGCCCACCAGATCGGGGTTCGCGAAGTTCATCACGATAAAGTCGTAGGTGCCGGTCTTCACGTTCTCGAGCACTTTCTGTGTGAGCTCGTTGGCGCTCATCTCCGGTTTTTCCGCGAAGTTCGAGACCTTGGGCGATTCGACGAGCACGCGATCTTCGCCGGGCCAGGGCTCTTGGCGCTGTGCGTTGAAAAAGAACGTCACGTGCGCGAACTTATCCGTCTCGGCCACGCGCAGCTGCTTCAGCCCGGCTTTTGAGAGCACCTCGCCCAAGGAATTTTTCACCTCCATTGGCGGGAACGCGACGGGGAGTGTCTGCGAGTAGGGCCCCATGCAGACCACATCGGTGATGCGGACAGGCCTTGGGAAATCCTGGAAATCCGACGCCTCGAGCGCGCGCACCATCTGGATCATGCGGTCGCTGCGGAAATTGACGCAGACCACGACGTCCTCGGCGTGGATCGGTTGGAACTCTTTGGTCTTGAGCGGCCGGATGTAGTAATCGGTGCGCTCGTTATCTTTCGCCTCAAGGTAGTAGCCCTTCGCGCCTTCGGCGAGATCGGCGACTTCCGTGCCCGTGCCCTGCGTGAGCAAGTCGTAGGCGACTTTGGTGCGCTCGGCATACTGCTTGTCACGATCCATGCCGAAATAGCGCCCGACGAGTGAGGCGATAGTCCCGAGCTGCAGCTTCGTCACTTCGCCCTTGAGAAGATCAAACTCCGTGCAGAACGACTGCTCGGCGACATCGCGCCCGTCACTAAAAAGATGCAGGAAGACTTTCATGACGCCTTTCGCTTTCGCGAGCCGAAGCATCGCGTGGAAGTGCTCGACATGGCTGTGTACACCGCCACTCGAGTAGAGCCCTACGAGATGGAGCGGCACGCCGCGCTCGACCGCGCGGTCACAGGCGCTCGCGAGCACAGCATTGTGCCCGAAGGTGCCTTTCTTGATCGCTTGATTAATTTCTTCGAGCGGCTGCCACACCACTCTGCCCGCGCCGATTGTGAGGTGGCCTGGCTCGCTTGCTCCCTGCTGCCCTTCGGGGAGCCCGACGGCATTGCCCGAGGCATCCATCAGGATGCTGGGGACTTCCTGCTCCAGCCGCTTTATGGTAGGCAAATTTGCCAATGTACGGGCATTTCCAGGCCCCGGAGGAGCCACGCCGAATCCGTCGACGATGATGAGGCAGACTTTACGCATGGCGGGAATCTACCATTCGGTCATGGTTTTTGCTATAATAGGAGGTGCACATGAAGAAACACACATTCTCCTTCTCGGTCCACAAGCTGACACGCAAGCGCTTCATGCATACCGTGTGGTGGTCGGTGTTCACCGCTGTCATCATTGTCGCGAGCGCGGCGGCCATTGGTCGTGCGGCGCATAACTTCGATGCCGCCCTCATCGAGAAGCCCGATATCGCCATCTACCTGCTCTTGCCCGACGAAGAAATCGGCCGCTCGACGCTTTTACGCGGTGACGATCTGCAGCGCGATTATCTTGCTGAAACGAAAGATGGACCAAAGATGATTCGACTGAAGAAAGGAGAGAAGCAGTGGTATGTGTCTGAAGTCGAGGTGCTTCATGAGTGAATCGCCTGAAAGCACGAAATTCGATATTCGAAGGAATTTCGACTGACCCAATGATCCAAGTTTGAAACTTCGAGGATTCGGGATTCAGATTTCCTTCGTGCTTCGTGGATCGTGCTTCGTGGATCCGCGAACCTTCGCTATAACTAGGAATGGGAAAACCACCACAGCCGTCCAAATACGCTTGAAGCGTTTCGGTTCACGAATCAAGCGCCACAGCCATTCGAGTGATAGCTTCTGAAGTAAAAGCGGCGCGCGCTTCTGCGTGCCAGCAAGAAAGTCGAAGGTTCCGCCAACGCCCATCGCGAGTCGCACAGTTGAGAGCTTCGTAAGGTACGTATCAATCCAGAGATCTTGCTTCGGTGCACCATAGGCAACGAGGAGGATGTGAGGAGCGGCGGCATTGATCTTTTGAATGATCAGCGCTGCATCTTCCTCACGCGGCGAGCCCGCATACGTGCCGACGATGTTGAGCTGCGGATTACGGGCACGCAACGCAGCAGCCGCTTTCTCGGCGACCCCGTGCGCCCCGCCGAGCAGAAACACCGTGCCTTCCGGTGCACGCTTGGCGCAGAGCTTTTGGACGACATCAACTCCCGCCACGCGCTCGGGCAAGTGCTGCCCCGTCCAGCGCGCCATCCAGAGGAGACCGGCGCTGTCTGGCAGATTGAGTGCAGTGCGATGGAGGAGCTCACGGAAAGGAACGTTGCGCGACGCCTCGACGAGCATCTCGCTGTTCGGGGTCATCACATGGTGCGGCTTTGGTTCCTTCAGCATGTCACAGAGAAGCTCGATCGCCTGCGGCATCGTGAGCGCATCGATGGGAACGCCGAGAAGGGTGACTCTGGACATTGCTGGCAGTATAGCCCATTCCTCACGAGGGTTACTGGTAACTGGTTACTTGTGGCTATGACCATCGAATACCAGTAACCAGTAACTAACAACGAATAAGCTGCTAGAATCTCCGCATGCGCCTCATCTTCTCTGCACTCGTCGTCGCCCTCCTCTCAGCCTGCACACCGACCGCCCAGCTGACGCCAGAACCGCCGAACCCCGCGGACCCCACGCCCAGCTTTGATTCATCGATGGGGAGCGAGGCAGCGACGCCGGCAACTCTGCTGACTGGATCGGGCAGAGCTCTCTCGAGTATTGAACGGACACTCTCGGGCGGGATCCTCGAGATCGGGCATGCGGATGCATCCGCAACGCTCACCGTCTTTGTCGCACCCACCGCCCGCTACTCGCGCATGTTCCTCACCGATCACTGGCCGAATCTCCTCCATACCTTTGTGGACAAGGGAACTCTGAAGATCCACGTGACACCCTTCGTGCTCGAGAGCGAACCTACAAGCCACCAGCACGCCGAAGCGATCCACTGCGCAGCCAAGCAGGGCCGCGGCCGCATGATGCTCGAGGCACTCGCTCGCGATATCCGCCCGACACAGGCGATGAAAGACGTGAGTGCGGATACCAAAGCCTTCGACGCCTGCCTCATCGATCCAGTAAATCAGCCGATCATCGAATGGTATAAGCAATTAGCCATCGCACGACGAGTAGCCGTTGTCCCCGCATTCTTCCTCGGCAGTTTTGAGCATGCGGGTGTGTCCGGCGAAGCCGATTTCCATGGCTGGATACGGGAAGCGCTCCAGGCGAATTGACAACGTGTAATTTCGGTCCAATATAAGCATATGGGTACGCGCTTGCATAAAGCGAATGGGCGTGAGCGATTTGACGGGAACGGCTCACTGAATGGTGAAGCTGGCCCTGTTATCAATGCAGAAACAAATGGAAATCCTCGTGGCCGGGTCACGAGCGTAGGACCAGATGAGGTCGGCATCTACATGTCGCAAATCGGGGAATTCCCACTCCTCCCAGACGAGAAAATGTGGGAGCTTGGTGAGCGCATCGATGCTACGCGCACGGCACTGCTCCACAGCATGACCATCCAATGGGGGCTCGAGAAAATGGAGCGCATGATCATGCAGGTGTTGAACCGGAAAAAGAGAGCATTGGCAAAAGATGAAACCGAAGACAACGAAGAGCAGGAGCTCCTGCTCAGCGAGCAAGTGATACGGAAGTATCCGCTCCTGCACAAAAGCGTGCTGCGCGCCCGTGCGGCCACGAACTTGATCTTGCGAAAGGAACCGATTTCCAAAGAGCATGCGCGCGAAATCCCGCAAAGACAGACACACGCCGCCAAATTGCTCGCCGGCATGGGCATGAGCGCACGCAACGTCGCTGATATCAGCAAGGATATGCACGATGCGCTCCACAAAATACTCACTCTCGAAGAAGATCTCGCGCAAGAATGGCACGTCCCAGACCGCGATAGGCTCCACGAATCCATCCATGAGCGAACGCTCTACGTAGGAGAAACGCCCGAATCACTCGTGACAAAAATCGCAGCGATACAGAGCGCACGGAACGCATTTAATGACGCATGCAAGCTGATGACCGAAGGGAACCTCCGCCTTGTTGTCGATATCGCAAAACGGTACCGCAATCGCGGATTGAGATTCGCCGAATTGATCCAGGAGGGAAACCAGGGATTGCTCCGCGCTGTCGAAAAATATAACTATACAATCGGATGCAGGATCTCGACCTATGCAACCTGGTGGATCAAGCAGTCGATCCTGCGCGCACTCAAAGAGCAGAGACGAACAGTCGCCGTACCATCCCATGTGCAGGAGGACGCGGGCAAACTCCGGAAAGCGCTCGAGGAGAATCCACACTTCACCGAAGAACAGGCAGCGGAGGCAATCGGCCTTCCAGAGAGGAGATTGGAAGGAGTCCGCCTCTCGCGACATGACACTGTCAGCATGAGCAAGCACTCGCAGGGCGACGGGGAAGGCGGCGCAATGGACGATCTTATGGAAGATGAAAGAAGCACGGCGCCCGACTCCGCCATCATCTCCGATGATTTAAAAGAGAGCATCGCAATCGCGCTCGGGCAATTCACGCCGCGTGAACAAACAATTATCGAGCTGCGCTACGGACTGAATGGCAACGAGGAGCACACACTGAAGGAAATTGGAGAAGAAGTCGGTCTCACTCGCGAGCGCGTCCGACAGATAGAAGCTGATATCATCGAGATTTTGCAACGGCCACATCGCAGTAAGCGGCTCAAGGATTTCGTGTAACACGGACCACCTTCATCCTCCCACGCTGACCCGAGAGCAATGAAACCTGAGTAAGAGGTAAGTCGAAAGCTTCCGCAAGAAAACGCACGAGCTCTTCGTTCGCTCTACCCTCTTCGGGTGCAGCGCGAATCTCGATCTTGATACTCCCGTCGCCGAGCACCTCGCGTACGGCTGTTTTCCGGGCACCAGGCCGGGCACGGATGGTGAGTGTACAACTGCCTTGCCGTGCCAGCTCTTGGATGAATCGATCAAGCACGCCGGTATTCTAGAGCCTACTTGCCTGTTTGGGCACGGAAAGACTAGGCTATGGGATATCTATCCCCACCAATACACATGTTCATCCGATACGCAGCCCTGACGCTCGCCTTCATCCCGACGCTCGCCGTCGCCGCTGACACGACGTTCTCCCAAAACCCGTTCACCGATGTGCCGACAAAGCACGTCAACTACGATGCCATTGAGTACCTACGAAAGAACAATGTGCTGAAAGGCTACGCCGACGGAAGCTTCAAGCCCGAAGCGCGCATCAATCGTGCAGAGCTGGTGAAGCTCATCGCCAATCCCTTCATCTTGGATGTCGACCGCATCAACCAGTGCATCCCGGAGCACGTGAAAGACAACACGCACGTCTTCTTCAACGATGTCCTGAAGACCGACTGGTTCGCCCCCGAAGTCTGCATGGCCCGCGTAAAAAGCATCGTCAGCGGCTACCCGGACGGCACATTCAAGCCAGGCAGCTACACATCATTCGTCGAGGCCGCGAAGATTCTCTCCGGCGTGTTCTCGCTGCAAGTGAACGAAGTCCCCGGCGATGAGCAGTGGTACAAGCCGTACGTAGAGAAGCTCGCTTCGCTCAAAGCAATCCCGCTCACAATCGGCGGCCTGAGTGCAACCGTCACCCGTGGCGAAGTGGCCGAAATGCTCTATCGCTTGAAGGCTGATGTGGCGACGAAATCGTCGAAAACTGCGAGCCAACTTCGATAATACTATTCCCATCTATCAACCAGTAACCAGTTACCAGTAACTGGTTACTGGTTACTTGTAAGGTGAAAAAGAAGATCAGGCGAGATTTGTTAGGTTGCAGCATTGAGGTAACACTCTCCTGGGTGAGACATTCGTAGACTACGGCTGCCGGGGTTCTTCTGTCCATTCCCAGCCCGGAATGGGTTTTCTCGTAGTTGTACCAGCCTAGCCACTGCCAAACGATATAGTTATGTTCATCGAGAGAGGCAAACGGGGAAAGACGGGTGTAAAAACACCGTTGCTTGTACACATCATGGAACTTCTCCACCTTGCCGTTCTGCTGCGGGTGATAGGGTTCGTTGCGAATGTGGGTTATACCAGCGAGAGCGCAGGCAATTGAGAACCGTGTGCCAAACTCCCTTCCGCAGTCTGTTCGGATTGCACGTATGACGAAGGGCGCATGGGCGATGACATGATGGAGGAAGGCAATAGCGTTGTCCTGCGTATGCCTTTCGTAGATGCGCGCCAATGCGAACCGTGAACGATCATCGACGCAATCGAAGCTGACGATCTTTGTGCCATAACCCCACGGGAAGGAGCAATCCATCTGGATCTCTTGTCCCACAACCTCCTTGATATAGAGCTGAGGCTTCTTTCGTGGCAGACGCGTAGCAACAGACAATTGGTACTGACGCCGATAGATGCGGAAGATCGTGCAGGGAGCGACTCTGTGCTCCTGCGGGAGCATGAGGGACAGGTCGTAGATATTGCTGTCCGGATTCTTTCGCATCAGATCGAGAATGAAAGCCTCCGTCTCCAGCTTCGTTCTGTTCCATGTCTTTCCGCTCTTCGGTCCTGTCCTTCCGGCAATAAGACCGTCGACTCCGAATGCTTTGTACTTCCCCATCCATTGATACAGCGTCTTCCTGCTTACCTTCACTGTTCTGGCGGCGGAGGAAACGGAGCTCTGACCGGAGAGAACCTGTTCGACGATGGATGCTTTCATGGCAGCGAAACGGAAAGTTGAGGAAGATTTCATGTCCTCACTCTAGGGTTGAATGTGTAACCCTA
>ENA-ORBV01011572-ORBV01011572.1-microbial-mat-metagenome-genome-assembly--contig:-NODE-11572-length-13825-cov-4.211449_pt1 | contig 13825 bp, 6 predicted proteins | sample MGYA00237777_ERZ505514 | MGnify/ENA primary metagenome ERZ505514 (study PRJEB26160, sample SAMN06269048) | microbial mat metagenome | isolation source: Oligotrophic lake microbial mat | place...
ATGGTGACCTACGAACCGGACGCGGCTGAAAGCGCGGTGCGCACCGCGCTCGCCGCTTACCGCACGGCATTGGTCGGAAAGGGCGATATTCCGCCACGTCTGGCGCACTGGCTGCTGCAGGTCGAACTCGCCTGCACCTGCCACCCACAGGTGGCGGAACGTCTGTTGGCAATGCGCGCCGCGGTGGCAGAAGATCCGGATGGTTTCGAAGAGTACCGCATCCGTGCGGGTGATGAAACCATGGCGCAGGTGCTGCGCAGTGATCTGTCGGAACACGAAGTCGCCACCCACACCGCCATCAGCGCGGCGTGTAATTGCGATCCGGCGATTGAAAGCAAACCACTCGCGGCGTTGCGTGAAGCGGTCGATGGCTGGCTGAAGGCCGCGACAAAGAAGCCCACGCGTCGGCTGGCCGCGCTGATCAAACAGCTCGAAGCGTTCTGGGAAGAGAACCCGGACGAAAAGGTGCTGGTGTTCACTGGCCAATCGCTGGCGGTGGAACCGCTCGCCGAGGCGCTCAGCAAGGCGCTTGGCGAAGACCGCATCGAAACCTTCGGCTCACACCAGGACGCCGGCGCGCGTGAGGAATCCGCGCGCAAATTCCAACAGAACGACCGTTGTGCCGTGATGGTCAGCGACCCCCTCGGCGGTGAAGGTCGCAATTTCCAATTCGTGTCGGTGGTCACGCACCACGACTTGCCGTGGTCGCTCGCCGCGGTCGAACAGCGCATCGGTCGCGTCGATCGCTTGGGTCGCGACGGCGACATCCCCAGTTGGGTGCTGACCTGTGATGACGACGACGCGGTGGATGCCGCGTGGGGCGCACTGCTCGATCAAGCGGTCGGGGTGTTCACCGCGCTTACCTCCGGCTTGGAATTCATCGCTGATAAAGTCGAGGTCGACGCGCTCACCGCTGCCCTGACCGGTGGCGGCAAAGCCGTGCGCAAAACCATCGCCGCTGCTGCTGCGATGGTGGCGCAAGAACGCGCAACGCAGGACAGCGCTGACGACGAGGCCTTCGCCACCGACGCTGCCGCGTATGCCGAAGCCGGCGCGCTCGCTGCCTCTGTTGCCAAAGCAGAAGTCCCCGCCGGTGCCATCGCCCGTTGGCTACGCGGCATGGGCGGCTCGGCTAAACGTGAAGAAGAGCATCCCCAGCCGTGGTCGATGCGTTCGCGCTTATCGGAGGATCCGGACAAGGGCGTGTTCAACCGCGACGCGGCGCTCGCGCGACCGGACCTGGGATTCTTCGGCATCGGCCATCGCCTGATCGATCGCTTGGTCGCCGACGCCGGCGCCGCCCAGTGGTGTCGTGCCGGTGCGTGGCGGCGAAAATCCGCCAACGGCGTTGCCGCGTGGAGTGGCATCCGCGCGGTGTTCAGCTTGGCGCCGGACCTCGCACCGCTCGCCGCTGCCAACCTGCGTATCGAAGTACTGCGCCGACTGCTGGTGGTCGCTCCACCGGTGCGCGTCGTCGTGCTGGTGCGTGGTGATGACGGCGTGGTGGCACGTGATCCGGTGCTCTGCGCGTTGCTCGCCAAACCGTTCGACTTCAAAGGCGGCGACACGCCGGCGAGCACCGCCGCCAACCGCGACGCCTGGACCCGACCACTGATTGCCGGCACACCCGAACGTATCACCGGTTGGCAGGAACAGATCCGCCGTGCTGGCGCGGCGGCGAAGTCGTTCGTCGAACAGTCGCTCGCAGGTGAACGCACGCGTCTGCGCGCGGTGCTCGACGCGCACCTGTCGCCTGGGCTCGCCGCAGCGCAGTCGACCGCCGCGGCCACCGTGCTGCGCGTCGGTGCCAACCATCCTGACGCCAAACGCGCCCAGGCCGAGGCCGACGAGGAGCAGAAACAGGTCGAAGCCTTGCAGGCGGCCGTCGACGGCGCGGCCTTCGCCCTGGAGCAGATCGCCTACGTGGCGGTGGTGTAATTCCCGTCGTTCATGTGGTATCATCCGGGATGCGCTTCTTCCTGCTCTGCCTCCTCAGCCTCGCGTTGGCTGCGGCTGATCCCTGGACTGGCGTCATGACCAGCACACCCGCCACCCAGGTCGACCTAACGCTCACGCTCGCCGACGGCAAAACTGCGACCGTGCGCGTGTATCATCCGAAAGTCGCGACGGCCGCGTGCCCGGTGGTGATCTTCTCGCACGGCCTCGCCGGCTCGAGGGAAGGCTACGACTTCCTCGGCAAACGCTGGGCTGAGCACGGCTACGTCTCCATCCATCCGGATCATCCGGGCAGCGACACGGCGGCGTTCCGCGGCAAACGGCTGGCCGAGATTGGCCCGGCGCTGAAGGCGGCGACACAGGACCCGGTGATCCTCGCCGGTCGTCCCGCGCTCATTCGCGCGCTGATCGATGCGTTGCCACAGATCGAGGAACGCCTTGCGGGCGTGAAGCTCGACCGCGAGCGTATCGGCGTCAGCGGCCACAGCTTCGGTGCCTGGACCACCATGCAGGTCGCCGGCGCGCGCGGTCAGCTGGCTGGTTCGCGCGACGGGGCATGGAGCGATCCCCGCGTCAAGGCGTTCGCCGCGTTGTCGCCGAACGGCCCTGGCGTGATCCACCGCGACAGCGAATTCGCGGAGTGCAAACGGCCGATCCTAATCATGACCGGTTCCGATGATCGTCAGCCAGCGATGCTCAATCCCGCCGGCGTCGAACGTAGCGGCCCGTGGCGGCGGCAGACCTTCGATCAGTTGCCCGCGGGCGAGAAGATGCTCGCGTGGTTCGAGGGCGCGCGTCACTGCACGTATTCAGCTGGTGCGGGAAACGTTCTCTCCGGCGAACCACCGCCTGATCCCATCCAGGTCGAAGCCGTCGCGGTGATCACGCTGGCGTGGTGGGATGCGCAGTTGCGCGATGATGCCAAGGCCAAGACTTGGCTCGCGGATCCAGCGACGCCGTCGACGTTCGGCGCGTGGGCGAAGTTCGAGCGAAAGTAACGATTTTCTAAAGCCCCAAACGGGGCGACTTGCAGCCAGCCCGGCGCTTAAGCGCTGCTCATTACCCACAAGTCCACGACGAGTCGTAAGGCAGTACGAGAGACCGCCGGGAGCGCGGCCGCCCTCGGCCGCATGCCGCACAAACCACGACCAATGACGATGTCTGGATAATCAGCGGCGCGCGCTGCCAGATCGTTTCGACCTATCTGAATAACATAAGATGAAGGCATGCGGCCGGGGGCGGCCGCGCTCCCGGCCACTTTCTTCCGCTATTTCGCCAAGTGGCCGACTTATGGGTAATGGGCAGCGCTTCAGCGCCGGGAACCGGAGGGAGAATGGTGAACGAGCCCACGACGGGGGCGACGCATCTGACCATGGGACGACGCGTTGCCCACCATGCGCCGCCCCCGTTCAGGGGCTTGGTATTGATTCCCTTGCACGTTTCCCGGCGCTGAAGCGCCGGGCTGGCGTTGCGTCGCCGCCGTTGGCGGCTGATAGCGATTCACGGCACCACGTTGATCGTCTGATAAACCGTGAACTTCACCGTCTCCCCCGTCGCATCGGCGAACTTCACGGTGATCGCCTGCTGCATTACCGGCTTCAGATCCGGAATGGCGATGACCACCGTGCGCTTATCGGCTTCCAGGCGCACGCCGCTGATGGTCACCGGATCGCGGCCCTTTTTCTCCGGATCGGCGGCCGACACGTCGGCCGACCCGTAAGCGCCAGTCCAGGTGTAGTTCCACCGCTCAACAGACACACTGTCCGCATTCACTGTGTCGGGATCCAGCGGTGCGCTGAAACGCAGGTGCACCTCGCCTTTCTTCACCGTCAGGCCGACCGGCAGCGCCGCGTCCGTGCCGGTGAAACGCACGCGTTGCAGGCAACCGTCGACGCTGGCGTTGGTCTGCCAACCTTTGAGCCCGCTGACGTAGAGCTGACCGTCCGTGGGATTCACCCGCGCACGCATGATGCCGCTCGCGAACTTGAGCGGCAGCGTGACCACACCGCCTTGCCAGGTGTCGCCGACTTTTTCCGGCAGCACGGCGAGCACCGTGCTCTGACCGTAACTCAGGTGCAACATCGCGCCGGACAGCGGTCCCCATTTGTCGCCGGCCCACACCTGCGACCCTGGGCAGTTGTCGGCGGTCATCGGCATCCAGCACAGCGGTGGTTCGTAGGTCGCCGGATGTTTGGGCACGTCTTTGCCGTAAAACTGCGGGTTGCCGACGTAGCCGTACCACTTCCCAGGACGGATCACATCAAGGCGGCAGACCGGCACCCAGTGGCCCTGGTTGTCCGCGCTGGTCAGCAGATCGCCGGGACCCATGCCGATGCCGCTGGGCGTGCGCAGGCCAGCGCCGACCGCTTCACTGCGACTGCCATCTTTGCTGATCTTCACGATCGTCGCGTGCTGCGGGAAACCGACCGGGGCACCGTGACCACCTTTGGCGATGTAGAAATTGCCCGCACGGTCGGTGACCAGATCCATGGTGAAGTCGTTGTACTTGGCCCACACCGGAATGTCGCGATTGAAGGCGACATAGGCATCGGCTTCGCCGTCGTTGTTGAGGTCGTCGAGCCGCGTCAGCGCATCACGGCAGGTGACGAAGAGGCGATCATCGACGATCTTCATGCCGAGTGGCTCAAACAAGCCGGTGGCAAAACGTTTCCAGGTGATGGTGGTGAGTCCATCATCGATGCCGGAGGCGATCCACACATCGCCGGACATGGTGCTGATAGCCAAGCGACCATCGCTGAAAAAATCATGCGCGATCGGACGGATCCACGATTTCCATGGGTTGTCCGTCGGCAGCGTGATGGTGTCGACCGCGTAGGGGCCGTTGTCCGCACCACGTTTTCCCGTGGTGGTGAGCGCCGGCCATTGGGCCGGGCCGCCGCTGCACCACGCGCTGATGTCCGTCGGCGCGGGCACGGTCGCCAATGCGGTGGCTAATGCCGCCGCATCGCTGCCAGTCGTCAGGGCGATGGTCAGGTGCAACGCTTCCTTACGCGCCGGCAACGTCACTGCGATGCGGCCGGCATGGATTGCGAGGCGTGCCTTGGCAGGAGCGCCGACGATGCGTGCGGCGGTGCGTGTTCCTTGGCTGAGCGAACGGTCCAACCAGGCGATGGTGCCCTCGGCGTCACCGGTGTCTTCGACCTTCATCGCTGATGGAGCGCCGACTGCGATCGCACCGGTGGCGTTGGTGGCCTCCGCCACCAACAGCGTCACCGCCGGACCAGCGCCAACGTGCAGCGTGCGGGTGAATACCGTGGTGGTGCCGGACTGTAGCGCGTCCGGCGCGTCGAGGATCTCGCTGGCGCCAATGCGGTAGTGGAACACCACGCGGTCGCCGTGGCGGAAGGATCCCAGGTACTTTCCCCAGGCTGACGGCAGGTCGCCGATGCCCTGCGTCCGTGGATCGCTCCATGCTTTCGCTGTGCTCGGACCAGCGACACCCGGCCCCATGGGCGAACCCGCGCTGATGGAGCCGACGATCTGCGGCCCGCCCGCGCCCTGCACCCAGCGAGTGATGTTGGTGCCGGTGAGGTCGACGTAGCCGCCGGCCCACCACGCGGCGTAACGCAGCGTCTCGCTGTCGAACAATGCGCCGGCGTTGGCGGAGAGACGCACGGACACGGCTTTGGTGATGGTTTGTTTTTCCGGCTGTTGTTCGGTGGCCGGTAGCTCAACGAAGTAGTGCACCGCCGGACCGAAGGGCATGCCTTGGCCTTGGGGCGGATGTTTGACCTCGCCGGCAATCACGACGCAGGCGGTGAGCAGCAAGATGAACGTACGCATGATGGTTTTTCCCTGGGGGCGTGGGCGGCCCGCCCGTGCATCACGTCGCGCGGGCGGGCCGCCCACGCCCCCAGGGGACAGCCTGCCGATGCTGCGCCGCTCGGTCCATGGGCGATTGTCCTGTGCAACGTTCATCACCCGCCAAAAGCCTGCGCGGATCGGTCCATGTCTGGCGGTCGCTGACACCGCCGTAGGCTCCGCCGTGGGAGATCCCATTTATGCGCCTGCCGTCCCTCGTGCTTTCGCTGTTCCTCTGCACCGCGCTCTCTGCTGCGGACATCCCGGTGAACATCAATCTGGGTGCGACGCCGGCGGCCGATGGCGCGGTGACCCTGCCGCTGTTGCCCGCGGGCGAGTGGGCGCTGAAAGCCGCTGATGGCACGCATTTCCCCATCGCCCGCGGTGGTGATGGCGTCGGACGTGTGCTGGTGCCTGGACTGACCGGCGTGCAGAAGTTCACCCTCGCAGCGACTGCCGCGACACCGGCGCTCATCGTGGTGGAATCGTTGCCTGACGAGCAGCACCGCTTGGCCGTCGCGGGCAAAGAGCTCGCCACGTGGCAAGGCGGACGCGGCGTGCTTGAAGCGGGCTATGATGAAAAGCTGCGTCGCGGCGGCTACCTCGCGCGTCTGCTGACGCCCAGCGGACGACTGGTGACCGACAACATGCCCGGCAAACACAAACACCACCACGGCGTGTGGCTGGCGTGGACCAAGACCAAATACGACGGCCGTTCGCCAGACTTCTGGAACATGGGCGGCGGCACCGCCGGCGTGCAGAGCGTGTCGACCTCGCCGGTGTGGGCCGCCGGCGCGTGGGCGGGTTGGACAGCGGTCAACTGTTACGAGGACCTCACCGCCACGCCAAAAGTCGATGTGCTGAGCGAGCGCCTGAGCTACGTGATCCGTGCGCCGCTGCCGCACGATCCGGTGCTGGTGGTCGACCTCACGGTGGTGCAGCACTGCCTGACGGACAAGCCGCTGTACCTGCCGACCTACCACTACGGCGGCCTCGGCATCCGCGGCAATCGTGCGTGGGAAGGTGACGGCGATGCGACGCGCGCGCTCACTAGCGAAGGCAAGAACCGCAAGGACGGCAACTTCACCCGCGGTCGCTGGTGCTGGATGGGTGGCCTAGTGGACGGGAAGGTCGCCGGCATCGCGGTGCTGGCGCATCCGACCAACGTGCGCATGCCGCAGCCGCTGCGTCTGCATCCGAGCGAGCCATTCCTGTGTTTCGCACCGTCGCAAATCGGTGATTGGTGCATCACGCCGGACGAACCGCTGGTGCAACGTTACCGCATCGTGGTCGCTGACGGCGAGCCGGACGCGGCGGCGATCGAACGGCGCTGGCAGGCGTACGCCAATGAACCAATCGTGACCGTAGACGGGAAGCCGGTGAAGTAGGACCTGTAAGCGGACAGCGGGGAGGACAACTAGCCGCAAGGCGCAGAGGTAAGAAGAGGGCCGCAGAGCAGATCTGTTTTTGTTTTCACGCTGAGACGATGCGGGCCTCCACCGTTCCACTTCGACTCTGCGGCCCTCTTCTTACCTCTGCGCCTCTGCGGCTATCGAGCCGTTCCACCAAGTCCCCACGCCTTGCGGCCCGACCGTCAGACCTAGGCTGCGCACCCCATGCGCGTCGCGATCATCGATTATCAAGCCGGCAATCTTACCTCGGTGCAGCGGGCGCTCACGCACCTGGGACACGCGTCGGAGGTCACCGCTGACGCCGCCGTCATCGCGAGCGCCGACAAGGTGATCTTTCCAGGCGTCGGTGCCGCTGGCTCGTGTATGGCCAATCTGCGTGCCGGAAAACTCGACCAAGCTCTAGCGCAAGTGATCGCGGCGCAAAAACCATTGCTGTGCATCTGCGTCGGCATGCAGTTGTTGTTCGATCGCAGCGACGAAGACGACGGCGTGCGGTGCCTTGGGGTCATCCCGGGCGCGGTGAAGAAGTTCGCCCTGAGCGATCCCGCGCTGAAGGTCCCACACATGGGCTGGAACCCGGTGCACTGGGGGCAGGACGATCCGCTGTGGCACGGCATCCCGCAGGACACGCCGTTCTATTTCGTGCACAGCTACTTCTGCGGTCCGACATCGGACAACACCACGCTCGCCACCAGCAATCACGGCGGACGTTTCTGCGCCGGTGTGCGCAAGGGCAACCTTGCCGCGGTGCAGTTCCATCCGGAAAAAAGCGGTGAGGCCGGCTTAGCGCTGCTGGGGAACTTTTTGCGCGGGTGAAGTCACAACACGGACCGCGGGCCTCCGGGCCGCCTGACGTCTGGCGTACTTCGACACCAGTTCCACACCAGCATCCAATGCACTCCATAGTCGTTCCCTGGGGTCGCGCTTGGTAGATCGGACGTTGCTGGTGGAGCCGATGTCTGGCGGCCCGGAGGGCCGCGGTCCGTGTTGACGAACCGGCGACGCCGGTTCGGACAGCGGTGCCCGCAACCGGCCAGATGTCAGCCGCGCGGCGCTACTTTCAGCCAACCGCCGCAACCATGTCGTGATCCTGCGTGCTGACAGACACGATGCTGAAACCACGGTGGAATCCGCGTTCTCCTTGCGTGACAAAGCCTGCACGGATTGGTCAGCGCGCATGCGATCCGATCAGGTCGTGATGGCCGATGCACGGTGTCTCAACGAGGTCATCACGCTGATGTAATGACTGACCCAGGATGCGATTGCGCGAGCGTGCGCGGATCGCATCCAGTGCGACCTGACCCGATCGGAATGCCCATGCGCCTGATGTCCTCTCTGTTGTTGCTGTTCACTGCGACGGTCATCCCGACGCTCGCTGCGGCAGAGAAACTATCCTATAACCGCGACGTGCGGCCGATTCTGTCGGACACCTGTTTCAAGTGCCACGGCCCGGACAAGAGTAACCGCAAGGGCAAGCTGCGCCTTGACGAGCGTGAGGCGGCGCTGGCGAAAGAAGCCTTCGTCCCAGGGAAACCTGCCGAGAGCGAACTGGTCAAACGCCTGCATCAGAGCGATCCGGACGAGGTCATGCCGCCACCGGATTCGGTGCGCCAACTCACCGACGCGCAGAAGAAGATCATCGCCCAATGGATCGCCGAAGGCGCGACCTACGAACCGCACTGGGCCTACATCGCACCTAAGCGCAGCGCCCCACCAACGGTGACGGACATGGCGTGGAGCGCCAATCCCCTCGACGCCTTCATCCGCGCACGCCTTGATGTGGAGAAGATCGCGCCGTCGCCAGAAGCCGATCGCCCCACGCTGCTACGCCGCCTGAGCCTCGACCTGACCGGCTTGCCGCCAACGCCGACGGAAATCGACGCCTTCGTCGCCGACAAATCCGCCGACGCCTATGAGCAGCAGGTCGCGCGCCTGCTCGCATCCAAGCACTACGGCGAACGCATGGCGGTGCCGTGGCTCGATGCGGTGCGTTTCGCCGACACCGTCGGCTTTCACGGCGATCAGAACCACAATATCTTTCCCTACCGCGACTGGGTGATCGGCGCGTTCAACCGCAACCTGCCGTTCGATCGCTTCACTGCCGAGCAGCTCGCCGGCGACCTGATGCCTGATGCCGATGACAGCACACGCACCGCGTCGGGTTTCAACCGCCTGAACATGATGACGCGTGAAGGTGGTGCGCAGCCGAAGGAGTATTTGGCGAAGTACACCGCCGACCGCGTGCGCACGCTCGGTGGCGCGTGGCTCGGTTCGACGCTCGCCTGCTGCGAGTGCCACGACCACAAGTACGACCCGTGGGGCATCAAGGATTTCTACCAGTTCGGCGCGTTCTTCGCCGACGTGAAGCAGTGGGGCGTGTATGCCGATTACGGCTACACCAAGAACCCGGATCTGGCGGGCTACAACAACGACTATCCGTTTCCGCCGGAGATCGCGGTGGAGAGCCCGTATCTGAAGGCACGGATGATGATGTTGACCGCTGATCGCAACGAACTGGCCGAAGCCAGCAGCACGCAGGCCGGAGCCGCGTTCAGCACGTGGCACCAGGCGATCACCACTTTCCTCACGGCGAATCCTTCCGGTTGGCAATCGTTGCCGGTCGCTGCGCCAACGGATGACAAGGCCGGGTTTGCGCTCGACGCGGAGGCCGTGCGGATCACGGCCAAACGCGATCAGAACGTGGTGCTGCGCCTGACGCCGCCGACTGGACGCATTGCCACCCTGCGTATTGATCTGGCATTGGTGAACGACGGATCAGCTTCGCTCGATCCCAAACAGGGCGCGCGGGTGGAGCTCAAGATCGCTCACAAACCGGCGAACAGCGACAAGGCCCACGGCGTTGGCGTACGCCTTAGTGCGGCAACCGTGAAGAAGAACGACTACCGTGGTGGTGGAGAAGTGCTCGGCGTGCAAACCGGTTGGAACCTGACGGCGGACATGCTGAAGAAAGATGCCCATGCGACGTGGGTGCTTGACCGACCACTGACCATTGCCGAGGGCGACACCATCGAACTGACGTTGGTGAAAAATAACCTGGCTGGCCTGCGCATGAGCGCATCACCGCTCGTGCCACCGACGTTATCGCAACCGGTATTTGATGCGGATTTCCTCAAACGGATCGCCAAGGGCATGAAAGATCCGCTCGTGCCCTACCAATGGCTGGCGGGGACCGCAGCCGATGCGGAAGCTTTCGTCAAGCTCAAGGACCTCGACCGCGAGATCGCCGAATGCCGCAGCGGCAAGGCCATGACCGCCGTCACTGAGCAGTGGGATCCGATCGCCATCCGCGTGCTACCGCGCGGCAACTGGCAGGATGAGAACGGCGAGGTGGTGAAGCCCGCCGCGCCGCACTTCCTCAACCAAATCACTGCCGACAAACCGCGCGCCAACCGCCTCGACCTCGCCCAATGGCTGACCGGCGCGGAGAATCCGCTGACCGCGCGGGTGTTCGTCAACCGCATGTGGGCGCAATTCATGGGCGTGGGCATCAGCGCCACCGTCGATGACTTGGGATTGCAGGGCGAATGGCCATCGCATCCGGAACTGCTCGACTGGCTCGCCGTGGAGTTCCGTGAAAAAGGTTGGGACATCAAGAAGCTGGTGACGCTCATGGTCTCGTCGAAGGCCTATAAACAGTCAGCGGTGCAGCGTCCCGAACTGCTGGCCAAAGATCCCGCGAATCGCCTGCGAGCGATGCAGTCGCCACGTCGGCTCGACGCCGAATTCGTGCGTGACAACGCGCTGGCAATCAGCGGTCTGTTGGCGCCGGAGCTGGGTGGACCAAGCGTGAAGCCGTACCAGCCGCCCAACTATTACACCAATCTGCAGTTTCCGGATCGTGACTACCACGCCGAGACTGATCGCAACCAATACCGCCGCGGCGTCTACATGCATTGGCAGCGCACCTTCCTGCATCCGATGCTGTCCAACTTCGACGCACCCTCGCGCGATGAATGCGCGGTGTTCCGTACCCAGGCCAACAGTCCGCAGCAGGCGCTGACGCTGCTGAATGATCCGACCTTCGTCGAGGCGGCGCGTGGCTGGGCGGTGACGCTCATCGCCAGCGGTGGTGACGATGCGGCGAAGCTAGAGCGGGCGTTCCGTACGGCGCTCGGTCGTAGCGCGACGGCGGAAGAGAGCGGCCCACTACTCAAACTCCTGACCATGGCGCGCGCCGCCTACGCCATGCAACCCGACCAGGCAGGCGCGCTGCTGCGCACCGGGCTTGCACCGTTGCCCGCAGAAGATCAGCGCGTCGAGGTCGCCGCCTGGACGCAGCTCTGCCGCGTGATCCTGAACCTGCACGAAACCATTACTCGGCTGTGACTGCCGTCCGATGTCCGATATCCGATGTCGGACAGCCTGCTCACTCCGGAGTTCCCATGCCAACCAATGACGACCGCACCACGATGACATCGGACATCGGACATCGGACATCGGACGTTCTCCTGCGCCGCGCCTTCCTTTCCCGTGCCGCCTGCGGCTTCGGCGGCCTCGCCCTCGCCGGCCTGTTCGGCGGCACCGCATCTGCTGATGAACGCTGGCGCGGTGTGATCACCAAGCCGCACCATCCGGTGAAGGCCAAACGCATCATCCACCTGTGTATGGCCGGTGGGCCGTCGCACTTGGAAACCTTTGATTTCAAGCAGGCCCTCAAAGACCTGCACGACAAACCATTTCCCGACTCGTTCACCAAAGGTCAGCAGCTTGCGCAGTTGCAGAACACCACGCTGAAAGCCCGCGGGCCGTTCGCCGAGTTCAAGAAGTGGGGCAAGTCCGGGCAGGAGATCTCGACGTTGTTCCCGCACCTGGGCAGCATCGCCGATGAGCTGTGCATCATCCGTTCGATGCACACCGAACAGATCAACCACGACACCGCGCACGCGTTCATGAACACCGGCTCGATCATCAAAGGTCGGCCAAGCTGGGGTTCATGGATGACCTATGGCCTGGGCTCCGAAACGCAGGATCTGCCGGGCTTCGTGGTGATGACCTCGCAGGGAAAAGGCGGTGGCGCACAGCCGGTGTCCGCACGCCAGTGGTCCTCGGGCTTCCTGCCGAGCAAGTTCCAGGGCATCCAGTTCCAGTCGAAGGGCGACGCGGTGCACTACGTCGCCAACCCTGCCGGCGTCGATCACAGCATGCAGCGCGGCGTGATTGATGAGGTCAATCGCCTCAACGGCCTGCTCGACACGCGCATCCACGATCCCGAGATCGCCACGCGCATCAGCCAGTATGAAATGGCCTTCCGCATGCAGACCTCGGTGCCCGACCTCACCGACATGAGCAAGGAACCGAAGGAGGTGCTGGAGCGTTACGGCATCAAAAAACCCGGCGACGGAACCTTCGCCAGCAATTGCCTGCTGGCGCGGCGCATGGCCGAACGCGGCGTGCGTTTCATCCAACTTTACCACCGGGCCTGGGATCACCATGGCAACATCGAGAAGGACATGCCGATCGCCGCGGGGGAGACCGATAAGTCGAGCGCCGCGCTGATCATGGATCTTAAGGAGCGCGGACTGCTCGACGACACCCTGGTGTTGTGGGGCGGTGAGTTCGGTCGCACGCCGATGGGCCAGGGCTCGGGCCGCGATCACCACATTCTGGGTTTTTCCGTCGCGCTCGCTGGCGGCGGCATCAAACCCGGCATCACCTTCGGCGGCACCGACGAACTCGGCTACAAGGCCGTCGATCATCCCGTCAGCGTGCACGACCTACACGCGACCATGCTGCATTTGTGCGGCATCGACCACCTGAAGCTGACGTACCGCACGCAGGGCCGCGACTTCCGCCTGACCGACGTGTTCGGAGAAGTGGTGAAACCGATCTTGGCGTGAATACGGGGATCACTGGTTGTCGCCTCGGTAGCCGCAGAGACGCAGAGGTTGCAAGAGGCCCGCAGAGAGGCGTTGGGGGATCACTGCCCTGTTCGCTGCTGATCGTCCGCTCCGCGGCCCTCTGCGGTGCTCTGCGTCTCTGCTGCTAACGAGTCGTACATCGGGAGCGACCGTGGGAAGCCAGTTGCCTTGGCATTCACTACCTCAGATGACCACGCGCGATGTCCGACCTCATCCGCATCGCGTTGCTCTTCCGCCTGATGCCGGGGTACAACGATGGTGTGGTGCGCGGGCTCGCGACCTACGCGCGTCCGGGCAAGCCGTGGTTGTTCCGCTTGTTCAACCAGCCCGATGCCGCCGAGGTGCGCGCGTTCAAGCCGCACGCAGGCATCTGCAGCTTGGTCGATGAAACCACCGCGACGGCGGTGAAACGGCTGCGTCTCCCGCTGGTGAACCTGGGTGTGCGCGAGTTCGCCCCAGGGCTGGTGCAGGCGGGCAACGATGACCGCGCGATCGGCACGATGGCGGCACGGCATTTCCTCGGCCGCGGCTTCCGCTCATTCGCCTACTTGGCGCTGCATCGCAACCCTGCGGTCGAACGCCGGGGCGCCGGCTTCCGCGACACCCTCGCTGCCGCCGGGCATGCCTGCGCTTGGCACACCGGGCCAGAGTACGACTCATGGTTGCGCGCGCTGCCACGCGGGACGGCGGTGTTCGCCTTCAACGATCACGTCGCCGCACAGCTCGCTGACTGTCTCTTATACACATCTGACGCTG